>ERZ650309.732-NODE-732-length-15907-cov-8.427454_pt1 | contig 15907 bp, 19 predicted proteins | sample MGYA00376245_ERZ650309 | MGnify/ENA primary metagenome ERZ650309 (study PRJEB26733, sample SAMN07839294) | wastewater metagenome | biome: urban; feature: wastewater treatment plant; material: waste water | place: USA: North Carolina | collected 2016-04-26 ...
GGCTCCCTTACATCATCATTATCAAAAGGTAGGATTTCATGAATCGAAGATCGTGATGCGCTTTTTTATCATTGGCATTGCACTGGCAGTATTAACGTTTGTAACCCTGAAACTAAGATAGTGGCGAAAAGACTGGTAATACTGGGAAGTGGTGAGAGCGGAGTTGGCACAGCAATACTGGCCAAACAAAAAGGTTTTGATGTTTTAGAAACATTTAAAGAACCTTACAATACTTGGATGAGTTATAAAGCAGAACGTAGAGAATCCTACAAATCTGAAAAGAGCAAAGAACAATTCTATAAATTACTTTTAAAATTATCCAATAACAACTCCTTAACAGCTATGCAAATAGTAAATCAATCAATGGCAAATAACTGGGCTGGCATTTTTCCGCTAAAGGCTCAGGCAGGACAAAAAGACCCCGAACCAACTAAAGGTATAACATTAGGAATGAAGTAAAGGTATAAACAAATCTAAAACGATTTAAGTAATAGCTAAGAATAACAATTTAAACAACAATAAAATGAGTTACAAATTACATTATGCAAAATTAGATTTACAGGGAGATATTCCTTGTTTAGAATTTCCATCAATTGAGGAAGTTCGTTCATTTATTACAAGCATTGTTTATCCGTTAAAAATGGTAAATAAAAAGGTTTACGTTGTCGCAATTCAAGACGAAGTAATTGTTACGGAAAACGGATTGCTCGTTGAGGAACTATTTGATGGAAATTTAAATTCTGCGCCATTAAGCTGCAAATAACGCAAGAAGGTACTAGTGGCTAAAATAGCCATCTGACGACCAGCGTCATTGACATAATATTCACGTTCAACTTGATAGCCAATTGCTTCTAAAAGGTTGGCAACCGTCATGCCATAAGCTGCACCACGACCGTGCCCGACGTGAAGGGAGGAGGTTGGATTAGCCGAGACAAACTCAACTTGTACTTTTTGTTGTTGGCCATATTGGCTACAACCAAACTGTTCTTTTTGCTCAAGAATGGTATTTAACACCGCAAATTCAGCTTGAGCTTGCAAATAAAAATTAATAAAACCCGGCCCAGCAATGTCAATTTTGCTAATAACGGCATTGTTTGGTAAGGCATCAACAATTTTTTGTGCCAGATCACGCGGTTTTAAACCTGCTGCTTTGGCAGCAACCATTGCTAAGTTACTTGCCCAGTCGCCATGACTATTGTCGCGAGTACGTTCTAAAGTGCTTTTATTCACCCAATCAGTTGGAATCACTTGCTGTTGCTGTAACTGTTGTAACGCTTTATCTAATAAGGCTTGAAGCTGACTTTTCATGGCACTCAAAAATACAAATAAAAAAGGAACAAAATTGTACCTAAAAATAACAGGGAATAGTTAAAGTTGTTGGACAAAATGTAGGATTAATTTTTAACCCTCTCGCCATGAATCTTGAAACTTATGAATCTGTCGCCGTTCTTTTTTGTTAGGGCGGTGGTCAGGATAGGCTAAGTTTGCTGCTTTACGCTGTTCATTTAAATGCTGACGTTTCGCAAGACTTTCTGTTGTTTCACTATATAACAATTGCGCTTCGGGCGCACCACGACGCACTTCAGACAGAGCTGTAATGACCACAGTTTTATCTTCAAAGCCTTGTTTAATGGTTAACTCCATGCCTACTTTTGCTTCTTTACTGACTTTAACCCGTTGCCCTTCACAATGAACCTTGCCGCCTTCAATGGCATCTTTGGCCAATGAACGTGTTTTAAAAAATCGTGCAGCCCATAGCCATTTATCAATTCGCACTTTATCATCAGACTCAGTCATTAAACATTCTCTAAATAAATTTGTAGAAGAATAATATTATGCATGATGCTGTGCCATTTTTACGTCGTCAACCTGTCATTATTTTGTTTGGTGTGGTTGCATGGTTGTTAGCCGTTTGGCAGCTTACACAAGTTGCTGTTTTACAAGGTAAAAGTCTGTATTTTTTATTAATTGCACTTAATGGTATTGGTGCATTATTTGCGCTATTAAGGCTTTTTTGGCTGATAGTAACCTCAAGACGTTGGCAAATAGATAATCAAGATATTTTTATTTGGGGATGCTTAATTGCAGGGTATGGCAGTGCTTTTTGGTTGGCACATTATTTACTGCTTCCGCCGATTGAAAGTTTCTTTTTATGTTTTTTATTAGTCAATTTTGCGCCATTGTTAAATCGTTTTAGTGCCTTAGTCGCCAATAGCGTTTTTTTATTGACATCTGTCACTGTTGCCGCCTTACAACATACCTTACCCTTTGTCGTGTTTATGTTGTTTTTGTTATTAGCACAAAGTGCCTTATGGTATATGGCCTTTTGTAATATTGCCGAGTGGCAAGCTCATCAAGAAACAGCAACAGCACATGCTCAACTTAGAGCAACACAACAATTATTAAGTGAAGCAGTGGCAAGAAATGAACGAACACGGATTGCCCGTGATTTGCACGACCAAATGGGACATCATTTAGTCGCATTGACCATACAATTACAAATTTTAGAACGCAAATTGCCAGAATCTGTGGTTGGTGAGTTAAGTCAAGTTCAAGATTTGGCCAAAGAATTATTTAGCGATGTACGCACCACCGTTCAGCAATTACGTGACGAACAATCGAGTTTTAATTTATTGCTAGAGTCTATGTTGTCAAATATTCCATTTTTGGAATTTGATGTTGATGTTGATCAAGACGTTGTTGAGTTGATAGATGAACAAATGGCTAATTGCTTGTTAAGGGTAGTACAAGAAGCGATTACCAACAGCTTAAAACACAGCGATGCTTGTCGGTTGTGGATTAGTTTGCTGCCACACGAAAATGGCATTTTATTATTAGTCAAAGATAATGGTCGGCCACGTAAAACAGTTGATTTTAGTTCAGGAAATGGCTTACGCGGTTTAGAAGAAAGAATAACAGAATTAGGCGGCTGTTTAAAAACAATCTCGACACCTGAAGGCTTTACCGTCAGTGTCTTTTTTGCAGAGGAGAATTTGTCATGATTCGCTTATTGGTGGTTGATGACCAAGAATTAGTGCGTCAGGGCATTGTTGCGTTATTAGGCTTTGAACAAGATTTACAAGTGATTGGTCAAGCGGTTGATGGTGAAGATTGTTTGGCCAAATTACCGCTACTAAAACCTGATGTAGTATTGTTAGATATTAGAATGCCCAAACGTAATGGTTTAGATACCTTGCGTGAAATGCGCTTATTAGGTGATTTTACGCCAGTTATTTTGTTAACTACCTTTGATGAGCCAATTACCATTGCTCAAGGTAAACAATTAGGCGCACAAGCTTGTTTATTAAAGGATATTGCCCATGAGCAATTAACGGCTGCGATTAGAACGGTGGCACAAGGTAAAACGTTGGCCAGTCCTAATGTGCCAACACATACTGTTTTTAGTCGCCGTGAATTAGCAATTATTGCTCAGTTGTGTGCTGGTAAACAAAATAAAGAAATTGCACAAGCCTTGCAACTGAGTGCAGGTACGGTACGTAATTATTTATCGATTATTTTAGAAAAGTTAGAAGTGAGAGATCGAACTCAAGCGATTATTCGTTTACGTGAGTTAGGTTTGGCTTAATCATCAAAAAAAATGGCATTAACAGCCAAGTGTTTGCCTATAGAAATTAATTACACTATTTAGTATGACGTTTGTCACTGTGGTTTTGGTCACTTGCTATTTATTATTTTAGCTAAGCTGGCCGATATTCTGGAGAATAGTGTGAGACTAATCGTATTGGTGTTAAGCCTTGTTTTTACTGTATTTACACAAACAGCAATGGCAGCAGTAGAGCGACTAGATATGAAACTCATTTTAGATAAAAATGGCATTAAAATTTGGTCTTATCGTTTGCCAGATAGTCCATATTATGGTTTTAAAGCAGTCACCACCGTAAAAAGCAGCTTAACAGGTGCGGTAGCAATGGTGATGGATACGGATTCAGCGAATCGCTGGTTGTATCGTACATTGGCAGTTGATCCCTTAAAATTAGAGAATAACAACATGGATTTTGTGATTCGAGTAGTGAGTGATTTTCCGTGGCCATTTAAAGATCGTGAATCTGTTGTCAAAGGTAAAGTGACACAAGACCCCGAAACACATGTGGTTAGAATTGACAGTCGCAGTGTTGACAATCATCCTGTCCGTGAAGGTTATGAACGTATGCCAAGCGTTGAGGGAGGGTGGTTATTTAGACCTTTAGCCAATGGTCAAGTCGAAGTAACGATGACAGGTCATGCCGATTTAGGTGGTGCAGTACCAGCAGTGATTGTAAATTTGTTGATTCAAGAACATCCCTATAATTCATTGTTGGGTATGAAAAAATTGATAAACGAGTCGCGCTTTCAAACCGCTCGTTTAGCAGGCATCAAAGAGCCTGTTTGATCCAATAAAAAAGGCGCAAATTGCGCCTTTTTTATTGGGTTATAGCCTCTAGTACATATTACTGGTTAGCATAACTAGACAAATAAATTTTCATTTGGCTATTGTTAAATGCACCAGCACCTACAAAAATTTGGCTACTTGTAAATGCTAAACCACCACTAGTTATTTCAACGTCTGCTGGAATACGGCCATTGGCTAATAATGTACCAGTACTATCAAATTTTTGTGGAGTTTTGCCACCAACCACATAAATACCGCCTTTACTGTCCACTTCTAATTCATTAATTAAACCAACTTTTTGCGTGTTGCTAGATTTAACATTGCCAGTCGCAGCATCAATAATATTAATAATACGCGTAGGTTGTTGCGATAAACCTAAGACTAAGTTGCCATTAGGTAATATACTGACCTTGGGCATACCTGGCATATTAAATGAGCTGGTATCTGGATCATTAAAGAATTTTGTCCAAACTTGAACACCATTACTATTAATGCGTGTTAAATAAGCACTGTCTTGTGGTTCGTCATTGTAGGTTGCAGCATAAACTGTACCATCGTTAGCAATCGCTAAATCCGCAGGTGGATTTTGTACGTCTGGATGAGCATAAGTCCAAACTGGGCTTAAATTAGCATTATAACGGCGAACATAACCTGTACCAGCGGTATAAATGCCTGTGCTATGAATGGCAACATCCCATAATGGCGCAATTTGTGCGACGGTATTGCTTAAATTGCCATTAACATCAAATACAAATAAGTCTCGACCTGCAACATAAACTTGATTGTTGCTAATTTCGACATCACGAATCATCGCATCAGCACCAATTAAGGTACTGATATTACGTTGCCATTGTTTTACACCATTACTATTAAATTTTACGATACTGCTTTCGGTCACAGCATAAATGCTACCATCACTACCTAAAACGGAATGCCAAGGACGGTCATAGACATCTAAATCAGTTGATGACTTCCATAATAAAGTACCATTTGTGGCCGTTTTAAAGACAACTAACTCATCGTTTGCTGAGCCAGTATAAGAGGATGAGCCAACACTAATCACTGCTCCCGCAGGATCATAAATAACTTGATGAATGGTTTCGTAGCGTTCTTGTTGTTCATTGAGCGAAAACCACTTTTCCCATGTTGGGGTCATTTGTGCAGCAGTACAAGCTACTAAGCCTAAAACGACAGCACTGACAGAAACTACATGGGCAGAAGTTTTACTAAAACGCATAATCAATACACTCTTAACAACTATTTGATGTGATTATTATACGAGTGTATCGTTGATAGTTGGTGACAGCATTTGCGAGATGATGACAAGTTTTTTGATGGATGGCGAAAATTTAACTAATTGATTTTAAATAATTTGTTTAGAGTGTTTGCTCTAGTAAATTAGAGCTTTTACTCTATGGTTTGTTGCTTTTTTTGCCTAGTAAATTTAATGGTAATTTTAAATAAACCACACCATTAGTGTCGGCTGGTGGAAAAGCTCCTGCACGAATATTAATTTGAATAGCAGGAATAATTAAGCGAGGCATAGCTAAACTGGCATCGCGTTGTTGGCGCATTTCAACAAATTGCTCTTCGCTAATTCCTTGACGGATATGAATGTTTTTTTCTTTTTGTTCTTTAACCGTACTTATATAAAGGTATTCTTTACGTTCGATTGGTGGATAATCATGACACATAAACAACCGTGTTTCGTCTGGCAAAGACAAAATTTTTTGAATGGATTGATATAACGTACGAGCATTTCCTTGGGGAAAGTCGCAACGAGCTGTGCCCACATCAGGCATAAATAAACTATCACCAATAAAAACCGCATCTTCAATTTGATAGGCAACATCAGCAGGGGTATGACCTGCAACCAAAATGACCTTGGCACTGAGTTGACCAATGCTGAATTGTTCGTTGTCTGTAAACAAATGATCAAATTGTTGGCCATCTGTTGCAAAATCTGGCTCTAAATTAAAGAGTTGTTTAAAAACTTTTTGTACTTGAGTTATTTTTTCACCTATACCAATTTTGCCACCTACTTGTTGTTTTAAATAAAATGCGGCACTAAGATGATCGGCATGAGCATGGGTTTCTAAAATCCATTCAACAGTCAATTTTTCTTGTTTAATATATGTTATTAATTGGTCGGCAAATTTGGTGAAGGTACGGCCAGATTTGGCATCAAAGTCTAATACAGGATCAATAATAGCTGCTGCAGAATTTGTTCCAGCACTCACGATATAACTATAGGTTTCGGTTTCTGGCTCAAAAAAGGCTTTAATTGTTAACTCAGCCATTGTTTTTGTCCTCAAATTAGATTTAATACGAGCAAATAATCAAAGTCGCTATATTAATTAATAAAATGTTTTTTTGTATAGTGTTGTGTATAATTTAATGAGTATGTCATATGTCAGATTTAGCACAAATGCAAGCGGCTGCTGGAAAAGCATCTAGTTTATTAAAAGCTTTATCTCATCCTGATCGATTGATTCTATTATGTCAATTATCACAGGGCGAATATTGTGTGAGTGAACTTGAGGAAATGTTAGGCATTCATCAACCCAGTTTATCTCAACAATTAGGCATTTTGCGTCAAGAAGCCTTAGTCGAAACCCGACGTGATGGCAAACAAATGTACTATCGGATTGCGAGTGAAGATGCCTTAGCCATTTTACAAGTGTTATATAACCGTTTTTGCCCACCCAATTAAATTTGAGAGTCTTAAATGTTGATAGATTGGCCTGCTTTTACGCCCTACAGTGCTTTGATTGGTGGTGTATTAATTGGTTTAGCCTCAGCAATGCTGATTATGTGTGTAGGGCGAGTAGCAGGCATTAGTGGTATTGTTGGTGGATTATTTTCTGGTCAGCATCATGAAGCTTGGCGTTGGTATTTTTTAATGGGTTTATTGATTGCCCCGTGGTTATATCAATTGTTTGCAGTATTACCAGAAATAAAAATAACAACTAATCTGCCCATGTTAATTATTGCTGGTTTATTGGTTGGTTTTGGCACACGTTATGGTAGTGGTTGTACCAGTGGTCATGGCGTTTGTGGTTTATCTTATTTGTCTTTGCGTTCTTTAGTGGCGACCTTAAGTTTTATGGCAATGGGATTTTTGACAGTGTATGTCATTAAACATCTTGTTGCTTAAAGGAGGCTGTCATTATCATGTTTAAAATCATTGCGTTATTATCGGGTATTATTTTTGGTTTTGGATTAATCGTCAGTAATATGATTAATCCTGCCAAAGTGATTGCTTTTTTAGATGTGGCTGGCATGTGGGATCCATCTTTAGCCTTAGTGATGGCAGGTGCAATAGTAGTCGCAATGCCTGTTTTTCAACTTGCTAAACATAGGCAAGCCAGTTTGTGTGGTTTGCCAATGCAATTACCTATCAGCAAAGTTATTGATAAACGTCTAGTTATTGGCAGTTTATTATTTGGCGTTGGTTGGGGAATAGCAGGTTTTTGTCCTGCGCCTGCATTAGTGAGTGCCGCAACAGGCCAACTTGAGGCGATTATTTTTAGCTTGGCAATGTTAACAGGCTTTTACTTGTTTGCATGGTTAGAGAAACGATGAAAACATTTATGCCTGCTTGGCTAAATCAGGTGCGCCGCACATGGCAAGATGATTTGTTGGCAGGCATGATTGTTGGTGTTGTTGTTATTCCCCAAAGTTTAGGTTATGCCCTGTTAGCAGGTTTACCACCTGTCTATGGTTTGTATGCCGCTATTATTCCTGTTTTGTTATATGCCTATATTGGTGCAAGTCAGACTCAAGCGGTAGGGCCTGTGGCAATCACTTCTATTATGACCGCACAAGCTTTATTGCCTTTTGCCCAAAGTCAAAGCTTAACTTATATTGCATTAGCGGCTTGTTTGGCCTTATTAGTGGGTTTAGTGTTGTTAGGCGCAGCATGGCTAAAACTCGGTTGGATTATGCAATTTATGAGTCGTGGGGTGATGGCTGGTTTTATTACAGGCGCGGCTTTATTAATTATGACAGGGCAGTGCAAATATATTTTAGGGCTAAACGTACAAGGAGATACTGTTTGGCAGCTCTTAGCGGGTTTTTATCAGCAACAAGCATTGATTAATCAACAGGCCGTCATCTTAGGTTTGCTGGCGGTATTTTTATTTATAGCTAACCGTCATTATAGCCAAATACTGTTGGTAAAATTAGGTTCTTCGCTTTATCTTGCTAATATCATTAGCAAATTGATACCCATTATGGTGATTGCAGGTGCGAGTCTGTTAGTCTGGCAACAGTCATTAAGCTTGGCAATAGTTGGTGATATTCCTATTGGTTTGCCGCAATTTGTCTGGCCAGCTCTACCAATCGTCGAACAGTGGCGCGCGCTGATCAGCTCAGCCTTGTTAATCGCTTTAGTTGCGTTTATTAGCAGTGCCTCAGTAGCAAAGTCGGTTGCCTTGCAACGTCAAGAACAGTTTGATGCTAATAAAGAATTATTAGGTTTGGGATGTGCCAATATCGGTGCTGCTTTTTTTCAAGGCTTGCCAATTACAGGTGGTTTTTCGCGTACTGCGGTCAACTTGGAGGCAGGGGCAAAAACACCTTTAGCTGGTGTGGTTTCGGCTTTGGTGATTGCCGTTGTTCTCGTGTTATTAAGCACATGGTTTTATTATTTACCTTTAGCGGTATTAGGTGCAGGGGTAATTGTTGCTGTTAGTCAGTTATTAGATATACAAACCGTAAAAATGGCTTGGCAACATGATAAAAGTGAAGCCTATGCCTACTTAGCAACTTTAATGGGCGTATTGTTAGCAGGTTTACAGGTAGGATTATTATTAGGTTTGTTTGTGTCTTTAGCGGCATTGATTTGGCGTAGTCATCAACCTCATGTTGCGGTTGTTGGTCAAGTTGGTACGACAGAGCATTTTAGAAATGTGCAACGCCATCAAGTCACCACATGGCCAAATTTGTTATTAATCAGAATTGATGAAAATTTATTTTTTGGTAATAGTGAAAGTATTGCCAATCGAATTTGGCTAGAAATAAATCAACAGCCTAAATTAAGCGATGTGGTATTAATTTTTAGTGCAGTCAATCATATTGATTTATCATCACAGTTAATGCTAGACAATCTACAACAGCAATTAGCTCAGCGACAGATTAATATTCATTTTGCAGAAATTAAAGGCTTTGTTATGGATACTTTAGTCAATACGCCCTTGTTAAAAAATTGGCAAGGTAAAATTTTTGACACAACAGAACAGGCAGCAAATAGCCTTAAACCGCAAGTGCCTGAACCTGAATATAATTTGTAAATATAGGAGAGATAAAATGACCCAACAAATCGGTTTTGCTGGACAATTATATCCAGAGCAAATGCAAGAAGTTGCAAGCCGTGGCTTTAAGTCGGTGATTAATAACCGCCCAGATTATGAAGAAGGCGCACAACAGCCAACCGCCGCACAAGTACAAGCTGCTGCCGAAGCTCAAGGTTTAAGTTATGTGCATCAGCCTGTGATTAGTGGCCAAATTACCCAAGAAAATGTTGAGCAGTTTGCCAAATATATCAATGAATTACCTAAACCTGTTTTAGCGTTTTGCCGCACAGGTAATCGCTGCAACAATTTATATCAATTAGCCAAACAAATGGACTTATTGGATGATTAGTTTAAAAATTGGGACTTAGGTTAATTCCTAAGTCCTTCAATCCTTTAAACAGCCTGAGTTAATGCCTGTTCAATATCGGCAATAATATCATCAATATGCTCAATCCCAATTGATAAGCGCACCATATCCTCAGACACGCCTGCGCGTTTTAACTCATCAGCGTTTAACTGACGATGGGTAGTACTAGCAGGATGGCAAGCTAAAGATTTAGCATCGCCTATGTTAACCAAACGTAAAATCATTTTTAGGCCATCAATAAACTTTGCCCCTGCTTCTTTGCCACCCTTAATGCCAAAGCTTAAAATGCCAGACGCATAACCATTGCTAATTTTTTGGCAGGTTGTGTTATATGGACTGTTATCTAAAGCGGCATAGTTAACCCAAGAAACTTGTGGGTGATTTGCTAAATAACGTGCAACCGCTAAAGCATTACTACAATGACGCTCCATGCGTAAGGCAAGTGTTTCTAAGCCTTGTAATAATAAAAATGCACTATGTGGTGCAAGTGCCGCACCTGTATTGCGTAATGGCACAACACGACAACGACCAATATAAGCCGCAGCACCTAAAGCAGCGGTATAAACCACACCATGATAAGACGGATCAGGCTCGTTTAACATGGGAAAGCGGTCTTTGTTGGCCACCCAATCAAACTTACCGCTATCAATAATCATGCCTCCAATGGTTGTACCATGACCACCAATATATTTGGTTAAGGAGTGAACGACAATATCGGCACCATGTTCAAATGGGCGGCATAAGACAGGCGTAGCAACGGTATTATCCACAATTAATGGCACACCATGTTTGTGCGCAATTTCGGCCAAGCGTTGTAAGTCAACAACATTGCCCGCAGGATTACCAATAGACTCACAAAAAACGGCTTTAGTTTTACTATCTATCAAACGGTCAAAAGCCTCGTAGTCATCGTGAGAGGCAAAACGAACTTCAATGCCTTGGCGTGGCAAAGTATGGGCAAATAAATTGTATGTACCACCGTATAATTGAGAGGTACTGACAATATTGTCACCAACTTCGGTAATTGCTTGAATAGCATAGGTAATCGCCGCCATGCCTGATGCTAACGCCAAACCACCAATACCCCCTTCAATTTGAGCTAAACGTTGTTCTAAAACAGCGGTAGTCGGATTCATAATCCGTGTGTAAATATTACCTGCAACTTTTAAGTCAAATAAATCAGCACCATGTGCGGTATTATCAAAGGTGTAAGAGGTTGTTTGATAAATGGGTACAGCGGCTGCTTTAGTCGTTGCTTCTGATTCATAGCCATAATGTAAAGCTAGAGACTCAAGTTTCATATTATTTCCTAAATAGGTCATTAAATTATGGGTTAGATAAATATAGCCTAAACAATCAATAAAAAAATCTAATTATTTGGCATATCTATATAGCTTTAACATATAACATTAAGGTGCATCGTCACCAACACTAATCGTTGGTTGCTTTTGTTCTAATAATTCAGGTGGTAAAGTAGTTGGCTCATTCACTTCAAATTCGGGCTTAATATTTTTACCTAAAACGGTTTGACCTTCAAAACTTAATGATTTAACACTGTATTCTAATACTTCGCCTTTGCTTGTCGGGCCTCTAAATTTAACAGGAAAGTTTCGATAATCAATGGCTAACCAAACATCATAGCCTTGTAAGGCAGTACCTGTGCTAATGTTAACGCGTTGACCTTGTAAGTGTAGAGTTCTTAAGACGCCAGCAGGCAGTTTAATGTCTTCTTGGGCAATAATTTTTAAATCAATATTATAAATAGCACTGCCTGTGGTTACTTGCATTTGGTTATTTTTGCCAGCTTCAAAATTGACGGCAACTTGAAATGGCAAGCTGGCTGCATCTTGAATTTCGCCTTGTAACGCAGAATATTTCACATCGTTATTTTTGCCGTATCGAATACTGCTTGTACTTCGGTCTATATCAGCAAAATTACGCAATTTGTTATTAACATACATTTTGTAGTGTTCGGGATGAATACCACTTTGTGACACACTGCCTTCACTTACCATTTTGACACTAAAGCCAAATTTAGACGCTTCATTTTCAATATAATAACTTTCGCCCTCCATGCGCCAAACTTGTTTAATGTTGCCACTAAAGCCCATAAATGAGGCTTTGTAGGTTGCCATAATTTCAATGGGGAAAGAGGGGGGCGGTTCATTAACAGGTGGTGTAGGTGGTGTTTTGGCTAATTCTTCGGGTGGCGGAGGTACAGTATCGCCTAAAGGCACAGCATTGTCAGGCGTGCCTTGGGTTTGATTGTCAGTTTGTGGATTTTCTGGAACAGTATTATTACTGTTATGACTGTTGGGCAAAGGGTCGCCACTTAAAATCGGTGGTTCTTCGACTTTAGGTTTAGTGGGGTTTTTAGCCAGTTGTTTTTTGGGGGCTTTGGGCTGTTCTTTGGGAGCAACTTTATTGGCCGCAGGTGGTGCTTCTTCGACAATAGTGACAATAGTTGCGCCTAATTGTGCTTTAGGACGTGCAGGCGGCTTAATATTGAGTTTAACGCGTGGTACAGACTCTGCTTTTTTCTTAGACAACACTTCATCCGTGTTATCGGCAAGTAAGTCAGGTAGCTCAAACTCACCATCCCATAACAAGGACAAATGCACTAACAACGATAACCCCAAAGCAGTCGCTAAGGGGCGGCGTTTAAATCGTTGTGTTAGTTTGGCTAAAATCACGCGTTAACAACCTATTAGCTTAAACGTGCAAACACACGTTCTGCTGCATCTAAGGTAGCTTGAATGTCGGCTTCACTATGCGCACTAGAAATAAAGCCAGCTTCAAAAGCAGAAGGGGCTAAATACACGCCTTCTTCTAACATTAAATGGAAGAAACGGCGGAAACGCTCAACATCACAAGCCATTACATCGTCATAAGAACTAATGTCTTTTTTGCTGGTAAAGAATAAACCAAACATACCGCCTACTTGGGTGGTGGTAAAGGGAATATTCGCAGCATCAGCACGTTGTTGTAAGCCAGCTAAGAGTTTGCTCAAATTGGCGGCAAGCTGCTCATAAAAACCAGTTTGGCTAATTAAGGCTAACATTGCTAAGCCTGCACGCATTGCTAAAGGATTGCCTGATAATGTCCCTGCTTGATACACACCGCCTAAAGGTGCGATACATTCCATGATTTCACGTTTGCCACCAAAAGCACCCACAGGTAAACCAGCACCAATCACTTTACCTAAGCAAGTTAAATCGGGTTTGATGTTGTATAAGGCTTGTGCGCCACCTAAAGCAACCCTAAAACCTGTCATCACTTCATCAAAAATTAAGACTGCACCATATTGGGTACATAACTCACGCATAGTTTTTAAAAACTCGCGGCTTGGTGGTACACAGTTCATGTTACCTGCAACAGGCTCAACAATCACACAAGCAATGTCGTGGCCAAGCTGAGCAAACAGTTGTTGTAGAGCTGCAATATCATTATAGGGTAGAGTGAGCGTATGTTGGGCTAAATCGGCGGGTACACCTAAAGAGGTGGGTACACCTAAGGTTAATAAGCCTGAGCCAGCTTTCACTAATAAAGAGTCCGCATGGCCGTGATAACAACCTTCAAATTTTAATAATTTATCGCGTTTGGTGTAACCACGAGCCAAACGAATCGCGCTCATGGTGGCTTCTGTGCCAGAGCTAACCATTCTCACCATATCCATAGAGGGCATTAATTCACACACACGATCAGCCATATTAATTTCGGCTTCGGTCGGCGCACCAAAACTTAAACCATCAACCGCGGCTTCTTGTACGGCTTTAACAATATCAGGATGGGCATGACCTAAAATCATCGGCCCCCATGAGCCAACATAATCAATATAAGCTTTGTCATCGGCATCCCACAAATAAGCCCCTTGGCCTTTTTTGAAGAAAATTGGTGTACCACCTACGCCTTTAAAAGCACGTACAGGCGAGTTGACTCCACCAGGGATATGACGACAAGCAGCAGCAAATAATTCTTGATTACGACTCATGGAGAAACTCTATAACTAAAATAACCGTAAATACGCCTCAGCCTGTTGGCAAATATTGGCTGTAGGCAAAGCAAATATATCACTAATTACCGCAAGATAATCAGCCCCTGCATCAATCAGTGGTCGGGCATTGTCTAAGGTTATGCCACCAATAGCAACTATTGGTAAGTTAAACAATTGTTTGGCTTGCGTTAATGTTGATAATTCAGCCAGTTTAGCTAAGGGTTTGGTGCTGGATGGATAAAATGCGCCAAAAGCTAAATAGCTTGCGCCTTGAGTGGCGGCTTGCTTAGCAAAATCAAGAGAGTTATGGCAGGTTGCGCCAATAATCGCGTCTTGACCCAAACGTTGACGCGCTAAAGCAATTGAGCCATCTTGCTGACCAAGATGCACACCAAGCCCTAATTGCGCTGCAAGCTCAAGATCATCATTAATAATTAAAGGTACGTTGTAGCGTTGGCATAGGGCTTTAAGTTGTTGTGCTTCATGAAAACGTTTGCTGGTGTCGGTTGATTTGTCACGATATTGAATTAACTTTGCACCACCAATTAAGGCTTGCTCAACAGCAGGCAATAAACGTCCTGCTAATAACTGGCTATCGGTGATGAGATATAGGCCATGTGTGTGGTTCATGTTTTTAAATCTACAAAAATATAAGAGATAGCGATGGCATTCCCTCTCCTGTTAGGAGAGGGCTAGGGTGAGGTCAACCCCCTCCCAACCTCCCCCTAAATTAGGGGGAGGAGTGAATGCGTCTAGGAATAGCCTGTCCATTTTTATGAGGAAAATCAGCGTTTTGTAAACTATGTTGCAACCAAACTTCAGCACGAGTAACAGCTATTGGTAACGGTAAACCATTGGCAATACCAGCACTAATCGCTGATGCTAAACTACAACCAGAACCATGAAATTGGGCGTTTAAACGCGGCCATTGACTGGTTTGAATGAGTTTATTGTCTTGATATAAACGATTACGCAACATTTGCCCGTGTTCGTGACCGCCTTTGAGTAAAACTGCTTTTACACCTAAGTCACTTAAGGTTTTAATCACATCTGCTTCATTATCAACAACGGATAAGCCCGTTAAACGCTCGGCTTCTACGGTATTGGGTGTTAACAAATGGGCATAAGGAAATAGTTGTTTAAGGCTATCAATAAAACCTTCTACAGTGAGTGAGCCGCCACTGTTGGCGACTAAAACAGGGTCTAAAATCAGGGGGAGATGAGGGTGTTGTTGGCAAATTTGTTTAACCACAGCAACCGTTTCGGGTGTTGCCAACATGCCGCATTTAATGGCTTTAACAGGTAAATCGGCCAAGACTTTGGTGGCTTGTTCGGCTAATAAAGTAGCATCAACTGTTTGAAAGCCATACACTTGTTGGCTGTCTTGAATGGTTAATGCCGTGCAAGCAACGGCTGCATGAGCTTGTAATGCAGCAATGGCTTCAATATCGGCTTGTAAACCAGCTCCACCCGAAGGGTCTAAACCACTAAAACATAACACAACAGGACGCATGGGATTTTCCTATTTTAAGATTGGTTTAAGAACTATAAATAATAGGGAGTATTAGCGACTTTTAAAATAGATCACTAGACTCTGTATCTTTCCACTGTAAAAATGTTGACCAATCAGCCACAAAAAGTTGCCACAAACACAAAAAGCTGGCATAAACTTAGCCCACTTTAAAATAGCGGCTTTTTAGCCATATATTGGGACTTTAGACACCGTTGTGTCAGTCTACTCTGAATTAAATGCTGTAAATAAGAGTTTATCAAAATCGCCGTAAAACCTCGCGCCTTTAGGCCAAGGATATAAGGCGGTGACACGACAGCTTATCAACCCCTTGCGATTTGGCACAAAT
>ERZ650309.733-NODE-733-length-15896-cov-4.441765_pt1 | contig 15896 bp, 11 predicted proteins | sample MGYA00376245_ERZ650309 | MGnify/ENA primary metagenome ERZ650309 (study PRJEB26733, sample SAMN07839294) | wastewater metagenome | biome: urban; feature: wastewater treatment plant; material: waste water | place: USA: North Carolina | collected 2016-04-26 ...
ACCGTCTTGCCTTTTCACATCGTTCGGCATCGCCTACTACTGTTAACGGCATGCAGATGTCGAATGAAAGGCTCGAGTATCTTGGTGACGCGGTTCTGGGTGCCATCATCGCGGAATTATTATTCAGACGATTCCCATTTCGTGACGAAGGATTTCTGACTGAAATGCGATCGCGATTGGTGAGCCGTGAACATTTAAAAAGTCTTGCACTGAAAATCGGTCTCGATAAATATGTAAAAAATAATTCCGGACCCGGCATGTACCGCTCAATGTATGGCGATGCTTTTGAAGCTCTGGTTGGGGCTATCTTCCTTGATAAAGGTTATAAAGTTGCTGAAACATTTATCACTGAAAGAATCATACGCCTGCATGTGGATCTGAACGAAATTGAACAGGCAGATACCAATTTTAAAAGCAGGATCATCAATTGGGCTCAGCGCGAAAAAAAGAACCTTTCTTTTGAAACCCTTGAAGAAGGGAATGGTAATAAACTGATAAAAGTGCGACTGGTTATCGACGGAGAAGAAATTGCAACAGGAATGGATTTTGTGAAAAAGAAGGCTGAACAAATTGCCGCCGGCAAAGCCTGCGAAATCCTAAAAGTGCTTCCTGATCAAAGAGAAGATTAGGCGCCGATACTTTTATTTCATTTCTTTTAATTCTTCTGCTATACTTTTCTTCAGCCAGTTGATGTCGGCAATCTGACGAACCGAATTCACTTCCTCCGACAACTGTTCCATACGTTTACGGTGTCCTCTTGCTTTCACCATTGCGGTAGTGAAACGGATGAGATTTCTGTAGATGGTTCTCTGATAATCGGAAATTAACTTATCACGGCTAATGAATATACGAAATGCGGCTGCATGATAGAGGAGTGCTTCCTCATCATCCATTTCATAATAACATTTAAGAATAATGGCGCGCATATCGAGTTGATAATAGATATCGGTGAATTCCACTTGCCGGAGCAGTGATAGCGCCTTGCGGAATGCTCCTTTACTGAATTGCAGATATGCCAGGTTGTAAGTGTATGCATTTTCCTGTTCACCTTCCCTGAGACTTCCTATATAATTTTCAATGAATTGCTGTACCCAGTCGTGCTCTCCTGAACGAATACCAATCACCACAATGTTTTTGTAATCCCACTGTGAAAGCACTCCGTCGGTGAAAATAATTTTCTCACCAAGCACAGTTTTATAAACACCAAACAACGTATATACATAACCGGTATTACCCTGATTAATTTTCTTGATGCAGTAATTCATCAGATACTGATACATGTCCCGCAATTCCGATAATTTAAATTCCTTACCATGGTTGTTCAACAGTTGTTGTAACGAGGAAAAAACCGATTCGTCATCGGGATTCACAAGTGTCATCAGAATGAGATAATAACATCTGATCAATACAACATCATTAAAGGCGCCGTTTTTCAGCTGCTGCATCAATTCATCCTGTAGGAAAACCGAGTAATCGACAGCTCTAACATTTCGTTCATTTACAATTGCACAAAGAAGCTGCAGCTTCCTCGACAAGTAATAAATATCCAGATAGCGTGTTGCCGACTCCAGATGGTTATGTTCTTCCCTTTGTTTACGGGGAAGATAATCGCTCAGATAAATGTACTCTTCCAAATGCCTGTAGTGATAATAAAGAGCATCTATACCTGCATCCCGCCAAGGTTCCTTTTCGTCTCTCTGATAGCTTGCCAAATAAGGTTTGTCTGCACCGCGTCGGGCCAATTCTTCCTGTAAAAGCACTTCAGACAATTCAGGCTTGCTATTCAATGATTTGATTTTTAGGAAGTTGGTAGCCATTCGGTACAAATCAGTCATGGCATACCTTAATTTCTTATCTTCATATTTAAACCCCGGGAACAACCCTCCGAAGATCATCTCACGGGTTATTTCAGGATCATCGAGGCGACCTTTATAATCCGACAAAAAACGCAACAATTCAAGTGACCTGCCTGTCGGACCAGTCAATCCCGAATTGATAAATGTCTCAAGTTCAGTCCATTCAGATCGTGAAAGGACTTTCAATAAGCTGAATAACCGGGTTGCGGATAAACGTTCCATTATCCGACAAATATAGAAATTTATTGAAATTATGAGTTTATAATTAATTAATAATCAACTATAAAAATAACAATTATTAAATTTACTTAATATTAACCATCCGACAAATTCTATTTTTTGTATTTCATTCCGTGCACTTGTCCGTTTACATTTGTAATGTGAAATACTGTCAACTGACCATTAAACCCAAGAGCCATGAAAACTTCCCTTGCTAAGAACGGCTTAAAACTGAAGAGCATCTTTTTTGCCTTGATGTTTTTCATCTGCATTTCAACTACACTGAAGGCCTCACACGTAGTGGGTGGCGAAATCACCTATTCGTGGGTATCGGGCAACACTTATAATGTGAGCCTTACATATTACAGTGATTGCTCAGGGATACCCAATCCATCATCAGTGATTATTAATTACGAATCTGTGTCTTGTGTGATGAGCGGCTCATCAACATTACCCATTGTAAGTGGTCCTACCGATATCTCACCAATTTGTGCGGCATCATTGCCCAATTCAAGTTGCAATGGAGGCGCCCTTTATGCAGTAAGACGTGTTGTTTACAGTGGCCAGATTACTTTACCTGCTGCATGCAGCGACTGGACTTTCAGCTATACAGAATGTTGTCGGAATGGTGCTATCACCAATCTTCAAAACGGAGCCGGTTCAGGAAGCTACTTTGAAGCTACTTTGAACAACCTGGATGTTCCATTTAATAACTCTGCTCAATTTGGAGGAATTCCAGTAAACATGCTTGCCAACAATGTAACTACCAGCTTGAGCTGGAATACGTATGATGTTGATGGGGATTCTGTTTACTATGAACTGGTGGCTCCGAGAGATTATATTTCCGGTGCACCAGCTCCAATTGCATATAACCTGGGATTCAGTCCTACGCAACCCTTTGCTTCATCATCACCGACTACACTCGATCAACAAACAGGAGTAATGACCATTTCTCCTAATGCACTTCAGGTGGTTGTTGTGACCATGCGCATTTCTGAATTCAGAAACGGACTCAACATCGGTAATGTGTATCGCGATTATCAGTTTGCTGTTGTCAATTCAACCAATAACCTTCCTTCATTAACAGGCATCAACGGTACGGCGACTTTCGTAACCAATGGATGCCCCGGAACACCCATTACTTTCGATGTATACAGCAGTGATGCAGATGCCACTCAGAATTTGAGTATCGACATGAATTCTAATGGTACTGCCGCATCATTCACCACCACTGTTGCTCAATTTCCTACAGGTACACTTACATGGACCCCATCGACATCTGATATCAGCTCTCAGCCTTACATTTTCAACCTCAATGTAAAAGATGACAACTGCGATTATTTTGGAACACAAACCTTCACCTATCAAGTTTATGTAAACGGTTGCAACACTAATGATGTATGGCCCGGCGATGCCAATTCCGATGGAGCGGCGAACCTTTACGATCTGTTGGCTGTAGGATTAGCCTACAACGACAACGGACCTGTACGACCTTCAGCAACACTTAACTGGGTGGCAGAACCCTGCACCAACTGGGCCAACAATTTTATCAGTGGCATCAATCACAAACATGCCGATACCGATGGAAACGGTACCGTGAACATTGCCGACACAACAGCCATAATGCTCAATTACGGTTTGAATCACCCTCTCAGAAATGGTAATCCAAACTCAGCATCTGTGGCCGATCTCTCAATAATAGCCAGCGCCGATACGATTGGAACATCCTCTGCCATTAATCTGGATATTGCAGTCACCACTCCTGTTGACAGTTTATACGGACTTGCTTTCCGCCTCTATTTGAGTCCGGCTTTGGTTGACCTCACCACACTACAAACTTCCTACACCGGTTCTATATTCGGAACTAATGGTGTTGATATGATTCAGATCGATCGCCATACGGGAATGAATGGCATTATTGATATTGCATTGACCCGTAAAGATCAGATCAACATTTCCGGTTCAGGACCTGTTGGCAGAGTCACCATTGTTACTACCGACAATGTATCGGGTAAGGTTATGCTTGACGTTGCACCATTTGACATTGTAGGGGTAAGTGCTTCGGGACAAACCATTGCATTCAATCCTATTGGTGATGCAGTTATTATTGATCCCAATTTTACCGGTGTTTCCGAACACAATCTTTCAGAACAATTCTCCGTTTATCCATCACCAGCCAGCGATTACTGTTTCGTTGCCTACAACGGAAGTGAGTCACTCACCTCTATTGAAGTACAGGATCTTGAAGGAAAAACTATCATCAAAATGAACGCTCCTCAAAGAAAGCAAATGGTTGATATCAGAACCCTCGCCAAAGGCGTGTATCTGGTTCGGGTTACCAAAGGCGATCAAACAGCGATACAAAAATTAGTGAAACATTAGACTTGTGGTTAGGTCTGTTTTTCCACGACAGCGGGCCGCCTGGTCCGCTGTTATTTTTTTATACCCTTTCGGGAATTTGTAATTCCGCCTTAATAAGCTAATATTGCAGAAGCCGATACCTGCAACAAATGAAAAGCGCCCAGGGTGAATTGAAGTTTTTTGCCTCTTTCCCGTCGAAGGAAACGCTGAAACTGCTTCTTGAATGGCAGGCTTTATATGCTGAACTTCAACTCGAAAAGAAGCGACTCTCTCTTTGTACAGAAACTGAAGCCCTGAAATTGCTCGATATCCCTGCCCGCAAACTGCATCAGTATGTGAAAGAAGGGTATCTGAAACGGAAACCTTCCGGAGAATTTTATAAATATCAGGTGCTACAACTACTTTTCGATGTGAAACAGGAAGAACTGTTCCAGTCTATTGTTTAGCTTATAAGTCATATTTGGTGGTTTGAGTATTAATATTTAATTTAGCTTTTACCTATACCTCTTTCACATGAAAAAAATTTTTTACATCCTCATTATGCTCTGTGCATTCAAACCCGCCGGTGCTCAACAATTTTTATCGATCAACCCGAATTTCAGTAACTCCGGCCAATCTATTTCTACTGTAGTAACCTCCAGCGCATTTTATTACTCAATGGGCTCTATGCCAAGTACCCAACAGCAGGATTTTTACATGTATCAGGGCCCGCAAATTTATTACCCTACCAGTATTTTTGTTCAGGATGACGACCATTTGCTGGTGGACTGGTTCATACCTGCGAATGCACCATCCGGGAATTATGATGTGGTTTGGATGTCTCCATTAGGGTTCGAATATGGCTCCGTTCCGGGAGGCTTTAATATAAATTGCGTTCCAACACCTGCTGTGATTTCAAACCCGCTATACAATTACATTTGCCCATCAGGTGGATCTGTTGTACTGCAGGCAAATACCGGAACCGGATTTTCTCACCAATGGTATAAAAATAGTGTTGCTATTTCAGGTGCTACTTTACCGAGTTATACCGCAACCACTACCGGGTCATACACTGTGAAAATTGTTAACCAGCAAGGTTGCCCCGATTTGTCAGACCCTGTTTACCTCATCAACAGCAGTTCGCCTTCAGCATTCATCAATTCGCCATCAACAAATGTGACAGTCTGTCCGAATTCAGTCATTGGCCTGGCTGCAAATACCGGTAGCGGCTATTCATATCAATGGTTTCGTAATGGCACTGCTTTAAATGGCGCAACAACACAGATCATTAGTGTAACCGACAGCGGTAGTTATACTGTAAGAGTTACTAATTCAAGTGGTTGTTTTGCTACCTCAGCGATACGCAAAATCTCATGGTATGCCTTACCTTCAGCCACCATTTCCACTCCCGGAAACTTCGGATTCTGTCAAGGTAGCTCTGTTACGCTTTCGGTACCATCAGTGGCAGGAAACACCTACAAATGGTACAAATATGGCAATCTGATTTCAGGGGCCAATGCAGCAACGCTGAGCGTGAATACAGCAGGTAAATACAAAGCAGTAGTCACCAGTTCATCGGGTTGCACCAAAACCGGTTCACCAGTGAACATTTCTTCATACCCTCTGCCTCAGGCTACAATTACTGCAACCGGTCCCACTACTTTCTGTCAGGGTGATCAGGTAAAGCTACAGGCAAACTATGGTTCTACCTACAATTATCAGTGGTTCAAATATGGCAATGCCATACCGGGTGCAAACACCAGAAATTATTTTGCAAATACAAATGGAACCTATAAAGTTGAAGTAACCACAGCATACGGGTGCTCGAAAAAATCGGCCGCCACAACAGTAGGCGTAATGGATGCACCTAATGCAATCATCACTCCTGATGGCCCTACTACCTTCTGCCAGGGTGGAAGTGTATTACTCAGAGCCAATAACGGTAACGGATATACGTACCAGTGGAAATTATACGGAAATGATATTCCCGGAGCAGTTAACCTCGGCTATATTGCTTCTGTGGCAGGAAATTATAAAGTTGCTGTCACCAACGCCTCCGGCTGCACCACACTTTCAGCCAATGAAACCATTACCATTCCCTGCAGAATAGGAAATATGCAATCATCAGATGAATTTAAAGTATATCCGAATCCTGCCAACTCGGTATTGTTCGTCAGCGGAGTCTTACCTGAAAAATTTGAGGTTGTAAATACCGCAGGGCAAATCTGCATCACATCTGATCATTACCTCGAATCCGGAATTGATATTTCTATGTTGCCACCGGGATTGTATATTCTGCGCTTTCAACAAGAAGCAGGATGGCAACAGGCCAGATTTATGAAGCAGGAGTAGTGTACTATTCTTTCTGCTTTACAAAAACATATCCGCCCTTTACGGCGCCCCATACCTGTTTATCGCCGGCATCAAAACCCCGGTCCCACGATACCATTTGATTGGTGCTGATGACTACTTCAGAAGTAGCATAGGTGGCACCTCTCAGGTTGCTGGGACATTGCTTTTCTACTGTAGAACCGACAAAATTTCCATCCTTATTTTTTGTCAGCAGAATTGAACACCCGTCCTTGCTTTCCAATGAGTCGGATTTAAACTGCTGCAAAATTTCAGGATGTTTCCATGCACCTGCCAAACGAAGCGGTTCATTCATAGTATAAACATGGCTTTCAATCTTACCATCACTTCTTAGCTCAAGTCGATAAAAACGTTGCCGGTAAGGTTTATCGGAAGCAGTGGCCATGGCCTGCTCAACATACAACCACTTGCCATCGGTTCGTTCGGGCCATACCGGTACCATGTGCAAACGGATGTCGTAATAGTCGGAATCCGATTTGGATTGCAATTCACTGCTGAATGAACCTGTCATGCGTTGATACAATTCATCAAGATCAGATGTTTTTAATTGAGATTGTCCTGAACATGACAACGAATAAACAAGGTTAACAGAGGGGCCAGCTTCCAGATTTTCATAAACAGTTTGATTTGGTATTGCAAAATTAAACAATGCCGGTTAAAAGTCGCATATTAAATCTCCTGCCCTATCTTTTACCTCGTGGTTCGGCGAAGGGGCCAAATAGAGCAGACTTTCATAATTGAAATATAGTTGATAATTTAGTGCTGAAATTAACCCGTATTCAAATGCAACTCCGACTGTTCCTCATTCTTATTTTTTTTTCATGGAATTGTCAGTTGCCGGCTCAGCAGCCCCCTCCGGGAAATGATGGGAAACAACGAACAACGGGACTGACCAGAGGGCCATACCTTCAATCACTTACATCGAATTCAGTTGTTATCAGATGGAGAACAGATGGGCCAACCGACAGTAAAGTAATGGCGGGCACCAGCCTTACTTATGATATTACGGTGACCGATAGTACCCCGGTGACAGAGCATATTGTTACTTTGAACAATCTCAAACCTTATACCCGTTATTATTATTCGATTGGCAACAGCAGTTTAATGATTCAGGGAAATGCCGACAACTATTTTTATACTGCACCGGAGAATGGATCATTTGTTCCTGTGAGAATTTGGGCAACAGGTGACTTTGGCATCGGATCGACTGCGCAGGCTCAGGTCAGGGATGCCTATCTGAATGCATCACAAAAACCTACCAACCTTTGGATCTGGCTTGGCGATAATGCCTATAGTTCGGGCACCGATCAGGAATATCAATCGTATGTTTTTGATATGTATCCTCAGCCCTTGAAACAATTTCCATTGATGCCTGCGCCCGGCAATCACGACTATGGAAATACCGGTTTCGCATCACAGGCATCACTCACAACAGATGCCCCCTACTTTTCGATTTTTACTGTCCCCTTTAACGGAGAGGCCGGAGGAACACCTTCGGGGACACCCAAATATTATTCTTACAATTATTCCAACATTCATTTCATCTCTTTAGATAGTTATGGCTCATATCAAACTGCCGGTTCACCAATGTATGAATGGCTGAAAAAAGATCTGGCTCACAATACACAGCGGTGGACCATTGTATATTTTCATCATCCTCCCTACACGAAAGGGACACACGACAGTGATGTTGAAGTTGAATTGGTTTCCATGAGAGAAAATATTATTCCTCTTTTAGAGTCATATAGCGTAGATCTGGTATTGAGTGGCCATTCGCATGTCAATGAAAGAAGTTTCCTGATGAGGGGACACTATGGGCTGGCAGGAACTTTTACTGAGGAAATGAAAGTGCAGAAAGAACATTCTGACTTTATCAAAATCCCTCCTTGCAAAGGCACTGTTTATGCTGTTTGCGGAACAAGCGGGCAGTCGGCAGGCCCTCCAAAACCTGATGCTCCTATGCCATGTATGTATTTCAACGACTTCACCAGCAATTGCTCAATGGTTATTGAAGTCGATCGTGATGTGCTGAATGCATCTTACCTCAGCCTTGATGGAACTATTAAAAATCAGTTTTCCATTACCAAAACCGGCCTTTCTTCACAAGTTAATAACGGAGAGGTTTCCTGTGACATCAGCTACCTGTCCAATGAATCTGCCATCTATCTCTCCTGTTATGCCACTGCAACGACATCATTAAAGGCTGAACTTTACAATGTGGGTGGAGAAAAAATCTCCGATTTCAAGGAGTTGCCCGATTCCATTCCCGCCGGATATTCCCTGAATCAGGTCAGACTTCCCCGAAACAATACTGGCTCCGGTATGTATATTTTCACAGTTCAGATTGGAGATCAACTCTTCAGCCGCAAACTGATGCCCGGTAAATGACCTTCATTTTCATCGAAAAGTAGTCCATTTACCTCTTTTTCAGCGTTTTATAAAGTGATTTCTTCACACTCTGCTGCTCATTTGTTCCGATAACTTTTCGGGACATTTACTTGTTTTACTCTAAATTTGCATGGATGGAAACACCCGGAAAGCTTTCAGAACTTTATTGCAGTAGTCTTACCCGATACAACCGTATGGTTACCCGCGAAGTCAGGGTGGGTGATGTTGCCCTTGGCGGAAATAATCCTATCAGGGTGCAGTCGATGACTACAACCGACACGATGGATACTGCTGCCACTGTTGCGCAGAGTATTCGCATGATTGAAGCGGGTTGTGAATATGTCAGAATTACGGCACCCAGCATTAACGAAGCCAAAAATTTAGAAGCGATAAAGAAAGAACTCCGTAGCCGGGGATTTCATACTCCCTTGATTGCCGACATTCATTTTACTCCCAATGCTGCTGAATTAGCTGCCCGCATTGTTGAGAAGGTGCGTGTGAATCCGGGAAACTATGCCGACCGTAAAAAATTTGAGACCATTGAATATACCGACTCTGAATATCATGCAGAACTCGATCGTATCAGAGAACGCTTTACTCCTCTTGTAAAAATTTGTAAAGAATATGGAACTGCCATGCGGATCGGAACAAACCATGGTTCTTTAAGTGACCGCATCATGAGCAGGTATGGCGATTCTCCAACAGGCATGGTGGAATCGGCATTGGAGTTTCTGAGAATATGTGAAGATCTTTCATATCACAATATAGTGTTGAGTATGAAATCGAGTAATCCACAGGTGATGGTACAGGCCTATCGTTTGCTGATAACAAGAATGCAGGCAGAAGGCATGAACTACCCATTGCATCTTGGAGTTACAGAAGCCGGTGAAGGAGAAGACGGCAGAATTAAGTCGGCTGCAGGAATAGGCACATTGCTGGAAGATGGTATCGGCGACACTATCAGAGTATCGCTCACCGAAGATCCTGAATTCGAAATCCCTGTTGCGAAGGCTTTGGTGGCACGTTATGAACATCGGGCCGGCCATGCACCCATTGCAGCCGTTCGGGATGATGCTCCACTACCTTACTCGCCTCTCGAATATAACCGTCGCAAAACTCATGCTGTAGGAAACATAGGAGCGCATCAGGTGCCGGTTGTGATTGCTGATTACAGCACAAAAGAAAAAATCACTCCTGCTTCACTTTTCCCTTCCGGATATCATTATGCAGTTTCAACTGACAAGTGGAACCTTTCAGATCAGGCTTGCGATTACATTTACTGTGGTGATGTTGTTGCAGATTTTGAAATCCCTGGTACACTTGGCCTCATTTATAATTGTCAGACGTGGAAGCAAATGGAATCACCGGTGAGAGCTTATCCGCTCTTTTGCGGGAATGAATATTTTGAGGCCGGATATAAATCATCGCAACTCAATTTTGTTGCTGTTGATGCCGGTGTCATATTTGATCCTTCTCATCAGTTTCTAAGTAAAATCAAAAATGACCCAACAGTAGTACTAATTGCAGATACATTCCATTCACATGGGATGGCTGACCAGAGACGGATATTTATTGAATTGATGGAGCAAGGTATTGATGTTCCCGTAATCATCAAGCGCAATTATCGTGAAATGAGTGAAGATACACTTCAGCTGCATGCTTCAACCGATGCGGGCGCATTGTTACTCGATGGGTTCGGAGATGGATTATGGATCAAAGCTCATGGTATTGCTTCAGAAAAAACATTGAACAGTCTGGCTTTTGGAATTCTTCAGGCATGCCGTACAAGAATTTCCAAAACCGAATACATATCATGTCCCTCTTGCGGAAGGACTCTCTTTGACCTTCAGGAAACAACTGCAAGAATCAGATCGAGGACCGATCATCTTAAAGGAATTAAAATCGGAATCATGGGCTGCATAGTGAACGGACCCGGAGAAATGGCTGATGCAGATTATGGTTATGTAGGCGTTGGCCCCGGCAAGATTACGTTATATAAGGGAAAAGAAGTTGTCAAAAAAAATATTGAAGCCACTGTAGCAGTTGATGAATTGATAGGGTTAATAAAAGAACATGGCGACTGGACAGAACCAGGCATACAACACGATCATAATTGAAAGCGATAAAAAAGTATTCTAACATAAAATTCTTAATCAAATGATATCAAAAAAAATTGAAGCATTGCTGAATCAGCAAATAGAACTGGAAGCCTCTTCTTCGCAATATTATCTTGCAATGGCATCCTGGGCAGAAGTAAAAGGGTACAACGGAGTTTCTAAATTTTTGTACAAGCATGCCGATGAAGAAAGGATGCATATGCTTAAGCTGATGATGTTCATCAACGAAAGAGGTGGACATGGTGTGGTTCCTGCATTGAAGGCTCCACCCGCCAATTTCAAGGGAATTCAGGAAATCTTTGAACAAATCCTGAAGCATGAAATTCACGTTTCTTCAGAAATCAATAAACTGGTGGAAAGATGTTTGTCGGAAAAAGATTATACAACACACAATTTCCTTCAGTGGTATGTTTCTGAGCAGATTGAAGAAGAGGCTCTGGCCAGAAATGTCCTTGATAAGCTCAATCTTATTGGAAACGACAAAGGTGGAATGTATTTATTCGACCGTGATCTTGAAACTCTTTCATCACAGCAGGAAAAGGCAGCTAAATAAGGGTACACAAAGATGTGATAGAAGCTCAAAATTCATCATAACTTCACCCTTGGCTAACTAATATTTGTGAAATTCTTTATTTACTTAAAATCCGCTCTCCGGGTATGAAAAAAAGGACCTTAATTGCCTCGCTGCTGTTTGTGTGTTACAGTATCTCCTCCGTTGCTCAGGTTACGGCAAGTCGTAAAATAGATGCACTTCTTCAAATGATTGAATACGCCTATGTCGATTCTTCCAATCAGGAAAAACTGGCTGAAGATGCTATCAGAGCCATGCTGAAAGATCTCGATCCACATTCTGTTTACATCCCCGCAAGCGAATTGAAAGAAACCAATGAGCCTTTGGTTGGTAAATTTGAAGGTATCGGAATTCAATTCAATATTTTTGAAGATACGATCATGGTAACCCAACCAATACCCGGTGGCCCATCAGAAAAGCTGGGTATTCGTGCCGGCGATCGTATTGTAAAAATTGACGGAACCAATGTTGCAGGTGTAAAGCTCACCAACAACGATGTTTTCAAAAAACTAAGAGGAGATAAAGGCACCAAAGTCAATGTTGCAATTTATCGTCGCGGAGAAAAGGAATTACTTGATTTCGAAATCACACGAGATAAAATTCCCCTTTATAGCGTAGATGCTTCCTACATGGCTGAACCAGGAACCGGTTACATCAAAATAAGCCGGTTCGCCGATAGCACCGTTGAAGAATTCAAACAGGCACTTACCAAACTCAAAGGCGAAGGAATGACATCACTCATTCTGGACCTGAGTGGCAATGGCGGTGGCTACCTGAACAGAGCTATTGAGCTTGCCGATGAATTCCTGAGCGATAATAAAATGATCGTTTATACTGAAGGCAGATCCAACCCAAAACAAGAATATCTCTCAAGCTCTGTGGGTGGATTTGAAAAAGGGAAACTGGTAGTACTGATTGATGAGAGTTCGGCTTCTGCAAGCGAAATTGTTTCCGGTGCTATCCAGGACTGGGACCGGGGACTGATTATTGGCCGTCGTTCTTTTGCAAAAGGTCTTGTGCAAAAACCATTTACACTTCCCGATGGTTCTGCGGTTCGTCTTACTATTGCCCGCTATTATACTCCTTCAGGTCGATGCATTCAGAAATCGTATGAGAAAGGTGATGAAGATTATGACATGGATTTAAGCAATCGCTTTAAACATGGTGAATTGTACAGTGCCGACAGCATCAAATTCAATGATTCATTGCGCTATGAAACTCAGCAATCAAAACGAACAGTTTATGGCGGAGGCGGAATCATGCCTGACATTTTTGTTGGTCTTGATACCACTATGAACAGCAAATATCAGTCTGACCTGATTCGTAAATCGGTGTTGTACGATTTTGCACTCAGCTACACTGATAACAATCGCAAAAAATTGCTTGAAAACTATCCTAACATTGTTGCCTTCCGTAATAATTTCAAGGTAACCGACGAGCTCTTTGAAGAACTGATTGCTTATGGTGAGAAAAAAGGTGTGGCAAGAGACAGTGCAGGATTAGTCACTTCAGGAAAGTTACTCAAAGTTCAGCTTACAGCACTCTTTGCAAGAGATTTATGGAACACCGATGCTTACTGGCAGGTGATCAATGAAGTGAATCCGTTTTATACAAAGGCTCTGGAAGCATTAAAGGATAACACTTTTGAGAAAATGAAAATTGCCACCCGGTAACAACTCAGAAATTCAGAATTACGCAGGAGAATGGTCTTACCATTCTCCTGCGTAGTTTAAGGAGGTACTGCTTAAGCATCCGAAAAATGCATACTTCACTCTGATGATCTGTCGAATATGCAGATAATCGTGCGCAAGCCAGTTATTCAAAATGAAACTCCCGCTCATTGGCCCTATAACCGGATGCTGATAGGTGTTGCTAAATGGTGAATCAATAGAAAGTGATTCAACATACTTTATTGAATGGGTTCTTTCCTCAAGAAATTGTTGCACCTTTTGATTGTAATCGGCGGCACTGTAATTTCGTGATGCCACCCAGCCAACAGGGTCAATAGGTGTGAAAGGCTGTTCAGGGTCATTTAACACCGACTGCAAACGGAATCTGAAATCTTCTCTTTCTTCATCCAGCAAATGACAAACAATTTCTTTCAGGCTCCACTTTTCAGGGCCTTCCCGGAAGTCCTGAAGCGCCGGAGAAGCACCGCGAAGCAGGCTTTCAAAAACTAACTTATTGCTCTGCAAAGCATCTTTCACAAATGATAATTCATCCATGTTGTTACTTGTATCCGTCGTGGGGTTCATGATCGAGCACTTTGAACAAATGCAGCAAATAGGGGAATAAAGCATCCATACTTTCTTCTGCACCTCTGGTTGAACCCGGTAATGCGAGAATAAGTGTTCTTCCTTTTAATCCGGCAACACTACGTGAAAGCATGGCATAAGGCATGTGTTCTTGTCCGTAGCTGCGAGCCGCTTCAGCGATACCCGGTATTTCGCGATCCAGCAACGGGCGGATAGCTTCAGGAGTAACATCACGGGAAGACAATCCTGTGCCACCGGTAATAACGATGAGATCGGGTTTGGTAAGATATAGTTCTTCAACAGTTTTCTGAATCACTGCAATTTCATCGGGAATGATAACATAGGCATCTGCCGGAACTCCATATTTTTCCAATCGTGAAATGATAGCTTTCCCGGCGAAATCAGACTTCTTACCTGCAGCAATGCTGTCGCTGCAAACTACAACAGCTGCCCGCACCGGACGGGAAGGCTTGTCAGTGTACTGCGATTTGCCGCCTTTCTTGGAAAGAAGTTTAATGGAGCAGATTTCAATGCCTTTATCAATTGGCTTCAGCATGTCATACATGGTGAGAGCTGCAACTGAAGCGCCGTGCATAGCTTCCACTTCAACACCGGTTTTGTAAATGGTGTGCACTTCAACTTCAATACATATTTCCAGTCCGGAAATAACCGAACGGATAGCTGTGAACTCAACGGGCAACGGATGACAATCGGGTATCATGTCACTGGTTCGTTTCACAGCAAACAAACCTGCCACACGGGCCGCTTCAAAGACATCACCCTTGGGTACCGTTTTATTTACAATAGCATCAATGGTTGCTTGTTGACTGACCTTCACAACAGCCATGGCAATAGCGGTGCGAAAAGTTTTAATTTTATTAGTGATATCAATCATTACCTGAATAGCGGACTTTAATATATATGAAATGCCTTGAATCAGTTTCCTTCTGCGGGCTGCAAGCGGTGTTTCCCTTTGCTTTTACGAATATTCACAGCTACTACTTTGTATTCGGGGCACATTGCTTCACTGTCGGAAATACTTGATGTGAGATCGTTCATTCTCACTTCAGGGAAATGGAATGTTGAAGATAAAATTCCTTCTTTCACCTCATCTGAAATCTTTGCCTTCACATCAATCTTTCCCCTTGGTGAAATGACGCATACCATTTCTCCATCGGTTATAAAATGGCGAGCTGCATCGGCAGGATGAATCAGCAAAACATCATCGGTTAGGATTTCCACATTTCCGGTCCTGCGCGTCATTGTACCACAATTGTAATGTTCCAATTCACGGTTAGTAGTAAGGATATAAGGGAACTCTTTGCTATGATCAAGAATTTCTTCCGATTCTTTCCACGCAGCATTCTGAAATTTCCCTTTCCCGCGTTTAAAGGATTCCACATGCAGAATTTCAGTATCGGTACCATCGGGTTGAACGGGCCATTGCTTTCCGTTTTCTCCTAATTCATCCCATTTCACCCCTGCAAAAAACGGAACTATCCTGGATATTTCTTCCAGCATTGTTTTTGGATCATACGCAGGTTGAGCATAGCCCATTTTATTCATGATTTCTACCAGAATTTGTCCATCGGGTCGGGTACCTTCAAGAGGTTCTACCACTTTCTGAACTTTCTGAATACGTCTTTCACCATTGGTAAATGTTCCGCTTTTTTCGAGAAAGGAGGCAGCAGGTAAAACCACATCTGCCATCAAGGCTGTTTCAGTCATGAAGAGTTCTTGAACTACCAATAAATCCAGATTCCTCATAGCTGCTTTTACC
>ERZ650309.735-NODE-735-length-15893-cov-6.450878_pt1 | contig 15893 bp, 14 predicted proteins | sample MGYA00376245_ERZ650309 | MGnify/ENA primary metagenome ERZ650309 (study PRJEB26733, sample SAMN07839294) | wastewater metagenome | biome: urban; feature: wastewater treatment plant; material: waste water | place: USA: North Carolina | collected 2016-04-26 ...
CTGCACGGCCATCTGCCTGCTGAAAACTGATTCTGTAAAAGTTGGTTACCCCCGCCACCGCAGTTGCATCTTCATACCTATAAGCCGCTGCTTTATGTTGTGGTGTTATATTAGCAATCTGTTTAAAATGAATACCATCTGTACTCCACTCCACCACCATATTTTGCAGGTTAGTTTCATTATAGGTTTGCCAGTAGAGTGTATTGATATTATTTTTTCTTTCTCCTGTTAAAGCACTAAAACCAAGCGGCAGCAATGGCTCCTGGAAAAAATAAGCAGCGCCGGACTTTAGAACATAGTTTTCACCATTTTCATCATAGCTTTCATAATTGGCACCACAAAGTATATACCCACCACTAATACCTACGGAGCAGCCAAAGTATTGAGTATATGAAACAAAAAGATTAGAAATCTTCCTGTCCGGCGCTACTATTTTTTGTATCTCAGTCCACTCTCCTTCACTGTTTTTTTGATAGATATAAGTCGCACCGGTGCTCACAGAATATTTTTGTCCATTTGCATCATAGTCATTATCGCTGGCGCCCACTACAATATAATCTCCTTCGGTTGCTACAGCCCCTCCAAAAAAATCATCCTCCCGGCCATCTGAAGCTTCTAATCGTTGTACTTCTGTCCATACCCCATCCTTATTCTCAAAAATATAGGCTGAACCGGTGTATTCATTACCATTTGAATTATTACCTCCCGACCCCACTATCAGTCGGTTGCCATTCATGGTAACAGAGCGGCCAAAACCGGCTGCATCTATTCCTCTCAGCTTTTGCACTTCCGTCCATACCCCCCCCCCATTTTTAAAGATATAAACATAACCGGAGTCAGTAGGGCCATTACCGGATATGGCCGCATAATCCCCGGATATAGCCACTGTGCTACCAAAAAAATCAAATTCATTACCCCGGTCAGAAGCTACTATTTTTTGCGTAAAAACCCAATTATCTCCATTGCGATGATACAGGTAAGCTGATCCTGCCCCAAGTATGGTGTTTTCCCCATTTTCATCTTCCCCATCCCGTGGAGAACCCACAAGTATCCAATCCTCTGATATAGATAGCTTCCAGCCAAATTCATCGAGATATTCCCTATCCGGTGCATAGAGTTTTTGCTTTTCGGTAAGCGACCCGTTTTTGTTTTCAAATACATAAAAAGCTCCGGCAGATTCATAAAACTGGGCGCCTTCAAAGGGTGCGCCTATAAGCACATGATTGCTGTCTGAGGCCATACCATAGCCAAAGCCATCATATAATGTTCGGTCTGATGGTACAATTTTTTTAATAAATGTCCATACCCCTGATTCTGATTGTTGATACAGGTAAACAGCCCCTGCCTCATCTAAATAATTGTTGCCATTCTGGTCATAACTATTACGCCAGGCAGAAATTATTGCATAATCCTTATTCAGAACAACAAACTGACCATAAACATCCTGTCCAATTTTCCTGTCTGGAGCAACAGCTTTTTGCTGAAAACCCCAGCTTTGACTAAATGAGTTTTCACGACTGAAAAAAAACAAACACGTGGTAAGCAAATAAAGATGAGTCTTTTTCATAATGATTAATTTAAACCTCTGCAAATATATGGTGCGCTGTCTGCTACCAACATTGTCTGAACCGTTGATTCGTTTGATTGCGTTGATTTCTCTGATTCATTTTGCAATTTAGATTCATTAATCATTCACAATCTCTTTCACAAATGACATAGTGCTTCGTCACGCTATTGACTACTCCAATATGGCCCTTCCTTGCGCAGGCATTGAAGTATGTGAACTGCTGCGGTATGCATTTGGTCATTCCCCGAAGGGGGAAAAATGTCCGAACCTTGATTTTTGTGATTAAATGATTGACGTGATTTTTTTGCATCGTTTCATTCGTGGTGATGTGCTGTGCGTGGGCATTGCCCGAAGGGAAAAATATCTGAACCTTGATTTTTTTGATGAAATGATTGACGTGGTTTTTTTGCTTCGTTTCACTCGCAATGATGGGCCGTGCGTGGGCATTGCCCGAAGGGCGAAAAAAAATATTATTTAATCTTGGAGCGTTAAAATAGGGGATGTAATTTGTCGATAGGAGGATGCTTTTTGCTATTCCCTTATTTTGCACCCATGTTAGAAGGCAAAAAAATATTGCTGGGCATATCTGGAAGCATTGCAGCATATAAATCCATTTTATTGGTAAGACTACTTACTAAAGCGGGTGCTGAAGTAAAGGTGATGATGACGTCTGCTGCGCACCATTTTGTATCTCCATTGGTGCTGGGAACTTTGAGTAATAATAAAGTGATAACTGAGTTGTTTAATGAAGATCAATGGTCTAATCATGTAATGCTGGGCCGATGGGCAGATGTAATGCTAATGGCTCCGCTTAGTTGTAATACTTTGTCTAAAATGGCTAATGGGGCTTGTGATAATTTGGTACTGGCCGTTTATCTTTCTGCCACCTGCCCGGTGGTTGTATCTCCTGCTATGGATGAGGATATGTGGCATCATGCAGCTACTAAAAAAAATATTGAATGGCTGCAAAGTATTGGACACAAAGTAATACCTGTGGGCAACGGTGCACTGGCCAGTGGTTTATATGGTGAAGGCCGCATGGCTGAGCCTGAAGCAATTGTGCAGTTTTTGGAGGAGAATATATTTAGGGGATCTGCGTTAAAGGGTAAAAAAGCTATGGTGAGTGCTGGCCCTACTTATGAGCCCTTGGATCCTGTAAGATTTATTGGCAATCATTCATCGGGTAAAATGGGCTTTGCGCTTGCGGAGGCTTTGTATATGCAGGGTGCTGATGTGGTATTGGTGAGTGGCCCATCTACACAGCAGGTAGCTTATAAAGGTATAGTGGTGAAAAGGGTGCAGACGGCGGCTGAAATGTTTGAAACTTGCTCCGCCCTGCATGCTGATATGGATATTGAAATAATGAGTGCCGCTGTGGCTGATTATTCGCCGGAAACCATGCAAGTTGAAAAGATTAAAAAAGCGGGTAATGCTATGCAAGTAAATTTGGTGAAAACCACAGATATATTAGGCTGGCTGGGGGCACATAAACAGCAACAATACTTGGTGGGTTTTGCTTTGGAAACAAACAATGAAAAGGAATATGCCATTGGAAAATTGCAATCTAAAAAAGCGGATATGATTGTTATGAATTCCCTGCGGGATGCGCATGCGGGTTTTGGACATGATACCAATAAGGTTACTATTTTTACTTCAAATGGGGGAGAGCATAGTTTGTCATTGGCAGATAAATCTATTATTGCTAAACAGATTATTGTAAACATTATTCAACAGATACATGAAGCATAAAATCAATATATTCTTTTTTGTTTTTTTGATGTGTAGTGGTGTGGCTGCTGCGCAGGAATTTAATGGACGTGTAACGGTAAATGCACAGCAGGTATCTACCTCTATTGATAAAACAATTTTTACTACACTTCAAACCCAACTGACTGATTTTATCAATAAGCGAAAGTGGACTGCCGACAACTTTCAACTGCAGGAGAGAATTGGTTGTAATTATTTGCTAAATATTAATAGCTCAGAAGATCAGAATGTTTTTAATGCTACGCTTACGGTACAAGCTGTAAGACCTGTGTATAATAGTACTTATCAGGCCAGCCTGCTTAACTATCAGGATGCGGATGTTTCATTCAAATATGTACAGTTTCAGCCGATGGAGTTTAATGAAAACAGGGTGCAGGGCAGTGATCCGCTTGTGGCTAATCTAACGGCTGTATTTGCTTATTATTCTTATATGATACTTGGATTGAACTATGATTCGTTTAGCCCAAAAGGGGGAGAGGATTATTTTAAAAAAGCGCAAAATATTGTGAACAATGCACCGGAGAATTCAAGCATATCCGGATGGAAATCATTTGATGGTATTAGAAACAGGTATTGGTTGTCAGAAAACTGGAATAGTAGCAGATACAATGAATTGCATGATTTAATGTACAACTATTATCGCTCAGGGTTGGATGCCATGTTTGAAGATAAAGACAATGCAAGACTGGGTGTATTGGATGCGCTAAATCTGATGCAACAATTTAACCAGCAAAACCCAAACACAATGGCTATACAAACATTTTTGCAAGGAAAATATCAGGAGTTTATTGGTGTATTTAAGAAAGCAGATCCATCATCTAAAAATGAAGCAAAAGATATTTTAGCGGCTATTGATATTACCAATAGTGATAAATACAGACAGGAATTGAGATGATGAACAGGATAAATTATTGTATCGTCATTAGTTTTCTTTTAATGGCCTGCGGCAATGAAAATAAAATTCCGAAAGATGTAATAGAGCCAAAAAAAATGCTGCCCATCGTGTGGGATTTAACTAAGGCTGAAACTTTTTGGGAAAATAGAAAATACAGAGATTCCACACTTACAAAAGATAGCTTATATACACTCTATAGCAGGGTATTTGCCTTGCATAAAATCAGTAAGGTACAATTTTATAAAAGTTTTAGCTGGTACCAAAAACACCCGGCCAATAACCGAGCATTGTTGGACTCCTTGAATAATATGGCCCAGCATTCCAGAGAAATGAAATATAGCAGCCAGCCAAAAATTAGTGATAGTTTGAAGTAGATAACTTTAGAATATGTGTAGCATTATCTGCTCATTACTTTCATCTATTCATCTATTATTCATATACTCTAATCACATTGTACAATGTATCTCTTTCAGCAGGTGTTCTTTTGGCTTGAATAATTAATGCTGTAAGTTCCTCTGTAGTCATTGCCGGATTTTGCTCTTCACTGCCAGCCATACTGTAAATTTTTGTAGTATCATCAATCGTTCCATCTAAATCATTGACGCCAAATGAAAGTGTCATTTGTGCTTGATTTCTTCCCAACATAGGCCAGTAAGCTTTTATATGTGGGAAGTTATCCATATATATTCTTGCAATGGCATATAGCTTCATATCTTCTACCAATGTAGATTCAGGAATATGACTCATATCATTGTCCTTATTTCTAAATTTTAATGGAATAAATGTATTGAAGCCACCGGTTTTATCTTGTAAGGTTCTAAGTCTTTCCATGTGATCAATACGATGTACTGGTGCTTCTATATGTCCGTAGAGCATGGTGGCATTGGAATGCATGCCCAGCTCATGTGCTGTTTGATGAATGAGCAGCCAGCCATCTGCATTCACTTTATCTGCAGAAATTTGTTGTCTGATATTTGTATCAAATATTTCTGCACCACCTCCGGGCAGGCTGTCTAAACCTGCATCTTTAAGGCGCATCATCCCTTCCTGTACAGTTACTTTTGCCTTGCGAAACATATAATCTAACTCCACCGCTGTAAATCCTTTTATATGTAAATCTGGCCGATGTACTTTGATAGCTTTTAGTAAATCTTCAAAAAACACAAGGTTCATTTTTGGATGTACGCCGCCTACTACATGCACTTCGGTAACCGGCTGGTTGTCATATTTTTTTACAATATGCATCATTTGATCTATGCTCAGCTCCCAACCTTCATCCCGCTTAGCATATAGCCTGCTATAAGAACAAAAATTGCAACTAAACACACATACATTCGTGGGTTCTATGTGAAAATTTCTATTAAAGTAGGTAATGTCTCCATGCTTTTTTTCTCTGATATAATTTGCCAATATGCCGCAGAAAGAAACAGATGCATGATTGAAAAGATACAGCCCTTCATCGGGTGTTATTCTTGCTTCATTAAAAACTTTTTCTGCTATGGCTAACAGGTTTTTATCTGATTCATTGCTAAACATTTCTTTCATCATTGGTGCTATTGCCATCATTTCATTTTCCATTCCACTCATTTGTATATCAACAAAAACATGCACATATAGTTACATGTCATTTACAATTTTTTTATAACTGGTTACTACTCCTTTGATTAATGAAGAGCTAAAACCCTGATGCTCCATTTCATTTAACCCGGCAATGGTGCAGCCTTTTGGTGTTGTAACCTTATCAATTTCCTGCTCGGGATGTGTGTGCTTAGTGAGCAATAATTCAGCAGCGCCTTTCACAGTTTGTGCAGCTATCAGCGAAGCTGTTTTTGCATCAAATCCAATTTCAATACCACCCTGAATATTTGCCCTGATGTATCGCATGGCATAAGCAGTGCCGCAAGCTCCCAATACGGTGGCCGCATCCATTAATTTTTCTTCTATAAAAACGGTTTTGCCGAGATGATTAAAAAGTTCTTCTACAAAGGCAGACTTTGCTTTATCTGCATTTTCACTACAAATGCAGGTTATACTTTGCTGTATAGCAATGGCTGTATTTGGCATTGCTCTAAAAATGGTAAAACCGTCTCCAATTATTGTTTTAATATCATTGATCCACACCCCTGTAATTACACTACTGATTACATGCTTGCCTGCCACCAGATTGGATTTCATGGATTGTAAAATTTCTTTTATCTGAAATGGCTTTACTGCAAACAATATAAAATCTGCAAAAGCAAGTGCATCCTCGTTATTATCAGATACATGCACACCTTGATCCTTGAGGTGCTGAATGGTTGATATATTTCTTTTGGTAATGAGGATATGTGATGGGGCTATAAATCCACTTTTGATCAATCCTTCTGCAATAGCAGTTCCCAAATTTCCTCCTCCAACTATGGATATTTTATGGTTCATTTATATATAGTTGCTGCAAAGAAAAGTAATGCAAATGGGTTTACATAAATACCACCAAGATAATCATAAAAAAAGAGCATTAATTAGATCAAACATATAATATGCCTTAGCAAAATTCGAAGTCAATTTTAACCCTCTTCTGTATCGAAGCGATCCACAGATTCAATACCCGGCAAGCTCTTCAGTCGATTAGTGAGTACTTCTAATTGCTCTTTGTCCTGCACAAATATTTTTATTAGCCCCTGAAAAATGCCGTTCTGACTTTCTATGGAGAGTGCACTAATGTTGATACCCATATCTCCACTAATAATATTGGTAATTTTATTGACTACTCCTACATCGTCTAAGCCAATAATTTTTATGCCGGTCAAAAAAGATACTTCTTTATTGATTGCCCATTTAGTTTTTACAATTCGGTGGCCATAATTAGCCAGCATTTTGGTGGCATTGGGGCAGCTGGTACGATGTATAACTAAGCCTTTGCCTACACTTACAAAACCAAAAACATCATCACCAGGTATGGGGTTGCAGCATTTTGCTAAATTGTATTTTATTTTATCGCTGCTCTCTCCAAATACCAAAAGCTCTCCTTCTTTTTTTGCTGCTGGTTTATTATCTGAAGAGGCTTTAATTTCTGTAATAATTTTTTGAGGCTTTGGTATTTCTAAGCGATCTCCATGTACCACGAAATTTTTGAGATCAGAAATATCTAATCGCTTGGTAGCTATATGGTAAAATAGCTCCAACTGATTGAGCATTTTATAGTGAGCTACCAGTTCATCTGTGTTATATTGGCTGAAAGCCGCACCAATACTGTTTAATTTTCTTTGCAATTGGTATTTGCCTTCCTCGGCTATTTTTCTTTTCTCTTCTCTTAGTGCATCTTTTATTTTAGCTTTTGCCTTTGCAGTTATTACAAATTTTAACCAATCCTCTGTGGGCTTTTGTTTTTGGCTGGTGATTATTTCTACCTGATCTCCACTGCGCAGAATATGGCTGATAGGCATCAATTTATGATTCACTTTTACACCTATGCATTTACTGCCCACAGCACTATGAATGGCAAAAGCAAAATCAAGTGCAGTACTGTTTACAGGAAGCATTTTCACATCGCCCTTGGGCGTATATACATAAATTTCTTCTGCAAGAAAACTCAGTTTAAAATCCTGCAAAAAGTCCACACTGTCTGTATCCTGATTGCTTATTATTTCTCTTATTTGAGAAAACCATTTATCAAAACGATCTTCGGTATTATTGCTACCAGCATCTTCCTTGTATTTGTAGTGAGCTGCCAATCCTTTCTCTGCTATATCATTCATTCGCTTGGTGCGTACCTGTACTTCTACCCACCTGCCCTGCGGCCCCATTACGGTAGTATGCAGTGCTTCATACCCATTACTCTTTGGCTTGCTCAGCCAATCCCTCAGTCTTTCTGTGCTGGGTAAATATTCATTGGTGATGATGCTATAAATCTTCCAACACTCTTCTTTTTCTGTTGGCCCATTTATATCGAGTATTACTCTTATGGCAAAAAGGTCGTATACTTCATCAAAAGTTACCCCTTTCTTTTTTATTTTATTCCAGATGGAATGGATACTTTTTGGTCTGCCATAAATCTCAAATGGCACACCATTTCTTTCTAGTTTTTCCTTGAGTGGTCGGATAAATTCATTGATATACCTGGTGCGTTCTCTTTTGGTTTCTGACAAACGCCTGGCTATTTCTTTATAGGCTTCAGGCTCCATGTATTTCATGGATAAATCTTCCAATTCTGTTTTCAAATTGTATAAACCCATACGGTGTGCTAATGGCGCATAAACCCATACCGTTTCACTGGCAATTTTTAGCTGCTTTTCCCGCTTCATATAATCCAATGTGCGCATATTGTGCAGCCTATCTGCCAGCTTGATCAATATCACTCGAGGATCATCCGTAAGGGTTAATAAGATCTTCTTAAAATTTTCTGCCTGAGCAGATGAATTTGCATCTATAACATTTGAAATTTTTGTAAGCCCATCTACAATTTTTGCAATTTCATTATTAAATTCACCTCTAATATCTTCAAGGGTAATATCTGTATCTTCTACAGTATCATGTAGTAAACTACATACTGAACTCCGCACACCCAATCCAATTTCTTCCACACAAATCATGGCCACTGCTATGGGGTGCAGAATATATGGCTCACCACTTTTTCTACGCATACTTTTATGAGCCTCAGCTGCCATTTCAAAAGCTGTACGCACCATTCCCTTATCATTCTTTTTTAGCTTGGGTCTTAATGCACGCAAAAGGCCACGATAATGTCTTAATATCAATTGTTTTTCCTGCTCTTCATTCAGATTGTACACCGGAATAATCGGATTATCTATTGCCTGCTCCTGTTCCATTTTACGAATATAGTAAATTTGCCTGCTGAAAAATTTCTTTGATGAATTTATCAACGAATAAATTTTTATACCAACAAATTACTTGTTCCATCTATATGTTTATTTTGGCAGCCAAATACGACACTATGCGCATCATCAGTTATAACGTAAATGGCATAAGGGCTGCCATCAATAAGGGTTTTACAGATTGGCTGGCTACCAAACCCGCAGATGTCATTTGCCTACAGGAAACAAAAGCTACACAAGAAAACGTAGATGTATCAAAACTGGAAGCAATTGGATACAATCATTACTGGTATAGTGCAGAGAAAAAAGGCTATAGTGGTGTATGCATTTTATCGCTGGAAAAACCCGATCAAATAATGTATGGCAATGGTGATAAACAGAGCGATTTTGAGGGAAGAATCATACAAGCAGTTTTTGGTAAAACGAGAATAATAAATGCCTATTTTCCATCAGGCACCTCCGGCGAAGAAAGACAGGGATATAAATATGAATGGCTAAATATGATGTCAAAATACCTTGATAAGGAAAGGAAGAAAACACCTTCCATGGTTCTATGTGGTGATTATAATATTGCTCATAAAGAAATTGATATTCATGACCCTAAAGGCAATAAAAATAGCTCCGGATTTCTGCCGGACGAAAGGGCCTGGATGGATAGTTTTTTAAACAATGGATGGATTGATACTTTTAGACACCATCATCAAGAACCACGAAGGTATAGCTGGTGGAGCCAAAGATTTCCATCTGTAAGACTACAAAATAAAGGTTGGAGAATTGATTATATCTGCGCTACAGATCTGTTGTCCAAAAAGATTAAAGCATCTGATATCTATCCCGATGTTAAGCACAGCGACCACTGTCCGGTATATGCTGAAATTTGTGTATAATATTTTACAAATTTATTGCTCAAACAGAGCAGAATTTTATCAGTCGAAAAGGGTTCACTGAATCATTTCTTTTTGTTGAAAAAATTTTTCAGCTGCTATTAATTTTGTTTCAAAATCTTCTCCCTGCAAAAAGCTAAAACACAGGTTTTGTTCCATTAGATTGGTTGCTAAATATTCCTGTTCTGTTTGTGCAGGAGTAGGTATAAAAATGCATTTCATGTCAGTGGTTATCATTTCCATAATAGTGGTGTAGCCACTTCTGCTAATGAGGTATGTTGAAACTTGCAATAGTTGCACTATTTCCTCCGTAGAGGCATATTCAACTACCGTACAATGTGCTGGAGCTTGAAAATTTTTGTTATTGCTATTATTTGGGATACCACGAAGTAGTACACAAGGCTGGGTATGTGTATGCAACCACAGTAATAGTTTATTTTCAAGGATGGTGCGCTGTGGTTCCGGTCCTGACATGATGAGTAGCCATTTGTAGATAATGGCTTTCTTTTTAAATGATTTTATTCTGGTTAATGGTCCTATATATTGTACTGGAGTGGTAGGCATTATTTTGGGATGCGAAAGTGACCCTGCCAAGCCTGGCCATTCTGCATAATCTGGCACCCAACAGGCATTAAATTTATTGATGTAAGCATAGTTGATACGCTGCGCAATGCGCTTAAAAAACAGTGGTGTTTGAATTTCTAATTGATGTGTAATAAATATAGTGTATGCCTGATTTGTATATAAACCATATCGATTATCTGAGATGATTATATCAAAACTATTTTCCTTTTTAATGTGCTGAAGCCATTGATGTTCTTTATAGATTCGAAATAATATTTTTGGAATCTGTTTGATGAGGATAAATGGAAGCAATCGTTTGCGATTGGAATAGCGAATTTCATAGCCTTGTAAATCTAAAAAATTTATACACTTAAATTCTTGCAGAAAAATGGCTTTTTGGTCTGCATTGCAAGCTATTGTTAGATCATTATTATGCTCCAAAAGCCAATGCAACAAAGGAATACAGCGTGTAGTATGTCCAAGGCCCCAGTCTAAAGGCGCCAATAAAATTTTTTTATTTTTTATAGAAATGTTCAAAAATAAATTTCCAGTTAAAATGAATAATTCAATTAAAGTGATTAACTTTATCAAGTAACAGTATGCAAATAACGAACAATCTTATGAGTGTACTGTTATAAGATACCTAAGTAGTCTTGATAATAACAACATATTCTCAAGATTACTCCTTAAAAAAATAGATTTTTGAATTTTTAAAACTAGTAAGGTTATGACACCCCGTAACATTGACCTGCTGGTGCTTACAAAAAGGGATTCAATGAATCAGATTGAACTTCAAAAAGAAATTGAGATGCTCTCTGATTTATTTTATCTAGTTGAAAATTCTGATGTGCTATGCAAAGTGAATGAAGTGATTGACGTAAACCAGTACAAAATCTTACGCAAATCATCTGAAGTAAAGAAAGCAATCAGAAGTATTCACCAAAAACCTTTTGTATTTATCTGCAACAAAAATTGAATTTGATTCCTGCTGCACCCGGAAGAGAATTTAATTAAATTTCTCTTTGAATTTTGTTATTTTAATTGTTGGAGTGCTATTTCCAATTGTTGTAAAAAAGCACTTATGTCGCTACTATGGCATGTGCCTACACTAAGCCTATACCATGTTGAATCTTTACTACCACCAAAAGCAGAAAAAGGAACAATGGCTAACTTAGCAGAATCTAATAAATAATCAGTTACATCTTGCTGAGTCTCTAAACTTTTACCATTAATTGTAAGCCCTTTTAAATCAAATTTCACTGTGAGATAAATAGCTGCTTGAGGTGCTATTGCGTCTATTTTATACCCCTTATTCTTGAGATCTTGTAATCCATCATATATAGAGTTGAGCCGGAATTCTAATTTTTCCTTAAAGTCATTAAACCAAATCTTTAGACCTTCTTTTCTTGTAAGAAAAATTGCGGTTGCTTTCTGCTCGGGCAGTGGTGCCCATGCACCTACATGGCTCAATAAAGCTTTCATTTTTGCAATGACGTCTGAGGGTCCGAATGCCCATCCCACCCTCACTCCAGTTGCAGCAAATGATTTACTAATGCCATCAATGAAAATGGTATAGTCTTTCATAGCAGGATTCACTGTTACAGGGTTATGGTGTAGTGTAGTGCCATAAGTAAGTGTCCAATACATCTGATCAAACATTACATATAGTTTTTTGGCAGCAGCGGGTCGTCTTGCATTTTCTGCAAGTACCATATCGCATATTTTTTGCAAATCCTCAAGAGGCAAAGTAGTACCGGTAGGATTTTGAGGTGTACAAAGACAAAGAAGTGTGGCGTCTGCTATATATGGCTCAATATCTGAGGCCAAAGGCATGAAATTATTTTCTGGGGTAGTGTCTATACAACAATGTATCGCATCATTCATGCCTGTATAGTGATTATTATTCCATGAGGGTACAGCATATATTACTTTATCTCCTTTATCTACCAAGCTTTTAAATACAGTGTAGATCAATGGCCTTCCGCCTGAGGCAATCAAAATTTCATCTGTAGCATAGTGAAGGCCTTCATTTTCTTGCAAAAAGGACAAGACTGCTTGTCTTAATTCTAAAATACCATCGGCAGGCGGATAGTTGGTATAATGATGTTCATAAGCCTCTTTTATAAGCTGCTCCAGTTCATCTGGTATTGGAAACACTTTGGGATCAAAATCTCCAATAGTGAAATTATAAATATGTTCTCCTCTGCGTTTTCTTTCATTGATAGCATTGCCCAGTTTTACAATTTCACTACCTATCAGATTCTCCGCAAGCGTACTAAATTTCCTCATAATATTTTTGTGAGCCGCAAATGTAAGGGTTCATCATATTTAGCTTGATTTCGATTTAAAGTGTTTCATAAACTGCATTAAATTGATTCTTCAAAAATGATTTCACATCAAAAAAATATATTGCATTTAATTGATAAAAAACATTGTCGGATATACACATTAAATATTTTTACCAAGCATAGGGGTATTCACACAGAAGCCTGTCTGTATTATAAAATCGAAAACAGGGCAAATTGAGTTTTACAGATTATACCATTTCTGGCATTGAACATACATTTGAGCAAATGTACACTACTCATTTTAGAGGAATGTATAGCTATGCCTATACTTTTCTGAAAGATGAAGTGCATGCGGAAGAAATTGTGCAATCCGTATTTCTAAAAATTTGGGAAAAGAAAGATAGTTTGCAAGTGCAGCAATCCATCAAATCCTATCTCTATCGCATGGTGCACAATGATTGTATGAATATGCTACAGCATAAATCTGTACAAGCAAAATATATTCAAGAAAAAAGCTATACCATGAAAAATGAAAATGAAACAACTGGTAAGAAAATGCAGGCGGCAGAGTTAGAAGAGAAATTCAGAATTGCATTGCGTGATTTGCCCGAACAGTGCCGCACCATATTTCAACTGAGTAGGTTTGAAAATATGAAGTATAGAGAAATAGCACATCACTTAGGCATAGCCGAAAAAACAGTGGAAAATCAAATGGGTAAAGCACTAAAAATATTGCGCTTACGACTGGCAGATTTTTTAATAATGATTGTAGTAATTGTTACACTTTTTAAAAAGATATAATTTTTGAATCAACAGCTACATATTAATGATGATCTCTTAGTAAAATATTTACTGGAGGAAGCTTCGCAAGATGAAATCATTGCCATAAATACATGGCTCAATGCATCTGACGAAAATCAAAATTATTATAACCAGTTAAAACAAATCTGGCAGCAAAGCCTGGAGCTGGCACCTACCATTGTTGTTGATGAAAAGCAAGCCTGGCAGAGGTTTCAGGAGCGTGTGGCTGCATTACCTGTACAAAAAGAAACAAAAATATTTAGTTTGCTGCATATCATTAGAAAGCAATTGATAGCAGCAGCGGCTTTACTGATATTGATTGCATCTGGTATTCTTTTTTTGCTGAACAATGCAAAAGAACCTGTAGTAGCTATGATACATACAAAAACCGATAGCAAAGTTGTTATAGACACATTAATGGATGGCAGTATCGTAACACTCAATAAAAACACAACCCTCAGTTACCCAGAAAAATTTACCGGTGATAGCAGAAAAATAGCACTAAAAGGTGAGGCATTTTTTGAAATATCTCCAAACAAAGCCATGCCCTTTATCATCTTGGCTAATGAGGTAACAATAACTGTGGTGGGTACTGCATTCAATGTAAAAAATTATGACTCCAGCACAGAAGTAATTGTAGAATCAGGCATTGTAAAAGTCAGCTATAATAACAATACTATTGAGCTTACAAAAGGTGAAAGAATCACACTACACCAGCAGCAAACAGAAATAAAGAAAGAGAAAATTTCAAACAGCTTATACAACTATTACCGCACAGGTATCATCAGTTGTAATGCAACCCCACTCAGCGAATTAGTAAACACATTGAATACTGCTTATGATGTACATATAGTACTCGAAAATAGTGCCATGAATCAACTACAGATTACCTCTACATTCGAACATGAAAGCATCGAAAACATTCTCGATATTATTGGTGCTACATTCAACATGTCTGTGTCCAAAACCGACAGTGCCTACCTACTCCAAACCAAGTAATCAACAGATGTAATATTATTTATGAAAAAAATCTTACTGATATTTTTTATCCTATTCCTTGCGCAGCAAAAAACGGTTATTGCGCAGCAAAATAATTTGCAAAAAAGTATAAGTTTATCAGTTACCAAAAAGAATTTAAGTGCCGTACTTCAGCAAATTAGTAGCCTCGGCAATTTTTATTTTTCATACAATAGTAAAATCATAATAGGGGATAGTATGGTATCATTCACCTGCAACAATATGCCTGTAAATGAAGTGTTGGAAAAATTATTTAATCATACCATCGAGTATCAGGCAGCAGGAAAATATATCATTCTGCATCAAAGAAAATTGCCACCACTACCACCTCAATCTCCCATAGCTACATACACCATAAAAGGTATGATTAAAGATGAGCAAACTGGCCAGGGAGTAGCCAATGTAAGCATCTATGAAAAAACAAGACTTTACTCCACCCTGACCAATTCGGATGGATATTTTGTTTTAAAAATAAAATCAAAATCGCAGCGGCCCTTGCTCAGTGTAAGCAGAGAAAATTATTTTGATACAAGCATTGTCATTCAGCTGCCCATGGCCAATGATGTTATTGTGTTTATTGAAAATAAATATACCCCGGTGCAGGATACCGCTACCATCACCATCATATCCCCTACAGATACGATTCCTGTTATCATTCCGGACACTACCATTAGCATTACACAAGCCAAGCCAATCACCACGGATAGCATTGTACCTGCGGAAAAAACAGGATGGGCAAAATTTGTACTTAGCAGCAAGCAGCGAGTGCAAGCACTCAACCTCAAAAAGTTTTATACCACACGCATCTATCAGCTATCTCTTGTGCCGGGCCTAAGCACACATGGCAGACTTAGTTCTCAGGTTGAAAATATTATTTCCATCAATGCTATTGGCGGATACACAGGTGGCACAGCCGGCATAGAAGCAGGAGGTGTGTTTAATATCAACAGACAGCACACCAAATATCTACAAGCAGCGGGGGTGTTTAATGTAACCGGTGGTAATATGAGTGGATTGCAAGCAGCTGGTGTGCATAATCATGTGTTGGGCACTGCCACAGGTTTGCAGGCAAGTGGTGTCAGCAATTTTAGTGGACATCAGTTTACAGGCATGCAAGTGGCAGGAGTATATAATCACATAGTAGATACCCTACATGGCGCACAAATAAGTGGTGTGGCAAACTATGCTGGCCGCAGTACCAAAGGAATACAAATAGCAGGGGCAGGAAATATTGCTAATCAAACCATGCAGGGCATACAAGTGGCCGGAGTTTTTAACTATGCCAAAACAATGAGT
>ERZ650309.736-NODE-736-length-15874-cov-30.791896_pt1 | contig 15874 bp, 16 predicted proteins | sample MGYA00376245_ERZ650309 | MGnify/ENA primary metagenome ERZ650309 (study PRJEB26733, sample SAMN07839294) | wastewater metagenome | biome: urban; feature: wastewater treatment plant; material: waste water | place: USA: North Carolina | collected 2016-04-26 ...
CCGCCAACTGAGCATACGTCTGTGCGATCTCCCCCATAGCTTTTTCTATAAGCTGAAGGTTCGCAATCATCACGTTGTTTTCGATCTCTGACCCACGTAGCTCCATCGTGACTCGTTGAACAAGCGCCTGGACCTTAGCGCCAAACACATCGGCTTCCGCCTTCAGGGCCTCTGCGTCAGCGTTACGGTCCCCTATATAAATCGACGCCTCCGCCTTATAGATGTCTGTAATCGCCCCTAACGCCTGCTGAATACACAACGTGTACTTCTGAATCTGCATATCTTGGGCGCGAGTCATTGCCTCGAAGCTAGCCTGCAACGTAGCGTTAGCTACCTCCTGCTGAACGCGATCAAGCTGCGCATTGAGCATACCCGGCGGAAGGCTAAACCCCGCAGCAGACCAGCGGGAGGCGGCCTCGTCAGACAGCCGCATGCCCTCAGCTACGGCCCTATCAGCCGCGCGGGCGAACGTAGCCGCCTCGTACGCACGCCGTACTACCGGGTCAGGGTCTGACAGCCAATCGAAGATGATCTGCGTTGCCGCCGCTCCGGGGATATTTGGCGACGCAGGCCGTGCCCCTGCCAAAGAAACAGGTCGAGTAAACGTAGGGTCTACCCAAGATGTGTCGAGCGCCGCCGGAATAATGGACGACGGGAGCGTCTGTAAATCGTTAAGCGCGGAGATAGTTTTGTTTATAAAGTCTTGCCCACGGTCGAGCAAGACCCCGAACAGAGCCTTTGTTTCCGCTGCGGCCCCAGTAGTCGGTACTCCTAATACTGGGGCATTAGGTGCTACGGGAACCGAGGCAGCCATCACGCATTACCGTCTGTGATAACAACGCTAAGCCCATTGACAGGGTTTCCCGCTGTGATAGTAGTCGAGTTCATAGTACCATCACCCCCACCACCGGTGGCAGTAATAGTCCCGTCCATGACGAACGTACCCGCGGAGTCCACGATCCTGAACCACGTAGCCGTGCCGGAGTTATCTGCGCTGGAATCTGCGGTGATAGTAGAAAACGTAAGCACCCCGCTAGTAACCGTACCGCACGGATCGGAGCACGTAAGTTCCGCGAGAAGGGTAGTGGCAGTGCCGCCGGTAGCCGGGCGCGTACCGTTATAAATACGAATCTTACCGGGGCCGGAGCCGGCGTCGATCGCATCACGTACGGCCGTGGCCCGAGAAGTACGAAGGGTAGTAGCGAAACCGAGAGCCATAATTACACACTCCTAGACAGAGGAATTACATGGGGGGCGCAGCGTGTAAACTCTAACGACCCACCAGTTACATTCGATACGCGGTATTGCCAAAAGTGCGAAGGCAGCCCGCGACCGAGAGGGAGACACGCTGACCTGTCAACCGGCGCAGCGGGCAATGAGAGGGTAAACGCTTCCGTTCGGCGAAGCCCGTCAGTGGAAGTATACACGGAGACTGCGAGCCCGGAATCCCCGGAGAAATCGAAGTACATCCGAGGGGTACGCGACATCATATGCCCACCGAAATCCAACATGCCGGTGAGGATATACGCCTGGATATCTACGCCAGCATCATCATCTCCTCCTAATTGATACAGCCCATTGTTTCCGGCGGCGAAGTAATTGCCGCCTATTCTGGCGTACGAGTTAAACCCGAAGCCTGAATACTCCGTAAATGAATCATGGTCAGGATGGTACACATAGGTAGCAGTGGCCCCGCCGGTAGATACCGCGTCTTCTAACTGCGCAATAATAGTTAACCGCGGAGTGATGTAAAAAGACGCGACGCATGTAGCGTCTTCCGTTCTCGCGTTAATAACCATACCTGCCGTCGCAGAAAACGACGCAGCGCAGGTGGCGTCGGCAGTAGTGGCGGAGATAATTAGGCTATTACCGGCACGGAACGACGCAGCGCAGGTGGCATCGGCGGTAGTAGCTGAGATAGTTAGACATGGAGGAGCGTCGAACACCGCCGCGCAGGTGGCGTTATCTGTCGTAATGTCTACAGAAAATACGTTAGCCCCTACGAGGAACGACGCTGCGCATGTAGCGTAATAAGTTGTAGCCGATATAGTCAGATCAGAAGGCACGAGAAACACCGCCGCGCAAGTAGCTGCGGCCGTACTAGCCGCGATGGATAGTGTAGGGTCAACGGAAAACACCGCTGCGCATGTAGCATCGGCGATAGTCGCAGATATAGTTAGTTCAGACGGTACGAGAAACACCGCTGCGCATGTAGCATCGGCGGTAACAGTGTCTATGGAAAAATCAATGCCGGTATCCGCCCCAAACGAGGTGTCTTCCGTACCATCGGTATTAATGCGTGTAAGGGCAAACCCATCGTCTCCTGATACCGTGCTATACCCCGCGACTATTATTTTACCCGACGTTTGTTTTGCAGCAGAATATAACTTACTAGTCTCCGCTAGCGTAATAGTATTTTTCCCAGTAGAGTTAAACGTAGTGTCTAACCCACCGGAGGCCGTTAATCGACATACAAAAAAAGAATACACACTAGATACTATAGAAGTACCGCATATAAAAATAGTATCATCGGGGAGAACAATCATATCCCCAGTAATAGTAGCTCCGCCCGCCGTAGTAACCGCAGTATACCCGGATGTGCCGAACGAAGTATCTACTGCCCCGGCAGTAGTTAGCCTAGTAACATATATACTACTAGAACTATTTCTATACCCGGCAACTATTATTTTACCGGTAGATTGTATCCCGCAATACACTCCATCCCCGGTGTTCGCCCCGGTCCCAGGGTCTATAGCCGAAATACCAGACGAACCGAACGCAGTATCTAAGCTACCAGAAGAAGATAGCCGAGTAACTGCCCAATCCTGATTAGCTATTCCAGATGTTACGATATACCCGCTGGAATCAATCACGGACCGGTGCGCTACATCATGGCTAGACGATGTAGATACCGACTTGACCCCACCAGAACCGAATGATGTATCTAACGCGCCGGCCGAAGTTATTTTCGCTACAAAGAAATCGTCCGCCGGAGAATTATACACCCGTCCAGTTACTAGGATACTTCCGTCTGACAGTATCTGGACATCATTCAGAAATCTATTACTGGTCCCTCCCGTAGTAAAAATTAGTACCCCGGTTGAATTAAACGACGTATCTAACGACCCGTCTGAATTTAATCGGCACACTACAAAATTAGTAGCCGAAGACACATACCCGAAACCAGCGCATACAAGTTTACCGTCTGATTGCAACGCGGCAGAATACGCTGCCCCGCTAGTAAACCCCGAAGTAACCGACGCAAACCCCGCTGTACCGTAAGTAGTATCGAGTATACCGTTGCTATTATACCTAGCGACTAGAAAATCTCCGGTAGCTCCTCCGGCCAAATAAATCTCGTCAGAAGGCCCTACGCATAGCCCACGGCTGATACCAGTCGTAGACGGGCTCGTAATTACGGTCATCACATTACTCCATCCGCTGAAAAAGCCGGCGAGGGGGCTACAAACGCTGGGCTAAACTCAAACGCTAACTGTGTGTGGGGCATTTTTATATACCTGGCTGCGTAATGAGGGCCGTAATAGTTAGCCTCTATTACTTAAACGATACTACTGACAGAGGGGTATACGACGTAGGCACCCCGTCTGTAAATACCGTTGTCACATCTATACCGTTTAATATGGAGTGTATTTTTCCATCAGACCCCACAAATGTCACTAAGTAATCTACTTGCGGGTATATTAAAAACGCCGCTTTGACGAAAAAAGTATGTCTGTCCCAAGTCCCGAGAATACTACGAAACAAAGACACGTCCGCCCTGAAATTAGATAACTGTGTGCTAGTCGGGTCTTCAAACGCTAAATTAGAATAGTATAGCGATATAACGTTCTTCATTATACCGGGGGAATTAGGCCCCTCATCTAGCATAAAACGTAAGTCCAGGCAAGGGGCGGAATTAATATCCCCGAGTAATTTGTACGTATGAATAAGATCGGTGCCGACATTAGCTAGGCGGTACGTTGCAGGGGACGAAGTAGAAGGGAACCCATCATCGTGCGTATCAATAGTAAACGACGTAGTTTCCACACTATCAACTAACCGCATGGTAAGTGTCGGCGCCCACCGACGCTCCCCTGTAGTAGTAAAAGATACGTCTGATATAGGGTTGTAGTCCCCCGATAAAAATAAATACATATCTGGTGGGGGTATAGTAACACTAATATCCGGAGGGGGAGATACGGCGCACCCAAACGTAGTGCTTCCAGATGTGACCCCGTAGGATATACTCCCCGAACGGTCTGTAGTACGCGTGACTCTATCTCCTATATGTATAGTAGAGATGTACCCGACCCGCAAGTCTAAATCTACTATCCAATATGTATCTACGGATAAGATCAATACGTCTGTCTGAGTAAGTGTGTGCCCACTGCTCATAGTATCCGTAGAATTCTGTCCTACGGCCCCATTATTACCTACGCACGCTTCGGCCGTTCGGTCTATAACTTCGTCCCAGGTAACGCTGCGTTGCCATGTATTAGAGCTGTCGCTGCTTATCACGTCTATGTCTCTACCCCCCATCGACACCCAAACGCGCTCCTTAGTGTTCGCCATATCCGTATTAGCGGTGCCCGCCCAGGTAGCAGATGCGTAATCAGACCAGCCGGATACGGTCAACGTAATTTCCGGAGGCGCGACAAATGACGCAGGTGTGTACGACTCATTTATCCTGGTATAGTTATAGGTGAGGTATTTAATGGCCATGCCTGCGTAGTCAGACGCGATTGGTACACCGAGAATAGATTCCATAACCCCTACTCCCTCCTCAGTAGCCCTCACGCGATCTATGGTATGTACTTCTCTAGTAGCTACTACGGTCAGTTCACCGGTGGCGGACACCCCCAAACTTCCATAAGTAGTAGCTGAAGTAGCCGTCGTCCACATATTAAGTGTGGACGTTGGCGGGTTAAACGTAACGGAAAATGTAAGTACGGTATGCGTGAACGCGGTAGCGTTTGAATTAAAGAAAGCGTTATACGTATAATTTCCGGGGATGTCATCCGCGATTACCACGGAAGTATATTTTTTTGTAGCTATATTTGCTGTAGCGCGTAGCAGTTGTATAAATCCGCCTACCCCGCTACTCGCTAAAATGAGAATATCGTACGCCCCTATATCTATACTACCAGATATAATCGCCGCACCACATACTAAGCCGGAAGGGCCGTTAGGGGTAAACGCAACCCCACCGATATACACAGTAGAAGACCTAGCAAGCTGCCTAAAATATCGGCATGACTCCCCATCCCATGTAATTATGTGCCCATTACTACCTTGCCAATCTACTTTCCCATTTGACATACGCGCGACAGTAGTAACTGGGTAGAACATATCGTTATACGCATAATCAGCGTGCGCCCCAGTGCTACTAAAAGAAATAACCCTATTCTTTTCCGCGTCGTACCGTAACATGCACTCCGGATATGTACCCCCGCTAAGCGTAAACACATCACTGGTGCTACCGGAGTCTAGCGTATATCTAGGCTCTACAAAAAAGTACTGCCCGTTATATAACCTAGTTATATCCTCAACAACGGGGGTCTCTTCTGTAGTACGAATATCTACGACCGGTCGCCCATTTACGAACATGACTTTCATTGCCCACCCGGGGCCAGCGCGGAACATACCCTTCGTAGGAGACCGGGGATACACACCTTGTAGCTGCCCAAGGAACGTACGTGCAAGCCCCTCCAGGTCGGAACTTGCAGTAGAACCGGGAGCGTAGCGGAAGTGGACAGGGCCTAAGTATCTCATCCTGTAGCGTCTTCTAACGTAGTGTTTACACTAAACTCATACGGAGCTAATGGCGGTACTACCTGCGTAATACCGCGCTCGGAGTCAGATGTATCCTGCCATAGCGTAAATACTACTGATCGCGACCCGCGAAGTTGTCGTGTTAGCGTAGTACCCGCCGAGAACTGTCCGGCCTTAAACCGCCCCGCGGCCATAGGAGCAACCTGCCCACCAGATACTCCCTGATAGAACACCCCATTAGTACCAAGCCAGCAAGTAACTACCTGCCCTTTATCGACAACATACTTCCGTTCAAGACGGATCATAGTTCCCGGAACTACTCCGGCGTAGTCAAGCCGGATCACCTTGAACTGCATTGGGTCAGTACCTTGTAAAAAGTACACCCCCTTTTCTGTACCTATGTACCACCCGTCGCCAGTGCATTCGATGCCGGTAACAGGAGAATCGAACGCCATCGTGTTATACGCGACGTTGAATAGCTCGTAATTAAGCGGCTCAGAAAATAATACGTAATTATTAGCCGCAATAAAGACGCGCCCATAATCTACGCGAATGAACGCAGCGCCAGTCGGAGGGGCTAAGAATAACGTACTAAGCTCACGCCCCCGCTTGAGATCGCCGGCCTTAATTTCACACCCGCCGAGCCCAAGGTCTAACTTGCGGCTAAGATATAACTGCTCCCCGAACGGCAGAGAACAATACACGTAGAAGCTAGTAATATCTGATCGCCCGCTTGTAGGCACACCCGCGACTACTATCTTCTGCCCATTTGATACGTCAACCTCTACGAATCCGAGGCAGCCAGACTCTCGCCCATCGGCAGTAACGCACGTAACTGCGACACGATAGCGCCCTTCAGTAAGATCACCACTGCCAACTGTGATAGACGGCTTTGGAGGGACGGGGAGCCCCCAGTAATTCCACGTGCCGTCCGACTTCACCCGCCCGCAGCGAACCCCATCTGACCACAACACCTCGCCATTAACGTACGCGTAGCAAACCTGCTCATTCGTAACGGTAGTAAGTTGCGTAAACGCCCCCTGTTCAGACACCCGGCATAAGTACCCATTACGGACGCAAAGCCCGAAGGGCATGCGAGAATCCGCCCATAAAGACGTAACCCGCCCAGGGGATACCAAGGAGTACCCGTCGCGGCGACGAACGCCGCCGGTAAGAGTGAGGTCTACGTTCACCGCTTCGCGGAGGGCAATACGGTACTTATACGAATACGGCCCTAGAGAATCTGCCTCTAGGGCCGTAGCATTTTCGAGATTATTAATGCCGAAATCAAACCCTACTATAGAGTATAGCTCTTTCGCCTTTGGGGTAGGCATAATTTACACCACATAGGAAGGGTTCACTTCGACGGCAAGGTGCGTGCCCATGACGTTGTTTACATACTGACGCGCGCGTATTACTTCTTCCCGATAAATACTGCGGTGCTCCGCCGACTTCACCGGGTCAGATAACTCCGCATCATGCTTCAAAAGGGCTTCAGCAGCGGCGTAGTGAATCAATGCCCGATCGAATTGCGCCGGGGTCTCAGACCCATGCGTATCGTCAATCTCGTGCAGCGCATACCGGTGAACACGCAACCTGATTGTTACATCCGCGGATGGCGTAGGTACTGAAAAAGTACCCATCGCCGCCTCAGTAGTAAATACTGTGGGCGTACCCACATACGTCGTATCGTCGGCGACATACGCTACAAACTCCTCATAAGAGAGCTGCATTAGCGGGCAAGACGACCCGGAGATACGTGCGTCTAGCACACGAATAATCTTAGGGTCGAGCGGGTAATCTTGTGTACCCGCTGCGACGTTCACGGCGTATGTGGCGCGATCGACGAACAACCCAGTGTCTTCGCAAAACCGATACTGAGCTTCGTTGAGCTTACGAGTGAGGTAATCTGGCGTCCACATACCGCCGTAGTCTGACTCGAAAAGCTCAAACTTTAGCTGCGTGAGTAGTGACGCCTTGGTAGTCATGCCGGGCCTAACACTTGGAACTGATGCGCTCGCACATTAATACTCTCGATCGAGCCGATCCCATCGACCCGGGTTTCGCGCGGCATAGGGCGCGTGCCTTCAGACAGCATCCGTACGAACTCTTCTTCGAGTTCCACTTCAACATCGACCTGCACATATCGAGACACGCCGTTAATAGCCAGATACCGGATTGACGGCTTGTTAGCCTCGCTACTGATAATCACCCGATATTTCTTCCCAGTAGGCGGAGGCGCGACGGTCGGGCTCGTGTCCAAGTGAGTATCAGGAATAATAATCTGCGGAGCATCAATGTCCCCAAAATCAAAATCGGTCATGACTGCATACCTTTCAAGGCGTCTCTGAATGATTGCGCGAACATTTCATCCTCGTCCATATCATCTTCGGATTCAGTCTCCGGATAGGAATCGAGAACAGAGCCGAGGAAAGCAGTAAGATCAGCTACCGTAGTAAACACGGCCATACGGTGCTGATCCATCATAGCATATTCCTCTCCGGACGGCACCTTTACGCATAGTACCCACCCGTTTTCAGCCCGCTTAACACTGGCAACGCTGTCGTTATCCACGATACCCCCACAGAGAAGTAAGGGGCCGAAGCCCCTTCTTATCAGACCGTGATACCGTAGTCCGGGTATCCTGACAGGTTCGTGTACGTTGCTGTGATACCGGCGGCGTCAAGCAACGTAGTACCGGGGGTAAAGACGGTTGAAGCATCAGTCGTAATCTTCACAGCTCCGACCACAACAAACCCGTTCGGAACGCGCGGGAGGCTATTCGCGATGGCCGTAGCGTTCGCCGTCGGGTTACGGTTGCCGGTATTCGTGCCGTTCACACCCAGCAGTTCCTGCGGGCCAAAGATTCGCGCGGAACTATCGGAGAATTTGAACGTCAGGAGATACGTAAACGTAGTACCCGCCGGCTGCGAAGCAATCGTAGCGGGGAACGCAATCGCCGATGTAGCTGCAACGGACTTAATAGCGCCGTTGAACATGATCTGCGAAGCATTCGTAGTCTTGATCGTAGCCGCACCAGCGGCGTTGATCGCGACACCCGCCGACGAATAGCACGCGGCGATGTTAGCCATTTCACGGTGCATATCTATATCCTCCTATCAGAGTTCGGTAGCCGCAACTTCAACACGGCACATCCACGCATCTTGGAGAATCTGCGCCGTAAACATGGTCTTCCAAGAAACCGACCCACGCTGGTTCATCGGGTCTTCCGCACCGCCAGAACCAGGGTTCTTCACGATCAGATCAACTGGCGACACGACAGACGTACCATCCGCGCTACGATCGCTACCAGAGTACGAACCGCGGAGCACGACCGTAGCCCAAGCGTTCATGGCCAGTACGATCATCGGATAGACATCCGCCGCCGTACCCGCGCCTATCATCGAGCCCTTCGTACCGCCTGCGCCGTAGAACGGAGCGAACAGCGTAGACTCGATGAACCGGAACCGTTCCCACGAACCGAGTTCGCCGGGGAGCGCGGTAACGCCGGGTCCGTAGTTCTTCTTGTGGATGAACCCCGGAAGTTGGCGGATATCGTACTCAAGGTCCGGGTGACTAAGGACAATGTACGCCGCTTCCACAGCCTGCGAAGCGTAGTTCGGGCTCGACGCCACGACAGACGTAAATTCACGCGCGTTGTTACGCACCAACATACGCGCGACCTTACGAAGCAGCGTCGCAGACACCACGGTATTCACCGCGCTGCGGGCCGTGCCGTTCGCGTAAAACACGTTCGAGCCAGCGAGGAGCGACTGATAGCGAACAGTTTCGAGCGTTTCTGCACACTGTTGCGCGAGCAGGTCGCGGTAATTCGCGAGAATCGGGTCCGTAGCCACATCAAGGATGACATCGGAATGCCGGATGAATCCGCCGTACTGAACTAAATTAGCGGTGACATCCGTGACAGTCGGAGTATGCCCGGCCGGCGTGATGCCCTCCGTCAGCGGAACCGTCGTAACCGGCAGCGGCTCAAATCGCCGCCACTTCACGGTCTGCGTCATATTCAGCGGAACCACTTCCGACTGACCAAACCGCTCCAGCGGCATCAGCGGGACCATCCGCTTCAGCATCTCTACGATATTGTAGGAAGCTGTACGCGAACCGATATCACCAAATCGGGACAGAGCCATGTGAATCTACCTCTCAGTTAGCGCCGCTAGCCGCTTTCAAAAAGACGGCAAAGTTAGCTTCAAAGTCATCAGGGTCTGGTTCAGACGTAGTAGCTGCACCAGGGCGCGACGCTACCGGAGCCATAGTCTTCAGCACTTCCTTCAAAACCTGCTTCTCCTGTTTCTTCTCTTCCTTAGCCGGCACAACTGCCGCAGGAGCAGGCACCGGCGTATCCTTACGGTTGATCGCGTGATAGGTACGAAACACCTCCGCGATCCGGGCAGCGTCTGCGCGAAGCGGGCTACCCGGGAACAGCACCGCCTTGTACCCGTTACGAATCTCCGGGTCTTTCTGCGACTCCACCCACTTCACTACGGCGTCCGCAGACTCGTCGAACCGCACATCACTCATCTGGCGCAGATCGGCAAACAACTTCTCCTGCGCCATCTTTTCCACGAACGGCGCTAGCCTACCAAACGCCTCCTGGACGATAGCGGTCGTACGTTCTTCCGCAAGGGTATGGTACGCCTGGATCGCAGCGAACTGCTCCGGCCATTCCTCAGCGTAAGTCTTGAGGGCCTGTTCGGCTCGAAGCGACGCTTCCGGTCGCTGAGGCTCCGCGGCGGGGGCCGGCGCAGGGGGTTCCACCGGGGCCTTCGGGGCGGCCATCTCCGACCGCAGAGCCGCCAGTTCAGCCCGCAGCGCGTCGATCTCCGCCTGTCGGGGGTCTTCTACCGGGGCGGCGGCCTCCGGCTCCTCCGCCGCAGCGGGGGCCTCTTCCTCGACGATCGGGGTTTCAGCCACGACGGGCTCTTCGACCGGGGCGGCGGCCTCCGGCTCCTCCGCCGGCACGTCTTCGACCGGAGGCGCCGGCTCAGCAGTAGCTGCGGCCAGGTCTTCCGCGAAGAACTTCCCGAAGTCATCAGCGTAATCAGACATAGTTCACCTCGTGGTCCGAGTCTACATCGGGCAACGCGCGTGTCAATAACACGCGGCGTATATCGCGACATTCTAACCCTCGACCGGCAAGCCTCCGGTCATCAGTTTCCAGTAGGGCAACAGCGTGTCTCATTTCACGTAGTTCTAGTAGCTCATGTAATAGCTCTTTTACTCGCGTATCCATACTAGCCTGAAGCTGCCGAATCAGCACTGCTTCTTTCGATTTGATGTCCATCGTTCAGCATACCCCCTATAGACGCAATAGCGTTCGCCGTAGAATCATTCGCCATGCTCTGCGCTTCCACCGGCGCTTTCATGCCGATCGCCATTGCTTCCGCGCCTAACTTACTAGCGGCGGCAGAGGCTTGCTGCGCTTTAGCCGCCGTAAGAGACTGCTCAATCTGCTGTGCGGCCGTAGCCTGCTGCTGCATAGACTGCTGTGCTGCCGCAGCTTGCTGCTCACTCAGGATCAACTTAGTCGGTAGGTCACGAGACTTTATACGCTCGATAAGCATCTCGCGTGTATCAATTAACGCCCTATCTTCAGGACTAAGCGTAGTGGCAAGCTGATCAAGAGCCATACCACGAATTTCACGAGCAAGCAAAGACACAGTGCCGCGCGGAATAACATCGTAGTCCCCCTTGATCTCGGGCTTATCATTGAACTCCATGTTCCAGTTATACAGAGATGTAATCATCGACTTAATAAATTTGTCGAACGCCCGGACCGTATCCTTTGCGAACAGGTTAGCGCCGCCCTGCATGGCAGACATGTTGCTAGTAGTGCGGAACGCCTCCCCTAACTGCTGCGTCTGCCCCATAAGCCATGACGGCAGCATAGACTCCACATCAAGTACTTCCCGCTGATACTTGAGTACCGCAAGAATCTCTTGGATATGCGAATCTACCGATACGTTACGAATAGCGGGGATGTTACCATCTGCCCCCATGTCGTCTCGTCGGAACGTAGTGAACGAGCGAACCTGCTTTTTACCTTCTCCTGCCGCTAGTAGAGCCTCATTCACTTCAACGATCGGACCCGCAACCGCCGCAGTATTATCCATCAACGCTCTGCTAGCCGCGCACACCTGCATCTGCGAATCGCGCAGATTCTCCGGCATACCAACGCCACAGATCGGGGACTCCTCATCTCCGAGGTAAATAAACCCATGATACAGATCAGATGGACGTTCACCTAGCGGCGGACGGACTGCTTTTATAACGAACCCGTCGATAGTCCACACATCGACGAACACGTCTTCTTCGTCTTCCGTAGGTAAGTCAACCATGCCGGGGATATCACGGAGATACTTAGCAGCTACAAATAGTAAGTTGCGACGTACCATATACTGCCGCGCGCTAGGAACAGAGCGCCTGCCTTCGCCATCCGCGTATAGTTTAGACTCGTACTCCGCCGGCCGATACGTACCAGTAGTGTGCTCGCGCAGGTAATCGCGGATTATCTTACCGCGGAAATCCGTACGCTTAGCTAGCGCATACAACATCGGCCGAGTAAGAACGACTTCCTCAAAGAAGAACTGCTGGTCTTCCCATACGCGCGCAGAAAAATCAGGATACGCCCGCCAGATGTTCACCGCGTCGAAGAATGGGCGGGGATAATCTTCTTTCTGCGTACTAACTAACCCTGTAACTGGGTCGGGCAGGTAGTACTTACGTTCCTTAAAAATAACGTCCGGGCCACGGGCAACACCTAACCCATACTTCGCACCACTACGAAGTACGGACTTACACATCTGCGTCCAGTCGAGTTCCTGCAACTGGTCTTCGCATTCCGTAGTCATGGCGTCGGCTCGCTCCTGCGCGAACGCCATGACTGCTTCCCGCACCTCCTTCGGGTCTTGCACCTGCTGCATAATACGCTGCAAGTCTTCCCTAGGAATGTCAGGCACAGGCGATGGCTGGAATGTAAAGTTGTTCTCCGAGGCCGGGAACATCAGTTCCATCATCTTTGCGACGAAGCCTTCCACCTTCACGCGCGTATCTCGCGGATACACCCTTGACCGCCCGGGCAGAAGCGTTACGGTGTTGTCGTACTTGCCGCGGTACTGTAGGTGGTTAGCGACCCACTTCGTCTCGTAGTATTGACGATCGCTCTTCGCAAGCCCGAACACACGGTCTACTACACCGACGAGCTTGCTGTAGGCTTCGTTTGTCTCTTGTAACATGTCAATACCCTGTGTACGAATCCATCGGCTGCGACTGCTGCTGGCTATTTACCGCAGCCCTATACTCATCTATGGTAGTGGCGTCTTCATATCGGAACCCACGGGTTAAATACATAGCGGCGTAGCCCGCAGCGTCCATCGCGTGCGAATACTCGTTCTTCGATGGGGTTGGCGAAAACTGCCCGCTACGGTGCTTCTGAAACACGTAGTTAACCATGAAGCCACTAATGAGCATCTTACAGCTAGGGTCGATGAGAATCTTAGGGCCGTCAGGTGTCCACTCATCAAGTAGCTGTCGTAGCGCCTGTACGCGCGAGTTCGGGTCGTTATTATCCGCCGGCCTACAACGCAGCTTGTGTGACCTGAGTATGTCCGTAGCCCGCTTCTCGTCGTTCGACGAACGATTGAACCCCGCAGGATCAATCACCGTAATGACCGGGCACCCCGGGAACGTATTGCGTAGGAGGGGGAGTAGCTTACGCTCACATACCGTCGTAAGCCCTTCGTCGAAGCTAGCGATCTCCCGCAGCAAAAATATACGCCCCGCCCAGTCCACTTGGAACAGCGCCGCTCCGAACGATAGCCCCGGGTCAATCCCTACGATCACCGGCGCCCCGGGTATAACCTTGAGCGGAGTTGTAGAGACGTGGTGCTTATGCTTGAACTGCCGTGCGAACACCGGCTTCAGATAGTCCGATACTCCATATATACCGTGGATGTATACGTCTATCTCGTCCTGTGTTTTGCCACGGGCCTTATCTTGGTAGTACCCCGGAGTGAGGTTAGGCAGGTTCTCGGCCTCCGCACTCATACCAGAGGGCTGCTTATACGACACTACGGGAACTACTGAGTTAGGCTGGTCGTCAACCAGGGGCAGCCCTTCTATGACTTTATACCAATCGGACCCCATAACAGGGGCGTTGGTGTCCGCGATGATGCCACTCCATGCGGACCCACCATTACGAACTGATGGATATCGACCGCATCGCTCATACGCACGGTTAAACAGCACAACGTCAATCTCACGGCACTCATTAAACCACGCGCCAGTAAGTTCGAGGGACAGGAGTTTACTCACGTCCTCTGGCTTATCTAGCGCGCGAAAGAGGATTTCCGCACGTACGTCATCGAATTCCAGGTAGAACGTACGCTCTACTTCCTTCCACTGCCCCCACCCATCGGACACCGTTAACGACGAGTTAGGCGGTAGCCAGTCAAGCCAAGTGCGTAGTGTAGTGTCCTTTAGCTGCTCCTTCGTATTACGCACTACCGCCCATCGAGAACGGCGCATCCCATCTGGCCCCTTGTGCTGCTTGATGCACAAGGTAAGTATCTTAATTACACACGCCGCAGACTTACCAGACCCGATCGGCCCGAGCAAAAGAGACATGCTAGCGCGCTCACGAATGAACGCGCTAGCAATCGGCCCCGGAGAAGTGTAATTTATTTGAAGCATATAACCTACAGTACGCTCGCCTGGTTATCTCCGGGGTTACTACTTACTCCGCTGGCGGCTCTTCCGGCGGGGGTTCCTCCGGCGGGGCTGTAAACCTCGGAACTTCCCCGGGGTGATATCGAAACTCCGGACCGACCATCTCGCCCTTCAATACTTCCAGAGCGATCTTCGTCGGGGGGACGTACGGCTGCCCGACGGAAACGCCATCGACGATGTTAGTCGCCAACGTCACTATCGCAAACCGATTCGTACTCATTTAATACCTCAGAACAATGTAGTGATTTCTGCGGCCCCGTCGGCACCATCGCCGCCAGCGCCTGCGTTACCCACAGAGTCAACCGCCGCACCTCCTCCGGACCCACCGCCTCCCGGCCACCCACCTTTGCCGCCGTTACCACCATTACCGACCAAGCTGCTACCGCCGGACCCGCCGGAAGAGCCGCCGAAGAAGCCGAGGGAAAAGTCAGTCGGCTGGCTTTGTCCGTCTCCGCCATTCCCGCCAGCAGACGCGCCCGCTGCGCCACCGGTAATGTCGTTGCCCATGCGCCCGCCATTGCGTCCGGCTGCACCGGCTGAATCGACGTTGCCCGACGTGATGCCGCCGCCAGACGATCCGCTGGCTGCTATCGCGCCGTGCGTCGTGGCGCCTACCCCGACGCCTCCGGTAGTACTGGCGGCGGCGCCGCTAACCGCCGAGATTATACCTACTCCATTGGAGGAGCCGCCGGACCCGCTGGATCCGGCGAAGCACACCGAGAACGACTTCCCGCACGATCCCGAACTCGTTCATGAGTGAACCCGTCCCGCGCGTCTCGCTGGTCGAGCTGGCGCTGACGTTCAACCACATTGCCCTGGCCTCGTTCGGCGGCGGGCTGTCGGCCTGGTCGCGCGAGGTGATCGTGGTGGAGAAGCACTGGATGGGCGAGGAGGAGTTCCTCTCGGCCATGACGATGTGCCGAATCCTGCCCGGCGCCAACCAGATCAACATGGCGGTGTTCACCGGGACCAAGATGCGCGGCGGCCCCGGCGCGGTGGTCGCCGTTCTCGGGCTGTGCTGTGTGCCGGTGCTGCTGATGCTGACGGCGGCCTTCTTCTACTTCCGGTTCAAGGAGGTGCCGGCGGTCAAGGGGGTGCTGCACGGGGCGTCGACGGCCGCGGTGGCGCTGACGGTGGCGATGGTCATCAAGACGGGGCAGAAGTGCCTGACCGAGCTGGTGCCGGTGGCACTGTGCGCTGCGGCCTTCGTGCTCAACGGGGTGCTGCGCTGGCCCCTGCTGCTGACCCTGGCGCTGTTGGCGCCGCTGTGCCTGATCTGGGCGTGGCCCCGCCGGCGGAGCAGCCCCGCATGAGCACCTACCTGCAGCTGATGGGGCTGTTCGGCATGCTCTCG
>ERZ650309.737-NODE-737-length-15859-cov-9.116679_pt1 | contig 15859 bp, 14 predicted proteins | sample MGYA00376245_ERZ650309 | MGnify/ENA primary metagenome ERZ650309 (study PRJEB26733, sample SAMN07839294) | wastewater metagenome | biome: urban; feature: wastewater treatment plant; material: waste water | place: USA: North Carolina | collected 2016-04-26 ...
CAAAATTTTTAGTAATGATGGAGGCTTGAAGATAATCTTAGCGACTAATATAGCAGAAACATCATTGACTATTCCCGGAATTAAGTTTGTAATTGATAGCGGTATTGCGCGGGTTAAACGCTATAGTTTACGCAATCGGGTTGAGCAATTGCAGGTTGAATCTATTTCACAAGCATCAAGCCGCCAACGCGCTGGGCGTGCTGGGCGGGTGAGTCATGGCTTATGCGTGCGCTTGTTTAGTGAGCAAGAATTTAATCTCCGTCCACAATTTACTGAGCCAGAGTTATTGCGGAGTAATTTGGCGAATGTTATTTTACGCTTGCTCAGCTTAAACTTGGGTGATCCAGCGAGTTTTCCATTTTTAGACCAACCAGAAAATAAAGCATTTAATGATGGATTTCGTACCTTGTACCAAGTCGGTGCGATTAGTGAAGAGAATGAAATTACGCCTCTTGGACGCAAATTAGCTCAGCTTCCGGTAGATGTGCAGCTAGCGCGCGTTTTAATTGCTGCGGCAGAGCAATTTGCCTGTTTGTCGGAAGCTCTGGTAATAGTTGCCTTTTTGGCGATTCAAGATCCACGAGAATTTCCTTTGGAACAGCAGCAGCTAAGTCGTGAACGTCACGCTCTCTGGGCGGATAAACAATCTGAATTTATGCAAATTCTCAATCTTTGGCGCTGGTATCATGAGCAATTAACACATAAAAAATCTAATAAAAAACTCTTGGAAGTTTGTCATAAACAATTTGTTTCCTTACTGCGTTTGCGTGAATGGCATGAGTTGCACCGCCAATTAAAGGAGTCATTAACCGCACTTGGCTACCGTGAAAATAGCACTCCAGCGAGTTATGCCAATCTACACACTGCTTTATTGGCTGGATTTATCGTAAATATCGGGCAACGCGATATAGTTGAAAATTATTATTTGAGCACCAATGGGCGCAAGTTCTTGATTCATCCCTCTGCGATTGTTGATGGTGCTAAGTGGATGGTAACCGCCAATTTAGTTGAAACTTCACGTTTGTATGCGCGTAATAGCGCTTTTATTGAACCACAGTGGCTAAATCAGGTAGCTGGGCATCTCTATAAATACACCTATAGTCACGAACATTGGGATAAAAAACGTGGTGAAGTTGTAGCTACTAAATCAGCGTTACTTTATGGCTTGCAAATTAGTCAAACGAAGGTATCTCTTGGTACGCTTAATCCAGAGCTGGCGCGTGAAGTGTTTATTCGTGAAGCTTTAGCTGCGAATCAAATGTTAAAAAATTACGCTTTTTTGCAGCATAACCAGCAAGTTATCCGTGAGCTGGAAAAGTTGGAAGATAAGTTACGTACATCGCTAACCATCATGGATGATGAACTTTATACGTTCTATAATGCTCAGTTACCAGCAGATGTATTTGATGTACCAAGTTTAGAGCAGTTTCTTATCCACAATGAAGCTAAGCTTAAAATTAACCTAGCGGCAATGATTGAGCGACTTAATTCGAGTACTACTACGGTTAATTTATTTCCTGATTCAATTATTAATCAGCAGCAAGAAATTAGATTAAAATATGTGTTTGATCATAGTAGTGCTGAAGATGGTGTAATTGCGATCATTGATTTGGCGAAACTAACTCTGCTTGATGAGAATTTATTTCAATGGTTAGTGCCTGGGTTGATTCGCGATAAGGTAACTTATCTAATCAAAGCTTTGCCTAAATCACAACGCCTGCAGTTTAATCCACAGCAGGAATCAATCAGCGAGTTTTTAGAGTTTGCCGACAGTGAACAGAATTTTTTACAGCAGTTTATCATTTACAGTGAACAATATAAGAAAATCAAATTGAGTTACCCTGATTTACTTAAAATAGAATTTCCAGTTCCATTACGCTGTCATTTTAGAATTGTTGATAATAAAAAAGTTATCGCTTCTGGTGATGATTTAGCCGAACTTAAGCTTAAATTAACTCCACGCTTAAATGAGATAGTAGTTAAACATAGTTCTAAACATCAAATTAGTAACATTAGTGGCTATATACCAGAACTACAGCAGCTACTGCAGGAGGTTAAACTTGGCACAAGTAAACAAGAGCTAACTGGTTATAATAGTTTGATTGTTGAGAAAGATGGTGGGATAAGTTTTGGTGTGGTCTCAGAATTAGCTAAAGCACGTACCAGTAGTTATCGTGGCTTAGTACAACTAATTAAACTGCAGCTTAAAGAGCAACAAAAGTATCTTTTGGGTAAAAAGCTAGCTGGATTTGCTGAAATTTCAATGGCATTAATTAATGTTTATACTAAAGATGAACTGACGTTAAGTTGCAGTAATTATGTTTTAAATATGGCAATTAGCGAAGTTATGGCTGAAGCTGCTGCTTTAAGCGCAGATGAGTTTCAAGCAATGGTTGTTGCTATTCGCGCTCAAGTTAGCCCTTGTTTACAGGATTTTAGTAGTTGTTTAGTTTCGCTTGCCAAACTGTATCAGGAAATAAAGTTAAAGTTAGCGAAACATCCATTAGCAGAATCAATTAATCTTCAATTGGATGACTTAATTTATCCAGAGTTTTTGTCTTTTACACGCTTTGCTAATCTGCAGAATTATCCGCGTTATTTACAAGCTATTTTACTCAGGATGAACAAGTATTCTCAGCTGTCTCAGCGTGATCAAGTTCTTGAAGATGAGGTCAATCAGATTTATGATAAATGGTATAATTATGTCGATGAATTAGAATCGCGCAACAAGATTATTGCGCGAGAACTTTATGATTTTAGATACAAAATAGAAGAACTACGTGTTTCCTTCTTTGCGCAGGAGTTAAAAACGCTCTATCCTGTGTCCAGCAAGCGATTATTGAATGAATTAGAGCAATTATACTTACAAAACTTAACTTAAAGGAGTTGTTATGCGATTATTAATTTCAAAACATAATATTGGTAAATGGGCTGCACATTATGTTGCCGATAAAATTAACGCCTTTAACCCAAGTGCTGAGCGCTTGTTTGTGTTGGGTTTACCAACAGGTTCTACTCCGTTGGATATGTATCGTGAATTAATTGAACTAAATAAAGCTGGCAAAGTTAGTTTTAAATATGTTGCAACGTTTAATATGGATGAGTATGTTGGCTTGGCTGAGGATCACCCTGAGTCATATCATTATTATATGCATCATCATTTTTTTGATCACATTGATATTGAACCTAGCAATATTCATATCTTGGATGGTAATGCTACTGATTTAGATGCGGAATGTGAAAAATATGAAGCGCAGATTGCTAAATTAGGTGGTATTCATCTGCAACTTGGTGGTGTAGGTGAAGATGGTCATCTGGCATTCAACGAACCAGGTTCGTCATTAGCTTCAAAAACTCGCAGTAAAGATCTTAATTTATCAACTATTATTGCTAACTCACGTTTCTTTGATGGTGATATTAGTAAAACTCCGAAATTAGCGTTAACTATTGGTATTGATACGGTTATGCAAGCTAAAGATGTAGTGATTATGGTTAAAGGATTGGCTAAAGCTCCTGCAGTTTATCAAGCGATTGAAGGTGCAGTATCCAGCATGTGCCCGATTACAGCATTACAATATCACCGTAAAGCATTGATTGTCTGTGATGAACCAGCCGCGTATGACCTACGTCTTAAAACAATTAAGTATTTTGAAAATATGCAGGATGACTATTCTGCATTAGAACAAAAGTTAAGTCGTTAATAGTTATACTTATCGCCTTTGACTCTTGGACTTGTTGGATTTCAAAAAAGATTCCCTATGTAGTGTAGCCCTTATCTACACTGCGCCGTCTTTTTTAAATTCTTGCACGTCCAAAAGTCAAATACTTCGAGCATATAGCTTAAGGAAATTAACTGAATGCGTAGATCGGTTTTAGTAGTTGTATTAGTTTGCTGTGTTGAATGTAGTTATGCAGGTTTTATTAGCTCTGTAAACAGTTTATTTGGCGTTGGTGGTTCGCATAAACATCGTAAAACTACGGTTGTCAAAAATCAAGATGATTCTCTACAGCTCTATCAGCAATTTTGTACTAATAATCCTACTATGTATGGTTATCAAATTAAATGTGAGAGATCGTCGCGAATAACCCATTTTAAAGCTGATGCATCAGCTAGTATCCATTGCAACCAGCGTTATCGCGGAATAAGTCAGCAATTTCCTGAGTCAGTAATTATTACTCAGCAATTTATCGCTAGCTTAAATCTATGTCCTGCTGTTGTTTATGGGCCAAACATCCTTAAAAGAACTTCTGTAATAGAGGAAAGTAGTGGTTTGATTCAGGATAATGATAGTAAAACTTATTATGATGTGGTTTGCAATGGTAAGAGCGGTTATGAAAGCACAATTTATCTGCGTCAACAACAAGCAATTCTAAATACAGAGAGTCAACAGATTCAACAATGCATTAACTCAAGTCAACCCCCACAAGCACGAAATTTTGTTATGATGTTTTATATTTGTATTGGATTGGCTTTGGTTGCACTGGGGGTCTTTGTTTTTCGGATATATAAAAATAAGCACCAAGATTTTGAAGGATAAATTTCATAATGAGTAATATTATAATAAATGATATTTTGAATAGTTTAACTGATGCCCAGCGTGCTTTAGATCAATTGATAAATGATACTGATAGCATAGAATCTATTTACAGAGCGGCTCAGTTACTGATTAAGACTTTTGAGCAGGGTGGTAAGGTTATTTCTTGTGGTAATGGTGGTTCAATGTGTGATGCCATGCATTTTGCGGAAGAGTTGACTGGTCAGTATCGTAAACCAAGAAAAGGATTGCCTGCAATTGCTATTGCTGATCCTGGGCATTTGACTTGTGTTGGGAATGATTATGGTTATGTTGAAGTATTCTCACGTTACTTGGATGCACATGGTAAGAATGGAGATTGTTTATTAGCAATTAGCACTAGTGGAACAAGTAAGAATGTGTTGCAGGCTGTAGCGAAAGCAAAAGAGCTTGGAGTGTTGGTAATCGGTTTGAGTGGCAAAAGGGATTCATTGCTAACAAAGCTAGCCGATGTTTCCATTTGTACTCCTGCAGGAGCATTTGCGGATCGAGTGCAAGAATTACATATAAAAATTATTCACATTTTAATTGAGATGGTTGAGCGACATTTTTTCCCAGAAAACTATTCTAGTCTTTAGAGTTTATTCTTAGTATAAAAAACGACGACTAATTGATTTAGTCGTCGTTTTTTATTGAGGAACAATAAACTTAGTTACGTACTATTTGTGGGTTATGTCCTTTTTGGTTTAGTAAGAAGTAGTAATTCAGAGTGGCAACAACTATAAACGCTAGTAAGTGAAATGCGCTCGTGAGGGTACCAAGATCTTGGAAATAACCAAAAACTGTTACCACTGCCATATAAACAAACATTGACCATGAAGATAAAAATGCTTTAATTGTGCCAGATACCGTTTTGTAATATACAGAACAGTAAATCAAGAAGAAAACTGCATGGAATACTAGTGATAAAAGCAATGGCATAAATCCACACTGGATTAAGAGATAGCTCACCACCAAATATGCAATATAACTTAGAACAATACCACCAGGCATTCTAAATGGGCGCGGTTTATCAACATCAATTTTACGCAGTTTACAGAATGCAATTGGCACGGCTAAACATGAAATTAATTGGAATACTGAGACTACGATCATGATCTTATCCCAGTTATCAAAAAATACTACTAAAATCATACAGAAGATTAAAGTAACAAAAATTGACAATCGAGAAATACCATGAATAGGATGTTCTTTGGCAAAGATTGATGGCATTTGCTTATCTTCTGCCATTCCAGTAAACATCCGCGCACTCGAACCTACATATATAATTCCAGTACCAGATGGACTGATCATTGCATCGACATAAAGAACAATCGCAACCCAATTGATCCCGAGAATGATTGCTAATTGTGCTAATGGTGATGTGAAATCTAAGTGATGCCAGCCGCTAACAATTGAATTAGTCGGCATTGCACCGATAAATGATGCTTGCAACATTAGATAAATTACCAGACAAATTAGTACCGAACCAGCAAGGGCAAGAGGGATGTTACGTTGCGGATTTTTTAATTCTTTCGAAAATACGGTAATCATACTAAAACCGTAGAATGAGTAAAATATCCCACAGGTTACAACCGCAGTAAACATTTTATCCCAGCCATAAGGAGCCACAGTTCCTTGGTAGGCAGTAAAGTTGCCAGGGTGGAATGCCGCTGCAAAGAAAATAAGGGCCGTCAGTGCTGGAACTGTTAGTTTAATTACGGTAATTGTGTTATTGGCTTTAGCTAATAACTTAATTCCCCAATAGTTTAAGAAACCATATAAGACCATAATTAAGCATACTAGAGTAATTCCTAGGTGGGTAAAATGATTATTGTTAAACACATCTTCACTGAGCTTAGGAAATGCCATTGCTAAATATTGTACTGATGCTTCAGCTTCTGCTGGAATAGTAATAATAGTAGCAAACCAATTGGATGATGAGATGATAAAGCCATAATCGCCGTTATGCGTTAGCGTTAACAATCTAGCAAACAAACCAGTCTCTTTTGAGTAGTAAGTTGCAATTTCCGCTAGGAGCAATGCAATAAGTAAAGCTAATAGTGCGCCGATCACCCATGAGCCCATAGCAATGGGACCAGCAAATTTAGACGCCTTGTAACTGGCAAAAAGCCACCCGCTTCCGATGATGCAACCAACACCGATTGCAATAGCAGAAAACAGACTAGGCTGTTTATTTGAAGATGACTCAATGTACGCCATATGTTTTTCTCCTTGAACTAGGATTAGTTAACCCTCAAAGTTAGACATTGTTATTTTGAGTGTTTATTCTATCACATAAGTGAGTTGATAACTAAATTCTATGAACCGAAAACTTTACCCCGTAGATGCTGCAGTGCACAAAATAAATCAGTAACTTAACTTAAATCAGTGTGTTAGTTAATCAATTGAGTGTCGGATAATTGCTACAGGTGACGGAGCTTAATTGATTATGATAGTTAATTGCGTTCTCAATATCGACTGCATTGGTGAACTGATATGATGAGTCTTTATCAGTTGGTGGATTATAGACTTGGCATGCACAAAAATTTTGTCGTGTATTTCGTAAATAGTAAACTGTGCTACGTTGATAAGCTGCAGTAATTGTTTGTTTACAGTATGTAATATTTATAGTATCGCCAGCAGCACAGATACTATTAAGCATAGAATTGCAAATTTGCAGGCAGTTAATATTAAGATTAGTCGTTTGCTTGTAGCCGATAGTTATAGCTTTATCATTTACGATAGTTGTGACAGGTGTAATAAGAGTCGTACTTTCGCTAATTTTAATTGGTGCTTTAATATTATTTAACGCTAAGTGGCAGCCTTCAGGTTGGTTTATCGGTTTAAATGCCGTCATTTGTTCTGTCTTACCGAAGCTATCAATATTCTGATTTTCACCATAAAGTATATCATTATTAGCAGATCCTCCCGGTTGTCCGATACAAGCATTTTTATAAACTTGACCATATAGAATTTTGCGTTGAGTAGTAGATTCTAATTGATAGCTAATTGCAAAGGGTAGATCGTGCGGGCAAATGAAACTACTAGTGGTACTTGATTCTACATTTTGAGTCAAGTTATTGAATGTGACTGTTCTCGGTGTGCGGAATAAATTACTACTAATACTATCTAGGTTTGCTAGTGCAGTTTTGCTGTCAGGAGAATAGTCCTCCCGGTAAGGTAAAATCATGCTGGAATGTAATTCTTTACGATCAGTTAGGAGGGTTTTTTGGTTATTTTCATTGGTAGAGGATTCAGGATTTTGTTGTGATAATATGATCAATTTATTTTGTGCTAGCTGGTTTTTTACCTGAGCATGAATTTTATTTTGTTGTGATGAATCAGTTTGCGCATAGAAATTAATAGTAACACTAATTATAATTATTACTATTGCAAAAAATAAATTATTGCGGCGTAGGATATTACGTTTACGGTTTAAGAAATTCATATTTATCATGTCAAAATTTGCCTGACTGGAGGGGCGTTGTTGTATTATGTAAAAACACGGAGTAAAGCTATATTAAAAGTATAGCTCCATGATTGTAACAACTAAGCATGCCAGTTGCAATTGGATTAATGCTAAAATGACGGGAAATTATTTTAATTAAAGGTAGTATTATGCAATATTGGCTAATGAAATCAGAGCCGGGCGAAGTTAGTATTGATGATGTAGCAAATTTTCCCAATCAATCAGTAGAGTGGTTTGGTATTCGTAATTATCAGGCACGTAATTTTATGCGCGATCAAATGAAGATTGGCGATAAAGCATTATTTTGGCATTCTTCTTGCAAAGAGCCGGGGATTTATGGAATAGTGGAAATTAGTACTGCAGCCCATCCTGATAGTTTTCAGTTTGATCCGGCAAATGAATATTATGAACCTAAGTCTACCACCGAGAAAGCTGTTTGGTGGTGTGTTGACGTTAAATTTGTTAGAAAAACCAAATATATTTCGATTCAAGAATTGCGTCAACATCCTGAGCTGGCAACTATGAAAGTATTGCAAAAGGGAAATCGGCTATCAATTACGCCTGTAACAGATGAAGAGTGGCAATTTATCATGCATTTACTAGAGAGCTAGGCAATGAAGTTAATCGATTTACACGCTGACACTATTACGGCACTGTATTATGATCCGCATGCTTATTCTCCTGAACAAGAGTTTATTTTAAATGCACCAGTTGGCAATTTGGCAAAGAACGAATTACATATTGATTTAGAACGTTTAAAACAAGCAGACTCATTAGCGCAGTTTTTTGTGCTGTGGTTAAATTTGAAGGCGTGTGATAAATATCAGGTTGAGCCGTGGGCGCATTTTATAAAGTTATATAATTTATTAATTCAACAAGTTGAGCTAAATTCAGACCATATTGAGCTGGTGCGTGATTATGCTAGTTTGGAACGTGTTTCACAGCAAGGTAAGCTGGCAGCATTTGCTTGTGTTGAAGAAGGTGGTTTTATTCGTGATCTTGGGCAGTTAGAGCAAGCATATCAATTAGGTGTACGCTATATTACTTTGGTGTGGAATTATGAGAGTCATATTGCTGTGCCGAGTTGTATTGATCAAACGCGTGGCTTGAAGCCTTTTGGTTATCAAATGGTTGAGCGGATGCAGCAACTTGGTATGCTGGTAGATGTGTCGCATTTAGCAGATAAGGGTGTGCGTGATGTATTAAGGGTTGCCAAATTACCGATTATTGCCAGTCATTCAAATGCGCGGGTTTTGTGTGAGCATACGCGTAATTTACCTGATGAACTAATTCGTGGTATTGCTGATAATGGTGGTGTGATCGGGGTTAATTGTGTGCCATATTTTTTGGATAGCGAAGACAAAACAATACGTCTTGCTAAAATGGTGGCGCATATCAAGCATATCTATCAAATAGCAGGTGAAGATGTTTTGGCAATTGGTAATGATTTTGATGGCTTCAGTAGTCATTCTAGCGATGATGAAATTAAATCAATTGCTGATTTACCAAAGCTGGTAACGGCACTGCAGAATAATGGGTTTAGCGAGCGAGTAATTGAAAAAATCTTTCATGGGAATGTGCTACGGGTATTGAAAAGCTCTGTGTTTTAGATTATAATTAAGTAGATTTGATGTTGTTACTAAACTTTTGAAATTGGGTTATAGATGAGATTATTAAATAAAGTAAAACTAGCATTATTTCTGGGAATATTACTGAAATCTGTGTTGGCAGTTGATGTACTATCAACGTTACAACTGGATAAACAATCGCAAATTACGCAGTTACAGCAACAAGCTCTGACATATTTTAGCAATGGTGGTGATTTTAAACAGTTTGAAAGCAAAGTTTTTCTCGGGGTAACCATCAAAGGTAATTTGGATGTGGTTGAAGCTTCGTTTTTACAGGCGCATAATCTAGCACCGGAACGTTTAGATTTAAGTTATTCTTTAGCTGCTACGCAGGTTTTAAAAGGTGATTTGAATAAAGCACGTCAAACATATTCGGCAATCGAAAGCCAAGCGCCAAATTATCCGCTAACCTGGGTTTATGAAGCTGCTTATGCAAATGCTGCTGGTGAAAGCGCTGCGATTACTAATTATCTGAATAAGCTCAAACTAGTCAAGAGTCCTGAGATAGTTCGCTATCGTGAGGCTTTAGCTATTGCTGATGATGCAAGTGATTTACAAATTAATGTTATGCAAACTGGAGAGGTTGACGGGCGGAGTGATTTAGTTATTTTAGTTTTGGGCTATGCCTTGCATAATGATGGTAGCATGGATGATAAATTAATAAAACGGTTGGAAATTGCGCAATCAGTGGCTCAGCACTATCCTAATGCTAAAATTATCGTTAGTGGTGGAGTGGCACAATCTGGGGTTACTGAGTCGTTCCTGATGCGTAATTGGTTGATCGATAAAGGAATTAAGTCGGAGAATGTTATTGTCGAAGATAAATCAATTGATACTGTAAGTAATGCACTTAATAGTATGACACTAATCAAAAACTTGGCTGCTAGGCAGATAATTTTGGTAACTTCTGCTAGCCATATTCGTCGAGCAACAGCGGTAGTTGAGCAAGCTGCAGCTAACTTGAATTATGATGTAAATGTTAATAATATAGTAGCATGGGACTGGGGCAATACACCCAACGTAGTTCCTGCTACTAGTTTGGAAAAAGCTCTGATTGTCCGTGATACCTTGCGTACTGCTGGATTGTGGCAATATCCTGGTATGTTGCGTTAATTTCTAAAGGTTAAGAAATGAGTCAGAAGATTAAATTAGCTATTTATCAGATGAATTCTACAGTCGGTGATTTGACTGGTAATACGGATAAATTAATTCAGCAAATTAATATTGCTAAAGCGAATGGTGCGGATGTGTTCATTGCACCTGAATTGGCAATTAGTGGTTATCCGCCAGAGGATTTATTACTCCGTAGTGATTTTTACCTGCGTTCGCAGCGTGAGTTGGATCGTTTGCTGGCAATAGATGGGATTACGATGTTGATCGGTTGCCCATACCGTAGTGGCGGAGAGAACTATAATAGTTTATTTATCTTGCGTGATGGCAATATCGTTGGGCGTTATGACAAGATGTTATTACCAAATTATGGAGTATTTGATGAATGTCGTTATTTTACTCCCGGGGCAGAAGCGGTAGTTTTTGCGGTAAATGGAATTAATTGCGGTGTGATTATTTGTGAAGATATGTGGGATACCGTACCATTTGCCGAAAGTGTAGAGCAAGGCGCGGAGCTAATTTTGGTAGTTAATTCATCGCCATTTGAAGTCAGTAAATATGAAGAGCGCCTGAAAGTGGCTAGCTATCGGGTAAATGAAAATAATGTTCCACTGGTCTATGTCAATCAGGTTGGCGGACAGGATGAATTGATTTTTGATGGTGCTTCTTTTGCGCTGGATGCTCAAGGTGAGGTGGTATTTGCAATGCCAGCATTTGAAGAGCAGTTAGCGTATCTGGAATATTCTGCTGCAGGATTTAGTGCGGTGAGCGCCACGAGCTACTATCCTGAATTAGTTGAAGCTAGATTATATAATGCCTTGGTGTTGGCGCTACGTGATTATATTGGTAAAAATGGTTTCAAAGGTGTTGTGCTTGGTTTGTCGGGTGGAATTGATTCGGCGCTGACTTTGGCAATTGCAGTTGATGCTTTGGGGTATGATAAAGTACATGCAGTAATGATGCCCTCGCAATTTACCGCTGATATTAGTATTGGTGATTCACGGGAGATGGTGAATATTCTCCGCGTGGGTTATGAAGAAATCGTAATTGGTGAGATTTTTGCGCAATTTAAGCATAGTTTAAGTTCGCTGTTTGCTGGATTAGCAGAAGATACTACCGAAGAGAATTTACAGGCACGGATTCGTGGTACTTTATTGATGGCAATTTCGAATAAATTTGGCTATCTGGTGGTGACTACTGGTAATAAATCTGAAATGACAACTGGGTATGCTACACTTTACGGTGATATGGCAGGAGGTTTTGCGCTGCTTAAAGATTTACCAAAAACTTTAGTGTTTGCTTTGTCTGTGTGGCGTAATACTCAGTCGCGGGTAATTCCTGAACGGATTATTACCCGTCCGCCATCTGCGGAATTACGTGAAAATCAATGTGATCAGGATTCCTTGCCGGAATATCCGGTACTTGATGCTATCTTAGAGCAGTTGGTTGAGCATAAACGTTCGGTAGAAGACATTATTCAGCTTGGTTATTCAGCTGAGGATGTGAAAAAAGTCGCACATTTACTAAAAATCAACGAGTATAAACGACGGCAGGCGGCGGTTGGACCTAAATTAACAACTACTGCGTTTGCTCGCGATTGGCGTTATCCAAATACCAATAAGTTTAAGTTTTAGGTAATCTATACTATTCGTCTTTGAATCTTGGGCTTTGTCGGATTTCAAAAAAGACTCCTTAAGTAGTTTTATCTACACTGTGGTAACACGAGTGTTCGTCTTTTTTATCAATACTTCGCGCCCAAGAATCAAATACTATGATTAACGCTAAAACTATTAGTTTGATCCAGTTGCCAATTCGATCTTTTCCTGTAAAATGCGTATCTTCAACGTTAAACCCTCTACTCTTGAGCTTGGCAAACAAACATTCAATCCGCCATCTCTTGGCATAAATTACGAGCAAATTTGGTTCAGATAATCTTTTAGTCAAATTTTGCAAACCAACTATACCCAAAAATTAATTAATTTGCTTGCTGTACACAATATAAATGCTGAACAAGATTACAAGGTGCCGTAGCTACTACACCCCAGTCGGTATTAGCAGCAGTTGAGACCCCTATCAACCCTTCTATTGACGAATCTGCACTCGTCCAATCTTGACAAGTAAGTAGTGTGGTGTTGGTACTAAGCCCGGTCCAGACAATTGGTGCTGGAGTTGATACTGGAACTGTAACTATTGAATTAATAAGACTATAATCGTCATCTGAATTTATAAAAGTTAAGTTTTCCCCCATTGCTTTTGCTATAAGAGTACTATAATCAGATCTATAATAGTTAATGTTTATTGCTGTAGAAGCATTATTATAAACTAATGCGCGCCATAAGCTACCAGCTCCACGAGAAGGCAAATTTGAATCCGTCTGACATAAATAATCAGCACCTGTAAAGCCATTAAATGTACCAGATGGATTTCTAGCGCTAGCTTCAGCTTGTAAATTTCCTGTAAACTGTGATTCTGTTACAAAAATTGCGGGCACAAATGATTCTGGCAATGATGCTATCTGCAAGCTATTAAATCCACATGGTTGGTCATTTGTACAAACTTCTGGTGGATGAGGATCAAAATTACCTATTCCACTTTCAATACACTCTGCTGATACCCAACCTGACTCTTGATCTCCTACCGCATTATAACCATAGTCAAATCTTACTGACGAGGCAGCAAATGCAGCTATTGATTCACCGCTAAAACGTGATGCTAAAGATAAATTTGATGCTGTTGTTGATGTATAAGTTCCAGCCGGAAATAAGACTCCAGCACCACCATTCATTGTTACCACTTGTGATTCTGTACCGTAACTACAGTTTGTTGAATTAAAAAGTGTAACACGAACTGAATTAAGTGTCACTCCTCCTGTCGGGGACACAAACGATTGTTGACGTGTAGCAGCAGGATTTCCTAACACTGTATCATTACTGATTGAAGTTGTGTACTTTAACTGCGCTTTATATTCAGCAAGCTGACTATTATTAACTGAAGATGTATTTTGTGTGTTGTTTCCTGAGTTACATGCTGAGAGTAAAACACTTACCAATATTGGAACATAGTGACTTTTTTTCATTTGATTCCTTTGCTATTTTTTTTGATTTTACCACAATCTTTACTTGTTTGTCATATCCTAAAAAGATTGAATGATAAAAAATCTAAAAACTAAAGGGGCTAGACAATCAAAGCCTACTTTAAGGTATGCTAATATATTGTCATGATTCATAAAAACAAGTATATAAATAGTTCAAAAATTTCAGAAGCTAAATTTAGGGAAATAGTTAAGTATTTTGTTGCTGATTTATCAGCAACGCAAATAGCAACTTTATCTGGAGTAAGCAGGAATTCTATTAATAAATATGTGATGGAAATTCGCCATCGGATTTATGATTTTTGTAATTCAGAATCTCCGTTCATTGCTCTTGGCGATGTAGAATTAGATGAAAGTTACTTTGGTGCTAGAAGAGTACGAGGAAAGCGTGGGCGTGGAGCTTATGGTAAAACCATTGTATTTGGTTTGTTAAAGCGTGGCGGTAAGGTTTATACTGAAATAGTTCCTGATTGTAAAAGTAAGACATTACAGGATATTGTTAGAGGTAAAGTATCTGCTGAATCAATCATTCATACTGATGGCTGGCGCGGTTATGATGGTTTAGTTGATATTGGATATAATAAACACTTTCGTGTTAATCATGGTAACAATGAGTTTGCTAATAAACAAACTCATATAAACGGTATAGAGAGCTTTTGGTCATTTGCTAAAACGAGATTAGTAAAGTTTCATGGTATTTCTAAAAGCACCTTGTGTTGCATTTAAAAGAATGTGAGTTTAGGTTCAACTATCGGAATGATAACCTCTATGCTATAATATTAAAATTGGTTAGAAATAATCCGCTTTGATTGTCTAGCCCCAACTAAATTACAGTAGTGACTTTAGTGCTATAATGTTACGAAGTACTACCTTTTGATATTATAGGATTATCAAACATGGTAACATCATTAAAATTAAGTGAAGAACTTAACTCTAAAGTGCAACATCTTGCGACTTTAAGAAATCGCACAGCTCATTGAGCTATGTGTGAAGCCATTCGTAATTACATTGAGAAAGAAACAGTACAGGAAAATTTTAAATAAGAAGCATTAAAGGCGTGGGAAAATTATCAAGAAACTGGATTACATCTAATTAGTAAAGAAGTTCAGGATTGGTTAAGTAGCTGGGGGAACAGATAAAGAAACGGAATCACCTGAATGTCACGAGTAATTATAACTGTTGGTGCTGTAATGGGTTTGGAGCATTGTCGTCAGTTTTTAGCCTCGAAAAACCATTTGGCTGCAGCCCGCGCTGCAAAAGTTATTGCGACCAGCTTTAAACAGTTAGAAAGTCATCCTGAAATCGGTCGACCAGATAATGATACTCCAGAACTAAGAGAGTTAATTATTGAGGTGCATCAGGTTATGTAGCATTATACCGCTATGTACTCTCTGAAGATGTTGTTTCTGTTTTGGTATTTAAACATCAGAAAGAGCTAGAATTCTAAGTTACGAATACCTCTTACAGTTAAACCTAAGAAAATTGAAATATGGAAAATATAATTATTACTACAGTAACAAGTATTGTTGCTGCTATAGTAGCATCATGTTTAACAAGCATATTCACTTTTAAATTTTGGCAAATTAAAAATAAAGTAGAACTATTAAATAAATTGAACAATGCATGTTTAAAGTTGGATAGTACTTTTCAAGAATACCTTAAACTAGATTCTTTGTTAGGGTCAAGCTACTATGGAATGGATAGCAATGGTAATCGTTACACTCAAGATAAATTATTAATTGAGAGCAAATTGGTTGCTATTATTGATGAGATACAATCTATGCAAAATACTCTTAACAATAGTAAACTTTTGCAAATAATTGAGCAGTATATTGAACTATTTAGAGAGGCAGATAAGATTTATTTAGAAACTTATAAACTGATGTTACGCACTAACCGTGCATGATTGTGTAAAATCTGGTTTCTGAATAAACATTAAGACGAATCGCCAATGAATATCTTTGACCTTTACACAGATTATTTACAAATAACACCTAGTCTGGCT
>ERZ650309.738-NODE-738-length-15854-cov-4.678334_pt1 | contig 15854 bp, 16 predicted proteins | sample MGYA00376245_ERZ650309 | MGnify/ENA primary metagenome ERZ650309 (study PRJEB26733, sample SAMN07839294) | wastewater metagenome | biome: urban; feature: wastewater treatment plant; material: waste water | place: USA: North Carolina | collected 2016-04-26 ...
CGTCGCCGCAGATGGTGAGCTGCTGTACGCCGGAGCCCGGCGCCGAATTCGGCGCAGAATTCGTCGCGCTGCCCGCAATGCCTGCATCGCGGTACCGGATCGTGCCGGCCGCGGCGGTGCCGCAGTCCCTGCCGGTCGGGGTTGCCCCCGAACGCGGATTACAGGTGCGGACGATCCTGGCCGAACGGGCGGTCAGCGACGCTTTCCCGGAAATCCGTGAGATCGGTGGCGTCCGCCCGGACGCGTTGCGCTGGCATCCCGACGGACTGGCGCTGGACGTGATGATCCCGAACCCGGGTAGTGCGGCGGGGATAGCGCTGGGAAATCGGATTGTGGCGTACGCATTGGCGAACGCACGGCGGTTCGGGCTGCAGGACGCGATCTGGCGGGGTGTCTACTACACGCCGACAGGCGCGCAGAGCGGCGGCTACGGACATTTCGATCATGTGCACCTGACGACCACCGGCGGTGGCTATCCCACCGGCGGCGAGACGTATCTGCGCTGAGCAGTCGAACCTTTCTGGCCGCTGCGACGTATTTGAGGTATGAGCATCGTCGAGTTCCGCCGCACCAGGCGTTCTCCGGCACCGACTTTCGTGGTGGTTGACCGGCTCCATGGTCGGTCGGCTGTAGCGGTACCGGGTGAACAGATCGCCGCCACGGTGTCGTCCTGGCTGGCTGAACTCGACGTGGACAGTCCTTTGATCGACGCGTTGGCGCTCGCCGCGCAGCGCGGCGATTGGCCGACCGTGTATGCGCTCGGCGAGCGATTGTCCGTTGATGTGATGGTGGCCTGAGCGCTAGATCCAGTCGACCAAGCCGAGTTCGATCAGGCGGGTGGCCGCCGTCAGGGTGTCGAGTCGAATCTGTTCGGGGGCAAAGTCTGTGGCTGCTGCGGCCTCCGCGATGAGGGTGCCGAGCGGCCGGTGCCCGTCGAGTCCCAAGAACACCGGCAGCGCAGCCGGCGACACCGTGGCGGACACACTCAGGCCCGGCTGCACCCACAGTTGCGTCGGCGCGGGCTCGTATCCATTGCCGTACTGGCACAACATCTGTTCCAATCGGGTGCCCGGCAGTGGGGCCAGTACCGCGGCCGGCAGATCGGCCGTCTGACGTAACCGTCGTCGGTGACGGAACACTCGTTGAATCTGCTCGCTGCCGGAGCCGGTCGGCGACCCTGGCATATCGTCGATCCACACGTTCTCATCGTCAGTAGCATTGCGCCGCATGATAATTGCGCCGGTGGTGAGTTCCTCGATGCCGTGCACGTGGTCGAAGTCCAACCACCGGTCCAACGCGGTACTGAATTCGGTGGCCGAATGCTCGCTCTGTGCCAGCCAGGTGTGTGCGTGCTCGATGGGGTCGTGGCTGGCGAAGCGTAGTACCCAGACATCGCAGCCTGATTCGGCGAACCACGACCTGACCGGTGTTGCCCAGTCGCTGTCGGCGGGATGGGGCCAGCTGGCCAACATGGTGGCCCAGCCGTCCGGGCGCAGTCGCGGCACGATCTGCTGGACGAGGAGCTGGCCCAGCGTGCCGGGGCGTCCGGCCACCGGTCCGGCGTCCCGCCAGAGGTAGGCGTTGTCGGGCGAGATGATGAACGGTGGGTTCACGGTGATCAGGTCGAACATCTGGTCGCCGACCGGTTCGAGAAAGCTGCCTTCGAGCCAGCTGACGTTGGTCAGGCCGCCCAGCCCCGCACCGAACGCGGCGAACCGCAACGCGCGGCTGTTGACGTCGGTACCGGTGACGTGGGCGGCGTGCCGGGAAGCCAGGAACGCCTGAACCCCTCCGCCGGTGCCGACGTCGAGTGCGTCGACTCCGGGTAGTCGGACGGTCAAGTCGGCCAATGTCATGGACGCCTGGGCAACCGCGACGACGTGATCCCGATTCAACGGCCGGCCGTCCTGCCAGTCGTGCGCGATGAGCATGTCGTCACACCAGCCGATGCACATCTCCGCGTGCACCAGGTCGTCTGCGCAGGCACCCGTGAGTACGCCGGCTTCGGTCAGGACGTCGATACTCAACGGCTGCAGCGCTTGGGCGGCCGACCTGGCGGGTACGGCCACCCCGGCGAGGAACAGTTTCACCAGGGTCGCCAGCGGTCCGCCGCCGAGCCGATGAGCCAGCACGACGGCGTCCATCGCAGTAGGCGCTATCCGCCCGCCGGACAGCTCGCTGGGCGAGTAGCCCGCCGCCGTGAGCACCTTGCCCAGGGTTGCGGCGCAATCGACCAATCGCGCGCGGACCGTCGTCACTTGTGGAACGGGCTGGTATTCAGGGCAGACGGGGCTCCGTCGATCTTGAGCGCGTTGAACTTCATGAACGGGCTGTTGAGCTTGAGCATGTTGTCGAACTTCATGAACGGGAAGTTCACCTTCTGCATGTTCCAGAACTTCAGGAACGGTGCGTTCAACTTCAGGTACGGCGGGGTCGAGTCGGTCGACGCGGTCTGGCCGGTGCCGCATGTCGTGCAGTCAGGCGCGGCAGTTGCTGATGCCGCGGTGACGGCGGCGACGCCGGTGCTGGCGGCCAGCGCAATCAATGAGAGGGTCACGGTCTTGGTGAGTTTTTCGGTAGCCATCGCAGCCTCCGATCGCTGACACGGCGTGTGCTGTGCAGTCAGGATAAATAACCGAGAAGTGCATATATGCGCAGGTCACATGCTATCAGTGAAGTGCCCGCGAGCGATAGGAAAATCTTTGCGCGCCGGCGACGTCAGGCGAACCGCCCGGGATTCGCCAGCACAGCCCGGCGCAGCGTCGGCCGGTTGTCCCGGTAGGCCTGCACCACCGGTGCCAACTCGTGCGGGCTGGCGCCGTGCATGATGACCGAGTGGACGCCCAGGTCATATTGCCGGGCAATGGTTTTCGCGCATTCCTGCGGCATTCCTTTGGCGACCGCGGCCAACCACTCCGCCGGAATGAGTTCGGCGATGCGTTGCAGGGTCTGCACTGACGCGCTGGCATCGATGGGTCCCGCGGTGGCTGCGTCGGTGAACAACTCGGAGGTCCTGATGCGGTCCCAGGTTGCCCGGTCCCAGCCGTTGGCCGTCACGAGGACATCTGGGTAGGCCTGCAGATAGGTCGCCAGCCGTCCGACCCCGCGGCGGATCTGATCGTCTTCCGGCAGGGCGTCGGGGACCGTCGCCAGGCAGGCCCAGATTCGGACACTGTCCGGGTCGCGGCCGGCCTTCTCGGCACCTCTGCGCACCGCGGCGACCGACGACGTCGTCGCCTCGTCGGAGAAAAACGTATGCAGCACAACGAAATCAGCGATCTCGCCGGCAAGTTCCATGGTCTTCGGGCCGACGGCTACCAGCCCCAGCGGCGGCCCCTCGCCCAGGCCGCTGGCGTGCCGCAGCATCGGCCACTTTCCGGCCGGGCCGTCGTGATTCAGGATCATCTCGCCCGCCCAGAGGCGACGCAGGATGCCGAAGAAGTCCCGGAGTCGGGCTTCGGTGACGGTCGGCAGGCCGATTGCCGGCCAGTACCCGGCCATGCCGCGCCCGAAGGCCATGGCGAACCGGCCTTCGGTGAGGGCGTGCATGGTCGAACCGATGGTCGCGGTGACCGTGGGGTGCCGGGTGTGGTGGTTGGTCGACGGCGCGATGCCCAGACTCGAGCTGGCGCCCGCCACCGCGCCGCTCAGAACCGCCGGGTCTTTCACCGTGAAGCGTTCACCGATGTGGCAGGAGCCGAGGCCGAGTTCGTCCGCGGTACGGGCTTCGGGCAGAACAACTCTCACGTCCGCCGGATGCCGGGTGACGGCGTAGTACCCGAGTTCGGTGAGCTGGTCGGACGTCTGCGTCATCGCGTGCCTTTCGTCGGAGACGATTAGCACAGTTGACTCTTGCGTGGTGGTTGTCAACGCGGCTTCTCGATGAGTGGGAGCAGCGTCAGCGCCGTCGCAGAACTGTCTCCAGTTGCTCGGCGGTGAGCAGCCATCCGTTGTGGAAGTTGTCGTGCTCGTACGACGGCAGCAGTGAATGTTCGATCGTCATGCGTGTCTGCGCATCGCCGTGCGGTTCGAATGTCACGTTGACGATGCTGGCTGCGGTCGGGTCGGCCCAGTTCGAGTTGCTCCACGTGAAACGGAGCAGGTGCGGGCGGTCGATGGTCAGGAAGTGCCCGATGATCAACACGACGCTGCCGGCGTGTGCGACGTCGAACTGCAGACGGCCGCCGACGTGGGGTTCGACGCTGACGGCCACGCAGTGGTCGGGGCGTGGGCACATCCAGTCTTTGAGTGACTCGACGTCCAACCATTCGTCGAACACCGCGTCCGGCGGCGCCGGCATGATGCGTTGGACGCGGACCGTCGTCTGCGTCATTTGCTGTTTCCCTTGCGCCGCAACCGGTCTGCCAGAGCGTCGGCGCGTACCGACCAGAAGTTGGACTGCTCGTTGATCCACTGCTGGGCCGTGGTCAGGCCGTCGGCGCGTAAGGACACCCAACGCTCGCGGCCGCGGATGTCGCGCTGCACCAGGCCTGCCGATTCGAGCACGCCGATGTGGCGGGAGACGCCGGCGAACGTCATGGGGAGTGGTGCGGCCAGATCGGTGATGCGGGCATCACCCTCGCGCAGTGTCTCCAGTAGCCATCTGCGCGTTGGATCGGCCAGTGCGGCGTACGTCCGGTCCAGCACCTGATCTTCAACCATCTTGTTGACTATAGCGACCGATCATGCTCTCCTGAAATAGCAATATTCAACAAATATGTTTAATGATTGGGAGGTTGCCATGGACAGACCTGCGATCGTGCCGGCGGCTGAGTGGGACGTCGCCTGGGCGAAAATGCTTGCCGCCGAGAAAGAGTTGACCCGCCGGCGCGATGAACTGGCGGCGATGCGGCGTCGGATGCCGTGGACTCCTGTCACCAAGCCCTATGTGTTCGACGGCCCTGATGGTCCGGTGAGCCTGGCTGAACTATTCGACGGCAGAAGGCAACTGGTGATCTATCGCGCGTTCTTCGAGGAAGGAGTCGGCGGCTGGCCGCACCACGCGTGCCGGGGCTGCTCGATGATCGCCGACAACGTCGGGCACGTCGCGCACCTGAATGCCCGCGATACCACCCTGGTATTCGCCTCGCGCGCTCCGCAGCCTGACATTGCGCGGATGACAGCCCGGATGGGTTGGAAGATGCCCTGGTACACCATCACCGATGATTTCGACCTCGACTTCGGTGTGCACGAGTGGCACGGCACCAACGCCTTCATCCGTGACGGCGACCGCGTCTTCCGCACGTACTTCATCAACAGCCGCGGCGATGAGGCACTTGGTACGTCGTGGAGTTACCTCGACATGACGGCATTGGGCCGGCAGGAGACGTGGGAAGACTCGCCTGCCGGGTATCCGCAAGACGCGCCCTACGAATGGTGGGACTGGCACGACACCTATGGCGAGCACCGTCCCTCGCGGTGGTTCGGCGACCCCGACCCGACCAAGGCGGACGACCCGCGGCCGCCGCGGGAGGCGTGCGCGTCATGTGAATGATGTTGTGGCTCAGTGCCCCCAGTTGAGCAGGCGGTTGAGTCCATTGCCGATGTTCACGAAGGTGTCCTGGACGAACCCGACGGCTGCGGTGACGGTGTCTTTGACTGCGTTTCCGACGCCAGTCACCAATCCGCCCACCGCAACACCGATGATCTCCTGAACTGCATCCCCTGCCACGTGCACGAGCTCGGCGAGCGGCTTTCTGACGACCTTGACGAGAGCCTTTACCGCGGGGCCGACGACAGGCACCATGCCGGCGACATCTCCTGTGAGCCTGCCGACGTCATCGAGCGCAGCGTCAGTATCGCCTTTGCCGAGCGCGGTGAACAGATCATTGGTATCCAGTACCAAATTGATGCCGTTCACGAAAGTACCTACGATCGGAATCCAGCCGACAGCGAGGCTGAAATCGTCCCAAGCCCTTTTCACGTCGAATTCCGGACCCGGACTCGAGGATCCGCCTTGCGGTGAACCGGTGATGGTGTTGACCACCTTGGTCACGAATGCCGTGATCTGCGCCCGCACTTGATTGACGACGTGAGTGATCTGAGCGCCCAACTGATTGAACAATTTCGCCAGCGGATTACCGGACGAGTTGTTGATCGCGCCCGAGTCTTGCTTGCTCGTGTCGATGACGGTGATCTGCGATGCATCGACATTGGTGTCGGCATTGTGCGTTTGTGTCCGGATCAGTGCTCGCGTGCCGTCGGGAGTGAAGTCGACGCCCATGAACTGCGCGGCCGCTTGATCGATGCTGGTGCTGTTGACCTTTTGACCAGTTGCGGTGTTGATCACGGTGACTTTGGTGGTCGACACGCCAGTGGCATTGTCAGTTGAGCCGGTAACGACGACGGCGCGGTCGCCGTGTGGCGCGAATTGTGTTGATGTGAAGCCACTTCCGGGCTCTTCGTAGGCATTGAGTTGCTTTCCGGTGATCAGGTTGACCACGACCACCGTGCTGTTGGCTACTTGACCGGTCCCGGCGTCGTAATGCGTGCCGGCGATGATCGCCCGAGTCCCGTCAGCATTGAGCTGGACGGATCCAGCTGCGTCGATGCTGCTCAGCTGTCGGCCGGTGCCGAGGTCGACAACGAATGTGTGGGTGGCGTCGATGAGTATGGCGCGGGTGTCCCCAGTGTTGCGCAGTATCTGCGGGTACTGGGTGCCTGCCAGGGCGATGTCGCTCAGTTGCCGGCCGTCGAGCAGGTTGATGACCGTGGCATGGACAGTGCTGTTGTCGGCCGACGGGGTGGCAACAATAGCGCGGGTGAGGTCACGTGTCGCCTGTAGGGATGCGCTGCCCGCGTAATCGGTAGTACAGAGCTGCTGTCCGCTGGTGAGGTCGAAGACAGTCGCGTGACCAATCCCTGAACCGGATGTCGTGACGAGGGTGCGCGCGCCATCACTGGACATTTGGGCCGACGCGGATGTGCCAGGAATCTGGTTGTAGCTCAGGCGCTGTCCGCCGGCGAAGTCGAGAATCGTTGCGCGGCTTGCGCCTTGGTCCGTGTAGATGACAACGGCGTGACTGCCATCGCTGACCGCCACCGTCCCCGCATAGGAATTGATCGTGTTGCCGGTGTGCGTGTCGATGAATGTTGTCGTTGCCGATTGATCGGTGTCCGCTTCTGCAGTGACGAGTGCGTAGTGACCGTTTGAGCTGAGCAGTGTGCTCTTGGCTGCGGAATTGGGGGCAATGAGTATCTGGCCCACCTGAGCGCCTGTGGTGGTGTTGAAGGTTTCGAAGAATGTCGTCGACTGCCACGTGTAGGCATTCGTGGGGCTGGTGGGGTTGGGATTTGGGGTGGCGGAATGAAAGACGCTCGTGACCGTCGCCCACCGCCCATCGGCGGACAACCGCGTCGTTACATCCGTAGTCAGACTTCCGCTTTGATACGACATCGTGTCGCCGGTCTGCTGGCCAGTGGTCAGATTGAGGAAGCTGATCTGGGGGTTATAGATTGCCCTTGGCAGACCGAAACCCGTGTTGGGAGAAGTACTTCCAGTCGCCTGATATGTCGTCACCACCGCATCGCTACCGGCAACGACGATGTCTAGGTTGGTCCCTTGGAAGCCTGAACCGACCTGTTGTCCGGTGGCAGTGTCGAAGATGGCAACGGTGCCAGAGTAGGTCGCACTGGTGAACGAGCCGTTGGTGTTTTGTTTGGCGACAATGACTACACGTGAACCGTCCGAAGAGAACTGGGGTACTTGGATCGTGCCGGTGAATGCGGTGGACGAGCCGAGGGTCTGGCCGGTGACAGTGTCGATGAACGAGACATAGGAGGCCACCGGCGAGCCCAACGTCCACCCGGTGGAGGTGGAGGTGGTGAGCATGGCAACTCTGCCGTTACCGACCGATTGGACGTTCCAAAGTGTTTTACCTGCAATGACATTGGTGCTCACCACCGATCCATTGCCGGTGTCGATCAGCGTGAGCATGGTCGACGTCCCCTGCGGTATTGAGACGAATGCACGTTGACCCTCCCCGGCGAGCCGAACTGAAGGGGCACTCCCGAGATCGGACATAGTGGCCGGCGGCAACGTCGTGCTGAAGCTGTTGCCCACCTGAGCGCCTGTCGCGGTGTTGACGACATTCACGAAATATGTTGTGGGACTGCCGAGTCCTTCGCTCGACGACGTCATGAACACTGAGCGCGAGCCGTCGGCCGTCTGCACTGACGTGATGATGTCGCCTGGTACCGCGACCACCCCGACGACGTGGGTAGGTGCGGCGGAGTTGGCTGGTGGGGCGGCGCCTGCCACTGGCGCCGCCGCAGTGGGGGTGCCAGTCGTAGTGGTCGCTGACCGTGAATCAGCAGCACGATATCCAGCGAATGCCAGCAGCGGCAAGGGATTTGGTCCGCTGGTGGTATTGGCCAGTAATGTCGCCAACCCGTTGGCGGCAGCAGCGGAGCTTGTTGCGACCGTCTGCGACGCCGCCACCATAACGGAGGTTGTGGACTGGGTGAGCTTTTCCGCGACCGCAGGAGTAGCTGCGACAGGGGACGTCACGGATTCTGGTTGGACGGTCGTGCGTACGGTAGATGCCGCAGGCGTATCCGGCTGGCTGGAAGTTGCTGCGGCCGTGGGGCGTAGCGAGGCCGGCGCGTGGTCAGCGACGTTGGTTGACGATGGCTTTGCGGCGGGTGTGGTCGATTCGCGGTGGGCGCGTTTCGGCGCGATTGGTGGTTTGGCCTTGGGCGCGTCGGTGTCCGAATCGTGCGGCTGCTTGCTCTTGGGGGTGTGAGTGGTAGTGCCGCGGTCCGGCGCTGTCGCGCGCGGGGCGGAAGCCTTGGTGTCAGAACCACCTTCGTCGTCGGCGTGAGCGAGCCCGCTACCGGCGATCAGTGAGGCACCGATTCCCAGCGTGAGCGCGCCTGCGCCGAGCCACCGATAGGGCTCGCGTTGACGCGTCTGCGTGTGATATTTGCCAGATTTGTTACGTGTCGACGGAGATTCATGTCCCGAACGATGTCGACCCGCCACTACAGACACTCCAATTCATCCGACCGGCAATTTGCTAGCACGACAGACTTTAGTGCAAATGGCGGCGCCGATCTGTCGTATGAACGGTGGATATGAGAAGAATCTGTGGACTCAATTACCCCACATGAATTTGTCCAGGTGGGTGTCGACTCCGCACTGATCGCGGCGTTCGAATCAGCTGCGGAGCCTGGACTGGCCGACCGTCTAGGCTCTCGGGGAGTGGCTGTCGGTGGGCGTCATGGTTGCCTGCCGAGTTTCGTCGGAGCGCCGTCGATGCTCGAGCGGTTCTTGTCCTGCCAGTACTGAGAGACGCCCTCCTCGCCCTTGCGCTCCGCCCAGTTGTCGAGCAGCTCGCGATCCGAGTCGAACGTCATGAGCGGCACCGCGAAGCCGCATGAGGTCTGCACCAGATCGACGGCCAGGTCATAGATCTGGCGGGCGCCGGCACGCGGCGGGAACTGGCCGTACAACTCGGCCCAATCCGCGTCGCCCGGTACGACTTCGCGCGCGGTGCCATACAGCCGCAGGATGACGGGCTCACGGTCGAACGAGCAGAACATCACCGTCATCCGAGGGTTGTCGAGCAGGTGCGCCGAGGTCTCGTTGCCGCTGCCGGTGAGGTTCAGCCACAGCACCCGGTTCGGCCCGACGACGCGGAGGGTGTCCAAACCTTTCGGGGACACATTGACCCGGCCGTCGCGGGCCGCGGTCGCCACGAAGTACATCTTCTGTTCGCTGATGAAAGCGCCGAGCCGGTCGCTGATTTCCGGAAACTGCTTGCCCATGGGGCCAGCCTGCCGGTTCGATGACGATGGGTCGAGTGAATTTGTGGAAAGCTCAACCGGCCGCGGTGGCCAGCAGTGGAGGACAGGCCCCTTGGGCGTCGGCGGCCAGCTCGAAATGCCACAGCTCGTTGGCGTAGATCTGGCACAGCCCGAAGCGTGCACCGTTGGCGATCAGCCATCGGTCGGCGGCCTGATCCCCGATGTCGACGGCTTGGCCGGTCACATGCTTGGAGTGTTGCGGCGTCTGCACGTATCGGCGCGCAGCGTCGTAGCTGCCGTAGGTGTGAATCGCGTCGTCGAGCAACTGCTGCTGGAACTCGGGCGAGCGCCATCCCGAGGTGATGGTCATGGTGATGCCCTCGGCCGCCGCCGCGCTGGTCGCCCGCTGCACTGCTGACAGCAGCGCCGGATCAAGCCGTCCGACCGTCGGATCGGCTACGTCGAACGGGCTGCTTGCGTCGGCGTGTGCGGTCGACGTCGATCCGAGCAGGGTGAGCATGCTTGCCAAGGCCAGGGTGCCGACGATTCGCATGGTCACCCACCCTAGTCAGGGCTGCAGCAGCACCTTGATCGCGCGGCGTTCGTCCATCGCGGCGTAGGCCTCGGCGACCTCCGCAAGCGGCAGGGTCACGTCGAATACCTGACCTGGATCAATGGTCCGCTCGAAAATCAGGTCGATCAGTTCCGGCAGGAACCGGCGCACCGGCGCCGGACCGCCGCGCACCCCGACGACGGAGCGAAACAGCGTGTTGCCGTCGATGCTGACCCCATGGGGGACACCGACGAACCCGACGATGGAGCCGGGCCGTCCGGAGGCGATGGCCTGCTGCATCGACTGTTCGGTGCCCACGCATTCGAGCACCGCATCGGCGCCGATGCCCTCGGTCATGTCCATGATCCGGGCGACGCCGTCGGCGCCACGTTCCTCGACGATGTCGGTGGCCCCGAACGCACGGGCCAGTTTCTGCCGCGATGCGTGCCGACTCATCGCGATGATCCGTTCTGCGCCCATCTGTTTGGCGGCGATCACGGCGCACAGCCCGACGGCGCCGTCGCCGACCACAGCCACTGTCATGCCCGGTGCTACCTGCGCGGCATCGGCGGCGAACCAGCCGGTGCCCATGACATCAGAGGCAGCCAGCAGGCTGGGCACCAGATCTGCAGTTGGTGCATCGGGTGTGGCCACCAGGCTGCCGTCTGCCCACGGCACCCGGACGGCCTCGGCCTGGCAACCGAACATCAGTTCCTTGTGCAGACACGATGTCTGAAAACCGTTGCGGCAGTTCGGACACGTGCCGTCGGAGGCGAAGAATGACCCGATGACGAAGTCGCCGGGTTTGACCGTCGTGACTGCGTCGCCGACCGCTTCGACCACCCCGCAGTATTCGTGGCCGAAAGGGGTGGGCCGGCTCGGCGCCTCATTGACACCGCGGTAGTGCCACAGGTCAGATCCGCATACGCACGTCGCAGCGTTACGGACGATGGCGTCGGTGGGTTTGAGGATCGTCGGCTCCGGCAGCTCTTCGTACCGGACGTCGTCCTTGCCGTAGAGAACTGCACCACGCATGAAGTTCCTCCTATGAGGTTGTGGCCGAACGGTGTTCGGTGTCGATACTGTCCTGCGATGCGGCCCAGGAGGCCAGTAGTTTCAGGGCGTCCGCCGTCGGGGTGCCGTCGGCGGCGGTGTAGATGTTGAGCTGCCAGTCTGGATCCGATGGCAGCGTCATCGCCTCGAAGTCGAGGTCGAGTTGACCGATCACCGGATGCCGCAACCGTTTTCGGCCGCTGCGGTGATAGCGGACGTCCTGGGAGGCCCATCGCTGCCGGAAGGTCTCACTTCGGGTGCTCAGTTCGCCGACAAGTTCGATCAGCGCCTTGTCGTGTGGATTTCGGCCCGCTTCCAACCGCAGCATCGCGGCCGCATCCTTGGCGATCTGGTCGTAGTCGACGAAGAACTCTCGGGCTGCCTCGGGGTGCAGGTAGACGAACCGGGTGGTGTTGGCAGGCCGGCGCGGCAGCGCCAGTATCGGTGAATACAGTGCTCGGGCAAGCTGATTCATCGCGACAATGTCGTGCCGGCCATTGCGGATCCACGCAGGGGCTTCGGTGATCGCGTCGAGTACCTGGGTAATGGCCGGACGCACGGTCACCGGGGCGGTGCGCTTACGGCTTGTGGTGCCCGTCTGTGACTGCCGGGCCAGCGAGAACAGGTGGTCGCGCTCGGCGTCGTCGAGATGCAGCGCGTCGGCGAGCGCGGCGAGCACGGAATCGGAGGTGCCGGCCAGGTTGCCGCGTTCCATCCGGACGTAGTAGTCGACGGACACCCCGGCCAGCAGCGCCACTTCCTCCCGCCGCAGCCCCGCCACCCGGCGGTTGCCGCCGTAGATCTGCAGCCCGGCCTGCTCGGGGGTGATCCGGGCGCGGCGGGTCCGCAGGAACTCGCGGACCTCGTTGCGAAGCTCGGGGGTGCTCATGGAACCAGGCTAATTCTCATCACAGGCCCACCATCGCCATCCCCGCCGGGTTGTAGCGGTCTCCTTGTACACCGATGCGTGCAGCCAGGGCGTCCAGGGCCGCCACCTCGTCGGCGGACAACGCCCGGCCCGACGCGGGATCGCGGGTGAGCAGGAGGATGTGGCTGACCCGCGCCATCTCGGGCAGGCTGAAGTCCGCGATGTTCGAACGGTAGGCCTTCTCGATCTCGGACTCCGGGATCACCACCTTGCTGCGGAGTTCGCGGCTGATCACCTGTGTGAATTCGCCGACAGATTCGGCGAGCGCCTTGAATTTCGGGTTCGTGATCTTCTGCGCTTTCTTAAAGTCTTCGACTTCAGCGCTGTCTTCGAGGCTTGCCGGCAATGCCAGGAGAATGCGGTGGATTTCAGCCGAATCGATTTTCCATTTGTTGCGCAGCTTCGCAATCAGCCAGTCGTAACCGACGGGCATCACACGCGCAAAGCGCCACTCGTTATTGAGCACGATGACGATGACCGATACGAGGCGCGAGACATGCAGCATGATACACGATTCGAGGCCGATGAAGGGATGCAGGCGGTAGAGTGCGTCGTGCGGGGTGTATATACCGAGTACAGTGACATCGCGCTGGCGGAATTCGTCGAGATAGCGTATCAGCACATCTTTGCGCGCCCCGGCAACGATTGCGCGTGTCGATTGATTGAGCGCGTTGGTCGTCAGGTAGCTGTCGTACACGACATCGGCGAGGTCGTTCGGGATCAGCGGTTCGAGTTCGAACGGCAGAACTTCGCGTACCTTGCGCCGGTCGGCGAACGGGAATGAGAGTTCGCGGGTGAACAGGCTTTCGTAGGGCACATTGAAGTGCACCCCGATCGAGCCCGGGTAGCGTTCGGCGACAAACTGCGCCGCCTGTTGCGCCGTGCTCAGCTGCGGGTTCAAAAACATCGATTCGGCCTGGAAGAACGAACGGCCGGCGAGGCCGCTGCGGAACGCAAGACCTTTAATCTCGTAATTATTGATTTCAATGACGACTGGGGTACGGGCCATGGGGTATTAAAAGCGCTGAAAACGCCTATTCTGAGTAAAAAACCAGCCTCTTCGCATTCGGATCAAGTATTCCCATGACTTGCGCCGTCTGCGAATCAATCGACGCATCGGCAACAATCTTATAGATCTGGTTTTGGGTAGTAATGCGTATCAGGAGCTCTTTATAGAGGGTCGAGGTTCCGGAGGTTATCACCTGCATTTCAGGCAGCAGGGACAGCTCGTCGAGGCTCTTGAAATGGCCATTGCGCTTGATGCGCTCTGTCACGATTTTGCGCGCCGCGGCAGGCGTCATGAATTCAGATAAAGCCAGGATCACGTGGTATGGCGCCGAATTGATATTGATGAGGTCGGTCGAGGTGTCTGCGTTATAGACAAGGTAGGTCGTGATATTGTTGGCGAGAATGTAATCGGCAGGGTTCACCGCTGCTTTTTCGAGGTCGCTGAGGCTTCCGGTCGAAGTGTTCTTGATACGATCCTGTGAGCGCAGGTCGTCGTAGAGCAGCCTTGCGTCAAAACCCGGAACAAACAGCAGTTCTTCAATCGCCTGCATGCGCCCGTTTTTAATGCGGCGCGGCGGTATCAGCCGTTCATAGTCGGCGCGTTCGGCGCCGCGCGGCATCGGTGTGTTGTTCTCGTCGATATAGTCGACGACGGCATGCCACAGATCGGCCGGTATGCCGAGGGCAACGGATAAGCGCTGAAAATATTCGAGGTTCTTTTCGTCGGTCTGGTCTTCGAACATGCGCACGAGGCGATTTACGTTGAGCTTGCCACTTTCTTCGCTGATCGAGAGCGTAACCATGCCGCCGCCCAAAGGAATCGACGGAGCAAAAGTGAAGATGCCGAATTCGTAGAGCGAATCCAGTGGAATACGCGTTAAAAGCAGGGTGCCGGTTTCAAGCCCGCTCTGTGCAAGCTGCAGTGATTTTTCCCTGAGTCCGGTGACAGAAACCGCGCGGTATTCGTTGAGCGCAAAGCGCACATAGACCATTGCAATCGAAACAGTCAAAGTCAGAATCAGCGTCGCGGTGATGAGAATGATCGCCCCGCGGCGGCGCAGGAGCAATCGAAACCGTCGCTTTTTTCGAGGTGCCCGCATGCTTATATTTTATTCGGCGAGGTAAGTTTCGAGGTGGGATTTCCGGGCGTCGCGCGGAATGCATCCAAACGCGGCATTAAACAGTGCCAGGCGCACCTCTTCATAGATGAAGGGTGCCATAGCCGCGCGCATCGAACGCGACAGCTCTACAGTGATGACGGGAATTTTTTTTTCGCGCGCGTACGTACCGAGTGAACCCGGCGTCGGGTAACCCACGCCTTGCCCCAGCGGATAATCGGAAAGTTGCGCGAAGGGTTTTGCGAGTTCAACGTCCTCAGGGTAGGCAAGCACTACGCGAAACGGCTGGTGCAGGTTGTAGATATGCTTGGGCGGGTATTTTTCCATGAGCGCCAGAAACGCTTCGGTTTCAGGTGCCTGCGGGTTCGCTTCATTGCCGTCGCTCGACGGGAAGTCGCGGTTGAGATCGATCGATTTGGGCGTCACGCGGTGGTTGCGTTTGTAACCGTCGGGGTTGTATACCGGAACAATAATAATCCGCCGGTGGTTACGGTAGTCGGCGCTGATCGTCTTCACTTCACGCAAAAAGTATTCGAGCACTTTGCGTGAATTGCGTTCGTCGCCGTGCTGCGCCGCAATCAGGAAGAGATCCGACGCCGCGCCGGCCGCGGCATCGAGCTCGCGATGGTCTCGCGGCGCAACGTCGAGGCGGCCAGGGCGATCGTCGGCGACGACGCAGGCCTGCGGTGGTCGTCCGCCGGCGCATACCGTCTGAAGGGCGTCAGCAGCAAGGTCAACCTGTCGCGGGTGAGGCGCGCCCAGGCGGCTGAGTACCCCGTTTGAATCGAGCTCACTAGCGCCCGCCTAATGAACAAGTCAAGACCTACTTGATAAGCCGAACGCCACCTCGCTATCGCGGCCCCTCGTAACCAATCTAGCGGTCGAATTCGATCTAAAGCGACCGAGCAATGATCTCCTTCATAATCTCGTTTGTCCCACCGTAGATCTTCTGAACGCGAGCATCGGCCCACATCCTGCCGATGGGATACTCGGTCATATAGCCGTAGCCGCCGTGGAGCTGCAAGCAGTCATCAAGGGCGACCATCGCACGCTCAGTAGTCCACCACTTCGCCATCGCGACAGTGGGGATGTCGAGTTCACCGCGCAGATGGCGGGCGACGCAGTCGTCGATGAAAACGCGGCTGATATGGGCATCGGTGGCGACCTCGGCAAGTTTGAACTTGGTGTTTTGGAAGGCGAAGACAGGCTTGCCGAAGGCATGCCGATCCTTGGTGTATTCAACAGTGAACTCGAGCGCTGTTTCTAGTACTGTCACTGCACCAAGCGCAAGGATCAATCGCTCTTGGGGAAGTTGCTGCATCAACTGAATGAATCCCAGTCCTTCAGTCGTACCCAGGAGGTTCTCTACGGGAATGTGCACGTCTTCGAAATAGAGCTCGGAGGTGTCCTGGCCGCGCTGACCGACCTTGTCCAACACCCGACCCCG
>ERZ650309.739-NODE-739-length-15845-cov-5.524383_pt1 | contig 15845 bp, 13 predicted proteins | sample MGYA00376245_ERZ650309 | MGnify/ENA primary metagenome ERZ650309 (study PRJEB26733, sample SAMN07839294) | wastewater metagenome | biome: urban; feature: wastewater treatment plant; material: waste water | place: USA: North Carolina | collected 2016-04-26 ...
TCAAGAACACCGGCGGCGGTTGGTACAACACGCCCGACGGCGCGTCCGATTGGCAGATGTTCTAGAGGTCCAACACCTTTCGATCTGTTCAGCGGTCCTTGCGACGCTTACTCGCACTTCGTCGCAGTCGGTGCTGAACAGATCCCGGGGGAGGGTGGCTCAGTTCCAGATGTGTACGCGGCGCTCCGGCGCCAGGTACAGCTCGTCGGCGGGGTCCACGTCGAAGGCCTCGTAGTAGGCGTCGATATTGCGGATGACGCCGTTGCAGCGAAACTCCGGCGGTGAATGCGGATCGGTGGCCAGCCGCCGGATCGCTTCGGCGTCACGGGATTTCGTCCGCCACACCTGCGCCCAGCCGAAGAAGACACGCTGCACACCGGTCAACCCGTCGATCACCGGCGCCTCCGCGCCGCCCAGCGAGAGTTCGTAGGCGAGCAGCGCGATCGAGAGCCCGCCCAGGTCGCCGATGTTCTCACCCACGGTGAACGCGCCGTTCACGTGATGATCGGAATCCAGGGACCGCGGTGTGAAGGCCTCGTACTGTTCGATCAAAGCCTTTGTGCGCAAGCCGAATTCAGTGCGGTCAGCGTCGGTCCACCAGTCCACCAGGTTGCCGTCGCCATCGTACTTGGCGCCTTGGTCATCGAAGCCGTGGCCGATCTCATGGCCGATCACGGCACCGATGCCGCCGTAGTTCGCGGCGTCGTCGGCCTCGGCGTCGAAGAACGGCGGCTGCAAAATGGCTGCGGGGAAGACGATTTCGTTCATCCCCGGGTTGTAGTAGGCATTCACTGTCTGTGGCGTCATGAACCACTCGTCGCGGTCGACCGGCCCGCCGAGCTTGGCCAGTTCGCGGTCGGACTCGACGATGCTGCCGCGGCGGTAGTTGCCGTACAGGTCGCCCGCGTCGATCACCAGCGCCGAGTAGTCACGCCAGCGAGCCGGGTAACCGATCTTCGGCGTGAACTTGTCGAGCTTTGTCAGTGCGCGCTGCCGCGTCTCGGGCGTCATCCATTCCAGCGACGTGATGCTGACGCGGTAGGCCTCGCGCAGATTGGCCACCAGCTCGTCCATCCGGGCTTTGTGGGCAGGCGGAAAATGCTTTGCCACATAAAGCTTTCCGACGGTGTCGCCCATCAGGCCCTCGACGAGCGAGACGCCGCGCTTCCACCGGTCGCGGATGGCTTCGGTGCCCGACAGTGTGCGCCCGTAGAAATCGAAGTTCTCGTTCACCAACTCATCGGTGAGGATGGATGCGCGCCCGCTGATCAGCCGCCAGCTCAGCCACGCCTTCCAGTCGTCCAGCGCCTCCGTCGCCCACAGCGATGCGAACGCGGTCAGGTAATCGGGTTGGCGCACAACGACTTCGGCGACAACGGCCGACGTGGTGCCCAGCGCCGTCAGCCAGAGGTCCCAGTTGAATCCGGGGGACTCGGCGGGCAGGTCGACGAAGCGGCGCAGGTTGTAGCTCAGGTCGGCGTCCCGTCGCTTGACCACATCCCAGTGTGCCGCAGCCAGTTTGGTCTCCAGTGCGACGATGCGGGCGGCAGTGTCACCGTGGTCTCCGCCGTGGACCAGCGACAGCATCCGCGCGATGTGACCGGGGTAGGCAGCCAGGATCGCCGCGTGCTGCGGGTCGCGGTAGTAGGACTCGTCGGGCAAACCGAGCCCGGACTGCGAGATGTGCAGGAGGTACCGCGTCGAGTCCTTGGAGTCGGTGTCGACGTACACACCCGCGCCACCGCCGATGCCGGTGCGCTGCAACTGCCCCAGCACGGCGGCCAACTGATCGCCGTCGGCTGCGCCGGCGATCAGGGCCAGCTCCTCGCGAAGGGGCGCGAGGCCCACGGCGCTGACGCGCTCGGTGTCCATGAAGCTCGAGTACAGGTCGCCGATGCGCTGGGCGTCGGAACCCGGCTCCGCGGAAGCCGCGGAAGCCGAAGTGATCAGGTCCCGCACCTGTTCTTCGGCACGGTCGGCCAACAGCCGGAATGCGCCGTCGGTGGCGCGGTCGGCGGGGATGTCGTAGTCCGACAGCCAACGGCCGTTCACGTGACCGAACAGATCATCTTGGGGGCGGGCAGCGGCGTCGACGTAGCTCAGGTCGATACCGGACCGGGGTGAGGTGGCTTCAAGCGTCACCGCACCATCCTGCCATCGCATGTGCCGGGCGCGAGGATGCTACGGGTAGCCTCACGCCCATGTCCGACGAGCGCAGCGAAGACGACGCCGCGAAAATCGAAGTAGAGACCAGCGCCGAGTCCAGCTCGGTCGCGCCGGCCAAGGCCGCACCGAGCAACGATCACGCTGACCGGATCTTCAGCCGCTACGGCATCGCTTCGGCGGCGCTGGCAGTCGTTGCGGTCGTCGCTGCCGTCGTCGCCGGCGTGATCTTCGTCGGCCAACTGCGCGACTACGGCATCCGGCACTTCGAAGATGCCAGTCAGAGCCGTCACGACGCCAAAGCGCTACAGGCCGCGGCCGACTGGGTGTCTGTACTGGTCAACATGAGCAAAGACGACGTGACCACCAGCATGCAGAAGCTGCACGAGGGCACCGTCGGCCAGCTCAACGCGGATTTCGACGCGACCATCGCGCCCTTCACCCAGCTGGTGCAGAAGTTGCAGACCAAGACGGTTGGCCAGGTCGACTCGGTGGCCATCGAAGCGTTGCATCACCCGCCGCCAGGGCAGGAGGGCAAGCCGCCGGCCCAACCCGAGCTACTCGCGGTCGCCAGCAGCACCACTCCGGTCATGGTCGTGGCGACCTCGGTCAGCCAGAGCGCCGGTGGCAAGCCGCAGGTGGTCCGCTGGTTCCTGCGGCTCGGGGTGTCCGAAGTGGACGGCAAGCTGCTGATCTCGCGACTGGAGACCCTGCGATGAGGAACATTCTGCGGGTCATCGCATTCGACATCCTCGCGCCGCTGGCGATCATCGCCGGCCTGGACTACATCGGCTTCGTGCTGGATTGGCCACTGTGGTGGGCCGTGGTCAGCACCATTCTGGTGCTGCTGGTGTTGCAGGCCGCCGTGGTCAACGTCATTCTCTATCGGCGTGACGGCGTCACACTGGGTACCGACGATGACCGTCCGGCCCTGCGGTTCGGGGTCGTCGCCGTCACCACCGCGGCGCTGGTGGCCGCGGCAGTCGTCGGGTACTTCGGCTGGAAGGTGAAGTCGGACGAACGGCATGCGGACGCCAAGAACGTGGTGGGTATCGCCAGTAGTGTCGCCGAAGCCTCGGCAACCTTCACCCCCGGTGCGCCGAACGCGTCGATCGACCGCGCTGCGTCTCTGATGGTGCCCCAGCGCGCGGAGGCGTACCGCAAGGAATTCAACGGTGTGGCAAAGGATTTGACCAGCCGCGGGGTGTCGGGTCAGGCCACCACGATCTCGGCGGGCGTCGAGCGGATCGACACGGACATGGCCAGCGTCGCGGTGATCCTGCGCGGTACGCAGAATGCTCCGGGGCAGCCACAGAAGGTCGCCGTCCTGGCCTTGCGGGTCACACTGACCAAGGCCGACGGCAAGTGGTTGGTGTTCGACGTGACGCCGATCAACGCCGGATAGTCACTCGCCGCGGTTGGCGCGGATCTTCGCGAATCGCTCCGAGAGGCGACGCATCCGCACCAGCAGTGACGCCGACGGGCTGGTCGTACCGTCCAGATAGGCCGACAGGTCGTCGTTGCGGACGCCGATGCGCGAGGCGAACTCGGCGATGCCGAGTCCCGACCGGTCCACCAGCACCCTGATCTGCCGGGCCACCTCGGCGCATTCGTTGGCTTCCAGGTGGGCGCGGGTGCGGGTGAGCACTTCGGTGAGGGCTTTGGACACCCCGACCGGTTTGGAGGTCTCCAGTACCTCTTCGACCTGCCGCGCCGTCCTACCGTAGGGGTCGCGCTTGATGGCCACCACGATGCGTTGCCACACCGTGAGGTCGTCGGTTTCCAGTGCCTTGCGGATCGCTGAGGTGGGCCAGAACTCGACGGGTGTGTCGGCGACGGACGGCGTCGAACCGGCAGCGTCAGTGCTGCCTTTCGGTTCGGATGTCAACGTCACCTCGTCTCCTCCGCCACGACGCCCCCTGCGGGGGCGCCTTCCAACCCGGCGCCCTCGGGCACGGCACCGTCCAACATAGCCACTGCGACGGCCAGGCAGCGCTCGCGTACCAGGGCCCAGTCGCCTCGGTGATCCTGTCCGCCGCGTGGACTCGGATCAGCCAACCGCCGGACCAACTGGCTGGCGGCCCATTGACCCTTCGGCTCTCGACCACAGTAGTACCGGTCCAGACCGACCAGTACCGAGCCGACGGTGCGGGCATCCATGCATGCCACCAGGTCGGCGAGATCGGCATAGTCCTGGGTGCTGTTGCGGCTCAGGATCAGATAGCTCTTCAGGCGCAGGGTCTCGGCACCGGTCGGGATCCTCAGGCGGTCGCCGGTGGGCAGCAGCACCTCGGCGGTCTCCAGGGGGCAGTTCCGGTCCAGGACCTGGTTTCCCGGCGTGGACGCGACGGCCAGGGCGTCCAACGCGACGTCGAGTCTGCCGCCCCACATGGTCACCGGATGTACCGACGGCGAGCGTGAAACACCTTGCTGCACTTCGGTTTCCGTGGAGCGCCTGGAAAGTACGCCGACGCCACCGCCGGAGCATCCGCTGAATGCGAGCGGATCAGCGACAGTAATGGATTGGGGCGCAAGGGTTTTGAACTTCGCCGCGGACTTCACGACGGTGCGTAGCTCAGCCCCGGACGGTCCGAGTGTCGCGAGATCCTGCGGGATGATGACCAGTACACCGGTGTCGGCCTGGGGCAGTGGCTTCTCGAAATCGACCGACGGCAACAGTCGGTCCAGCCAGCGCGGCAGCCACCAGTTCCATTGATCGAACATCGCCATCAGGGCGGGCACCATGACCAGGCGCACGACGGTGGCGTCGACCGCGATGGCCACCGCGCAGGCAACGCCGATCTGGGCCACCAACGGCATGCCGGCGAACGCGAAACCGATGAACACCGCGATCATGATCAGCGCCGCACTGGTGATGGTGCGGGCGCTGGTGCTGACACCGTAGGAGACCGCGTCACGGGTGTCGCCGGTCTGCAGGAAGCGTTCCCGGATGCGGGTCAGTAGGAAGATCTCGTAGTCCATCGACAGCCCGAACGTCATCGCGAGCACCAGCGGCGGCACGGTGCTGTCGAGGGACTCGAGGTGCTTGAAGCCGAGGGCCTGCAACCAGCCCCACTGGAACACCGCAACCAGGCTGCCGTACGCGGCCGCGACCGACAGCACCGTCATCAGGACGCCCTTGAACGCCAGGAACACCGACCGGATCGAGATCAGCAGCATGACGAAGGCGATGAGGGCCACGAACACGAACACCAACGGCTGAGTGGCACTGACCCGAGCGTCGAAGTCCTGGATCAACGCGGTCGGGCCACCGACGTCGATCGTCTGTCCGGCGGTGCCCGGCAGGTGCGTCCGCATCCAACTGACGGTGTCGCGCGCTTCCATATCCTCGGGATCAACGGACAGCACCGCCGAGAACAGGGCGGTGCGGTTGTCGTTGCCGAACACCGGCGGCGACACGTTGACCACATGTGGCGCCTCGGACATCTTGTGGTGCAACGCATCCAGCGCAGCGTTGTTCTGCGGATCTGCGGCCGTCTGATCGCCGAAGGTGACCAGTACGCGGATCGGTCCCAGCGCGCCCGGGCCGAGGGCCGCTGCGGCGGCTTCGACGCCACCGCGGATCTCGTGATCCGGTTCGAACTGGCGCAGCATGCTGTTGCCCAGGCTCATGGAGAACGCGGGCGCCGCCATGATCAGCAGGAAGACCGCCGCCAGCAGCGCTGTCAGCCACGGCCGGCGCATGGTCTTGTCGGTCCACCGGGTCCAGAACGGCGACTGGGTGGCGTCGGGTCGGCGGCTCAGATGCAGCCACGGCGAGCGGCGGGCGGCCCGTCTGCCGAACGTCGCCAGCACCGCGGGTGTGAGGGTGGTGGAGGTCAGCACGGCGATGGAGACAGCAAGGATCGCGCCGGTCGCCATCGAGCTCAGTACCGGAGTGCCGATCAGATAGATGCCCGTGACCGATGCGATCACCGTCAGACCCGACAGCAGCACCGCGAGCCCGGACGTGGCCATCGCGGCGTCAGCAGCCTGGTCCGGATCGCGGCCGGCCCGCAGTTCCTCGCGGAACCGCATCAGGATGAACAGGGAATAGTCCACTGCGAGGGCGATGCCGAACATGGACACCGTCGACGTCGCGAAGACGCTCATCGTGAGCCAGATGGACAGGAGATACACCAGCCCGATCGACACGACCACCGTGCAGAAGCCGACCACGATCGGCATGGCCGCAGCCGCCAGGGAACCGAAGACCGCGAGCAGCACGATCAGGACGATCGGCATGTTCCACTGCTCGGCCCTGCCGATGTCGCGTTTGGTGGTCTCGCTGGCCGCGGCACCCAGCGCACCCTGGCCGATGACATACAGCCGCACCTTGCCGCCGGCGAATTCGCCGGGGTTGGGGCCGTCGGTGCCGATGGCCTTCCGCAGCTGCTTGGCGATGTCCACGGCCCCGCTGTTGTTGAAGTCGAGCTGCAGGGTGACGACGTATGGTCGCCCGGTCTGGGGCGCGGGCTGATCAGGATTGGGGACGATCTTGACGCTGGACACGCCCTCGGCGATCTTCTTCAGATGGTCGACGGCTGCGGCGATGTCCTCAGCGGAGGCCCCCGGCTGCGGTGCTGCCACCAACGCCAACGGGGATGCCCCCTGATCGGGGAAGTGCTGCTCGAGCTGGTGCTGAACGTGCAGGGACTGGGAACCCCTGACGTCGAAGCCGCCGCCCGACAGGTTGCTCGACTGCGTGATTGCCAAGGACACCGAAGGCACCAGCAACAGCAACCAGACGGCAAACACCGCCCAGCGCCAACGGCGCAACAGGCCGCTCAACCGCATCATGAACTGCTGGATGGCGAACCCTCTCCGTGCGACGTGTCTTAGCTGATCGCGGGTCCCCAGCCGCCATTTGCGCTGCGGTGACCCTACTCCAGTATGGGATAGGAAAAGGGGCCCGCGCGGGTCGTCGAACAATGCCCGAGATATCAGTCCGGGGCTGGTTCGGCCACAGGCCAGCAACATTACCGACCCGCGAATTCCGGCGGCTCCTGCGACCGATAGTCCTCCTCTGATCTGGGAGTTTGCTGTTCGGATTGGCAGGGATGTCATTGCCGGTGGCAATATGGGGGCAGATCGTCTCCACGGACGGGGCCTGGTGATCGATCGCAATCGGCCCTATGACGTCCGTAAATGAGAGTTCATGAAGTGTTCACCCGGCCGTAGGCGCGGTGTGAACCGTAAGGAGTTCCGCCATGAAGAAGACCCCTGCCGCGCGCCGTCGCGCACTGGTCTATGTGTTCGCTGTGCTGGCCGTCGGCGGTGTTGCGTCGACGACCGTCGAGGCTCCATCAGCTACGGCCGGCCAGGATCCGTGCGCGGCCAGCCAGGTCGCCAAGACCATCGGCATGGTGGCGACATCCACGGGCACCTACCTCGACGCACACCCTGACACCAACCAGGCGTTGACCACCATGTCGCAGCAGCCACCGGGTCCGCAGAGCCTCGGCGCATTGAAGACGTACTTCGATGCGCATCCACAGGAGGGCGCGGTCATGCAGCAGTTGCAGCAGCCCCTCGTGTCGCTGACGAATCAGTGCAAGTTGCCGCTGACCCTGCCGCAGTTGATGGGCCTGATGCAGTCCGCGCAAGGTGGAGCCGCGGGTCTGCCCGGCACCGTCATGTCGCCTGCCCAGGCTGTCGCCGCGACCCCGGGTCTGCCGGCGACGAGCATCGTTTCGGGTATCCACTGATCTGCTCCGCGCGCGCGGACTGCAGGCAACGGGGCGCGGTGGAAGGTGATTCTGTCTAGCATTTCACGGTGTCGGTAATTTCCGGCGCCATCGCTATCGACAGAGGAGTTCGACCATGGGGTTCTCGGCCCGTATGCGGCGACGCGTTGTTGCCGGTGTCATCGGGGCAGGCGCGATCGCCGGCTCTATCGCCTTCGGCGTGGCCCCCTCGGCGCTGGCCGATGATCCGCCGAACTGTACTGCCGCAGATCTTGCCGGCATCAAGTCCGGTGTCTCGGCGTCCACGTCGGCGTATCTGTTCACCCACCCGGACGTCAACGCCTTCTTCACCAGCCTCAAGGGCATGACAATGGATCAGACCCGCCCCAAGATCAAGGCCTACATGGACGAGAATCCTCAGGTCAAAGCGGACATGATGGGCATTCGTCAGCCGCTGCGGGACATCAAGGATCGGTGCGGAGTCGCAGCGGTCACCCCGCCGCAGTAGTTACCGGGACCGCCGCCGGCGCACGTCGGCGGCGATGCCGCGCCACCCCAGCAGAAGTAGCGCGGTCACGGTCGAGGCGACCACGATGAAACTCACCGCCACGCCCGCAGATGTGGCCTTGCGCAACAACATTCCGACGGCCACCGTGCTGAGCCAGATCACCACGCCGGTCGGCACAACTGCCAGCGGTCGGCGCCAGGCCGTGGATGCGACCCAGCCCACCGCGGTCCCGCTGAGAAACGGCCACGCGGTCTGGGCGACCCCGCTCAGTGTTATGCCTTCGGCGTGACTGCGGCGTCCGATCGTGCAGAACACCAGCACGCAGACGATGTCGACGAGTAAAGCCGTTGCCGCAGTACGCATTTCGGTGCCATTTGTGGCGGTGGTGTCATCGGGCATAGTTCATCACATCCAGGAACAGTGGGCTGACGTCGGTTTCGTTGCGGGTGGCCACTCCCGGCTGGAGTTGTGCAGGTTGGCCGGCCTCCAGTGCGTCTTCGGCTGCGCTCGAGGCCAGTCGACCGGTCAGGTCGAAGGCTTTGAACACGAAGGGTAAGCCGTCCGAGCGTAGTGGGTCGGGCGTGCTCATCACGTGGAAATGTAGATGGGGCGCATCGGAATTGCCGGAGTTGCCGAGCTTGCCCAGCACCTGGCCGGTGGTCAGCCGGTCGCCGGGTTTGACCTGGACACTGCCCGTCTGCAGGTGGGCGTAGAAGGCGTAGTTGCCGCCGCCGATGTCCTGCACGACATGGTTCCCGCCGTACTGCGCAAGGGTCAGTCCGGTCGGCGTATGTCCCGGAACCTGCTCGGGCAGGCCATCGAGAACCGACACCACCGGGCCGTCGGCGACAGCGTGGATGTCGGCGCCGAAGTACGGATAGCTCTGCGGTAGATCCTTGTTGCCGGTGAAAATTCGTCCACCGTCAGCGATCTGCAGATAGTCGATCGCGAAGCGCTCGGCGCCCCACAGTGCACCGGCGATCGGGTTCAACGCCATGCGGTGCGGTGTCATGTCGCAACAACTGTTGGCGTCCAGCCAATTCGGACCGCGAAGCGGCGGTGAGATCACTACCGGCCGACGGTCCGATACGTTCATCTCGGCGACATTCTCGGTGACGACGGCGGGTACCAGCGGTGGCATGGGCCGGCCTACGTTGACCACCAATCGGTGTGAAAGATGTTGGGGCACTGGACTACCCGCATCAATCGGTACATCCAGCCAGACTTTCGCGACCTGTCCGGCGCCGAGTTTGGTGCCGGCCTCGTGGCTGCCCATGGGGCGGGTCCAATAGGCCAACTGCGGCCCCTTGAGGCCCAGTAGTGTGTGGTTGTCCGACAGCACCTCCAGCGAGTCGACGGTCAGGTCCTGGTCGCTGGCATTGGTGAGCAGGAGTTCGTAGGCGAGGTGCGTGCGGCCGTCGGTCATGGGTACGGGAATCGGTATCGCAACGGGCGCAGCCAGTATCGGCGTGACGCTGACATCTGCAGAAGTCGTTGGGGCAGGCGGTGATTGGGGTGGCTGACCGGCCGGCGAGCAGGCGGTCAACGCCATGAGCAGCACGACGCTCGCCAGCCGTGCGGTGCTATTCATCGGGAACATTCGGTGGCTCCCAGCGGTCCTGGTGGGCGGCGCCGGACCGATTGTCCAGTGCGTCGGGGTCGATGTGGTTCTCGGTGCGGAACATGAAGAAGAACACCACCCAGCCGATCGCGGAGATGAAGATCCAGCTGACCAGGCGGTAGATCAACATGGCGGAAATCGATGCGGCCAACGTCATTCCGCTGGAGACCAACCCGGGCACCAGCACGGCTTCGACGACCAGGAGGCCACCGGGCATCAACGGGATGGCCCCGACCGCACGGGCCGCGGCGTAGGCGACGGTGAGCCCGGCCAGTGACGGGTGTCCGCCCGAGGCGTATGCAGCGCAGGCCAGGCAGGCCACGTCGGCGACCCAGTTGAACACCGACCAACTGAACGCCACGGTCAAGGTACGGCGGCTCATCCGAACCGACTCCAGCTGCCCGAGCGTCCTGCGCCACGCCCGCAGCCCGGTATCAGATGGCTTGCCGCGCAACGTATTCAACCAGGACAGCACCCGTACGCCGATGCTGTCGATCTGCTGCGGGTTGGCCGCCACCGACTGCCCGAGCACAAGGAGCGCCACGAACCCGCCGAGGGAGAAGATCAGGGACAGCGGGTTCTTGCTGGCCCCCAACATGAATGCACCGCCCAGCCCGAGCAGCGCCAGCCCGACCACCTGCAGGACACCGGACATCACCAACTGCCAGGACGCCACCAGTGGCGACGCACCCCACAGCCGCTGTTGCCGATAGACGAACGTCGCCGAGAGCACCGGCCCGCCGGGCAGTGTGGTGGACAGCGCGTTGCCGGCGTAGAACGCGGCCTCGGACCGCCACTGTTTGACGGTGACGCCGGCAGAGCGCAGCAGAGTGCGTTGGATCTGGGCGAAGCTGTGCATCGAACCGAGTGCGGCGAGCGCCGCGGCCGCCACCCACCACCAGGTCGCGGTCAGCAGGCTGTGCCATGCCTTGGCCAGTTGCTCCCACACCATGACGATCTCGACGGTCAGCACGGTCACCGCGATGGCGATGACAACCCAGCGCAACCACCAGTACTTGCCGCGCGTTCGGCTCGCCCAGGTGTGGCCGTCGCTGACCGGCGCGTCGTGCGACACGCCCTACAGGGTAGTCGGGCGCGCGCCCGGTTCCCGCACACGCTCCGAACAAGACCCACCGTCATGTCGTCGACCGGCGCTACGCTGACGCCCATGTCCGACGGTTTATCGCTGGATCCACTGGCCGACGCCTCCGTGAGCCCGCTGGTACGACGGGCTGCGGCCTGGTCATGGCGGCTGCTGATCATCCTCGGGGCGGTTCTCGCGGCGCTGTGGGTGGTGATGAAGCTTGAGGTCATCGTCGTACCGTTCCTGTTGGCCACGCTCGCCACCGCGCTGTTGGTGCCGGCGGTGGATTGGCTGGATCATCGCGGAGCGCCGCGTGGCGCGGCGGTTGCCATCGTCTTTCTCGGTGCCGTGGTCGGTATGGGCGGCATCTTGACGTTCGTCGTCAGCCAGTTCATCGACGGTGCGCCGGCACTGGTCGAGCAGGTGACCAAGAGCATCGACGGTGCGCGGCAGTGGTTGACCGACGGCCCGGTGGTTCACCTGAGCAAGGAGCAGATCAACAGCGCAGGTCAGACGGCCATCAAGGCGCTGAAAGACAACCAGGAGAAGCTGACCAGCGGCGCGCTCTCAACGGCAGGCACGCTGACCGAGATCATCACCGGCGCCCTGCTGACCATGTTCACCCTGCTGTTCCTCCTGCAGGGCGGGCGCAACATCTTCGACTACGTCACGAAGATCTTCCCCGCGTCCGTCAGGGATCGTGTGCGCGACGCCGGACGGGCGGGCTTCCGCTCGCTGATCGGCTACGTCCGGGCGACGTTCCTGGTCGCCCTCGTCGATGCCGTGGGTATCGGCGCCGGCCTGGTGGCCATGGGCATCCCACTGGCGCTGCCGTTGGCCTCACTGGTGTTTCTGGGCGCCTTCATTCCCTTGGTCGGTGCGGTGGTCACCGGTTTCGTTGCGGTCGTGGTGGCTCTGATCGCCAAGGGCTGGGTCTACGCGTTGATCGCACTTGGCCTGATCATCGCGGTACAGCAACTGGAGGCCCACGTTCTTCAGCCCGTGGTGATGGGCCGCGCGGTGTCGGTCCACCCGCTGGCCGTGGTGCTGGCCATCGCAGCGGGCGGGTTCACCGCAGGCATCATCGGTGCGCTGATCGCCGTACCGGCGGTCGCCTTCCTCAACAACGCGATTCAGGTGCTGTTGGCACCGGACCCTGCGGCCGAGGAGGCAGCTCTCGCCGAAGCGGCCCTCGCCGGGGACGTCCTTGCTACAGCCGACCTTCCCGACGCAGAAGATCCGCCGCGCTGACCCCGCCACCGCGTCGCTTGCCCTTGTCGTTCTTGTCTTTCGGGTCGGGCAGCGGCTGTGCGCGGAACGCAGTGGTCGGTTCGTTGCCGTCACCGGACTGGGCCGCAATGGCCTCGGTCGGCGGCGCGGCAATCCCTTGAGTCGGCGCAGCCGAAGGCGCCGGAGGCATTGGTGGGCGTGCGCCGGCTGCAGGGGTGCCCGGATTTCCGCCGCGCAGTTCGCCGAGCCATGACTCGATGTCACGGCTGGGCTGCTGACCGCCCTGCGCACTGAAAGCCGTGGTTGCCGGGGTGTCGTCGGCCTCCGGAGCAGGCATGTACTTCGGCGCGGCCGTTCCGGTCACGACGTTGCGCAGCGCGTCTCTGGCGACGGAGAACCGGGTGGTTGCGGGCTCGCCTGCGGGCGGCGGCGGCATCGGAGGTGCCGCGGGCTTCGGGGGCACCGTCGGGGCTGCCGGAATCTGCGGCGCCGGAGGCATCGGCGGCACTGGGCCTCGCCCGGCACCCGGTTCGATGCGGGCCGGCGGCACCCGCCCCGGGAGTCCGGGGTGCGTCGGGTCATGCGGCGGACGCGGCTGGGCCGGGGCGCCGGCACCGACCAGTGCACGCGGCTCTTCAGGCGTGTGGTTCACGGGACGTTTGCGTTCGTCGGGCAACTCGGTCTCGCCCAGGCCGAGCTTGACCTGGATGCGCTTCATCCACAGCGGCGCCCACCAGCAGTCGTCGCCGAGCAGCTTCATCACCGCAGGCACCAGGAACATTCGGATGACGGTCGCGTCGAGCAGCAGGGCGATCAGCAAGCCGAAGGCCAGGTACTTCATCACGACCAGATCGGAGAACGCGAACGCCGCCACGACCACGGCCAGCACCAGGGCGGCGCCGGTGATCAGTCGACCGGTCGTGGCCGTACCGATCCTGATGGCCTCGGCGGTGGACATGCCGCGCTCGCGGGCCTCGACCATGCGTGAGACCAGGAACACCTCGTAGTCCGTCGACAAGCCCCAGATGACGGCGATGATCAAGCCGATCATGGGCGCCAGCAGCGGTTGGGGCGTGTAGTTGAACAGCCCGGAGCCGTGGCCTCCTTCGACGAACATCCAGGTCAGGATGCCCATGGTCGAACCGAGGGTGAGCGCGCTCATCAATGCCGCCTTGATCGGCAGCACGAGTGAGCCGAAGGCCAGGAACATCAGCACGGTCGTGGTGGCCACCAGCAACACGGCCATCAGCGGCAGTTTGTCGAACAGGGTGCTGATGCTGTCCTGGGCCAGGGCAGGGGTACCGCCGACGAGCAGGGTCAGGCCGTGGGGGGCCTGCAGAGCGCGCAGCTCATCGAGTTTCTGCGCTACGTCATTGCTGTTGACCAGGGCGTTCTGCAGTACGCGGACCGACGGGTCGTTCGTCTTGCCGTCGCGCTCGGTCCACATCTTGGACTTGTCGTTGTTCGGCACGACGAATCCGCTGATGGTCCCGGCGCTGGCCCTGACCTGCGCGAGCTGCTGATCGGTGATCGCTTGACCGTTGTCGCTCTTGACCACCAACGTCAGCGGGTCGGTACGGAAGCCGGGGAAGCTGCGGTCGAAGTCTTCCTGCGCCATACGCACCGGGTTGTCCGGCGGCAGGTACTTCTCGCTGAGCCCGCCGAGGGCCAGCTGACCGATCGGGATGACCAGCAGGATCATCGTGATGATGATCGGCACGGCGAAGGCCAGTGGCCGCTTCATCACGGAGTTGACCAGCTTGCCCCAGAAGCCCTTCTCGACCTCTTCGCGAGTCTTGGTCTTCTGCGTCTTCTCGGCGAACCAGTCGATGATCCGGCGTGAGAAGGGCCAGTTGGCTAGGAACGGAACCCGCAGCAGAGTGCGTACGCCCAGGGCGTCGACGTTGGGACCGAGGATGCCCAGCACCGCGGGCAGCACGGTGTTCGACAGGAACGCGGCCAGCAGCACCGAGGCGATGATCGCGTAGGTGATCGAGCGCAGGAAGCCCAGCGGGATCAGCAGCAGTGGCAGCGACGACGCCACGATGATCACCGCGGAGAACGCGACGGTTCGGCCGGATGTCATCACCGAGCGGCGTACCGCGGCCTCGACGTCGTAGCCGTCGGCGAGTTCTTCTCGGAACCGGCTGACGATGAACAGGCCGTAGTCGATCGCGATGCCCAGACCGATGCCGCTCGTCGAGCAGGTCACCAAGGCGGTGCACCTCCTGTTTGAACGATTCCGCTTGGCGGGAAGTGCCTATGGCGTCGTTCACTACTTTGCCCAGCAGGGACTCCTGTTTCCCTCCCGGCACGCACATAAAGATGCCCCCGAAGAGGTCCGATGGAACAAGCTCACGCAAGCACGCACACTGTCCATCCTGAAGAAACCTGTATACACCGGCGCGTACGTATGGGGCCGGAGGCGAGAGCGTCCTGTGCTCGTCGATGGCGTCATCCGCAAGCGTCGCGAAGTCCTGGCCGATCGCGACAAGTGGCACTGCTTTCGTAGGGACTCCCATCCAGCCTATATTTCCTGGCAGGAGTACCTGGTGAATTTGCAACGGCTCAAAGACAATAACGTCAAGCAGCACGCCGACCTCGCCCCGGTCGTGGCCGGCGATCACCGCGTCCTGCACCAGCGGCGCGAGCGCCGACACCACCTTGAGCCGCAGCGTGCCCACCGACACCCAGGTGCCCGAGGAGAGCTTGAAGTCTTCCGCCACGCGGCCGTTGAAGACGACGCCGCGCTCGGGCCGGTCGTCGTCGACCAGGAAGCCGGCGTCGCCGATGCGGTAGTAGCCCTCCTCGTCGAAGGCCTGCGTCGTCAGCGCCGGTGCGTTGCGGTAGCCGGGGAAGACCGAGACGCCGCGCACGCGCAGCTCGAGCTTCTCGCCGTTGGGCACGAACTTCAGCTCCATGCCAGGCAGCGGCGCACCGATGCAGCCGGCGCGCTCGAGCTGCCAGTGCGCGCTGGTGATTCCGCCGGGCGCCGCCGACGTGGCCCACTACCGCGTGAAGATTCCGAAGGACGCGCGCGGACCGATCACGTTCACGGCCAAGCTCAATTACCGGAAGTTCGCGCACTACTACACGCAGTTCGCGTACGCGGGGCAGCCCGAGCCTGGGCAGGACCCGTCGCTCGTGGGGCGCGCGCACAACGACCTGACGTACTCGTTCGATGCGGCCAACATCCCGAAGAACGTGTCGGGCCAGATCAAGGACCGGATCCCGGACCTGCCGATCATCGTGCTCGCACAGCTCAATCGCGCCGTCGAATCACGCAAAGGCCAGCGTCCCGTGCTCTCCGACCTGCGCGAATCCGGTTCCATCGAGCAGGACGCCGATATGGTCGGCCTTCTCACCCGTTCCGACTACGCCGGTGCGAAGATGGAAGTCGAAGACGAAGAGGCCGAGGAGAAAAAGAAGGGCGAAGCAATGCTCATCCTCGCCAAGAACCGCAACGGTCCCACCGACGACGTGCTCCTGCGCTTCATCGACCATGCCATGCGTTTCGTCGAACGCACCGAAGAGCCCGAATCGCCCTGATCA
>ERZ650309.740-NODE-740-length-15835-cov-5.566793_pt1 | contig 15835 bp, 18 predicted proteins | sample MGYA00376245_ERZ650309 | MGnify/ENA primary metagenome ERZ650309 (study PRJEB26733, sample SAMN07839294) | wastewater metagenome | biome: urban; feature: wastewater treatment plant; material: waste water | place: USA: North Carolina | collected 2016-04-26 ...
GTGTTGCCGATGACCACAAGCGCCACCAACGACGACCCGCGCTGGTGTCCCTTCTGCAACCCGGACCCGCAGCGCGTCTTCCTGCGACTGCGCCACGTCTTCGCCCTTTGGGATGGTTTCCCAGTCACCGACGGCCACGCGCTGATCGTCCCTTACCGGCACGTGCCGACCTGGTTCGACGCCTCTCACACCGAGCGCGCCGAGCTCTTTTCCGCCATCGACGCCGTCTGCTCGATCATCCGCGAGCGCAGTGGCATCGACGGCTTCAACTTCGGCGTGAATGTCGGCGCCGCAGCCGGCCAGACCGTCCCGCATCTGCATCAGCACGTGATTCCGCGGCGCAACGGCGACATGCCCGATCCGCGCGGCGGCGTGCGTCACGTGATTCCGGGCAAGGGCAACTACCTGATCACGCACGACCCGCCGCGCGGCCCATCGATCGCACATCGGTCTCGTGGAAGCGGATGCTCATGCCATCCTTGGTGATCAACACCACGTCGTCGCCAGGATCGGATTCGCCCGTGCTGCCCCGGGTCAGCTTCACATCAATCAACGTGTCGCCTTCCTCGATGCCAATGGCGATGATGCCACCGTCGGTGTTGGCAAACGCGCAGACGGCTTCCTGCATTCGAGCGTTTTTCCCTTTGCCGAGGCGCTTGAAGTCCAGCGTCCGGCTTTCCGCTGTCGCGAGCAACAGCTCGATGCGTGCCTTGGCGCGTTCACTGGGTAGATCAATCATCACTCGAAGAATTGTTAGGCACTTGGATGTTCGTGACTTGCAAGGATGTAACGAACCAGAAGCCTAGATTAAAGCCTTGTCCAGAACTAAGTATGAAGTGCAGAAACAAAAAAGCCCGGCACGCTCACGCGAACCGGGCTTTTGCGAGGTGAACGCGACTAGCCGAGCTGCGCCAGCATGTTCTCGGCGAACGAGCAGTTGGCCGGGCCGACGCCTTCGACGTTGACCTGCTTCACAACACCATTTTCGACCAGCAGCGAGAAGCGCTGGCAGCGCACACCCATGCCCTTGGCGGTAAGGTCGAGTTCGAGGCCGAGTGCCTTGGTGAAGGCGGCGGAGCCGTCGCCCAGCATGCGGATCTTGTCGCCGACGTTCTGCGAGCGGCCCCAGGCGCCCATCACGAAACCGTCGTTAACCGCCATGCAGACGATGGCGTCGACGCCTTTCGCTTTCAGCGCGTCAAAATTCTTCAGGTAGCCCGGCACATGCGAGCCCGAGCAGGTGGGCGTGAACGCGCCCGGCAGGCCGAAGATGACCACTTTCTTGCCAGCACAGAGCGCTGCGATGTCCACCGGCTGCGGCGGCATCGGGCAGTTCTTGCCGTCGTCGTAGCCGATCGATTCAACCAGAGTGCCGGCGGGGAGCGAGTCACCAATCTTGATGGTCATGAGTATTCCTTTCAGGAAATGACGAAAGACGAAGGACGAGTGACGATCAGTGAGAAATGACTTGCGTCATTCGTCATTGGTCAATCGTCATGGCGCGCTGCGCCCCAAATCGACGAAAATCATAGTCGATATGAATGACCTTTCCGAGTTCAAGGCCTTTGCCGAACGCCTTGCCGAGCTGGCGCGGCCCATTGCCCGGCACTACTTCCGTTCCGACGCCGCCACCCTGGGCACGATCGACAAGCCGGACGCCACACCGGTGACACTGGCCGACATGGCCATTGAACAGCGGCTGCGCGACGAGATTGCGGCTGTCTACCCGGCGCACGGCATCCTCGGCGAGGAGCACGACAGCGTCAACCTCGGCGCTGAATGGGTATGGGTGATCGACCCAATCGACGGCACCAAGGCCTTTACTTGCGGCAAACCGCAGTTTGGCTCATTGATCGCGCTCACGCACTGCGGCGTGCCGGTGGTGGGCGTGATCGATCAGCCAATCACGCAGGAACGCTGGGCTGGTGTCAAGGGCACGGGGTCGTGGTTCAACGGGCAGCCTGTGCGCGCGAATGCGCAGGTGAAGCCGCTCGCCGAGACTATCGTGCTGGTGACCACGCCAGACCAGTTCACCGGCGCCGGCGCTGCGGCGTTCGAGCGGCTCAAGCGTGCCTGCAAGGGCGTCTACTACGGCGGCGATTGCTACAACTACGCGCTGATTGCCTCGGGGCACGTCGATCTGGTGGTCGAGATGGGTCTGAAGACGGTGGATTTCGCCGCGCTGATCAACCCGATCGAGGAGGCCGGCGGCGTCTGCCTCGACTGGTCTGGCCAGCCGCTGACGCTGGCGAGCGACGGCACCATCGTCGCTGCGGCGAATCGGGCGCTGGCGGATGAAGTGCTATCTGTTCTCGTCCCCTCTCCCCGGGTGGGAGAGGCGGCGACAGGCTTGTCGCGCAGTTGCGCTTAGGGAGAGGGGATCGTTGTATGGCGATGAATGTCACCCACCCCCTCTCCCCCAGCCCCTCCCCCACGAGGTGGGAGGGGAGCAAGGCCGCTTTCGCGTGTTGAACCCCCTCTTCCGCGCCCTCGTTGAACGCGAGCTGAAGAATCGCTTTCTTGGCGGCGTGCTGTCGCCGGTGTGGTGGCTGGCGCAGCCGCTGTTGACGCTGGGCGTCTATGCGCTGGTGTTCGGGCTGTTCATGCGCTCGCCGGTGCCGGCAAAGTACGGCGACAGTTTTGTTGCCTACCTCGCCGTCGGGCTGTGGCCCTGGCTGGCGTTTGCCGAGAGCGTTACCCGCAGTGCCACTGCGCTGATTTCGCAGTCTGCGCTGATTACCAAGACGGCGTTGCCGCGGGCGTGGGTGCCGCTGTCGGTGGTGCTGGTGACCTTTGCGCTGAACTGGCTGGCGCTGACGGTGATCGTGCTGCTGTTCAAGCTGCTCGGCTTTTCGGTGCACCTGGGCGGCATTGTGTTCTCGCTGCCAGTCTGGTTCGCGCTCGGTCTTACCGCGATGGGCCTGGCGTGGATCGTATCGACCGCACAGATTCTGGTGCGCGACATCGAAGGCATGCTGGGGCCGCTGTTCATGCTGCTGTCGTTCGTCTGCGGCATCCAGTATGGGCTGGACAGCATTCCCGCCGCATGGCGCGACGCCGTGCTGGCCAATCCGTTCACGCATGCGATTGCGCGCCTGCATGACACCTACCTCGCGGGCGCAGGCCCTGCATTGGCGGACGCGTGGTTGCTGGCGGGCGCTGCGCTCGTCGCGCTGCTGGGTTACGCCTTCTTCCGCCGCGTGGCGCCGCATGTGGATGACTACCTATGAGTGAAGTCCTGCTCGGCATCCATCACGTTGGCAAGGTCTACCCGCGCATCGGGCGCCACGGTGCCGGCGTGGCGGCACTGGCGCGGCTGCTGCTGGCGCGGCCGGCGACGGACGGCTTCGTCGCGCTTGCCGACATCGATTTCACGGTGCGTCGCGGCGAATCGCTGGCGCTGGTGGGCGAAAACGGCGCCGGCAAATCAACGCTGCTGAAGATCATCGCCGGCGTGTTGCAACCGACGACCGGTCGCGCTGACCGCGTGGGCTCTGTGGGCGCACTGCTCGAGCTCGGCGCCGGCTTTCATCCCGAATACACCGGCCGCGAAAATCTCAAACTCGCCGCTGCGCTGCAGGGGCTGACCGGCGCGGCGTTCGACGCCCGACTCGACGAGATCATCGCCTTCGCTGACATCGGCGAGCACATCGACGCGCCGATCAAGACCTATTCGAGCGGTATGGTGGTGCGGCTGGGCTTCGCGCTGGTGACGGCGCTGAAGCCCGACCTGCTGATCACCGACGAAGTGCTCGCGGTCGGTGATGAGTCCTTCCAGAACAAATGCATTGCGTGGATGGAGCGTTACCTCGCGGACGGCGGCACGCTGCTGCTGGTCTCGCATTCGCTGTATCACGTCAAAAAACTGACACAGCGCGCAGTGTGGCTCGACCACGGCCGCCTGCGCATGATCGGCGCCAGCCACGAGGTGGCGATCGCTTATCAGGCGTTTCACGAGGCAAAGCAGGCCGACGCCAAGACTGACGCGGCGGCAGTGGATTCCGCTGCGCTGGGGCAATACGCGGTGACTGATCTCTCCATCGAACGCTGCGATGCGGACGGCCTCAGCCTGCATGGCAGCCTCAAAAGCCGCGACGGTCGGCGGCCACATGTGGCGCTGGGCGTGGTGCGCATTGACGGCACGCCGGTCTACGGTACCACCAGTGAAATCGACGGCGCGGTGCTGAACGAAACCGCTGCAGGCAACTTTGAGTTTGCGCTCACTTTCTCCGATTGGCGCTTGCTGCCGGGCGCGTACCGTCTGCGCGCTCACGCGCTCGACCCGGAAGGCATGCGCGTCTACGACACCGTGGAGCGTGATTTCACGGTCATCGGCGACTCGCGCGAGCTCGGGTTGGTGCGCCTGCCGCATCGCTGGAATTGAACAGCTTCTTGCTGTAACCCGCATTCAATCTGGGCTTGACGCCAAAAAAATCATATTGTCGACTTTTCACATTTTGTCGCTTTTGGCCCTGTGCAAATGGGTGTTTTGGCAGAAAGATGTAACCAGCTTTGCACCGCCTGACGGCCAATAATGACCGTTTGTGCGTTGCACAAAAGTCTTCTAACTGACTATAATTGTGGGCTTTGTTCGATTGGCGTCAGGCAACTGCCGCTGGCAACAGGAAACTACAGGAAGCGGTCGTCGCAGCGTTGTCGTGGCGGCCTTCATGGAACCCCCGTACCGTCCAGCCGCATGTTGAACGACATCAGTCTGCAAAACCCGACCATCACCCGGATGCTGTATCTGCAGCTCGGGATCACGGTCGGATTCGCTGTGATCGCAGGGTTCATCTCGGGGGAGCATGGAGCCGTCTCCGCCACACTGGGCGGGTTGACCAACGTCTTCGCCTCGCTGATCTTTGTGTTCGTGGCCAATTTTGGTTTACGCCACTCGAACGGTGCCGGTCTCTGGCCTCTGCTTCGGGCGGAGCTCGTAAAACTTGTGTTTATCGCCATTCAGCTCGGTGTAATTCTCAAGTTCTACGATGCGCTGGTTGTGCCAGCAATGTTCGCGACATTTTTGGTGACTTTGCTGGCGTGGCGGGCAACTCTGCTCACCGGTGCCGGCAAACAATAAGAAACAAGACGTACCGGCTTCGGCCTTACATCAACCTGCTCAATACTGACCTGACTGCACCCTGCCATGTCTGAAGCCAGCTCCGCGGTTCTCACGCCGACCGAATACATCCAGCACCACCTGACCAACCTGCAGGGGACGTTTGGTGGCAATCAGATCAACCTTGACTCGGTCATCATGGGCTGGGGGCTCGGCGCCATCGTGTTTGGTCTGCTGTTTGTGCTTTCGCGCGGTGTCAAACAGGATGGCGTTCCGGGCAAAGCGCAAGCTTTCTTCGAGCTGCTGTACGACTTCGTCGACGGTCAGGTGAAAGACATGTTCCACGGCAACCGCCGCTGGATCGTTGCCGTCGCTTTCACGGTGTTCGTCTGGATTCTGGTGATGAACTCGGTCAAGTTCCTGCCGGTGGATGCCATCGCCTGGTTTACCGAGCATGTGCTGCATCTGCATAACTGGAAGCCGGTGCCCACGGCTGACCTCAACACCACCCTCGCCATCTCGCTGTCCGTCATCCTGCTGGTGATGGTCGAGAGCGTCAAGGCCAAGGGGCTCGGTGGCTACATCCATGAGCTGACGATGACGCCTTTCCACGGCGGCAACATCATCGCCAAGATCGTGCTGTTCCCGATCAACTTCCTGTTCCAGATGATTGAGCTGCTGTCGAAGCCGCTGTCGCTCGCACTGCGTCTGTTCGGCAACATGTACGCCGGCGAAGTGATCTTCCTGCTCATCTCGCTGCTCGCCGCGGCCGGTATCGGCGGCGTGATCGGCGGCGCCCTGCTGCACGCGGGCTGGGCCATCTTCCACATTCTTGTTGTGCCCCTGCAGGCGTTCATCTTCATGATGCTGACGGGTGTGTATCTGGCAATGGCGCACGAACACCACTAAGGTATCGTCAGCGCCGCACTAACGGTTTTCACTTAGCTACTTACTACTACTTACTGAAAGGAAACAAAATGGAAGTCATCCAAAAAATGATGGTGCTGGCCTCGGTTCAGGGCTACACCGCCATCGCCGTCGGCATCATCATCGGCCTCGGCGCGCTCGGCGCCTGTATCGGTGTGGGCGTGATGTGCTCGAAGTTCCTGGAATCGGCCGCGCGCCAGCCGGAACTGATCCCGCAACTGCAAGGCAAAGTGTTCCTGCTGCTCGGCCTGATCGACGCGTCGTTCATTATCGGTGTCGGTATCGCGATGTTCCTCGCGACCAACAACCCGCTGCTGAACGCCGTTCTCAACGTCAAGTAATCACGGCCACTCAATCATTTTGAACGGAGTCGCCGCATGAATCTCGGCATGACACTCCTGCTGCAAGGCATCGGCTTTTTCATCTTTCTGTTTGTCGTCTACAAGTTTGTGCTGCCGCCACTGGCAGACGCTGTAGAAGGCCGCCGCCGCCAGATCGCTGATGGTCTGGCCGAAGCCGAGAAAGGCAAAGCCTCGCTCGCCATTGCGCAGAAAGAAGTCGACAAGCTCATCGCGGAGGCCAAGGCCAAGGCGGCTGACATCGTCGCGCAGGCTGAAAAGCAGCGCAACGTGACGATCGAAGCGTCGAAAGCCGACGCCAAGGCCGCCGGCGAGCGTGAAAAGCAGATGGCTGCAGACGAAATCGCGCAGCTGTCGGTCAAGGCCAAAGAAGAGCTGCGCGACCGCGTGGCTGATCTCGCGGTGGCGGGTGCGCAGCGCATCCTCAAGCGCGAAATCAATCCGCAGGTCCACTCCGATCTGCTGGCGCAACTCAAGGCTGAGCTGTAACCATGGCTGAACTCGCGACCATCGCCCGCCCGTACGCCGAGGCCGCGTTCGCGCTCGCCCGCGACGGCGGCGCGCTGCCGAAGTGGGCCGAGACGATGAGCCTGCTGGCTGCCGTCGTCGCCGACCCGAAGGTCGCTGGCGCCGTCGACAACCCGAAGCTCTCGTCCACGCAAAAGCAGTCGCTATTCACCACAGTGCTCGGCGACAAGCTTGATGCCGGCACCACGCAGTTCGTCAAGGTGCTGCTTGAGGCTGATCGCGTCAAACTGCTGCCGCAGATCAACGAGCACTTCCAGGCGCTGAAACGCGACAACGACAACGTGGCCCGCGCCACCATCGTGTCGGCCTTTCCGCTGACCGATCAGCAGCGCGATGAGCTCAAGGGCGCACTCGCCAAGCGTTACGGTCGCCAGATCGAGACGGTCGAAGAAGTTGACGCCAGCCTGCTCGGTGGCGCCCGCATCCTCGTCGGCGATCAGGTGATTGATCGCAGCGTCGTCGGCCAACTCAACAAGATGTCACGCCAGATCAAGGCGTAACCACCAAAAGAACAGACCTCCGTGCTGGAGTAAGCAATGAATTTGAATCCTTCTGAAATCAGCGAACTGATTAAAGCCAAGATCGCAAACCTCGATGTTGGCAGCGAAGTGCGGACCCAGGGCACGGTGGTCTCGGTGACCGACGGTATCTGCCGCGTGCATGGTCTTGCCGACGTGATGCAGGGCGAAATGCTCGAATTCCCGGGCAACACCTTCGGCCTCGCGCTGAACCTCGAGCGTGACTCGGTTGGCGCCGTGGTGCTGGGTGCCTACGAGCACATCACCGAAGGCGACGTCGTCAAGTCGACGGGTCGCATTCTGTCGGTGCCGGTCGGTCGCGAACTGATCGGTCGCGTGGTCAACGCGCTCGGCGAGCCGGTCGACGGCAAGGGCCCGATCAATGCGAAAGAAACCGACGTGATCGAAAAGGTCGCGCCGGGCGTGATCGCACGCAAGTCGGTGTCGCAGCCGGTGCAGACCGGCCTCAAGTCGATCGACTCGATGGTGCCGGTCGGCCGCGGTCAGCGCGAACTGATCATTGGTGACCGTCAGACCGGCAAGACCGCCGTGGCGATTGACGCGATCATCAATCAAAAGGGCAAGGACCTGATCTGCGTTTACGTCGCGATCGGTCAAAAGGCCTCCACCATCGTCAACGTGGTGCGCAAGCTCGAAGAAGCCGGCGCCATGGCCTACACGATCGTGGTCGCTGCCTCGGCGTCGGACTCTCCCGCGATGCAGTACCTGTCGGCTTACGCCGGCTGCACGATGGGCGAATACTTCCGTGATCGTGGCGAAGATTCGCTGATCGTCTATGACGATCTGTCGAAACAGGCTGTGGCCTATCGCCAGATCTCGCTGCTGTTGCGCCGTCCGCCGGGCCGCGAAGCGTTCCCGGGCGATGTGTTCTATCTGCACAGCCGCCTGCTCGAGCGCGCCGCTCGCGTAAATGAAGATTACGTCGAGAAGTTCACCAAGGGCGCCGTCAAGGGCAAGACCGGCTCGCTGACCGCGCTGCCGGTCATCGAAACGCAAGCCGGCGACGTGTCGGCATTCGTTCCGACCAACGTGATCTCGATTACCGACGGCCAGATCTTCCTTGAGACCGATCTGTTCAACGCCGGTATCCGTCCCGCGATCAACGCCGGCATTTCGGTGTCTCGCGTCGGCGGTGCTGCTCAAACCAAGATCATCAAGAAGCTTGGCGGTGGCGTGCGCCTCGCGCTCGCGCAATACCGCGAACTCGCGGCCTTCGCACAGTTCGCATCCGACCTCGACGAAGCGACCCGCAAGCAGCTGGAGCGCGGCCGTCTGGTGACCGAGCTGATGAAGCAGGCGCAGTACGCACCGCTGTCGGTATCGGAAATGGCCTTCACGCTGTTCGGCGTCAACAATGGCTACTTCGACGACGTGCCTGTTGCCAAGGCACTGGCTGCCGAGAAGGCGCTGCACAAGTACATGGCAACCAAGTACGCCGATCTGACCAAGCGCATCGAAGACACCAAGGACCTGTCGAAAGACGACGAAACCGCGCTGCATGCTGCGGTGAAAGACTTCAAAGCCAACGGTTCCTACTAATCCTCCCGCCAAGTAAAAACAGCGAAAGCAAAAAATGGCTGGCTCAAAAGAGATTAGAACCAAGATCAAGAGCGTGCAAAACACGCGCAAGATCACCAAGGCGATGGAAATGGTCGCCGCATCCAAGATGCGCAAGGCGCAGGAGCGGATGCGTGCGGCTCGTCCGTACGCCGACAAGGTGCGCAACATCGCGGCGCACATGTCCGAGGCCAATCCCGAGTACCGTCATCCGTTCCTGATCAAGCGCAGCGGCAGCAGCAAGGCCGGCATGATCGTGGTGACGACCGACAAGGGCTTGTGCGGCGGTCTCAACACCAACATCCTGCGCGCGGTGGTCGCCAAGCTCAAGGAACTGGAAGCGGCCGGCAACAAGGTGCAAGTCACGGCGATCGGCAACAAGGGCTTCGGTTTCATGAACCGCATGGGCGCCACGCTGGTGTCGCACGTGATCGGTCTGGGTGACACGCCGCATCTCGAAAAGCTGATCGGCGCCGTCAAGGTGCAGCTCGACGCCTACGAAAAGGGTGAAGTGGATTCGGTGTATCTGGCATACACCCGGTTCATCAACACCATGAAGCAGGAAGCCGTGGTGCAGCAACTGCTGCCGCTTACGTCCGACAAGCTCGAGCAGAGCGCCGAAGAGAAGCGCGCCTACAGCTGGGACTACATCTACGAACCGGATGCGCAAACCGTCGTTGACGAATTGCTGGTCCGCTACGTGGAAGCCCTCGTGTATCAGGCCGTTGCCGAGAACATGGCGTCCGAGCAGTCGGCGCGCATGGTGGCGATGAAAGCCGCGTCGGACAATGCCAAAAATGTGATCGCCGAGCTGCAGCTTAGCTACAACAAGGCACGCCAGGCCGCCATTACCAAAGAACTCTCCGAGATCGTCAGCGGCGCAGCCGCGGTCTGATGAGCCGGAACCAAAGAACTAGCGATTGAAAAACAGGACAAGACGATGAGCACGAATCAAGGCAGTATCGTTCAGTGCATCGGCGCGGTGGTGGACATCGAATTCCCCCGCAGTGCGATGCCCAAGGTATATGACGCGCTGACGCTGGACGCCTCGGCCACCCACTCGGGTGTCGAAGCCGGTCTGACGTTCGAAGTGCAGCAGCAGCTGGGCGACGGCGTGGTGCGCACCATTGCGCTCGGCTCGTCGGACGGCCTGCGCCGCGGCATGGCCGTGAACAACACCGGCGCCGCGATCTCGGTGCCGGTTGGCAAGGCCACGCTGGGCCGCATCATGGACGTGCTCGGTCGCCCGATCGATGACGCCGGTGCCATCCCGACCGAAGAGCGTCGCGCGATCCATCAAAAAGCACCGCTGATGGAAGACCTGAAGCCGACCACCGAGCTGCTCGAAACGGGCATCAAGGTGATCGACCTGGTCTGCCCGTTCGCCAAGGGCGGCAAGATCGGCCTGTTCGGCGGCGCCGGCGTGGGCAAGACCGTGACCATGATGGAGCTCATCAACAACATCGCGAAGCAATACGGTGGTTACTCCGTGTTCGCCGGTGTGGGTGAGCGTACGCGTGAGGGCAACGACTTCTACCACGAGATGGAAGAGTCGAAGGTGCTTGACAAGGTCGCGATGGTGTTCGGTCAGATGAACGAACCCCCGGGCAACCGTCTGCGCGTCGCGCTGACCGGCCTCACGATGGCCGAGAAATTCCGCGACGAAGGCCTCGACATCCTGTTCTTCGTCGACAACATCTACCGCTACACGCTGGCCGGTACCGAAGTGTCCGCACTGCTCGGCCGTATGCCTTCAGCCGTGGGCTACCAGCCGACGCTGGCCGAAGAAATGGGCCGCCTGCAAGAGCGCATCACGTCGACCAAGACTGGCTCGATCACCTCGATCCAGGCCGTGTACGTGCCTGCCGACGACTTGACCGATCCGTCGCCTGCGACCACCTTCCAGCACTTGGACGCCACTGTCGTGCTGTCGCGTGACATCGCCGCGCTGGGCATCTTCCCGGCTGTGGATCCGCTCGACTCGACGTCGCGCCAGATCGATCCGCTCGTGATCGGTGAACAGCACTACAGCTGCACGCGTTCCGTCCAGGCCACGCTGCAACGCTACAAGGAGCTCCGCGACATCATCGCGATTCTGGGCATGGACGAGCTGGCTCCCGAAGACAAGCTGGCCGTTGCGCGCGCGCGCAAGATCCAGCGCTTCCTGTCGCAGCCGTTCCACGTCGCCGAAGTGTTCACCGGTTCACCAGGCAAGTACGTGTCGCTCAAGGACACGATCCGCGGCTTCAACATGATCGTGAATGGCGAATGTGACCACCTGCCGGAGCAGGCGTTCTACATGGTCGGCACCATCGAAGAAGCGTTCGAAAAAGCGAAAACTCTTAACTAAGAGAAGCTGATGTCAACCATCCACGTAGACGTCGTCAGCGCGGAAGCCTCGATCTTCTCGGGCGAGGCGAAATTCGTCGCGCTGCCGGGCGAATCGGGCGAGCTGGGCATCCTGCCCAAGCACACGCCGCTGATCACGCGCATCAAGCCGGGCGCTGTGCGCATCGAGAAAGCCGACGGTAGCGAAGAGTTCGTCTTCGTCGCCGGCGGCATCCTCGAAGTGCAGCCGAACGTGGTGACGGTACTCGCCGACACCGCGATCCGCGGCCACGACCTTGACGAAGCGAAGGCCAACGAAGCCAAGCAACGCGCCGAAGAGTCCTTGCGCAACAAGGATGCGGCGATTGACTACGCTGCCGCGCAGGCCGAACTGGCTTCCGCCGTGGCACAACTCGCGGCCATCCGCAAGCTGCGCCGAAAGTAAGCGAACGCTACGGTCGAAAAGAGGCGACTGCGGTCGCCTTTTTCTTTGGCGATTCTGGCGACTACCTGTGCTTGCGGTTGTGGAATGACGGCACGCTTGCAGCGTAGGGCCGCCAGCGTTCGCTACCATTGCGGTATGCAGTCGGCACCTTACTCGCAGCAAGCCCCCGTTGATCTCCTCGTCATCGGCGGTGGCATCAACGGCGCCGGCATTGCGCGCGATGCGATTGGGCGCGGCCTTTCGGTCCTCCTCGTTGAGAAGGACGACCTAGCTGCGCACACCTCGCAGTGGTCGTCGAAACTCATCCATGGTGGCCTGCGCTATCTGGAGAACTACGAATTCCGACTCGTTGGCGAAGCGCTGGCCGAGCGCGAGGTGCTGCTGCGCGTCGCCCCGCATCTGATCCGCCCCCTGCAATTCGTACTGCCACACGAGCCGCATCTGCGGCCGAAGTGGATGCTCCGCGCCGGCCTGTTTCTCTATGACCGGCTGGGTGGCTGGAGCGGCCAGAAGCAGACGCTGCCCAAGTCATTCGCTGCGAATCTGCGGCAAACAGCCGATTCGAACTGGGGCGCGGGCCTCAAGGCAACGTTCACCGATGGATTCGTCTATTCCGACGCGCAGGTGAATGACGCTCGCCTCGTCGTCGAGAACGCGAAGGACGCCAAGTCACGTGGCGCGGATGTTCGGGTCGGCGTGCGCTTCGACGACGCGCAACGCGTGCCGGCGCCAGAAGGCGCGGATGCGCGCTCGATCTGGCAAGCGACCATCGAGAACTTGGCTACCGGTGTGCGTGAGACAGTCCTCGCCCGCGCGATCGTCAACGCTTCCGGCCCCTGGGTCAAGGCCTTGCTGTCGAACATCGACACGCCGACGACCAGGGAAACGGTCAAACACGTCAAGGGCTCGCACATCATCGTGCCTCGCGTGCACGACTCGCCGCACGCCTACATTCTGCAGAACCGAGACGGCCGCATCGTCTTCGTCATCCCGTACTTTGAACGCTTTTCGCTGATCGGCACTACCGACGTGCCCGTCGCTGAATACGAAACGCCCGCGATCACTGACGACGAAACACAGTATCTGCTCGATCTCGCCAACACTTACCTCGCTAAATCGCTCACGCGGGACGACATCGTTGCGACCTACGCCGGTGTGCGACCGCTCTACGACGACGGCGACGACAACCCGTCCGCGATCACTCGCGACTACACGCTGAAGCTCGACACCCAAGCGGATTCACAGGGCGCCGGTGCACCGGGTGCGCCGCTGCTAAACATCTACGGTGGCAAGATCACCACCTATCGCAAACTCGCTGAACACGCGCTGGAAAAGCTGCTGCCATTCTTTCCCAATGCCAGCCGCGCATCGTGGACGCATGCGCCGCTGCAAGCCGGCGCAACGCCCGACGCGTTGGCGGATGTCGCTCAAGCATTGCAATCCAGAGGACTCACTGCGGCGTACGCCAATCGCCTGATGCATCGTTATGGCCTCGCCGCAGAATCTGTGATCGCCCAAGGTACCGGCGAGATATTTGACGACACATTCAGCGAAGCCGAAATTCCGCATCTGCGTGACCATGAGTGGTCACGTTCTGTCGATTCCATGTTGCAGCGGCGCACCAAGACAAATCTGCTGGCGAGCACCGAGAGCTTGCCACGCATCCATGCGGCCATCGCGACCGCGTTGAAATGACGTCGACGCCACGCCTGCAACCGCTCGCGACGCTGGACAAACAGGCGCTCGCTCGCGTCGACTATCTGCTGTTCGATGTCGACGAAACCTTCACCACGCATGGTCTGATGCACTCCGAGACCTATGCCACACTGTTCGCGCTGCGCGATGCGGGAATCACCGCCGTACCGGTGACCGGGCGCCCTTCGGGTTGGGGCAATGTCATGCTGTCCACCTGGCCCATCGAAGCCTGCGTCACCGAGAACGGTGGCGTCATCTCGTGGAAAGATCATGAAAGTGGCCGCGCCATCCAGCGTGTGATTCACGAGGAACATCGCGGTTCAGGTTACATCGAAAAATTGCGGCAGTTCGGCGCGCGGATCGCTACGCGGTTCCCGCAGGTGAAGGTGAGCGCTGATCAACCCTATCGCCTCACCGATCTCGCGATCGACTATGCCGAGCAGGTGCCGCGGGCGGCAGACGACATCGTTGCGCAGATCGTCACGCTGATGCGCGCAGAGGGCTACCTCACCGCAGTAAGCAGCATCCACATTCACGCCTACTATCCAGCCAACGAAAAGGCCGATGGCGTCTACCCGTTGATGCAGCAGGCGTTTGGGCTCAGCCGTGACGATGTGCACGCGCGCGCGGCGTTTATCGGTGATTCCCCGAACGATGCCTCCCTGTTTGCTGCAGTGCCGCTGTCGGTGGGCGTTGCCAATGTGCAGACGGCGCTGGCGAAAATTCCGGTTGCGCCGGCATGGCTGTGCTCACGAGATTGCGGTGCGGGCTTCGTCGAGTTTGCCAATCACCTGCTCGCGGCCCGCCGCATCGGAGTCCAATGATGATGGTTGTGCTGCGCGTCGCTGCATTGCTGCTGCTTGGGGTGGTCTCGGCTTTCATGCTCTGGATAATGTTTGTCAACCTCGCCGGTCGCGAGAACTCGCGCTGGTTTGGCGGTAGACCGGGCACGCTGGGGGTGCGCGACGGCAAGCTAGCACCGCCCAAAAGCACGCCCAACAGCGTGGTCAGTGAAGGCATTGACCCGGCACATCCCGCGTATGTCGCGCCCATCACCTACAGCGGCGATTCCTCGGTCGCGATGGCACGACTCGGCGGCGTGCTGCAGCGCCTGGGCGGCGTGACCCTGATCCGGGTCGAACCGACTTATCTATACGCCGAGTGCCGAACCAAAACCATGCGCTTTGTTGATGATTTCGAAGCGCGCATCGACCCTGTCGCGCACGTCATTCACGTCCGCTCTGCGTCCCGGCTTGGGCGCAGCGATCTGGGCGTCAACCGCGCCCGCGTTGAGCTGGTGAGACGCGAGTTTGTGGCGGCAGCGGCTGCTGCGGCCTGCTGTGGCGCTGCGCGCGCTGCCTCCGCCTCCTGCTGCTGCCGCTGCATGCGCTCGGCCTCGGCCGCGGCCTGCTCGCGCTCGAGCTGGCGTTGCGCATTCTCGCCGGCCTGCCGATTGCGCTCGTTCTCGCGGTCGCGCTGCTCCTGTTCGTAGCGCTGGCGTTCAGCGCGCTGCTGCTCCTCGGCGGCCTGCTGCTGGCGCTCGGCTTCGCGCTGCTGCTGCTCCGCGGCACGCTGCGCCTCGTCGGCGGCCTGCTGCTGGCGCTGCGCGCCGCGCTGCTGGCGATCGACTTCGCGTCGCTGCTCGTCTGCTGCGCGTTGTTGTTCGTCGGCGGCCTGCTGTTGCTGGCGCTGCGCGTCGCGCTGCTGGCGTTCCAGCTCGCGCCGCTGCTGGTCGGCGCCGCCGTCGTCGCGGATCAGAAATCGACGGCCTTCGCCGTACCGTGCAGCTTCACGCTCTCGTAGCTGCTCACCTGCCCCTTCACGAGGCGCGGTCCAGCGATGCTCGTGCGCGCGGTGGTCCGGATCGACTCGGTCTCCACGCTGGCCTCGGTCCCCTCGACGTTGACGGGCGGGAGGAGGAGGCTGAGCGTCACCACGTGCAGATCGGGCACAGCCTCGAGCGTCACCGTGACCAGGCGGCCGATCTCGGTCTCCTGGACGCGGATGGCCTCGCCGTGGAACGACTGGCTCTTTCCATGCTGCTCGAAGGTGAGCGTCGGCCGGCCCGCGAGGCTGGTGGTCGAGTAGGTCACGTGCGTGCCGTGACCCCGCAGATCGAAGAGGTTGGCTTCTCTCGGTAGGGTGCTGGTGCTCGTCGTCATGGAGAGCAGGATACGCCGCACGACGTGCGGTGGATCGCCGTCTTCACGTGACGCAGGGGCACTCCGTCCGCACCGGTCGGTGCCGTTTGACGGCGGCCCCGCCCCTTCGTACCGTACCGCCATGATCTTCCGGCGCACCGCGGGCGCGCTCCTCGTCGGCGCGCATGGCCAGGGCCGACACCGCGACGATCGGCGTGCCAGATCGGAAGAGCACACGTCTGAACTCCAGTCACTTA
>ERZ650309.741-NODE-741-length-15832-cov-4.538252_pt1 | contig 15832 bp, 11 predicted proteins | sample MGYA00376245_ERZ650309 | MGnify/ENA primary metagenome ERZ650309 (study PRJEB26733, sample SAMN07839294) | wastewater metagenome | biome: urban; feature: wastewater treatment plant; material: waste water | place: USA: North Carolina | collected 2016-04-26 ...
ATCCGGAAAGTTCGCATGTGATTCCGGCGTTGATTCGCAAATGTGTCGAAGCTATCGAACGCGGCGATGATCACATTACTTGCTGGGGAACCGGTGTGGCGACACGAGAATTTCTGCACGCCGAAGATTGCGCCGAAGGGCTGGTGCTGGCGGCGGAACTTTATGATAAATCCGATCCGGTCAATCTCGGCGCAGGCTTTGAAATTTCGATCAAGGATTTGACGGAAAAGATTGTCGGATTGACTGGGTTTAGCGGTCGAATCGAATGGGATGCGACGAAGCCGGATGGCCAGCCTCGTCGCTGTTTGGATACTTCGCGCGCGGCAGCCGAATTTGGATTCCGCGCGCGAATTGGGTTTGACGAAGGGTTACGGCAAACGATTGATTGGTATCGTCAGGCGAATTAGCAAGTCGGCCCGAACACCGGAACCAGGAGTTCTCCGCCTGCGAATCGAAGGTGATGCAAGTTATGGCCGCCATTAAAAGCGTTTTTGGCCGTGGCTGCGTTCGGATTGAAATTGATGACTGCGCCGCTGATGGCTCGCTCTTCGCGCGCTGACACCGTCATCCAACCCGTTCTGCCTACCGGAATCACCTGGGCAAATGGCGGGGAAGTTCGCGGGAACGTGTTGGTGCCAAGCAATTGACGGAATTGACAGGCTCCGGTTGATGAATACGCAAAAGCCACTTCAGCATCATCATACAAATTTCCGCCAAAGGTTCGGATAGGCGTCATCCCAATGGCCAAATTTCCTTCCAGGCTGTTGATAATCAGCATTGTCGAATTTCCATCACCCGGGCTGGGGATTTTGTCCACTGCCAAGATACGCGGTGCCGCGTTATAACGAACTCCATCCAATGAAATCCTGGCAGTTGTCGCTGTGCTTGTGCAGCCCGGCAAGGTTCCGTTGAATAGCGCGGAGTAACTTTCAGCCGCCAGATTCGCGGCATGGCCGGTTTCAAACTTTACGGACTCGCTTCCAATCAGGTAGTTAAAACTGATTGGGCAACCGTTATTGTCTGTGGTAAACGCAATTACATAACCTTTGATACCGGGATCAACGTTCGATGTCAGAAAGGAAATCGTTTGATTGGGGGTCAGACAGAGATAAGCGTCTGCTGTTGAACAGCCATCGGCGACGAAAAAGATATGTACGAAAGCCGCTTGAGCCGTGTTGAGGTTCGTCATAGAAATGTCTGTGTCTTCTTTACCCGGATTGGCAGCGCTGGATGCGTAAATGTTGTAGACCAGCAATGACCCGGGTTTTTGATCACTGGGCAAAGGACGCCGCACGTCGTCGGCCTCTCTGTCGGGCCTGCCAGGATCAGCGGCAAACGCCCCTGAAGCCAACGTGAAGACTGCAAATGTCGCCAGCAAACATTGGGCGATCATCAAGAGGGAAGATTTTTTCATTTTGGTACTGCTCCTTGTGAGAGTGTCGGCAGACTCCCGCATACGATTTGGAATTATCTACCGAAGCGATTGAAAACAGTTGAACGTGGGATTGGTCGCGCGTTCGGGGCTGAGATGACCCTGAAGCATTTCAGGATTGCCGCTCAACATTAAACCGGATTGCAAAAGGGGCTGTGAAGTGAAAGGCAGTCTGGGCTGTTAGACGGGATGCTTTGACTGCGACGGCTTAAACGCGCTGTACGGCAGTCTGTTCCAGCGCGTTTAAGCATTTAATGTTAATTGTGAGTTGAAGTGCTTGATGGAATTCAAGCGATCAGCGGCGATCAAATTTTGTATTTTCGCATCAACACAAAACCATAAATTTCCGCCACGATGGCCAGCACGCCGCGCACCAGCATCAATGGCCCAAGGCTCAGGTATTGCAGCATCACGCCGGCAATCACCGGAAACGCCAGATCAGAAGCATCAACGCCGCCTTCCAAAATTCCCATCGTCCGGCTGCGAGAAGACAAGTTGAAGCTGGAGACTTTTGCGGCGATTGCTCCCCAGGTGGGTTTGAAAGCTGCTTTGCCGACTTCATCAATGGCGCGGGCAAAACCCATCATCGCGCCCAGCAAAGCCGTTCCCGCAAACCACGGCACAATCCAGAATAGGGCCGAAGTCGCCAGATTGGCCACCGAACGCAGCGCGATGACTTTGCCTGCTCCGATGCGATCCGCCAGCCAGCCAAAGAAAGGACCAAACAACAATGGCACGGCGGTTTCGGAAACAATTTTGATCCAGCCCAATGCACTGGGTGTGACTTCCAGCTTGACGGCCAGAATCGTGAAAAACTCTCCCGTGACCATATATGCCGGAGCCGTCAGCGCCGTGCCGAGCAGCGCAAACGCCCAAACATTGGGTTGTTGAACGGGCGCATCCGGCACACCGGTTTTGCCATCGGCTTTGTCTTTCTTTTCCTTCTTTTCTTTTTTCTTTTCCTTGATGAACAGCGCAACCAACAGCAAGGAAGCAAGCGACAAGACGGTCGAAGCAAGAAAAATCATCACCAGCGCTTTTTTCAGCGGCGCGGGATCAACGACTTTCGGCAGGTCTTCAATCGGAATCTGGCTGAGCGTCATTTGGCGCTGCTCAACGCGAATGACTTTATGCGCTGCCGGATCGGCTTCATTGCCGGGGAGCGGCGCGCCAACTTGAATGACAGCGCCGGTTTTAACGATTTCTTCGGCGTTTGTGCCTTTGCGAGTAACTTTGTCGAGTACGGCGACATTGGCGGTAACGGTCGTAAAGCCTGCATAAAGTGTCAGCAGAAACACCAGCACGAACGCGGCCAAGGCTTCGCCAATGCCGCCGGAAGTGGATTTCGTTGTCGTATACCAAGAATAGGCTTGCGCAATATGATTTTCGTCCGTGTTATCGGCGATCATTGCCGAAGCCGACGGCCCTTTGGCGGAATCGGCGATGCCACGAATCATGCTGATGACAAACAGCAGCGGCAACGTCGCCACGGCATAAAGAACGCTAACGATGGTGCGAATGGTCAAAGAAATCAGAAAGACTTTTTTCTTGCCGTACTTGTCCGCAAGCGTTCCGAATAGCGGGCGCAGCAACAGCGGCACGATGTTTTGCACCAGCACCAACCCCATCACCGACGTGATTTCCATTCCAAAGACCAGCAAGGCATACAGCGGCACGGCGGTTTTGATCATGCCGCTGGACAGGCGCGACAAAAATGCTTCGATCATCAGCGCGATGACGACCGGGTTAAACGCGCTGCGTCCCAATGCTTTTTCGCGTGGCAACACCGACGGCAGAGAAATTTCGCCAGGAGATGATGGGGTACGTTTCGGAACAATCAGCGGAGAAGCAGGCAACAAACCCGTCAGCCGCGAAACCAAACCCCGGCGAGCGCCGGAAGCCGCTTCCAATTCTTCTGCCAGCAGAAGCGCGGACGATTGCCGTTCGGCAGGATCTTTGGCCAGCGCGCGGCTGACGACTTCAGCGACGGTTTCATCCAGATCGCTGCGACCGAATTCGGCCAAATCCGGAATCGGCGCACTCAGATGATTGGTGATGAATTGATCGGTATAGGGCGGCGAACCGGTTAACAGCTCAAACAGGATTGCGCCCAATGCGTATACGTCCGACCGTGCGTCCAAGGGACGATTCATCCACTGTTCCGGAGAGGTGTATTGCGGCGCGCCTAAAACTCCCAACGGGCCTGTCAGTGTGGGACTTTCAGCGGACTGCAACGCAGAGTCTTCGATTTTGGCCAGCCCGTATCCGCCGACTTTGATGACTTCCGCGCCTGACCGGTCATGTTCGATGTAAATCGTTTCCGGCTTTAATCCACGTAAAACAATTCCATGCAGATGCGCCGCATGAACTGCGCCGCAAATCTGATTCATCAATCCAACGACGCGCGGCAGGCTCAATCCGCGCTCTTCGTTGATCACATTTCGCAGTGTGCGACCGGAAAGCAATTCTTCGACAATATACGCTGCGCCTTCCGGCGAATGGCCAAAATCAAAAACCTGAACCGAATTGGGATGTTTGATGTGCGCGGCAACTTGCGCCTGACGGCGGAACCGTTCGACAGCGACCAGATCGCCAACCAATTCCGGACGCAGCACGCGAATGGCGACTTCATCGCCCAGCATCGTTCGTCGCGCCCTGTAAACCGTGCCGGTTTCATCTTGCGCCAACTGCTCCGTCAATTCATATCGCCCATCCAACAAAAGGGGCTGTGCCAGTTGCTGAACCTTTTCAATCAACCTTAGCTCGGAATCTTCGCTGGCGATTTCAAGCTGCCCGGTCTGCCGAACTCTTAGCGGTTTTGACTCAATCTGGCCAGAACCGGTTTGACCGGAAATCTGCGACTTGATTTCCGGGACTCCGGCTTTTGGAGTCAAAATTTCCACTTTGGAATCAGCCAACCGGGGAGGCGGTGGCAAGGGAGTTTTGGGCGCGACCGACGGTGGCGCAGGCGGAGTTGGAATCGGAGGCGGCGCAGGCAGAGGCGTCAACGTCGTAACGCGCGGCCCATCTTCCTTCGCTGCCGGTTGCGATTTCGTTGCTGGAAGCGGAACAAAATGAAGTTCGATCTTGGTTCGCCCGATGTTCAGTTTGTCGCCGTCTTTCAGTTCAAAGTATTCGTCTCCGATCCTTTGCTGATTGACGAACGTGCCATTCAGGCTTTTCAGGTCTTTGATGAAAACAAGATCGGCGCGTTTTTCAATCTGCGCATGCTGGCGGCTGATGGCTCCGTCAGGAATGAAAATGTCGCATTCGGGAGCTTTGCCAATGACGGCAGGTTTTGAAGGAACAGTAAATTCGTGAATGCTGCCATCGGGATGATGAATCGTCAGACGTGCCTGCAACTCAGCCTGTATGACGGCAAGCGCGGAACCATCCTGATCGCAGAAAGTGTAGTTGTCAGTAAATTCGCGTTGGCAAACCGGGCAGCGTTTCAAATTACTCTCCTGATTCAATCTTGTCATCGTCACCGACAAACGCTTCTTTGCTTAATGCTTCTTTTTGCCTTTTTTGTGCGCTGCTTTTTCACTTGTTGCAGGGTGAGTTTCAGCAGCGCTTTTGTTCTGGTTGACGGCAACCGCAGGAGAAATCGCTTTGCTGATGTCCGACCAACGATATACCGCCAACCGGTAATTGCACTGATCGGCAATGGCGATATACGCCTCTCCGCTGGCCTTGTCTGTATAAGCCGCGATCGAATCCGGCGAACAGAAATACCCTGGCGGGTTGGCCTGCCCCGGAATTACGGAGCCATCCTTTACCTGTTGTTGTAACGCCTTGTTGGTTTTGTCTTCAAAATCTACCAGCGGCGAATGGCCAAAAAAGCCTTTGTACCCTACCGTTGGTTTGCGACCTGTTGTGCCATACGCAACCAAATCCGAATTAAAGGCGCTGGCTTTGGCAATATCAAAAACCTGCACGTGGCCGACGCTTTCATCCACGGCCAGCAGGTGTCCACCTGCTAAGGCTAGCCCTTCAACAGAGCCGGAAAAGACAGACTTTCCAGCAGGCGCTCCGGCTTCGGTTTTGTTTGTGCCGATCAACTTGCCTTTGTAAGCGCCGGTTTCCCAGTCGAAAACCTGTATGGCCGCATCTTTTTCGCTGGCAATGAAAATCTGCCCGCTGGATTCGTCAATGGCGATACCTTCGCACCCGTGCAGGTACGTGCTGCCGTCGGCGCGGCTGCGTTCAAAATGCCACGAAGCGTCTGTCTTGAACTCCGGTGTGAACCGAAACACGTTGTTTAGATGCGCGTCCACAGCGTAAACACGCCCGCGTGAATCCGTTGCAATGCCGCCCAGCTTGTCGAATCCCTGTTCGCCGAAGCGTGTGCCCTTGAATTGATAAGCATGCGCCAGTAACGGTTTGCCTTTTTCATCCTTTGCGCCGGGGCTGGGAGGCTGGAAGGCATAGGCCAGATTCAGTGTTTGATCTGTGACCAAAACAGTTCCGTTGGGCATGACAGCAATGTCTACAATTTCGCCGCCAAAAATGCCGTGGCCAAATTCTCCGATCCAGGCTTTGGTTTTCACGTCCCAAATTTGTACGCGACGGTTTTTAGCGTCCGTGGCCAGCAACCATCCTTCCGGCGTGAAGGCGACTCCGTCCGGTTTGTCGAAATCCGCAGCCGTTTTTCCCGGTCTGCCGCTGCCAAAGATTCCGTACGGCTCAACGTTAATGCGCCAAGCTTCGCGCTGTGGGTCTTTTTCGCCGGTTCCGGCTGGCGGCGCAGCTTGGTCTTTGGGAATTTGTGGCGGAGCAGTGGCTTCTAGTTTGACGGTTGGCGGCGAATTTTCGGAAGCGGATTTCTTCTTCTTTTGCGGCAGCGCGTAAACGGAAAACGAGGTTGCGGTTAAGGAAAGTGCGATGGCTCCTGCCAAGAATTTTGGAGAGTTCAATTTCATGGGCGTCTCCCTGCGGGTTTGAGCAACAAGATTGTGTTTGGTGAAAAAGAAGCTGCGCGAGGAATCCGAGAGATTCCTCGCGCAACGCTTGACCGGATATTGACAGAATTATTTGAGAATCAATTGCAGCGGAACCAGTTTGAAGTTCTGGTTGCCTTTGTCATTGAACCCGTCCTGGGCGACAAACACGCCGTTCGGGAATGCTGGGCCAAGATTCGCCGTTGTCACATCAATGCCATCGGTTTCTTGCGCGCCATCCACTTTGTCGCCGTCTGCGATGCGGAACTTTTTGACGAATTCGTTGTTGCCTTCACGACGGTAAACCACATACGAATGATTTCCCTGGCTGGAAACCATCAGGTAGCCCGTGCCGTTTGCGCCATAGGCAATCGTCAAACCCTCCACGTCTGCGAACAAATGCCCGTCGCCGACTTTGGCAACTTGCGTCCGCGTGGCTCCCGCTTCGGGTTCCGCGCCATATTTCCAAATGCCCACGGCTTCTTCGGCGACATAAAATTGACCCAGTTGATCGTCGGCGACACAGCCTTCCACAACGGTGCCAACTTTGAAGTTACGAACTTTTTTCGCGTCCACTTTGCCGCCAGCGTCCAGCAGTTCCCACTGCTCTACATCGCCGGATTTGCTGGTGGCGAAGTAATAAACCTTGCCGGATTTTTCGCTGCGGAACAGACAGCTTCCATAACCAACAATTCCATGTTTGATGGTGCGAGCAGCGACGTTTTCCAATTGGCGTGTCTGCGGATTCACTTTGTACAGCGCGATGGAATTTTCTTTGCGATTTCCGGCGGCGACGATGGCGACTTTCTGGCCGGCCAGCATAAAGCCTTCGCGCAAATCCACGTTGTCCATTTGGCCATCGGCCAGATACTGAATCTGCTTGCCGCTTAAATCGTAAACAGCCAATCCGCCTCGTTTATCCGTTCCAATGATTGTGCTTAATGCAGGCTCTGTGGGATGAATCCAGATGGCTGGATCGTCTGCGGCGTCGCCTCCGCTGGGAACCGGATCGGTTTCAACTGTGGCATAAATTGCTTCCAGGCCCGCAATCGAAGCGGCACCGGCTGCAGGAGCAGGAGCCGAAACGGATTTTGAAGAAGTTTTAGAATCTGCTCTTTTGGATTCTTTCGTGGCTTTTTCGTCGGCTTCTTTCAGCGCTTTTTCGGCGCGCTTGGCGTCTTTGTCTTTCGTCTTTTGTTCATCGTCATCGTCGTCGTCATCATCAGACTTCGACTTTTTCTTGTCTTTCTTTTCCTTCTTGTCAGATTTTTTATCGGAATCATTCCAAAGACCGAAATGAGCCGAAGTTCTTTCCGTCGCCACCGCAGCGGCCAAAAACAGCGCCAACAAAGCTAGTATCCAAGATTTGCCGCTCCAACGGCTTTTTGTATTTTTGTTCATACTTTCATTCATAAACCATTATCTCCTTGAGTTTTCTCCAGCCTGAACAGACAGACCCCTTTTGATGTTATTTCCTGATATTGGGGGAGCAAAACAGCTTTTCTGATGAAACCACAAGACGCAGATGTTGCCAAACTATTTCTGTGATGAAAATTTGGTGCTATCCGGCATTTTCCAGAATGAATTTGGCGATGCGGTCGCCGCCTTCGGGCACGCCTTTATAGCCGGGGAAGCAGTTCACTTCGATGACCGAATATCCCTTGGGGGTTTTGACCAAATCAACGCCGTAAAGTTGCAAGCCAAACAATTTGCCGCAGCGACGAACCAAATCTACCAATTCCGGATCGTCACCGACCGGTGTGCCCAGCTTTTCTTCCTTGGTTTTGGCGGGGAACACGCGCTTGATTGCATGGACGTAATCGCCAATGGCGTAGGCTTTGTAATCGAATGGTTCGTGTTCTTCGTATTCCTGCGCGAAGATCAGGCGTTCGCCCAAGGCTGTACCATCTTCGCCGCCATCGTCATCGTCAGTGGAACCGTCCGCCGCTCGTCGTTGAACCAAAGCATCAAATTCGGCTTCATTCAAACAAACTTCAATGCCCATTCCACGACGCCCACGATAGGGTTTGACGACAATCGGCATCTTTTGAACCACCGGGCGCAAGGTTTCAATTGAATCGGTGACAAATGTGCGCGGCGTGGGAATTCCACCTTGCAGCAGCAACGTGCAGGTCAGCACCTTGTCCCGGACTTTCATTGTCGCGGGGTATTCATTCAGCAGTTTGGCGCCGCGATAATGCGCCGCTGCCGCCAGACTTTCAGCCAGTGGCGAATGCGATTTGAACAAATAAACGTCGTAATCGAACTTGAAATTTTCCAGGTCAATCAGTCCGCTGCGTTCGGTGACGACTTCGACATCCGCGCCGCTAGCTTTCAAACCGTTCAGCACTTCATACGTCACCGACGTCGAACTCCGTGGTGGTTCCATCAAAAAACAGATTCTCATATTTCTCCTAAAGCAAAAGCCGCAGATTTACGCGGATTGTCGCAGGTCAGCGTTTTTCTGCGTCAATCTGCGGCTGATTATCTGAGCGTGAAATGATAAATGCGTAAATTTCTCCGACGACGGCCAGCGCGACTCTCACGCCAAGCATTACGCCAAGCCCCCAGGTGTGCCAAAGAAAGCCGCCCAGAATCGGCCCCACCATTTCACCCAAGCCTTCGCCCATGCTCAGGTGGCCAATGACCTGCGCGCGCCGTCGCCGGTCGTAACCAGACAGGCGAGCCATCAATGATCCCCAAGCCGGTCTGAAAGCCGCTTTGCCTGCTGCGTCCACAACGCTGCCTGTGGCAAGTCCGGGAAACGTGGGAAAGAAAAAGAACAACGCCGAAGAAATCGTGTTGGCCAGCCCGCGAACCGTTAGCGCCAGTTTGCGGCTGACGTTGTCGGCAAACCATCCGAAGGCGGGTCCGGCGACCACAACCACGATAATTGTGATGACGTAAATGAATCCGGTTTGCGCTTCGGTCAGATGCGCATATTCCGTTGCCAGCACCGGAAACAGGTTTGAAATCATTTGCGCCGTGCAGGAAATCAAAAATCCGAGCACAGCAAATGAAAAGATCGAAACTCTGGTTGGCACCGGATTTGAACCACGGGGATCACGGGGAAAGATGTTCAAACCGTTTTTGATTTCCCCCGTGTTCCCAGTGTCCCCCGTGGTTGAACCGGATGAAGTCTCCGCTTCTTCCTGATGAACTTGCGGCTCGCGCACGTACCGCGCAACGACGAATACTGGCAGGCAGGACAACACAAACGCTGTTAAAAAGACCGCCGAGTAATTGTCCAGCAGCAGCGCCAACAAAAATCCGCCTGTTGATTTGCCAATGGCGCTGGCCGTTTGCTTGGCCGTGTTGTACCAGGCAAAGGTCGAAGCGACGGATTTTTCCTTGGCGTTTTCGGCAATCAAGGCATTGACCGACGGTTCGCGCAACGATTCCGCCATTCCGTGCAGAAATCGCGCCGAGTAAATTTGCCAGGGCGACCCGGCCAGTACATACGCCAGCGCAGCGACGCTTCGTCCAAGAATCGCCAAAGTGTAAGCGCGTTTCAGGCCAATTCGATCTGCCGCCCAGCCCATCAGCGGTTTGAAGGATTGCTCGGCCAACTGGTTCATCGCCAGCAGAACTCCTGTTTCCGCCAGACTCAATCCAAGTTTTCGATATGCAAAGAGCGGGAGCGCAAAGCCAATGACGCCAGAACTCAGGCGCGTTAAGAAGCCTTCTGCCAGTAGTGCTAAGAGAGACGCGGGGACTCGGAGACGGGGAGACGGGGAGACTTTGGGCTTCATTCGCTCAGCTTCTTTCAATGCCTGCTTCTTGATGAAATTCGTTTGGTGAAGGTTCCATTCTCCCCGTCCCCGTGTCCCTTCCGTCTCCCGGTAGGTTTTTAGACCGGCGTTTTCAGCGACACGCGCCCGCGCGCGTATTCGTCAATGTAATCCGCAATCATTCCAGCAGCGTTCGGCACACCTTTGTAGCCGGGGAAGTAGTTCACATCCACGACATATGGGCCACGGTCGCTTTCGATGATGTCCAATCCGTACAAGCCCAGCCCGCAAACTTCGCCGACTTTTTGCGAAATGCGGCGGACTTCATCGGTGATGTCTCCGTGGCGACCGGCGACAGAAAAACTGTTTTCGGAAAACGCTTTGCGAACGCCCTGCACCTGATCGCCGACGCAATAAATTTTCAAGTCTTCACCGGGACCGGGAATCGCTTCTTGAATGATCATCGGCGTCACCGGCTCCGGAATTTTGTCAATGTCTTCCGGTGTGCGGCAAAGGTGAACGCCCGCTCCGCGATGCCCCATGTGCGGTTTGATGATCAGCGGATGTTTTTCTAGCAGTTGTTTGGCCAGACTCAAATCATTCGTCACCCACGAATCCGGCGCGGGAATTCCAGCTTGCCGCAACAGCTTTGACGTGATGATCTTGCTCTGAATCAGCGAACATGATTGATATGGGTTCAGCATGTTCGCGCCTTGCGTAAACAACACGCCCGCCAACGCCAGCGACAATTCGGTGTGGGATTTCAGCAGGTACAAATCGGCTTCGACTTTCATTGTGTCAGGCCGTTGCAGAATTTCTTCCGCAATGTCTTCGGTGACGGCGTATCCGCGACCGCGCAGGATGTCGTAACACTCCACCAGCACAGGGCTGGGAACCGGAGGGACTCGGCGGACAATCATAAAGTGCAGTTTCATTCTTTTACCTCAATTGATTTACTCGACAGTCAAAACAGGACTAAAATCCGCTCGCTATGGAACAGAAACCAATGGAATCAAAATCGTATGTCACTCAACTCAGCTTCGAATTTGAAGGCGAACCGAGAATCGCTTATCGCATCGCTGGCACTCGCATTTCGCTGGATTCTGTTGTCATAAACTGGCTCAATGGTGAAACGCCCGAAAGCATTGTCGAGAACTTCGACACGCTGACGCTGGAATCTGTTTACGGCGCACTGGCATATTACCTGGCCAACCGCGAAGAAATTGACGAGTACCTCCAGCAAGTCGAAACCCATGTCGAAAAGTTGAGCCAAAAAAGTTGGGGAGATATACGATTAAACCGGCCACAGTTGTATAAAAACTTGATGTTGCCAAAGTATTGAAAAATGCTCTGCAGTTATGAATGCTCAGTGGTCAGATGCTCCACACAGCAATTTGTTCAAGCCCTTTATCTTCAAGTAAGTATACCAATCTATCTATAATGCTCTCACTAGCGTCAATGATCACCGCCCATGTAACCCATTCCCTAGAGTAACCAGAGCACTGTCCAATCAACCGATCGCTTTCTCCTTTGCTCGGCCCAAGCTTCAACTCTAGCGCAAGTAAGTCGCCAATAAGGATGTCGGGTTTTCCTTCATGTGTTGTTGGATACACTTCAATTTCCCATTCAGTGTTGTCTTCAAGATATGACGCGAGATCATCAGTAAAATCATCTTCAGTTTCGCACGCTTCGCCTGGTTCCCACTTTTCAAGCAACTCACCAATTTGACAACAGACTTCCTTTACCTGCTTAGGGTCTTCAATCTCAGCTTTACTCTTCTTTGCTTGGGCGAGTCTGTTTTCAACTAAGAAAACTCCTGCCGCAAGACCACCAAAACCCCAAAGCAAACGAGACCAATCGGAATTTCCTTTTATATCTGCCATTTCTAGTGACTCCCTTTTCTATCACCGTAAAGAACTAATGTAGCTAGCTAACATCTCTCCTGCATTTAGAACGCCCTTGAATCCTGGAAACGTGTTGATGTCTACAACAAACGGCTGGCCACCGCTTGTAATCACGTCCACGCCATAAAGCCCGACGCCGAATGCTTTTCCGCAACGCAAAGCAATCTCTTTCATTTCGCCGCTGACCTCGAACGGTTCGCCGAGTTTGTCTTCCAGCGTTTTCGGAGGCCAGACGCGGCGGACGCCGAAAACCTGTTCGCCAATCACGTACAGTTTGTAATCGCGTCCGTCGGGTTTGTTATACCGCTGGGCAAAAAACAATCCTTCATCACTGGTCAGGCTTTCCAGTTCATCGTCCGAATGGATGATCTGCACTCCTCTGCCTTGTGAAGCCGCCCAAAAAGGTTTTACGACCAGCGGGCCGTCTTTCAGCGCTTCGGCCAGCAAACCGGAATGTGCGGCGAAAAAGGTTTCCGGTAACGGAACCCCCGCGTCGAGCAGCAACTTGGTGGAAATGATTTTGTCGCGCATGGCGACAACTGTTGGGTAAGGATTCAGGATTTTCGCTCCGGCGGCGTGCAGAACTCCGGCCAGACTCAGCGCGGGTTCCGTCCCGGATTTCAGCAGGTACAAATCGCAGTCGGCTTTGATGTCGGCGACGTTGATTACTTGATCGTCAGGGTAAAGCTGATCAACGACAATGCCGCGCTCGGTCAGCAAACCGATGGTTTCCTGCATGACCGAACCGGTCTTGGTGGCTTTTTCGCGTTTGGTGATGACGCCAATTTTCATCCTGACTTTTAGACAGGATTTACAAGATTTACAGGATGAACCGAACTTCGTCGTGATCAGCGTTTTTACTAATCCTGTTAATCATGTAAATCCTGTCTAGTTCCTCCCCCTGGTTTTTTGCACAACGTATTCCGCCAGCCGTTCGTTTGCCGCAGGCACGTTGGTGTAATTTGGGTAATCGTTGATTTCGATGATCAGCACGCCCGCTTCGGTTTCGATGCAATCCACGCCGAACAAATCCAAGCCGAACAGTTCACCGCATCGGCGGCCAAGCTCTGTCAGTTCCGGTGTGGTTTCGGCCAAACCTTCTTTGGCTTTGTCCATGTCGGCGGTGGCGTTGAACGGAGATACTTTTCGGACCGCCCAGATTTGATCGCCGATGCCGTACAGCTTCAAATCGTACCCGTCGGTTTTGAAATAGCGTTGTGCCAAGGCGACAGGTTCCGGCCAATCGGTCGCGGCAAGTTCGGCAGGCGAATTGACCACCAGCAACCCTCGCGAGTTATCGCCAAAAATCGGTTTCAAAATGATCGGGTAATTTTCGGCGGGAATTTCTTTGGCCAGTTGTTCAATGGTGGCGAAGTAGGTTTCCGGAATCGGCAATCCGCTTCCGGCCAGCGCAATGGACATCTGCGCTTTGTTGTGGACGGCGGAAATGGCGGCTTGGCGATTGATGGTTCGGCAGCCTTCGCGTTCCGCCCAGTTCAGCAAGCCCAGCAGCGCCCAGCTTCGCCCGCGTCCCACAAGAACGTCTTGGCCTGCGAACCAATGATGGTCGCCCATTCGGTAAAACGCTTTTTGCGGGTCAATAATTGTGACTTCGTGGCCTTGGGCGATTAGTTCATTGCTTAGGCCGGTAGGCTGGCTCTGTGCCAAATAACGAGCTTCGGCAAGAATACCAATCTTCAATGGTGATGGCATTTACGGGTTTCCTCAAAAAGCTGCGGCAGGCGAATCGGCAGCGGTCAGGAGTCAGGCAAAAAGCCGGGTTGAATCTTCAAATCGGGGTCGTCCAGGAGACAAGTACAGCATCGGGATTATAACCGCGCATCGAAGTCGGTCAAGAAAAATGTCGGTTTCGTTGCTGAGCATGTGTATACTGCGCGCCGTTCTCGGCTAAATGAAGAAGGTAATGTGGAGATCACAGGATGAGCATTCGTGGGGAAATTCATCTAACGTTGAACGGCGAAGCCCGAATTGTGCGACTGGAATCGCAGCGAATCACCATTGGGCGCGGGCCGGAAAATTCAATTTGTTTGCCGGTGTCCGTCGTGTCGCGTTCCCAGGCGGAAATGATTCGTTTGGGAAATGATTTTTTGTTGCGCGATCTGGGTTCGACCAATGGCAGTTTCGTCAACAACGTGCGCATCGCCGAACAGGTGCTGGCCGATGGTGACGTGATCCGATTTGGCAATAACGGGCCGGAACTGGCATTCCGCCTGATCGAAAACGAAAGCGGCGAAGTCATTTCGCTTGAAAGCCAACCGCGAAACACCACCGCCGGATTGCTTTCATCCCTGGCAGAACGGTTGACAGACAGGCCCGGCGACATTTGCGAAGAAGCCAGCGTGCGCCAGCTTCTGGCCGAATCCAGCCTGAATAAAGGCGATCATGATGCCGCCCTGGAATTCCTGACCAAATACAAAGACACCAAAAATCTGCTCGGATTGCCTGTGGCGTTTCGAGCCAGCGTCTTGCTGTGGCTGGGCCGTGTGTATCTGGAACGCAAACAGCTCGATGCAGCCATTGAGGCGATGCAAAACAGCCTGGCGTTTTATCAGCAGGCTGGAAACGACAAGGACGGAGAAACGGGAATTGCCGCTGCGCATGCCGGATTGGGCAGAGCATTGGTCAACAAGGGCGATTTGCTGGCGGCGCGCGATCAATTACATCGTGCGATTCTGGCGTCCAGGGTGGCGGGCAATCTGCGTTGGCGCGCTGAAGCGCATTACCTGTTAGGCAAGGTGGATTGGAAGGAAGGCGATTTCGAAGGCGCGCGATACAACTGGGCGCGTGCCGCGCGAATGGCAGAAGAAACCGGCGACCCGATGTTGGAAAGCCGCATTCAACTGCAACAGGCATTGATTCTGTACACGGAAGGAAAGTTGAAAGAATCCGTTCCGGTGTATCAGGCTGCGATCAAACAGATCAAAGCGACAGGCAATGTGCGTTTGTTGCTGAAAGCATACAGCAGTTTGTCGCGGGCGATGGCGCGGTTGGGTTCGTGGCGAGCGGTGGAAAAAATGCTCGATGACCGATTGCGATTGGCGCGGGAACATCACCTGGAAAAAGCCGAAGCTGTGGCGTTGACGGATTTGGCCGAACTGAAATTACTGCAAGGGTATGTCGCCGCCGCCGAAGCCGCCATCCAACAGGCGGTTCAGCTTCATGGACAAACCGTGTATGCGCGCACACAACGGATTCTGGGACGTGTGCTGCAGGCCGACCATGAACTTACGCTGGCCATCGAAGCTTTCGAAAAAGGTCACGTTGCTGCTCGCCAGCGGGGCGCAATTGAAGAACAGGTCTTGATCGGATTTGAACTGGCACTGATTTATGCCGAGTTGGGCGATCAGGAAAAAGCCCGCCAGCAATTGGAAGCTGCTGAATCGGCCACTTCGCTTGACCCTGCATTGAACTTGATGGCGCGAGCGTTGTTTACGCGCGGGCAAATTCACGTGTTTGCCGGGGAACAAAACGAAGCCAATCGCTGTTTCAGCCAAAGCCTGTCCATTTTTCAAACCATCAGCGACCCGTATCGCACAGCGCTCAGCCATGCAGCCATTGGCGAATTGCGGCTGGCACAACGTCGGCCCGAATCCGCCCGCGCGCATTTGGAAGAAGCCCGCGCCGCATTTGCCAAATTGGGAGCGATGACGGATTTGCGCCGTGTCGAAGCCAAATTGATGACGACAACGCTTTCCGACGTGCAACCCGCGATGACTTCGGTTTTGCCTGTTATGGGCGGGACAGCGCAGTTGTCGTTGGCGCACCAAACCTTGACGGGGAACTTACAAACCAAAACCTTGACGG
>ERZ650309.742-NODE-742-length-15809-cov-4.814333_pt1 | contig 15809 bp, 14 predicted proteins | sample MGYA00376245_ERZ650309 | MGnify/ENA primary metagenome ERZ650309 (study PRJEB26733, sample SAMN07839294) | wastewater metagenome | biome: urban; feature: wastewater treatment plant; material: waste water | place: USA: North Carolina | collected 2016-04-26 ...
GTCAGCGACGGCTGAATTCAACCGTCGCTGACGCGACGCGGAAAACATCTCGAATCTTCCGTGGGTTGAAACCCACGGCTAAATTCAAACGCCGCTAGCGCGGCGAAGAGACTGAGTAACTACAAACCTTATTTTTTCGAGTAGGAGAAAATTGCAATGACCAGTTTGTTCAAACACATCAAAAAAAGTGCAGTGTTGGCGTTGGTTGCCGCGATGGCGCTGCTGCCAAGTCTGTCGCTTCCGGCTTACGCTTCCAGTCACATGGACGCGCCGCTGATTACGCGCGATCCATCGGCGAACACAACCGACGTGTACGCTTTCGTCAGACCGGACGCCAATGGCGTCAAAGCGCTGAATCTGGCGTTGGGGGTTTACCCGCACCAGAATCCCGGCATCGGCCCCAGCAAATACAACTTCGATGAAAACGTGCGTTATGAAATTCACGTGGCGTTGGGCGGCGATATGGCTGCCGGACGTCCGACGATCACGTATCGCTTCGAGTTCCAAACTCGTTACAAGAACGAAAAGACCCTGTTGCAATCCTATCTCGGCGTTATCCAGAACATTGACGATGCCGCGCAGAATCTGACGCAGACTTACACCATCACCAAAATTGACAACCGGTTCGGCACGACGACTCAAATTGGCACGGGCATCGTTCCGCCAAACAATCAGGGGAACGCGACTCCGTTTTACAACGAAGGCGACAACCCTGAAATGCCTGCTCGCAAAGGTGTGGCCACGCGCGCCGAACTGGACAAATACACGCAACAGGCGATTTTCACGTTCCCGAATGGGTACACGGCGTTTGCCGGTCAACGCGATGACGGCTTTTTTGCCGACATTCAATCCATCTTCGACCTTCTGAAGCTTCGCAACCCCGGACAGGACTCACAGGGCGGATTCAACATCCATTTGATGTCGTTGCGAGTTCCGTTGACTGAACTTGGCGGCGATCAGCAAACCGTTGGCGTGTTCGCGACGACCAGCCGATTGATGATGCCCATTGCTGCTCAAAATGGTCGCGGCATTTTGGATGTGATTCGTCGTCCGACCTGGGTGCAGGTGGCGCGTCAAGGTAACCCGCTGTTCAACGAAGGTTTGGTCGCGATCGAAGATAAAGACTTGTACAGCCGCACGCTGCCGACAAGCGACGGGCAGCTTTTCCGCAAATACGCTGAAAGCCCTGAACTGGCTACGCTGATCAATGCGTTGGTTGCCGGAGGCCAAACCGTGGCGATTGATAAAAACCGCGCAGACATCGCCGCGATCTTCATTCCCGATTTGATCAAGGTTGATCTGTCAACCGACGCAATTCGTTTGGCAGGCAATGGAGCGACTGACGCCAAGAATCCTGACGACGCAGGCTTTTCTCGTCTAAGCATTTTCGGCGGAGATATTCAGGAAAGCCGCGCAGCCGGTCACCCGTTCCGCTTGCCCAGTCAGTTGCTCGGGTTGCCCGCAGGCAAATTCTATGTTCCTGGCGGCTGGCCGAATGGACGCCGCTTCGGCGACGACGTTGTGGACATTGCCGTCATCGCTCTGACCAGCGACCTGCGCGATCCGAACAATCTGAAAGTGAACCCACTAAACTTCACCAACGTTGACGGAGTGACTTCGAACGAGTTGGGCTTCAGCAAAGTCTTCCCGTACGAATCAACGCCGCAAAACGGACGTCGAATCGTCGGCTTCTCCAAGTAGTCGTTTGAACGTTGTCTTTCACCGCAGAGACGCGGAGAACGCTGAGGCAGCGCAGAGAATGTTGGAAACCTCTGCGAGACCTCTGCGGCACTCTGCGTCTCTGTGGTAAGGAAGCATTACGAAGAACGTTATGAATACCCACACTCGAATCGCAAAACTGATTCCCGCTTTGTGTCTGATTCTAGTTTTCCTGATTGTCGCATCGGTCAGCGCATTCGCTCATGATCCCGGATTGAGCGCGGCGGTTTTGAAATTGGAAGGCGACCGCGTCAACGCTCATCTGACGTTTGCTCGCACAGACATCGAATCGTTGGTGAAGGTGGATGCCAACCGCGACGGCAACATTACCGAAGCCGAATTTGCCCAGGCCAAACCGCAGCTTCAATCGCTGGCTGCCGAAGCCATCGCCGTCAGCGCAGCCGGGCAGCCGATTCAACCTGCAATCGGCAGCATTGAACTGGACGAAGGCAATGGCGTTCGTTTCAACTTTTCATTCGTCAAACCGTCGGGCGAAACATTCACCATTGAATCGAAACTGATCGAACGGCTGGCGAGCGGTCATCGGCAATATCTGGAATTGATCGGCGGAGAAAAACTTGTCGGCTCGAAGATGCTGATGGCAGGATCAACCAGTTACCAACCGACAGTCGCGACACTGGCCGAAGCGACCAAAGCCGGGCAATCGTTCAAGGAATTTTTTGTGCTTGGTTTGGAGCACATCGCCTTTGGTTTCGATCACCTGGCGTTTCTGCTGGCACTGCTGCTGGCTGGCAGCAAGTTGCGCGAAGCTGCCAAGATCATCACATCATTCACCGTCGCGCATTCAATTACCTTGGCGATGGCGACGTTCAACGTGGTCAATCTGCCTTCGTGGATTGTCGAACCGATGATCGCTGTTTCGATCGTTTACGTCGGGCTGGAAAACCTCTTTCGCCGGGACACAAGCAAACGCTGGCTGCTGACCTTCGCATTCGGGTTGATTCACGGGTTTGGCTTTGCGTCTGTGCTGCGTGAACTCGGCATTGGTGGGCAGGGAAGCGCGGCAATCGTTCCGCTGTTTTCATTCAACTTTGGCGTCGAGCTTGGACAAATCGTCATTGCCTCGTTTATTTTGCCGTTGATCTGGAAACTGCGCGAATATCCGAATTTCGTGCCGCGGTATGTTCCAGCTTGTTCCATCCTGATTGCACTGGCTGGCGGTTATTGGCTGGTCGAGCGAATCATTTTCTAAAGGACGCGCCCTCATGCTTCGATTCAGTTGGCCAAGGTTGTTTGGTCATTTTGTCGTTTGGAATATGGCCTTGCTGTTTTTTCTTCACGTCCAGTTTGCGGCGATTGCTCAATCTGTCCGGACAATTTCCGGCACTGTTGTCACTGCTAACAATGAAGCTGTTCGCGGAGTGACGCTCAAGGTTCGGACGTCGGCGGGCGACAAAGAAACGGTCAGTGACGGCGAAGGGCATTTCAAACTGGACGCGCCGCGCGAAGCTTTCGTGTTGCGCGTCAGTGGAAAAAACATCTCTGAACTGGAGCTGGCAATCGGCGCAAACGACAGTTCGGAAAATCTGCGTGTTGAGATCGCTTACATCATCCCGAAAATTCACGATGGATTGGTGATTTCGGCTTCACAACTTGATCCGACGATTGATCGCCGCAACGACACGGTTTATCGCGACACGCTGTTTTCACGCGACGACCAAATTTTCCATACGCTGGACGCAGGCATCAACGCAGGCCAGCACGAAGGCGGCGGCAAGTCGCTGGAAATTCGCCGCTTCGGGTACAACCTTGACCACGGCGGAGTGAATGGCGGGTTGAAAGTATTGGTAGATAATTTTCAGCAGAATCAGGGCACGCAAGGCCATGGGCAAGGCTATTTGGGACAGTTGAAATCTTTGACGCCGGAACTGGTGCAGGACGTGGAAATTCTAAATGGTCCATTCAGCGCGCAATACGGCGATTTTTCTGGCTTGGGCGTCGTTCACATTCGGCTGAAAGAATCACTGCCCGATCAACTGACTGCAAGGTTCCAGGGCGGGCAGTTCGGCACCTTCCGTTCGTTTCTGGCATTCAGCCCGGAGTTGAAATCCGGCGAAGCGTTGATCGCATACGAAGGTTCGCGCACTGACGGGCCGTTCAAAAATCCGCTCAACTACAAACGTGACAACATCACAGGCAATTACGTTCGCAATCTGAATGAGCGCAACAAAATTGGCATCAAGCTGAATCTTGGTCGCAACGATTTCGTTTCGTCCGGGCAGATTCCTTTGGACGAAGTGAACGCCGGGCGGCTGGATCGGTTTGGCTTCATTGACCCAAACAATGGCGGGCGAGTTCGCACGGCAGTGTTCAACGCTTACTTGCGCAACGAATCGGCGCAAGGCCGCGTGTTCAAACTGGATGGGTTTCTGGCGCGGTCGTTGTTCGATCTTTACTCGAACTTCACTTTCTTTCTGAATGACAATGTGAATGGAGATGAGATTATCCAGCACGATTCGCGGTTGCAGGAAGGTGTCAACGCGCAGTTATTGCAACCATTCAAACTGTTTGGCCAGCATGCGTTGTTTGTCGCCGGAGCCAATTTTCACGACAACCAAATCAATGTGGGTTTGGATCATTCCGTCAGCCGTTCGCCAATTAGTGTCGCCACCAAAGCCAACGCTCGCGTGGCGAATTCTGCCGGTTACGTTCAGCAAGGCATTGATTTGCTGCACGGCCATGTTCATGTCGAAGCCGGAATGCGGTTCGATCATTTTCGCTTCCAGGTTGAAGATCATGTTTCGCCGGAATTTTCAGGGACGCAGGGCGCTTCCCGCGTTCAACCGAAGTTCAACTTGTCCGTGACGCCAACTGACCGGGTTCCACTGACGATCTTCTTCAACTACGGGCGTGGCATTTCCAGCCAGGACGCTCGCGGTGTGGCACAACAACCTGACGGGCAGCGCATTTCGACCACTGATTTTTATCAAGTTGGGACTTCGCATAATTTCAAGCGGCTCAGTCTGAGCACAAACATGTTTCTGATTGATCGGTCGAACGAACAGGTTTACATCCCGGACGACGGTAGCTTTGAGTTTCTGGGGCCGACGCGAGCTTATGGTTTTGAAGCGAAAGCCTCACTCAAGTTGACGCAATTCATTTCGTTCAACGGTGGGCTGACGCGCGTGATGAATGCGTTTTACCGTGACCAGCAGCCGAAAGTGTATGTGGACAGCGCGCCGCATTTCATCAGCAACGCGGCCTTGACGATGGCGGGCTGGCGCGGCTTCAGCGGTTCGCTGCGGTATCGCCATATCAGCAATTACCGGCTGGACGGCGAAAACCCAAGCATTCGTGCGGCCGGTTTTGATGTGATTGACCTGAGCGTCAACAAACAACTGAACCGTCGCGTCGAATTCAATCTGTCGGTGGATAACCTGACAGATAAGCGCTATTTCGAAACGCAGAATTATTTTGAATCGCGTCTTGTTCCCGCGGCGCCAGCCGTGTCGCGCATCCACGGTACGCCAGGGTATCCGCTTACAGTGACGGCAGGAGTCACTTTCCGGCTTGGCTCTAAAGATTGAAGTGAGTAAGCTATGGTTCCAACGGGAGGAATAGATTATGAATGCAGTGCAAAGAAGTTATGACGAGATGGTTGATCTCTTTGCGCGCGGAACGACAAGCGCGCAAGTCCTCAATTTTCGTCCCTCGCCGGAATCTCAAGACCGTGTTCGGTATCTTCTGGAGCGGAATAAGACAGGTGATTTGACGGAAGACGAAGCTGCTGAGTTAGAGCGTTTTGGCGAGATCGAACATCTCATGCAACTGGTTAAAGCGCGCGCCTTGTTTTACTCGCAGGAGTCTATTTGAGTCTGACCTATATTCCCTCAACTTTGCGAGAAAAAGTTCGGTTACGTGCCAACAGGCGTTGCGAGTATTGCCTGTTATTCGAGCAATATGCGCATTTTTCTCACGAAGCTGATCACATCATCGCTGAAAAACATGCTGGTGAAACGGTATTCGATAATCTTGCCTGGTCTTGTTTTGACTGCAACCGTCATAAAGGGTCGGATGTCGCATCAGTAGATCCGATCAGTCAAAAGATCATTCCGCTTTTTAATCCTCGCACAGAAAGTTGGCACGACCATTTTGAAATCCTTGATGGCCAAATTCTTCCTCTTACAGCGACAGGGCGCGTCACAGTTCATTTACTGAAGTTCAATTTAATAGCGCGAATTGAAGTGCGCGCAACGTTGGCGAAAGCCAACTGCTATCCGTAAATAAGCAAACGGAGGTGCCTGAGTAATGTGCCAGCCACCGCAGGCGTTTATGATCAAGAGGTTTCGGGTTTCGGTGGTTGGGCAGAAACAGAGAAAACTGTTCTGCCCGCTTTTTTCTGTCGTGGATGGAGTTTTTGTTTTTTGCCGCCTGTGGTAAACATTCGCCTGTGACCACTGACGATATGGCCTCCAAATTCCCTCTCAAACGAATCGGTGTGTTGGGCGATATTCATTGCGAAGATATTCGTCTGGCTGCCGCGCTGCATTTTTTCCGAACGCAGAATTTGGACATGGTCTGTTCGGTTGGCGACATTGTGGACGGGCCGGGCGATCCGAACCGTACGATTGAATTGCTGGATCAATTCAATGTCGTCACCGTGCGAGGCAATCACGAACGATGGTTGTTGAAAAACGAAATGCGCGGTTTGCCAGAAGCGCAAACGCGGTTCGATTTCGATGCGTTGACGTGGGTGTATCTGAACCGATTACCAACTGAATTGGAGTTTGAAACGGTGTCCGGGTGGATGTTGCTGACGCACGGTTTGCGCGGAGACGATATGGGCGGCGTCTGGCCGTTTGATGACTCAATGACGCTTCAGTCGAATTATCCGCTGTGGATGATGGTCGCATCCAAAAAGTTTTCGTTCGTCGTCAATGGCCATACGCATCGCCGACTGGTCAGAAGTTTCGGAGAGTTGACCATCATCAATGCCGGAACGCTGTACCGAAAACACGATCCCTGTTTTTGTGTTGCCGATTTTGAACAGCTCACTGTGCAGTATTTCAATGTTGATGCAGAGGGCAACATCGTAACCGCCGAACAATTTCCATTGCCTGTCAAAACATTCTTGTGATGAAACCAATCAATCGCCTGACTTCGCTGTTGCTTGTTGTTTGCTTGTTGGCTTCGCCGTTGCTGGCTCAGCAGGTTACGCTAGCACCGAAACCGCAGACTGTCGCTGAACTGCAAGCGCGCATCACCGCGCTGCTTGACCAGCCGAAATTCGCCGCTGCTCGCTGGGGAGTTTTGGTCAAAACTGCGCAAGGCAAACCCATTTTTGAACGCGACACTGACAAAGCGTTTATGCCCGCTTCGAACATGAAGCTGTACACCACGTCGGCTGCGCTGGATGCGTTCGGGCCGGAGTTCAAAATCAAAACGTCTGTGTATGCGACCAAGCCAGTTAAAGCCGGTCGCGTCAATGGCGATGTGATTCTGTATGGCCGAGGCGATCCGAATCTGTCGCCGCGTTTTGAAGGTGAAAACCCGGACAAATACAACGACCACGTTCCCGCTGACAAAATTGCGCCTATCGAACGACTGGCGGATCAGATCAAAGCCGCCAGGATCAAAAGCATCACCGGCAACATCGTTGGCGACGACAGCTTTTTTGCCGACGACCTGCTTGGCCCCGCATGGGAATGGGACGATTTGCAGTTTTATTACGGAGCAGAAGTCAGCGCGCTGACCGTCAATGACAACTGCGTCAGCTTTACAGTGAAACCCGGTCGCAAAGTTGGCGACAAACCTGTCATCACCGTCCAGCCCGAAACCGCCTACGTCAAGATTGTCAACCACGCGACCACAAGCGCGAACGGCGCAATTCGCGTCGGCGTCAACCGTCCGCTGGACAGCAACACCATCGAATTCTTTGGCTCAATGCCGCACAACCGTGAAAAGTTCGAAGTTAACATCGCCGTTCACGACCCCGCCAGCTTTGCGGCTACGCTGTTGAAAGAAGCGCTGGCTCGGCGCGGCATTCGCGTGCTTGGCAAAGTCGTCCGAGCCGATGCCATTGCGCGTGTCGCCAAGCCCTTTGACGAAACCAGGCTGACGGAACTTGCCAAAATTGAATCGCAACCGCTGTCCGAAATTCTGAAAGTCGTCAACAAACAAAGCCAGAATCTGCACACGGAATTATTGCTGCGCCAGCTTGGAGTGGCTGCTGTGAAGGAAAGGGGCGGCCAACACGAACTGGACGAATACGGTCATCCGAAAACGACATTGGGGCGCGGCAATGAAGCTCGGAAACAGTTTTTGCAGAAAGCCGGAATTGATGTGACGCCTTTGAGTTTGCGTGACGGGTCCGGGCTGGCGCGACAGGATTTGGTGACTCCGCGCAGCACCGTGCGCTTGCTGGAATTTATGCTGACGCATCCGCAAACCAAAGTCTTTCAGGAATCTTTGGTTGTCGCCGGAGTCGGCACGCTGGAACGCCGCATGCGCGACACCGCCGCCGCTGGAAATTTTCACGGCAAGACCGGCACGCTCAGTTACGTCAACGCGCTTTCCGGTTACGTCACGACCAAACACGGCCAAGTCGTTATGTTCAGCGCGATGGGGAACAACTACGTTGGCCCCGGCAGAGACGTGACCGCCGTGCTGGATCAAATCTGTGTGCTGCTGGCTGAGTTCGAAGGCGAGTTGTAAATTCTCGTAAAACTCGTTTCCAAATGGCAAAGCGCGCCACCCGGCCAGCGCGCTGACGCTTATACTTCCTGCTGAAATTTCGGAAAACCAGACGCGACCAATCGTTGATTCAATTCACGGAGGTAGATATGAATCGTTTATTTCTTTTGGCGGCATTGCTGTGTGTGCTGTCGTTGACGGTGTTCGGGCAGAAACCGCAAACGCTGAGCCTGAATTCCAAAGTGCTTGGCGAAGAGCGCATCATTCTGGTGCGCACGCCGGATGGTTACGAACGCGACGGACAACGGTATCCGGTGCTCTATTTGACGGATGGCGATCGGCAACTTAGCCATACGATCAGCACGGTTGAATTTCTGGCGCGCAACGGGCGCATCCCCGAAATGATTGTCGTCGGCATCATCAACACGGATCGCACACGCGATTTGACGCCGACCAACGGAACTCTGCGCAACCCCGGCGGCCAGCCGCAGCGGTTCCCGACCGCAGGCGGCGCCGACAAATTTCTGAAGTTCATCGAAACCGAGCTGATTCCCAGCATCGAAACCGATTACCGCACACAACCTTACCGCGTCTTTGCCGGACATTCGTTCGGAGGTTTGTTCGCACTGCACACGCTGATGACGCATCCCGAAGCGTTCAACGCATACATCGCCGTCAGCCCGACGATTCCCTGGGACGACGGGTTGCCGCTGCGCGAAGCCGAAGCCTTTTGCAAAGACCGCAAGGACGTCAATCGCACGCTCTTTTTCACCGTCGGCAGCGAAGGCGAAGAAATGGTTGGAGGCTTTGACCGGTTGAAAAAACTGCTGGCCAAACAAGCGCCGAAGCGGTTCACCTGGGACGCAATGTTGATGGAAGACGAAGACCACGGCTCCATTGTTTTGCGCAGCCATTATTTTGCTTTGCGGAAAATCTTTGATGGCTGGCGCGTGCCGGACGCCGTCGCGGCGGGTGGGCTGACTTCTGTCGAAGAGCACTACAAAAAGCTGACGGCGAAATTCGGCTACGCCGTGTTGCCGCCCGAAGCACTGATGAACCAGCTTGGCTATCAACTATTCGCCGCCGGAAAGCGCGACGAAGCCATCAGCGCTTTCAAATCCAACGTCGAGCGGTACCCGAACTCCGCCAACGTTTACGACAGCCTGGGGGAAGCCTATGAAAAATCCGGCAAACTCAATTTGGCCAAACTCAATTATGAAAAGGCCGTCGAACTCGCAACTAAAACGAACGATCCGAACCTGCCGGTGTTCAAAGCCAACAGCGACCGCGTCAGCGAAGCTTTGAAGAGCAAAGGGAAATAAATGAGACAGGAGCCTGATAGGAAGTAAGACCTAAAGAGCTTGCTTCTTATCACTTCCATTTAAGCCATCAGCATGAATCAGTGGTAAAATCGCGACGATGGCCGAAGTTGATGCGACAACTCAAGATCACTCCGATCTCTCTCTTGAATTCGACGCAGGCACGCTGGTGCTGGAAGGTGCGGAGCGTTCGTTCGAAGCTCCTTCGTCGTTTGAGTGGGATGAGCGGGTGAATCGTTGGCGCGCGCCAGCCATTGCGTATCGCCAGGTGGTGACGGAACTGATTCAACGCAACATTGCTCACGAAGACAAAGCTCGCCAATACATCGAATTCCAATTCAACGCCGAACTCACTGCCGAGCCTCGTCCGTATCAGGAAGAAGCCATAGCCGCCTGGAAAAAGGCTGGGCGGCGAGGGACTGTCATTTTACCTACGGGGGCGGGGAAAACCTTTGTCGCGCAGATGGCGATTGAAATGGTTGGCCGCTCGACGCTGGTCATTGTGCCGACGATTGATTTGATGAATCAGTGGTATGACTTGTTGCTGTCTTCGTTCAATGCCGAAATCGGGTTGATCGGTGGCGGATACTTTGAAAAAGGCGCGATTATCGTCACGACTTATGCTTCAGCGTTCCGGTTTATGGAGCGAATGGGCGATCAGTTTGGCTTCATCATCTTTGACGAATGCCATCATCTGCCAAGCGATGTGTACCGCTACGCGGCGGAAATGGCGATTGCTCCGTTTCGGTTGGGACTGACGGCGACGCCAGAACGCGCAGACGGCGCGGATGAAATGCTGGAGCGGTTAATCGGGCCGATCATTTACCGCAAAGAAGCGCAGCATCTGGCTGGGGAATTTCTGGCCGATTACACCACCGAACAAATTTTGGTCGTGCTGTCGCCCGAAGAGCGCGAGTTATACGAAAGCGAGCGCAACATCTTTCGCCAGTTCACGCGCGAAAAAGGAATTTACTTCGGTGATCCGCGCGGCTGGCAGCAGTTCATTATGCTCAGCGCGCGCAGTCAGGAAGGCCGTCGCGCCATGCAGGCGTATCGTGAATCCAAACGCATCGCGCTGGGCAACGACGCCAAGATTCACGTGCTGGAAAAACTGATGCAGCGCCATCGCCGCGAACGACTGATCATCTTCACGGCGGAAAATGAAATGGTCTATCGCATCTCTGAACAGTTTCTAGTTCCGGCAATTACCCACGAAACTCCGATCAAAGAGCGGCGCATGTGGCTGGAAGCGTTCAACAAGGGCGATGTGCTGGCGCTGGCGACGTCCAAAGTGTTGAACGAAGGCGTCAACATCCCCGAAGCTTCGGTGGCGGTGGTGCTGTCCGGTTCAGGGTCTTCGCGGGAACACATACAGCGGCTGGGACGGATTTTGCGCAAGCAGCCCGACAAACAAGCTGTGTTGTACGAAGTTATCACGGCTCAAACGACTGAAGAACACATCAGCCAGCGTCGCACGGATGCCCGGCAGTTTCAGCGCGATCAAGCCTTGGGTGATGATTGGATGGAATAGCAAATGCTCACAGCAGATTTAGCCATCTATTTTCAGCGCGGCGACCGAGTGACTCCTCGGCGGTTGGAACCTGATGCGGCCAGTCTTCAGATAGCCGAAGACTTGATTGGCATTGTGGCCGAACACGTAACGCATCGCCGGTCTGAGCTGAACGCCGCGCTGGATGAATACGTGGGAACCGGAACCGATTATCGAATCTTGCGCGGGCTGATCAAATTGCTGACGGACGATTGCGAGTTTCAAACCGGCAGCGGAATCGAACCGTCGGAACTTCGGCAGAATCTGTTTTTGAAAGCCAAATCGCATCATCCCGTCACGCCGCCATTGCGTCAGCAGTTGATTGCTGAAATTGCAGACGAATTGGGGCAGACGCCTGAAACCATCTCAGACAGTTTGTATGCAGACCTGAGCGACAATCAGCGGCTGATTGCGTTTACGGTTCCAACGCCTGCGGAGTTAGTCGCCAGCTACAATCTGGCACAGGCGCAAGCGTTGTTGTATCGCTGCGTCGAAATGAAGCTGACGATTGCGCCTCAAACCGCCAGCGGCTATCGCCAACTGTTTGCTGCCATCAAACGCTACAACCTGATTCATACAGTGAAAGGGAATGCGCTGACTGGATATCAGGTCAGTTTGAGCGGGCCGGTTTCGCTGTTTCATCGTTCGCAAAAATACGGCGTGAAGATGGCGGTGTTTCTGCCCGCGTTGCTGGAATGCAGCGGCTGGCGGTTGCGCGCCGAAGTGGAAACCAAGCGTGGTCGCGGATTTTATGAGTTGAACGGTGACCAACAGGATTTGGCTGCACGTAACGCGTTCAATTGGATGGAAAGCACAAACCAATCAGAAACGCTTGAAAAGTTTTTGGCTGGCTGGGCGCGGTTGCAAAGTGAATGGCACGCGACGGTGAGCCGCGAAATCATTGATCTAGATGGAACCGCTTTTGTGCCCGATCTGGTGTTGGAAGCTGCGGATGGGCGAAAAGTGTATGTCGAGTTTTTCGGCTTCTGGACGCCGCGCTATCTGCAAGATCGGTTGGCGGAATTTGAACGCAGCGGCTTTACGAATTTCGTCTTGCTGGTTTCAGAAGAACTGCTGGGCAGCCGCGAAGCTCCGGTGAATTTGCCGCCGAATGTCGTCAGCTATAAAACTTCACCGGATGTGCGAGCAGCGCAGAAAGCAGTGAAACAAGCTGCCAGCTTGTTTCAGGCCCACTCCAACTCAGACTCTGCTGAATTAGGTCGATAATAACTCCACGGCCAATCTTGCCAGCTTTGAACCAACCCGGCTTTGATCGGATTATTCAATACGTAATCAACAATGCGCCTCCATTCGAAGCTATCACGGATGTAGATGTTTCGATAATTTCAAACGGCGGCGCGCAAATTGGAGCTTGATTGCATCTCGCTCTTTTTGATCACTTGATCTGGTTTTGGCAATCAATTGCTTCAGGTTGTTTTGCTCATTACGAAGCTTCTCAATTACGTGTTTAGGCAACGCACCAGCCAAGTGAAACGTGATGAATAGCGTTGCTCCTTTGGGTTGAAGATGAGGAAGATTGCGCTGATAGAATTCTTTGTAATCAAGATTGCTCATAAACGGCCAGCAACTTGTAATACATCAGGTAGAACAATCTGGCAGATTGTTCCACCAACGAGTTGCTGGTTCACCCCTTGCATTGTACGACTCGAAATTACTTTGTAATTCCGCGCTGAGACTTTTCGATAAATTCAATCAGGTAATCAATTTCGGGCGAGCCAGACAACTCGGCTTTGATTCGTTCCAACGCCTGTGATGTGTTGAGCTTGGAAGTCAGCAGCAAGGTGAACGATTGCTGAATGCGGCGAATGGCTTCGTTTGAAAAGCCTTTGCGACGCAATCCGATGGTGTTTGCGCCGTAGCATTTGGCTTCGGTTCCGTCAGTGCGGGCGTATGGCAAGGCGTCTTTGACGATTTTCGACATGCCTCCGACGAAAGCGTGCGAACCGATGTGGCAAAACTGGTGAACGCCGACAAAGGCTCCGAGCGTCGCGTCGCTTTCAACGATGACGTGGCCTGCCAGCGAAGCCAGGTTGGCGAACACGTTGCGCGAACCGACGATGCAATCGTGCGCGATGTGCGTTTGCGCCATAAACAAATTGTCGTCGCCCACCGAAGTCAGGCCGCCGCCTCCAACCGTGCCGCGATTCATTGTCACGTATTCGCGAATGACATTGCGCTGGCCGATGACCAGTCGGGTTTCTTCGCCTTTGTATTTCAAATCCTGTGGCGATTGACCGAGCGAAGCGAAGGGTAGAATCCTGGTGCCTTTGCCAATTTCGCAAGGACCTTCGATGACGACGTGGCTGACCAATTCAACGTCGTCATGAATGGTGACGTGGTCGCCGATAATGGAATAGGGGCCGACGCTGACGTTTGCGCCAAGCTCGGCCTTTGAACTGATAATTGCGGTCGGATGATACATTTGGATGTTGGGTTTTGAGTGTTGAATTTTGAATTGACGCGAACAGTTCGAGGTCAATCCAAAATTCAAAATCCAAAATCAGAAATTATTTTTTATGTTTATCGGCGAGTGCGGAAGAGAGCAGAGCCTCAGCGGCAAGTTGATCGCCCACATACGCTTTGGCACTGAGCTTGGCGTATCCCATTTTGTATTTCAGCACAGTGACTTCCAGGCGGAGTTGATCGCCTGGAACGACTGGGCGGCGAAACCTGGCTTCTTCGATTCCGGTAAAAAACATGAGCTTGTTTTCGCGGTCGGGAACTTCGCGAAACAGCAGCACAGCGCCGGCTTGCGCCATTGCTTCAATGATATACACGCCGGGAAAGACAGGCGCGCCGGGAAAATGACCTTGAAAGACCTGTTCGTTTATCGTCACATTTTTTAACGCCACAATTCGTTTGAGCGGCTCGATTTCGACGATGCGGTCAATCAACAGCATTGGGTAACGATGCGGAATGATTTGTTGTATTTCGTTGATGTCCATAAATCGGTGGTCGGTGGTTGTAGGGAAAATCAGCTAGTCATTTCCTTTTACATCCGCCATCTTTTCCAGTTTTTTGATTCGGTCGAAAAGTTCGGGCAACCGCGTATAAAGCACGTGCGATTTGCGCCATTGTTGATAATCCATAGCGGCCATCATGCCGCCCATCAGTTTGCCAGCTTCGACAGATTTCGTCACGCCGGTGCGCGCAGTAATGATGGCTCCGTCGCCAATGGTAATGTGCTGGTTGGTTCCGATTTGCCCCGCCAGAATGCAGCGGCGACCAATTTTGGTTCCGCCGGAAAATCCAGCCAGCGCGGCAACAACTGTGTCTTCGCCGATTTCGACGTTGTGACCGATTTGAATCAGGTTGTCGAATTTGGCTCCGCGATGAATGCGCGTTTCGCCGAAGCCTGCACGGTCCACGCAACAGTTTGCGCCGAGTTCGACATCGTCTTCGATGACGACGCGACCGACTTGCAACAGTTTGAACTGGCGGCCTTGTTCGTCGGGGGTGAAGCTGAATCCGTCGGAGCCAATTACCGTTCCGCTGTGAATGCGGCAGCGCGCTCCAATTTCCGTGTCGTCGTAAACCGAAACGTTGGCAAAGAGGACTGAATCATCGCCGATGCGACAATTGTCGCCAATGACTGTGCCAGGGTGCAGCGTGACCCGGTCGCCGATGCTGGAGTTTCGCCCAACGGTGACTCGCGAGTGAATCGAACAATCCTTACCAATGCGTGAGCCTTCGCCCAACACCAGATCGCCGCTGACGCCTCGAGATTCGGGCACAGTCGCGTAGAACGCAGCGATAGCACGGGCAAATGTCAGCTTTGCATCTTTGGCGATGAGCAGGTTGCGCCCAGCGAGTTTTTCGTTGTCAGCAAGTTTGGCAGGAACGATCAATGCGGTGGCAGGGGAAGCGGCGGCGTCAGCGAGCCGCGGCGGCTGCGCGTGCTGGCGACCCTGGTTCGCGGCGGCGAGCCGAGCTCCCTCGCCACGCTGCAGCGCCTCATGACCGCGCCCGGTCCGCTCGAGCTGCGTCTCGGGGCGGCGAGCAAGCTGGCCCAGCTCGACGAGGAGTCGGGCCGCCAGTTCCTGCGCGAGCAGTCCCACAAGCCGGGCCCGAGCCAGCTGCTCGCGGCGCGGCTGCTCGCGGCCCCGGAAGAGACCCAGGCGGTGGAGCTCCTGCGCCGGGTGCTCGCCGACCCGCGCAGCGTCCCGGCGACGCGGCATTTGGCGACCGAGGGGCTGGGCAGCGGCGGCGACTCGCTGGACGCCCGGCTGCTCGCCGAGCAGTTCCAGCCCGGCCTCATCGCCGCGCTGCCCGCCGGCCGCGCCGAACGCGAAACGCTGCTGGCGCGCATCGCCGAGGGCAGCGTGCGCATCGCCGTCGGCCACCCGGTCAATCCGCTGGTGGCCGACGCCGCCACCGCCGACCTGCTGATTCTGCCCCACGGCGACGAGCTGCATCTGGTGCCCCGCGCGCTGGTGGACGTCACCCCCAACCCCAGCATCGACCTGTCGCGCCGGCTTGCCAGCCTGGCCTGGGAGCCCAACTCCGCGACCCGCGCCGCCGCCGGCGAGGAAGGCCGCCGCCTGTGG
>ERZ650309.743-NODE-743-length-15765-cov-8.478103_pt1 | contig 15765 bp, 13 predicted proteins | sample MGYA00376245_ERZ650309 | MGnify/ENA primary metagenome ERZ650309 (study PRJEB26733, sample SAMN07839294) | wastewater metagenome | biome: urban; feature: wastewater treatment plant; material: waste water | place: USA: North Carolina | collected 2016-04-26 ...
AAGGAGTGCTAATAAAATCGGATAATGCAGCCACAGCACTGGCATGATAAAGCCGCGCGACGACATAGGCCGCCAACCAGCCGGCCAGTGAAAAAGCCTCACGCACAAAGCCGCGAAAAACGCCCAATAACAGCGATGCCGCCAGTGCAATAAGAATAACTAAATCCGCAGGATGCATCCTGTTTTCCGTCTTTGTTCAGCAGAACCGTTTTACTGACAGAGCCCGTTCACTTTAAGGCGCCGACTTTGCCATAAAGCCGCCCTTGTAAACGGCAAGCGGTAGTCTTTCAACTACCGCTCGGCTGCTATTCTAGCACAGGCCTCGATGAGACCCGATAATTTTACCGCCACTTTAAGGGTGATATGCCTGTATCCATCCCGATAATTTAAGCTCTCCGTCGGCGGCTAATTTTGCCTTGATAGACTCGGCGACCTCACGGCGAAGCTCTGGCCCCACCCATACACGCCATGCACTGCCCTGCGACTGTACCGTTGCGCGATAACCTTTCTGCCGCAGCTTCTTTACCAGCTCATCGGCCTTATCACGCGAGGATAAGCTGGCCACTTGCACTACCCATGCTTCACCTTTGGGTTTGTCCGCAGCTTTTTTCTCTTCTAAAGCAAGACGTGCTTTTTCTTCCTCTTTTTTCTTCGCCTCTAACTTAGCCTTTTCTTTCTCGGCAGCTAATTTCTCGGCTTTGTCAGCTTTTGCTTTTTCTTCTTTTTCAGCCGCTAAACGTTCTTGTTTAGCTTGTTCTTCGGCCTTTTTCTTTGCCTCTAACTTGGCTTTGTCTTTTTCAGCCGCTAATTTATCAGCTTTATCAGCTTTTGCTTTTTCTTCTTTTTCGGCCGCTAAACGCTCTTGTTTAGCTTCTGCTTCGGCTTTTTTCTTGGCCTCTAACTTGGCTTTGTCTTTTTCAGCCGCCAACTTCTCGGCTTTTGCTGTATCAGCTAACGCTAATTTACCCTCTAAAGCCAAACGTGCACGTTCTTCTTCTTTCTTTTTAACGTCTAATTGTGCTTTTTCAGCTGCTAATTTATCAGCTTTGACCTGCTCGTCAGCTTTTTGTTTAGCTGCTTTATCGGCCACTAATTTAGCCGCCTCTTGCTGCGCTTGAGTATTTGTTGCCGATAACATCGCTAAAGCTTTTTCGGCTTCTAAACGCTTTGCAGCAGCCGTCTCCTCAGCTTGTTTTAAAGTTTCTTGATTAGCTGTCTCAGTTTGAGCTTTGATTAAGTCACGCTCTAATTGGTCTGCTTCAGCTTTTTGTTGATGCGCTTGTTCTGGTGTAATTTCTTCTGTAGCCGCCAATAACTCGGCAGCACGTTGTTTGGCCGCTAAATCATCGGCAATTTGTTGTGGTGTTTTACCCTCAGCCACCATTTTTTCTGGGTCACTGGGTTTGCTTAACGAGTAGAATGGCGTATCTTGGCCTTGATTTTGGCTAATGTCGTCTTCAGCTTCTAATTGCTGTTGATTCAAATTGGGTGTAGCTTGCTCAACGGTTGCCACAGGCGGCTTAGCTGGCATTGGCTCCAAACGCCCCAATAGCTTAGCACCTGAACCATCTAACATTAAGGGAAGCAATACGGCAGCACCTGCGACTAAGACGATGCCACCTAAAAGGCGTTGTTTAACTGCTGTATCCATAATTTATTGTGTCTGTAACCATTGCTTTGCGGCAGCAACAGTATAAAAAGAGCCAAAAACTAAGATTCTATCACCCGCTTGCGCTGTTTGACAGGCGGCGCGCATGGCTGCGGCTACGGTTTGATATTTTCCACCGATGTACATTCCGTTATTTTGTAATAGCGGCGCGATTTGTTCGGCCGTTGTGCCACGAGTACCATCCAAACCCGCAACAAACCATACATCTACTCGTCCCAAACAAGCGGCTAATGTGCCTGCAATATCCTTGTCAGCCAACATGGCAAATACAGCTAAAGTTCTGCCTTGCATAGTCGCTAATTGTTGCATAAAAAAGCTTGCACCGTGTGGGTTATGTGCCACATCTGCAATAATTTCGATGTTTTTATAGTGTAAACGCTCTGCTCGCCCTGCTAACTTTGCCTGACTGATGCCTATTTTAAGAGCTTGCTCACTGACTGACAAAGAAACATATTGTATTGCTGCTAAAGCAGTTGCAACATTGTCTAGGGCTAAGCATGGTTTAGGCAAATCTGTTAATGTGAGTTTCTCACCCCAAAAAGACCACGTTTGACCTTGCTGCTCAAAACTAAAATCATCGTGTTTGATATGTAGTTTTGCACCAATTTTTTTCGCATGATCCACTAAAGGTTGTGGTGGATTTACCTCACCATAAATAGCAGGACGTTGGCCACGAAAAATACCCGCTTTTTCAAAGCTAATCGCTTCTCGCGTATCACCCAACCAATCGGTATGATCAAGACCAATACTGGTGACTACAGCTACGTCAGCATCAATAATATTTACGGCATCTAAACGACCACCCAAACCGACTTCTAAAACAGCAATATCTAATTTAGCGTGTTTAAAAATCCAAAACGCCGCTAAAGTGGTAAATTCAAAATAAGTTAACGATATATTGGACTGTGCGCGAGCAGCTTCTACGGCATTAAAGGCCTGAATCAACAACTCATCACTAACTGGCTGGTTATTAATGGCAATTCGTTCATTAAAATCAATAATATGGGGCGAAGTATAAGTCCCTACTTTATAGCCTGCTGCACAATAAATTGCAGTCAATGTGGCAACGGTTGAGCCTTTGCCATTTGTGCCACCCACAGTAATAACAGAGCAATTTAGCGTTAATAAATCGGCAGTTTGGGCAACTGCTTGCACACGTGCCAAGCCCATATCAATAGCTTTATGATGCTGATTTTCGAGATGATGCAGCCATTGGCTAAGCGTAGATAGCTCGGTCATAGTTTAATCAATAGAATAGTTACAAAGGGCGGCGGGTTAATTTGGCTAAAACACGGTATAAAGTATCGCGCATTTCATGGCGATGGACAATCATATCGACCATACCATGTGCTAATAAAAACTCTGAACGCTGAAAACCTTCGGGTAATACTTGGCGAACTGTTTGCTCAATAACACGAGGCCCTGCAAAACCAATCACCGCATAAGGTTCGGCAATATTAACATCGCCCAACATCGCTAAACTGGCTGACACACCACCAAACACGGGGTCAACTAATACCGAAATATAAGGAATACCTTGGAGTTTCATTTGCTCAATAATTGCAGATGTGCGCGCCATTTGCATGAGTGAAAACAAGGCTTCCTGCATTCGCGCACCACCCGAGGTGGCAAAACACACTAAAGGAATACGCTCACGCAAACACATTTCTGCGGCTTTAATAAAACGTGCGCCAACCACTGCCCCCATTGAGCCGCCCATGAAGGAAAACTCAAAAGCGGCAACGACAACAGGCATATCATTGACCGTACCTTTAACCACAATTAAAGCATCTGTTTCGTTAGTGTCTTTTTGAGCATCGGTTAAACGGTCGACATAACGTTTGCTATCTTTAAAATTAAGACGGTCTTCGGGCTGCAAATTCATGCCAATTTCTTCACGGCCTTCGGGGTCTAAAAACATATCAATCCGTTGGCGTGCGCCAATACGCAAGTGATGGTCACACTTAGGACAAACGTGTAAATTGCGCTCAACTTCGGCTTGGTAAAGCACGGCATCGCATTTAGGACATTTTTTCCATATGCCTTCAGGAACAGACATTTTGCGTTCTTCGGTATTTTTACCTGCATTGGGCAAAATTTTTCCTAACCAGCTCATAGAAAAACTCTCTTTAAATTAAGTTACCTCTCTCAATCCCACCTTAACAAGGGAGGAAGCGATGAGGATTTAAACAGTAGCGTCCATTGCCTGACGCATGTCACTCATTATAGCTTGTAATTGAGCTGGAATAAGCTCTGGTGTTTGCTCTAATTCAGCAATACGATTAACCAATACTGAACCTACAACAACGCCATTGGCACAACGCGCAACAGCGGCTGCCGATTGTGCGTCTTTAATACCAAAACCTACGCCAATTGGTAATTGGCTAAATTGACGAATTGTTGCAATTCTCTCTTTAACCGAATCAATATCTAAGGCATTAGAGCCAGTTACACCCTTTAACGATACATAATAGACATAACCACTGGCTGCCGCAGTAATACTAGCAATACGATCATCAGTGGTAGTTGGTGCTAATAAAAAAATTGGGTCTAGTTGATGCGCTTTTAAAGAAGCCACTAAACATTCACTTTCTTCGGGTGGCAAATCTACTGTTAAAATGCCATCCACACCTGCTTGTTGAGCATCAGCCGCAAAAGCTTCATAACCAATAATTTCCAAAGGATTCAAATAACCCATTAACACAATCGGTGTTTGTTGGTTGCTTTGACGAAATTCTTTGACCATAGCCAACACATCATGACTGCTAGTATTATGCACCAATGCACGTTCATGGGCTTTGGTAATCGTTGGACCATCGGCCATTGGATCAGAAAATGGTACACCTAATTCGATAATATCTGCACCACCTGCTACCAAAGCGTGCATCATACTCACTGTATAACGCGGATGTGGATCACCTGCGGTAATATAAGGAATTAAGGCGGCACGTTGTTGCGTTTTTAAATTTGCAAAACAAGAAGCTATTCTGGACATAATAAATATCTTTAATCAATAAATTTTAAGCGTTGTTAAATAGTGACTGCGCCTTTGAAAACATATAATCGGACTGAAGCATTTGGGTGAAATGCCTCCATCTTTCACTACATTATTTCAATACCATCTAACTTGGCAACCGTAAACAAATCTTTGTCACCCCGTCCCGACAAATTACAAATAATAATTTTATCAGCACTGAGTGTTGGTGCGAGTTTATGGGCATACGCAAGGGCATGACTTGATTCTAGGGCAGGAATAATACCCTCGGTACGAGTGACATGACGGAAAGCATTGAGTGCTTCATCATCGGTAATTGCCACATAATTAACCCGACCAATATCTTTTAACCAACTATGCTCTGGGCCAACACCAGGGTAATCAAGTCCTGCGGATACAGAGTGGGTTTCAATAATTTGACCATTGGGGTCGGTCATTAAATACGTACGATTACCGTGTAATACGCCTATTTTACCTGCATTTAGCGGTGCTGAATGACGCGCGGTATTAATGCCATCACCTGCCGCTTCAACACCATACATAGCCACTGTTTCATCTTCAAGAAAAGGATGAAATAAACCAATGGCATTAGAGCCGCCACCCACACAAGCGACTAAAGCATCAGGCAAACGGCCTGTTTGTGCTAAACATTGTTGACGAGCTTCACGACCAATAATAGATTGAAAATCACGCACCATCATGGGATAAGGATGTGGGCCAGCCACCGTACCAATGGCATAATAGGTATTATCAACATTCGTTACCCAGTCACGCATCGCTTCGTTAAGGGCATCTTTTAGCGTTTTTGAGCCAGAAGTAACAGGCACAACGGTTGCACCTAATAATTTCATACGATAAACATTAGGTGCTTGACGTTTAACATCTTCTTCACCCATATATACCACACATTCCATGCCTAAACGTGCGGCAATAGTAGCGGTTGCTACGCCATGTTGTCCTGCACCTGTTTCGGCAATAATACGGGTTTTGCCTGAATGCTTGGCCAATAATGCTTGGCCAATGGTGTTATTCACTTTATGTGCGCCTGTATGGTTTAAATCTTCACGCTTTAAATAAATTTGCGCACCACCTAATTCCCGACTCCACCGCTCGGCATGATACAACGGCGAAGGACGACCGACATAAAATGCTAAATCTTTATCAAAATCGGCTCTAAATTGTGGGTCATCTTTAAGTCGTGCATAAAGTTTTTCTAAGTCCAACAGCGCGGCCATTAATGTTTCGGACACAAAACGGCCACCGTGTACGCCAAAATGACCACGCGCATCAGGAAAATTTTTAAAGTTAATTGCCGTCATGCTGCATTCACTCCTGCCATAAAGGCTTGTAATAAGGTAAATTCTTTAATGCCTTTGCCACTTTCTACACCACCACTGACATCAACCGCATAAGGCTGTGTGAGGTGAATGGCTTCGCTGACATTTTCGGGGGTTAAACCACCTGCTAAAATCAAAGGCTTGGTGCTTTGCGGCCAATGTCGCCAATCAAAACTTTCACCCGTTCCACCTTTTAATTGTGGATGCCATGCGTCTAATAAAATACCGCTTGCTTGAGGATATTCGGCAATTTGAGCGACAATATCGACATTAGGCTGCATACGCAGGGCTTTAATCCACGGTGTTGCAAATTGCTGACAATAGCTCTGTGGCTCATCACCATGAAATTGTAATAAGCTTAAAGGCACTTGTGCTAATACTTGTTGCACGTCTTCGGCAGGTGCATCAACAAACAAGCCCACTGTTGTGACAAAAGGTGGTAATTGTTGAATGATCGAACGCGCTTGTTCGATGCTAACAGCGCGAGGACTGGGTTGATAAAACACAAAGCCCAAGGCATCAGCCCCTAGACGAATCGCATCTAAAGCATCAGTCAGTCGGGTTATGCCACAAATTTTAACTCGGGTACGATATGACAAGGCTTATTCTTCACTCATATAACCTCAGTATTTATTCACTGAGGAACAAAAAATATTTTAGAATCGGCGATTGTAGCAAAGCGAGTAACAATTACTAGACCTTATCGTTAACTTGTTGGACGAATATGCAGTTAGATTTTTGGAGAACATTATGCTTTGGCTTAAAGCCTTTCATATTATTGCGGTGATTTGCTGGTTTGCGGGGCTGTTTTATTTGCCTCGATTGTTTGTTTATCATGCTCAAAGTACCGATAGCACCAGCATTGAACGCTTTAAAATTATGGAGCGTAAGCTGTATCGAGGCATTATGTGGCCTTCTATGGTCTTAACTATTGTGTTGGGTGCAGCCATGATTATGAATGCACCTGATTATTATTTAAAACAAGGTTGGTTACATGCCAAATTAGCCTTAGTCACTCTATTGATTGTGTATCACTTTTTTTGTGGTTATTACCGTGAGCAATTTGCCAATGATAACAATCAAAAAACGCATGTTTTTTATCGAGTGTTTAATGAATTGCCTGTGCTGTTGCTAATTGCCGTAGTGATTTTGGTGGTGGTTAAGCCGTTTTAATATCATCTCAATCTATTAACTAAACCCCCTAATTTCTTGGTAATGCCAGTCAGTTAAGCATTTTTTGTTGGTTTCGACTCCGCTCAACCAACGAAAAATGCACCCTGAGCGAAGTCGAAGGGTTATTTTTAAGGGGCAATTTTCTCTTAACTGACTGGTATTACTAATTTCTTGGGGGTTTTCTTTGTTAGAAGTTAGTACTGACTCAAAACTATTGTCCTTGTCTTAAATCAATAAACGGGGTTGCACCACCTGTCACTTGTGGCAATTTACCATCCCATTTTTCAATAGCACGTTGTTGCATTTCAATTTGACGTAATTTAATCAAATTCTCAGTAACATTTTCTTTTTGCAATCGCAAAGACTCCGCTTCAGCTTGAGCTTGAGTAATTTTTTGTTCGGCTTCAATTTTAATCCGTTCTAAATCGCGCTCAGCTTTTAACTTCAACTGTTCGGCAGTGGTTTTAGATTCAATCGCATTATTAAACTCTTGAGAAAACGAAAAATTAACAATCGAAAAATCATCAACAATAACGCCATAAACCGCTAAACGAGTTAATAAATGTTGACGTATTTTTTCACGGACTTCTTGACGTTTAGAAATCAATTCTTCGGCGGTATATTGAGCAGTCGCTGCTTTCACAGACTCCGAAACCGCAGGCAAAATAATTCTGTCACCGACAGCATCAAACGTACCAATTTTTTGATATACCTGAGCCACTTTTTGTGGGTCTAAATGATAGTTAACGGCCACATTGGTGGTGACTTGTTGCAAATCTTTAGAGGCGGCATCACCTTGTCCTTCACCTTTTTGCACTTGCACATTCATAATCACCACTTTTTGCATAATTGGCACACGAAAATGCAATCCTTCATCTAAAACTTCTTTTTGCACTGCGCCAAAATTAAGCACAACACCTCGTTGACCAGCCCCAATGACCACAAAAGGGTTTAAAATTAACACAAGCACTAATGCAATACCGCCAATAACCGCGTATTTTATAAAATTTGCCATTTGCCCAACTCCTGTTGATTTTTGAGCGATAATTTAGATGACCGTAAACAAGCTTATCACGATAGTTTTGACTTTTATGATGTTATTTTTAACGTCGCTGACAAGGGCTGAAGAATTAAAGAGTTTCGCTGGTGGCGCATCGTTTAGTAGTAGTGGCAACAAAACACAATTTTTAAAAGCCGAACAAGCTTTTATGTTGCAATACGAACAAAAAGGCCAAGAGTTAATTCTTAATTTTACGATTGCGCCTAATTATTATTTATACAAAGAACGTTTTAAATTTCAGGTCAATAATGGTAATGCCATTTTAGGCCAAGCTTATTATAGCCTTGAGCCAGAATGGAAAGATGATGCAGAATTTGGCCGAGTACAAGTTTTTCATCAAAGCCTAAGCATTACTATGCCTGTTAAAGGTAATGGCGAAATTTTAGTTCGTTGGCAAGGATGTGCTGATGCGGGTTTATGTTATGCCCCACAAGAGCAACTAATTAGTCTGGCTGGCGCACCTAGTAGTAGCCCTGCTACCTTAATTAATAATACGACTGTTAATCGAGAATCGGTCAGTATTCCTATTCCTACACTGATTCCATTAGTTAGCTATGATATTGTTGAAGAAGAAACGCCTGTTAACGAAAACATTACCACTGAAACACCCAACTCAGATAATGCCAAGCTGATTACCCAAAATACCGCCACCTTAATTTTGCCATCAACGACCGATTCAACAACAACTATTCCGACAACGACTTCAACCATTAATAATGATTTTAAATTACCTGAAAATCCAATGTTGGCCTTGTTAACACTATTTGTTTTAGGCTTAGGTTTAGCATTTACCCCTTGCGTATTACCCATGTTACCGATTGTTGCTAATATCGTTGCGAGGCAACATGCTAGCAATGCTCGACAAGGTTTATTTTTAGGTTTTGCTTATGCCATTGGCGTGGCTAGTAGCTATGGTTTGTTAGGTGTTTTGGTGTCTGCTTTTGGTAGTCAAGTTAATTTAGCGGCTTGGCTACAACATCCTTCTATTTTAATTAGTTTTAGTGTTTTATTTATTATTTTGGCTTTGGCTAGTTTTGATGTATTTCATTTGCAACTGCCACAAAGTTGGCAGCATCGTTTAGACCAACTGAGCAAAACAGGCAAAGCAGGTAGTTTTATTGGCACATGGTTAACAGGCTTTTTCTCGGCTTTGGTTGTTTCTCCGTGTGTATCAGCACCATTAGCGGGTGTTTTATTATCTGTTTCAACGCTGGGCAATCCACTAATGGGTGGCATAGCGTTGTTTATGTTGGGTTTAGGTTTAAGCACACCTTTAATGATTTTAGCCGCCAGTGAAGGCAAATTTATGCCTAAAGCAGGTTTATGGCTTAATCGCGTCAAACAAACCTTTGGTGTGTTATTACTTGCTGTTGCGGTTGCTTTGTTATCACGAGTGATTACAGACGCTAGTATGTTATTTTTATGGGCGGCTTTATGTGTAGGCAGTGGATTTTGGATTAACCAATGGGGTGGCAAATGGCGTGTGGTATGGCGCAGTATTGCCTATATGTTGTTAATTTGGGGCGCGACATTATTGGTTGGCGCGGCTTTGGGCAGCAATGACCCTGTTAAACCCTTGGCAATTATCAAAAATAATACTGTCGCTAATTTTTCATCACCATCCACAGAAAAACATACCATTCATAGTGTTGATGAATTACAACAATATGTCGCCCAAGCTAAGCAAGAAAATAAAATATTGTTGGTAGATTTTTATGCAGATTGGTGTGTTAGCTGCAAAATTATGGAAAGAGAAATTTTTAATCAAGCAGATGTACAAAATCAATTACAAAACTGGTTAATTGTTAAAGCTGATGTGACTCAAAATAGTGCGACTGAACGAATGCTACAACAACAATTAGCGGTTTTTGGCCCTCCTGCTTTAGTCTTTTTTAAAGATGGGCAGGAGGTCTCTCGTTTGGTGGGTGAAGTCTCAAAAACTCAATTTTTAGAGCATATCAGTTCGATGTGAGAGGTTGGCAAACGCATAAGTTTAAGAAAGTTTGCTGGTTTTTCTCGTCTGCTAACAAGCATTGTTGATTTAGTATCAATAAGTTAAATAATGTTGGCTTAGCTAAAGACATTCCATCTTTGTGCATTCCATGTGCATTGCGTGGTGTAAGAGGCTCTAACAATAAACGCGATTCAGTACTAAAAACATTTGCTGAAATAGTCACTGACTGCCCCATTTTTTCACTTAATCGCATCATCAATTCTTGATGACACTGTGAACTATTATTACTCGCCAATAATGCAGGACTTGGCTCTGTTTGTAGGCTTACACTAGGCACACTGCCACAAGCAACCAACATCGAGATAGCTAACAAAGCTAGGCTTTTTTTTATCATTTTTTATCGCCTAAAATAATCATATTACGTTGCCATTGTGGTTTCACTAATGGCCTAATTAAAGTTGAGTTAGCCATTTTAACACTTTGAAGCGAGTTATTCACAAAACAGGTGTTATTTTCTCGATAATACAAGGCATTAGCTAATAAACCTTCTTGTGGACTGCCTAAAGCATCACTCAAGGTTTCATAAGCCAAACAAGTGGGTGTAAATCCTGTGGTTGGAACACTTTGCCCAAAGGCATTTTCACCTTTAAAATTAATGGCAAAATATGCTGTATCACAATTATTTGTCCCACTCATGCCATAAGGCTTTCCACAAGTGGTTTCCCCTATTCTAATTACTTGCATAAAAGGTGATAAGGCATTAATAATTGTTTCACTGGCAGAACAGGTTTCTTTAGTGGTTAATACAAATAATCGGTTTAAATTAAGATAGGGTAATGTTTGATTAGAAGGATATGATTTTGTCTCAAAATATTCATAATCAGTTGAATATTTTTTATTGTACACATAATGCTTAAATAACTTGCCTGCTGTTTTATTACCACCAATCATTGCGGCAAGTTCATTAGCAACATAAATATAACCACCACTATTAAAACGCAAATCTAAGACCAAATCGCTAATTTGTTGTTGTTTAAAATACGAGACAGCTTCAAGTAATTTATCTGTTGCGGTAGCTATATGATCATTAAATAATAAATACCCCACTTTGTCTTGAACGTTGTTGTTATTTGTAAGAACATGATAATAAGGCACAGGTGAAGTTACCAAATTTTGTCCTGTTAATACCGCCGTTTTATAATAACCTTTACCAACATCTAACAATTTTATAGAAAGCTGAACAAGCGGCTGTGGTTTTAATAACTGCTCAATTTGCTCAAAACTCAAGGTATTTATTTCTTGATTATTTAAGCTAGCCACATAATCACCACGCATGACCCCTGCTTGAGCTGCCGCAGAATTTGGCTCAACAAATCTGACGCGTAAATAATTGTCTTGGTCATATGCCCATAATATGCCATAACTTAATTGTAAGCCTGATTCAAAAAAGCCCTCAGCTTCTTCTTTTGACATAGTATAACTAAATCTATCTTTGTCTTTGACTAACAACGCATCAAAATAATGACGGGACGTTGTATAGTCTGTTGGCTTAACGTCTTTAATTTCGTCATACCACAAATAATCATCATCTAAATAGCCACGTACCCAAATTTTTTCAGCGTCCGCCGTGCACACATTTTCTGCTGAACGACAAACGCCATTCATATTAATTTGTCCTAAACGACAACTTATATTAGGAGTAGTAGCTGTGTTTGAGGGATTGTTGGTAGATTGCTGCAATTGATTAGTCGTTTGCTGAGGTTCAGTGTCTCCACCACCGCCACCACAGGCCGCTAACAAGCCGAACATAATAAAGATACACAATCCTTTGATTGACGCATACATTCGTTAACACTCTAAACTAAAATCTTAGCTATTATATCCTATAAATTATCTAACTCTCTTAAATAAACATCAGCCTGTTGATTTATATCCTCTTTTTGCGCCTCTGTCATACTACTAACTTGTTTATAGACAATCCCTAAACGTGGATTTTTACTCAGTAATTCTTGATGACGTATAAAAAAATGCCAATATAAACTGTTAAATGGGCAGGCTTTTTCACCAATACGTTGTTTTTTGTTGTAGTGACAGCCTTGACAATAATCACTCATTTTGTCGATATAACTGGCTGATGACACATAAGGTTTAGTGGCTAAATGTCCACCATCGGCAAATTGGCTCATTCCTAAGGTATTTGGTAACTCGACCCATTCAAATGCATCTATATAGACACCTAAATACCATTGATGGACAGCCTGTGGTTTTAAGCCTGCTAACAAAGCAAAATTACCAATGACCATTAAACGCTGAATATGATGAGCATACGCCTGTGTTAATGATTGCCCGATGGCATGTGCCAAACAACGCATATGGGTTTGGCCTGTCCAAAACCATGTCGGTAAATCACGGTGATGCTGGAAATAATTATGGTCAGCATATTGAGGCATGGTTGCCCAATAGACACCGCGAACATACTCACGCCAACCCAAAATTTGTCTTACAAAACCTTCTACGGTACTAAGTGAGGCTTGTCCCTGCTCATAGGCATATATAGCGGCGGCGACCACTTCTTTAGGCTGCAACATTTTGCAATTTAGCGCAAAGGACAACAATGAGTGAAATAATCGCTCACTGTGTACGGTCATGGCATCTTGATAGTCACCAAAATATGGCAAAGACTCCTTTATAAACAGCCTGAGTAATGTTAATGACTCGGCTCTATTAATCGGCCAAGGCATATCCTCTGCAGGGACTTGACCAAAACTATTCACCCCTGCTTGTTGAATTGTTTGCCATAACTGACTGTGCTGATGATGAATCGGCCATGTTTTAGGTAAAATGGGTTGGCCACGCCACGGCTTACGATTATCGTGGTCAAAGTTCCATTGGCCACCTATCGGCTGTTGTTGCTCATCTATCAAAATATGGTGTTCAAGACGCATTTGTCGATAAAAACGCTCCATCAACCATTGTTTTTTGTCCTGAAATAAACGACTTACGCTATCTCGTTGACTAAAAAAATGCTCACTGTCACACATCTCTACCGAGATGGTTAACTCTTTTGCTAATTGTGAAAGTTGCTGGTCAACACGCCATTCGTCAGGCTCTTGATATTGCAAGGTTTGCACCTGATAACGCGTTACCAGCCACTTAAGATTCGCTACAAAGTTATGCTGATTATCAACCGCATCAATGGTGATATATTTAATCCGATGGCCTTGTGCTTTGAGTTGCTTGGCAAAATCCCGCATTGCTGCAAAAATGGCTAAGATTTTTTGGCCATGATGCAGCACATAATCTGTTTCGCTGCGTATCTCCATCATCACATACAGCACGTTTTCATCGACTTGTGTAAACCATGAATGCAAGGGATTAAGCTGATCTCCCAAAATTAATCGTAAAATCATACTTGCCCCCACAAGGCTTGGTAGTCTCCTTGAGGGTCATACTGTTGTGCTTGTTTTTGTGGATTAAACCAACGCTGGCCACGCGGGTCTGTACCAATACCTGCCAAATACAACCAATTCCCCTGATTACTATAGACATCATAATCCAGCAACATCGATTCAAACCAAGCTGCACCTGCTTGCCAATTGCCTTGTAATTCATTTAACCAATAACTCGCCACATTCTGCCGCATGCGATTAGATAAATACCCTGTGGCTAACAACTCTCGCATACCTGCATCAATCCACGAATGACCTGTTGTGCCAGTTTGCCATTGACTAAAATTAGCGGCATTAAAAGGCGCAATCGAGGCATGACCTAAACCTGATTTGCGATATAGTTGTTTGCCATAACGTAAATGCAAAAAACGGAAATAATCACGCCATAATAGTTCGAACCATAACCAGTAGGTGCTGTCATTTGCGCCATGTTGCTGTTCATGCAGTTTCAGTAATTGATAGACATAACGCACCGATAACGCGCCCGTTGCTAACCACGGTGATAACTTAGAGGAATAATCTAACCCTATTAGGCCATTTCGGGTTTGTTTGTAGTGTTGGGGTAATAAACTAGCAAAATATGCTTGTGCAAACGCTAAGGCATCACGCTCACCGCCATGACACTTACTGAAAAAATAAGGAAAAGCCGAACGTGAGTCTGGTTGTGCGCTAACATTATCTAGGGCAGTGAATGGTGTTTTTTGTGGCGAATTGGGAGGTAGTGGCGGCAAGACACGCGGCGTTTCTATCGGCGCAACGACCTGACAACGCGCTTTTTCTATTTTTTGGCGAAACTGACTAAATACGGTGGGTAGTTGGACAATTTCAAAGGGTAATTGTGTAGGCGCATACAAACTGGATTGCCAAATACACGTCACTTTAACGCCTAAACTGCGTAAATAATCAACTTGCGCCTGCTCTTCTGGTGCTGCTATCTCTTCACAGACAATTTCATCAATTTGATAATCCTCGATAAATTTTGTGAGGGCTGTAATTGTATCGGAGGCCAATACCGTTAATTGGCTATCTATGTCACTTAATTGTTGGCTAAGGTCTTGTAATGCCTGACTTAAAAACACTTGCCGATGCTGACCTTGACGGACAAAACCCCATGCGGTGTGTTGTTGTTGGCTTGTGTCTAACCAATAAATCGGCAATAAATAATCTGCTCGCTGACAGGCATAGTGTAGTGCAGGATTATCGTGTAAGCGAAGGTCGTTTCTAAACCAATAAATAATCGTGTTGGCCATAAGCTATCTCTTTTTTAGAAATAGCTTATGGCATTAGCGAAAAATTACCATTGAACAAATTAGGGTCTAAACCTAAAATTAGGTCTCTGATGCTTGCTCTTTTTTGCTCTTCTTCGCTTTTTTCTTTTTTGGCTTATCCCCTTTTTCAATATCATGCCAATGTTTGAGCTGCGCTAACACTAAGCCCATAATACTGTCTTTGGGATATTTGCCTTTGCTATTAATCTCACCCATTGCATGAGACAACAACAATTCCAAGGCTTGATAGGCATGGCTAACGGCATAGATTCTAAATTGACCTTGCTCTACCGCCTGAATAATGTCTGGACGCAACATGAGGTTTCTCACATTTTGTTCAGGAATAATCACCCCTTGATTGCCTGTCATGCCTTTTAATTGGCAAGCGGCAAAAAAGCCTTCAATTTTGGCATTCACACCACCAATTGGTTGGATTTCGCCCATTTGGTTCATCGAACCTGTAATGCCTAAATCTTGACGAATTGGCAGCTCAGTAATGGCAGAAACTAAAGCCGCTAATTCGGCCATCGTTGCGCTATCACCTTCCACGCCCCCATAGTTTTGCTCCATGGCAATACTGGCGGAGAAATGTAAGGGTTTATCACGACCAAATTTAGACTTTAAATAACTAGATAACAGCAATACCCCTTTAGCGTGCAAAGAGCCGCCTAAATCAACGGTACGCTCAATGTCTAAGACATCACCGCCACCTTGATGCACGGTTGCCGTAATCCTTGACGGAAGACCAAATTCACTATCGGCATAATGAATCACGGTTAAGGCATTGACTTGGCCAACCACCGCCCCATCACACAAAATTAACTGTGTGCCTTGGGCAATATCTTCTAAGTACAACTCAC
>ERZ650309.744-NODE-744-length-15761-cov-4.720425_pt1 | contig 15761 bp, 11 predicted proteins | sample MGYA00376245_ERZ650309 | MGnify/ENA primary metagenome ERZ650309 (study PRJEB26733, sample SAMN07839294) | wastewater metagenome | biome: urban; feature: wastewater treatment plant; material: waste water | place: USA: North Carolina | collected 2016-04-26 ...
CGGGCGAGATGATTTCGAGATCTTGGGCTCGATACAGAATTCCGGCCATCGACAGACCGAACTCTTCCTTAAGTAACGCCAACTCTTTGAATTCAATGGCATTGCGTGGATTTCCGAGTTTTTCTAGTGCAGACGCACGCGGAAACAGGAAGGCGCCGGCAAAGCGGTTGCACGCCTTTTCTTCACTCAGAGTATCGCCAAGACGGCCTTCGAGTATGAGATGTCCGAGCTCGTGTGCCAGCGTGAAACGCTGACGATCTCCTGGCCAATGACGCCCGACGACTACAATGGGCATGCCGGCCACTCGGGCCGCGAGCCCATCAAATTTAATGTCGGCATCGGCGTCGATCATGAAAACTCGAATGCCGTGAGTCTCCAAAACGTCGATCAAATCAGGGATGGGATCAAAACCCAACTCCCATGCCTCGCGGACACGGTCGGCCTCGGAGGTGAACAGCGCCAGCGTCATCAGCGTGATAAATGGCACTTCTTTCAAAACGTACGCCAGCACAATGCCAATTCCATACCGGTCGTTGATGAGCGCAGGAAAATCCGCAGGTTGCTCGATGAACCCGGCGGCATACGCCGCGCGCGCCAGCAATCCGCTCGGCGCAATCAAGGTAATCAACGCGCCCGCCATCGCCAGATGCGGCATCGCCACTGGAATCTGCAACAACAGATTGACCGTCCGGCTGCGGCGCGCCAATTCGCGCAAGCCCAACGCTAGCGCCAATGCACAACAAGCCGAAATCGCCGTCGCCGTCGTCGCCAGTTTCAATGTCAGCCAAAGCGAAGCGTAGATTTCGGAATCCCTGCTCAGTTCGACGTAATGACGCAGCGTGAAGCTGTTTTCGCCGGTTGGAGCAAAGTACCCAAGACTTTCCGCCATCGCCAGCGCCAAACCGCCAACGAACAGCACGCCAATCACCGCCAACGCTGGCAACAGCATCAACCAGCGGCTGGCAAACAGGTTCTTTGAAAATGGGAATTTCATTTGTCGAACGTTTGATTTGGATTCGCCCAATTGACAGGGCTTGAATTTCAATCGCTACACGGCAGAAAAGCAACCGCCCGTAAGAATAACAGCGACATGGTAAACTACCCTCAACTTCAAAACGGGAAACCACATGGAATCACTTTATTACGTCGCAACCTTTCTCTGTCACCGCACCTGTCATCACTGTTACGAAGACCGCTTTCGGCCTTATTACGGCGCGGAACGGGATCGTGTGGTGGGCGAAAGCATCGCCAACCACGCCCGGATTATCGAAAATTTCCCCGACCGGATGACGTATCTGGACCTGAACGATTGCGACCCGCAAACGGGCCAGCCGCGTGAAAAGATCGGGCGCATCATTCTGGCAGGCGGCGAGATTTTGCTGGAAGCGGTGCGAGAGCGCGTGTTGTATTCCGCGCTTGACCTGCTTCATCAAAAATACGGCAACGAAGTGAAGCTGATCATCCAAACCACAGGCGATTTGGTGACCGAGAAAATTGTCGAGGAATTGCTGGCGCATCACATCTGGCAGATTTCGGTTTCCGGCATTGATCATCACCACGACGGAATGGAAACCCAGGAAGCCCAGGAAAAACTGGTCACCAAGCTGACGCGAATGTTTGAATCGCGCGGCATGCAGTTCAAATCGCTGGTCGCCGAAACCGCCGGACAGGCGGAAACCCAAGGGCGCTACTTTTCGTTTTTCGGCGCCACGGAAGAAGCCTGGATCGGCCCGTTATGGCCACGCGGACGGGCGCAGCAAAATGAACTCTCGAAAGCCGGTTTGCGCGATAATTTCTGCAACCGCTGGTCAGGCGCGCTTAACTTTTTGCAGTACCGTTATCAAGGTTCGGAAGTTTCCGTGGAGCCGAATGGAAATGTTTATCCGTGCTGCATCAAAACCAAAGCGCCGATTGGCAATTTGCTGGAAGAAAAGCTGGAAGCGATTTTGGAGCGCTATGTCGGCAACCCGGTTTACGAAGCACTTTCGATGGGACATCCCGAACGAATGGGCATCACGCATGGCTGGACAGTGGAGAAGTTTCTCGCAGCTTCAACCATCAAACTCCCTTCCGGCAAGACGTATCAAAATCTTTGCGTCGGTTGCGACAAATTCCATGAAGAAGTGTTGATTCCCGCTCGCCAATCATAAAACCCTTTCTCATTTCGCCCAGCCCTTCACCCCTTGACGGGCACATCGCTTGCACATTCGATTTCCGGACTAAGAATGAATGTGGTTGTTGTGCCATTGCGCCCAAAAACCGCGTCAATGAAGGGCTTGCGTGAGGGAAACTCCGCGATCTGAAATTTCCGATTGGGTGGATTTCCTCAGTCTTAAAGACCGCAATTGGCATTAACAGCATTCTCAAATTTGAAAAGACATGGCGAAACACATTGCAATTATCCAGGGGCATCCGGACGGCCAGCATCATCATTACGGGCACGCCCTTGCAGAAGCCTATGCCGAAGGCGCGGCCAAAGCAGGCCATGAAGTTCGCGTCGTTCATGTCGCCCAGATTGACTTCCCACTGCTGCGCAGCAAAGAGGAATTTGATACAGGCGCTCCTCCGGAACCCATTCGCCAGGCGCAAGACACGATTCGTTGGGCGGAGCATCTGGTGATTCTTTATCCGCTCTGGCTTGGCTCCATGCCCGCATTGTTAAAGGCATTCCTGGAGCAAACTTTTCGCCCCGGCTTTGCCACACCTAAACCGAACGAAGGCAGTCCGTGGAAAAAACTGCTGGCCGGAAAAAGCGCGCGCGTTGTTGTCACCATGGGAATGCCCGCGTTGTTTTATCGCTGGTATTTTCGCGCGCACAGCTTGAAAAGCCTGGAGCGAAACATTCTGGGGTTCTGCGGCATCAGCCCGATCAAGGAAAGCCTGATTGGAATGGTCGAAGCAAAGAACGACGGCAACCGCGAAAAATGGCTGGGAAAAATGCGTGTGCTGGGAAATCGAGGCCAATAATTTCCTGCGCCGCGGCAAACGAAAGTAGGTCTTTATGACAAGGCTTGAAGAATTCAGACAGAAATCATTGCGTGCTCATAGTTTTCTGAACGGTATTCCGCTGCATTCGCTGGATCGCGTTGACTTGCCCGGAGGACGCGCCGGTATGACCTTGCAGGAAATCAGCGGCGTTGTGGGCTTCAACGGCGAAGCGGAAATGAACGTTGGTCGAATTACGCAATCGCTGTTTTGGTTGCGCGGCTTGATTGGTCGCATCCTGCATTGGGACGATGCGCCGAAACTGGTGGAATCCCGGACGTATCTTGACAGATTGACGGACGAAGATCGCGCTCGAACACTGGTCGCTCCGGGGCAGGCTGCCGGCATCTCTCGCATCCTGTATCTGTTTGAAAATGAAATGCTCGGAGAAATCATCAATCGGACGGTGCATTGTTTTTGGCTGCTGGCGTCGGAACGAACCGCCCACGGCTATACGCTCTGGCTGGCCGTATATGTCAAAAAGCTCAACTGGTTTACGCCAGTGTACATGGCCGTTATTTCGCCGATGCTGAAATGGATCATTTACCCGGCGATGTTGAATGGTGTAATAGAGCGATGGAAAAAGAGTTTTCCGGCAAACAGCGGCGCATCGCTGCAACCTGCGTTGCCAGGCGCTTCCAAAATTTCGCGGTAAGTTTCTGACACCGACAGCAATGGTTCACGCACAGATCAACGGACAGGATTACAAGATTCCCGCAGGAGGAACCGTTTTGCAGGCTTTGCGGGCTGCGGGTATTGAAGTGCCTACGCTGTGTCACGACGACCGATTAAAACCTGCGGGCGATTGTCGGATGTGTCTGGTGCAAATCGCTGGCTGGTCGCATCCTGTTACTGCCTGCAACACGCTTCTTGCCGATGGAATGGCGATCGTGACGCATTCGCCGGAACTGGAATCCGAACGGCGAAGCTTGTTGGCAATGCTGGCAGATCGGTATCCGCCCGCAGCCGTGCATCAATTCCCCGACAAACCGCTGCATCAGTACCTGCGCGAATACGATTTGAATCACGGATGTTATGGCGTTCCCGATCCTGCGCGGGTTGACGATTCGCATCCCTACATTCGCGTGGACATGTCGCGTTGCATTGACTGTTACCGTTGCGTACGAATTTGCGGAGAAGTGCAAGGGCAATTTGTCTGGGAAGTGTTGAACCGCGGCGCGGCAACACGCATTGTGCCGGATTCGGGCACGACATTGCTGGAAAGTTCTTGCGTCAGTTGCGGCGCCTGCGTGGATACCTGCCCGACCGGCGCGCTGGAAGACAAATCCATTCTCCAATTTGGCGTTCCGACCAATTGGACTAAAACGACCTGCCCTTACTGTGGAACCGGATGCGAAATGCATGTGGGCACTCGCCAGGGGCGCATTGTCGAAATCAAACCTGCGCCAAACGCGCCAGTTAATAAAGGCCATCTTTGCGTGAAGGGGCGTTACAGCTACGAATTTGTGTACGCTCCTGACCGGATCACTTCGCCGATGATTCGCGAAGACGGACAATGGCGAACCGTTTCCTTGTCCGAAGCCATTAATTTCACGGCCGCGCATTTGCGCCAAATCCTTGCACAGCACGGTCCCGACAGTGTCGGCGTGCTGGGTTCGGCGCGCGCAACCAACGAAGAAAACTATCTGGCGCAGAAATTCGCCCGCGTCGCGTTGGGAACCAACAACGTGGATTGTTGCGCGCGCGTTTGCCACGGGCCGACCGCTGCCGCCATGAAACTGACGCTGGGAACCGGCGCGGCGACGAATTCTTACGACGACATCGAACACGCAAAAACCATTCTGGTGTGTGGAGCGAACGCGACGGAAAATCACCCGATCATTGGCGCGCGCATCAAACAGGCCGCCATCAACGGAGCCAAGCTGATTGTGATTGACCCGCGCAATATTGAGCTGGCGCAGTATGCAGATTTGCATCTGGCGTTGCGTCCGGGAACCAATGTGCCGCTGCTCAACGCAATGGCCTGCACAATTCTGGAAGAACAGCTTTGCGACCCAGCCTTCTTGACCGAGCGCGTAGCCGATGCGGAAGAGTTTCGGGATTTCGTTTTCCAATACACGCCGGAGAAAGTCGCCGCAATTTGTGGCCTGGAAGCGACGGAAATTCGACAGGCTGCGCGACTGTACGCACAAACCAAACCGGCCATGTGCTTCCACGGATTGGGCGTAACCGAACACACACAGGGCACGGAAGGCGTCATGTGTCTGGTCAATCTGGCGTTGCTGACAGGAAATATCGGCAAACCCGGAACCGGCATCAATCCGCTGCGCGGGCAAAACAACGTGCAAGGTTCCGCGCACATGGGATGCGAACCCGGCAATCTGACCGGTTACGTTCCGATTGCCGCCAACCGCGAATTGTTTGAAACCGTTTGGCGCGCCGACCTACCGATGTCTCAGGGGCTGAACCTGATGCAGATGATGGATGCTGCGGAATCCGGGACGCTCAAGGCGTTATGGGGAATCGGCTATGACATCCTGCTGACCAATGCGAACGTCAACGCCACGCGCCAGGCATTGGCCAAACTCGATCTGGTCATCATCCAGGACATGTTTTTGAATGAAACCGCGCGGGAATTCGGCACTGTGTTTCTGCCTGCGGCCTCGTCGTACGAAAAAGACGGAACCTTTATGAATGCCGAACGGCGCGTCCAGCGCGTTCGCAAAGCGATTGACCCGCCCGGCGAAGCCAAATCCGATTGGGAAATTATTTGTTTGCTGGCGCGCTCGCTGGGCAAAGCCGACGGCTTTGATTTTCATTCTGCGGAAGAAATCTGGGATGAAGTGCGCGCCGTTTGGCAAGCCGGGCAAGGCATCAGCTATGCGCGAATCGAAGACGCCGGATTGCAATGGCCCTGCCCGGATGAAAAACATCCCGGAACGCAAATGCTTCACACGGCCACCTTCCCGCTGGGAGAAAAAGCCGCGCTGCGTCGTGTCGCCTTCCACCCGACACAGGAAACCGTCAGCGATCAATATCCGTTGCTGCTAATCACGGGGCGAACCCTGACGCAATTCAATGCCGGAACCATGACCATGCGAACAAAAAATGCTGCATTGCGTCCGGCGGATTCCCTGGATGTTTCTGCGGCGGATGCGAAGTCATTGGGCTTGGCAGAGGGCGAAAGCATTAGGTTGCTGAGCCGGTACGGGCAAGCTGTTTTGCCAATTCACATCAGCGACGAAGTCAATCCGGGCGAATTGTTTTCCACCTTCCACACCGCCGAAGCTTTTTTGAATTGCGTCACCAGCCCATATCGGGATGGTTATGTCGGCACGCCCGAATACAAAGTCACGGCTGTCAAAATCGAAAAGCTTTCCGCCCGCCAATAAGAATTTTCCCCTTCTTGATCTATCGCCAAGCTTGAAGGAAGATGCTCTTCCTTGTAACCAAACCTCTCAACGTTATGAATCAAGAATCGAACAAACCACTGGTCGCAGTGATTATGGGCAGCAAGTCCGATTGGGAAACCATGCGTCACGCCGACGAAATGCTGACCAACTTTGGCGTCGCGCACGAATGCCGGATTGTTTCGGCGCATCGCACGCCGGACTTAATGGCGGAATTTGCCTCCCAGGCCGAAGCGCGCAGCATCGAAGTCATCATCGCTGGCGCAGGCGGTGCAGCGCACTTGCCTGGCATGGTCGCAGCGCAAACATTGATTCCTGTGTTGGGCGTGCCGGTCGAAAGTCACGCGCTGAAAGGTATGGATTCGCTGCTTTCGATTGTCCAAATGCCCGGCGGTATTCCGGTGGGAACGCTGGCCATTGGCAAAGCTGGAGCGACAAATGCCGCATTGCTGGCCGTAGCGATTTTGGCGAATTCGCGGCCTGAATTGCGCGAACGATTACGCCAATTCCGCGAAGAGCAGACCAATCGAGTCTTGAATGACATTCTTCCGCGTTGAGTTCACAGTTCGCGGTTCGCAATTCATAGCGACCGCAAACCAGAAACAGCGGGCCGTTTGAACATAGCCTCGGCTATCTTTTTCCTTGTGAGTTCCGGTTAAAAACTTTCAGTTGCCAATACAGGCGACTGAGAACTGCGAACTGAGAACTGCGAACTTTTATGACCATTCTTCCCGGATCAGTCATCGGCGTGTTAGGCAGCGGCCAGCTTGGCCGTATGTTCACGATTGCCGCGCGGCGCATGGGTTATCGCGTTCACACCTTTTCCCCGGAAACCGACACGCCCACAGGACAGGTAGCCGATGTCGAAATCAAAGCGCATTACGACGACCTGAACGCCGTTCGCGGATTCGCGTCGGCAGTGGATGTCGTGACTTTTGAATTTGAAAACGTTCCGTCCGCCACCGCCGCCGCCGCCGCCGAACGCGCGCCGGTGCGACCTGACGGTCAGATTCTGCACACGACGCAACATCGGCTGCGCGAAAAAACCTTTCTCAGCGGTCACGGCTTTCCCGTTACACCGTTCAAACCGATCAACTCCATCGAAGATTTGCGCGCAGGTTTGGCCGAATTCGGCTATCCGGCAATTTTGAAAACGGCTGGCTTCGGATACGACGGCAAAGGACAGGTGAAAATCAAAGCTCCGTCCGGCAATGAAGATGTAGCCGAAGCCGCGCTGGCTATCGCAGGCAAACAGGAATTGGTGCTGGAAGCATTTGTGGATTTCGACCGCGAACTTTCTGTCGTTGCCGCGCGCGGAGTGGATGGCAGTTTTGCGCATTGGGGAGCCATTGAAAATCAACACAGCAATCACATTCTGGATGTTTCTATCGCTCCGGCGCACGTAACGCCGGAAATCGCTGCGGAAGCCGTTGCCATCACACGCGGTGTGCTGGAACAGTTGAACGTTGTGGGAGTGATGTGTGTGGAATTCTTTCTGACACGGCAAGGCAAGTTACTGATCAACGAATTGGCTCCGCGCCCGCACAATTCCGGGCATCTGACCTTTGACGCTTGCGTCACCAGCCAGTTTGAACAGCAATTGCGCGCCGTATGCGGATTGCCACTGGGTTCGACCGAATTTTTGCGCCCGGCGGCCATGGCGAACTTGCTGGGGGATTTGTGGGAACGTGGCGAACCGAATTGGGTGGCGGCTTGCGCAATGCCCGAAGTCAAATTGCATTTGTACGGCAAGATGGTTCCGAAACCCGGTCGCAAGATGGGCCATCTGACCGCGATGGCTGAAACGGCGGACGAAGCCGCAACACTTGTCAGAGCGGCGCGCGAGGCTTTAACCAGAAAATTTCATTAGCAATCGCAAGGGCAGCCACAGAGTCGCAGAGGCACGGAGTCAGGAAAGGGTTTTCACGGAAATCCGAGGAACATCTTTGTGGCTCAGTGCCTCTGTGGCAATCGTTCTCTTGTTTTGCGTAAGTCCCATAAGGAATAAATTGAATGCTTAACGAAGGACTGCCTCAGTTCCCAGAATCAGAAATAACAATGCCTGCCTTGTTCATCGGCCACGGCAGTCCGATGAACGCCATCGAAGACAACGAATTCAGTCAGGTCTGGGCTGAAGTCGCTCAATCCATCCCCAAGCCCAAGGCCATCTTGTGCATCTCTGCTCATTGGCAAATAGTCGGAACGCAGGTCACAGCGATGGCGCAGCCCAAAACCATTCACGATTTTTACGGCTTCCCGCAAGCCTTGTTTGAGGTGAATTACCCTGCGCCCGGTTCGCCGGAATTGGCGCAGTTGGTTCAACAAACGGTTCGTTCGACGCCTGTTCAGCTCGATCAACAATGGGGATTGGATCACGGCGCGTGGTCTGTGCTGTGCCGCATGTTTCCGGCGGCAGACATTCCGGTTGTTCAACTCAGCCTGGATCAGCACAAAGCGCCAGAGTTTCATTACAACCTTGGCAAAGAACTTCGCGGGCTTCGCCGCCGAGGCGTGCTGATCGTCGGCAGCGGCAACATTGTCCACAACTTGCGAATGATTGCCTGGCGCGATGAAGCTCACGATTGGGCGGTGGAATTCGACGAACGCATCCAACGAGCGATTCTTGCTGGTGACCACGACACAATCATCAACTTTGATCAGATGGGAGAACTGGCTCGGCTGGCTGTTCCCACGGATGAACACCTTCTGCCGTTGCTGTATGTGCTGGCGTGTCAGGAAAACGAAGCGATCAGTTTCTTTGCGGAAAAGGTGACGTTGGGAGCAATCTCGATGCGGTCACTTCGAATTGGCTAAATCAGGCGAAGAGGTTTTCGACAGGATTTACAGGATTCACAAGATGAAAAACCATCCTGTTCATCTTGTGAATCCTGTCTGATTTTTGAGTCTCAGTTTTTGTGCGGATGTTGCTGGTAATGCTGGCGCAGCAAATCCTTCCCGTAATCATTTCCGTTCGGAGTCCGCACCACAGTGTGAATATGTTCGTGGTTGGGTTTGTTCGGGTCAGACAGGTGGCGCAGATTTGCCGGAGTCTGATGATCGAACTCAATCAGAATCACCGGGCTGTGAACTCGATAATAAAACACACTGTCTTTCTCAGTTTCACCCACCCAGGCAAACCAGGTGTTATCAATGTGTTGACGGACTTCGCTCATCTTCACCTTGGCGTGGCCATCATCCATGTTGCTGACGTACTGACCGACCAAACCCAGCAACTGCTCCTTCTGTTTTGCGTTCAGCTCTGAACCGCGAATGCCTTTGTAATCCAGCACGACGTTGTCTTTGAAGGCTTCGCCAACGTTTTGGTTTTTGGTTTTGGAAACGGACAGGACTGCTTTCTTGCGTTGGTCTGCGGTCAGGGCGTTAATCATCGCCAAGCCCTTGTTTTGCTCATCCTGCAAAATCGTCGTGCCCTTGTATTTGCCGGAAGTCGCCGTCACGGGTTCTGATCCCCAAAACGCCGGAGTCATCACCACCTGATCGCCCAGCACGAAGTAATTGATGATCAGATGATGGCCGTCCAGTTGCCATCCCCACGGTTCTTTGTCCGAGGGCTTGCCCATGACCGTGAAGTAATAGCGATTGTCGCCATATTGATCAAAATCATTGTTGTTCAACTCACCCAGCGTGTAGTTGAGTTTCATAATGTCCTGGGACAGCTTCAAGCCTTTGGCGCTCAAGGAGGCGCGCATCAACCCCAGTGCCGCTTGCCGCTGAGCGTCGGTCATATCAATGAAGCCGGTTCCTTGCCGAACATAAAAATGCTGGTTCATCCATTTGCGCCATTCGTCGTCATCCACCGTAAACAGAGTTTTCGTTTTTTGCTCCGGCGTTAGCACAGCCAGAAACGCATCCGCCGCCTTGCGCACCGGCGCGGTCGAAACTCCGCTGGATTTGATGGCGAACAGGTTCGGAACGACGTTGCCGTCGGTGGTTATGCCTTTGAACGGTTGCGCCAATCCGGCCTTTTCAGATTCGATGGATCGCTGTTTGAACTGAGCGAGCCGTTGACTGGGTGATGGTTGCTGCGAAAAGCTTCGGATGCCGAAGCCTGCGACGACAAAGAGAGCGAATAAACCAATTACACAGAGAAAACGAACCGCTGAAGTCATTTTGGGGTAGAGGGTTTTCTGCATGGCGTTACCTTAAAAAAAGTGGGACAAGCTGCCAGCTTGTCCCAGTCTGATGCGAATAAAGATCAGTCAAAAAGCAGGACAAGCTGGCAGCTTGTCCTGCTCCCTTTACGCAGCCAGTTGTTTGCGGATGGGCAGTTCACGAATGCGCTTACCCGTTGCGGCAAAAATTGCGTTGGTGAGCGCCGGAAGCATCGGCGGAACTCCGGGTTCGCCCACGCCAGCCGGTGGTTCGTCGCTGTCCACCAGATGCACGTGAGTCATCACCGGCGATTCCTGGATGCGCGGAACCAGATAATCGTGGAAGTTTGATTGCACGATAGCTCCGTCTTTGGCCGTGATTTCACTCATCATCGCGATGCCCGCGCCGAAGGTCGAAGCGCCTTCAAACTGCGAACGCACTCGATCGGGATTGATGATGCGGCCCGCGTCGGCGGCGATATGAACTTCCGGAATCCGTAGCTTGCCTGCGCTGTCCACTTCGACTTCGACGACGGCGGCAATGTAACTGTAAAAGCTCCAGTGCGCCGCAATGCCCAGCGCGCGGCCTTTAGTGGCTTTGCGTTTTGCCCAGCCGGATTTATCCGCCGCCAGTTCGATCACGCGACGCAACCGCGCCGTGTCGAGCGGGAATTTTTTCGAGCGCGGATCGTTCTGTCCCAGATCAATCTTGCGATCTTTGCCGAGCAAATCCAGCAGGTATTCGACTCGATCACGATTGGCCAGCGCGGCCAGTTCGTCAGCGAACGAATGCACGCCGAATGCGTGGTAAATATTGGACACCGAACGCAACCAGCCGATGCGAACGTGCGCTTTGGCCGGGCCGTTTTCCGCGCGATGGTTCGCAATATCGAACGGCAAATTCGTCCACCCCATTCCCAGTTCAAACCCCTGACCGGTGTTGGCCATCGGACTGAACATCGCGCCAATCGAAGGAAACGCGCTGCGTTGCAACCAGGCCGTTGGACGCCCCTTGTCGTCCAGCTTGGCTTTCAAATACATCGCCGCGACCGAGTGGTAATAATCGAAGCGTATGTCGTCTTCGCGCGTCCAGGTGACTTTGACCGGCTTGCCGACTTCTTTCGACAACAGCGCAGCTTCGGCGACGTAATCGGGTTTGGATTTGCGACCGAAGCCTCCGCCCAGCAGTGTGACGTGGCATTCGACGTTGTCTTTGTTGATGCCCAGCGCCGCCGCAACAGTGTCCTGCACAGCTTGCGGGTTTTGCGTCGCGGTGTGGATGACGACTTTGCCGTCTTTGAAATCCGCCACAGCCGCAGGAGTTTCCATCGGAGCGTGTGACAGATGCGGCACGTAATATTCGGCTTCGTGCGTTTTGCCGCCTTTGGCAAATTCGGCATCTACGTCGCCGATGTTCCGCGCAGCCTTCTGCGGTTTACGAACCGTTTCCAGCAACGCCTGTTTGTATTTCGCCGAATCGTAACCAGCGTTTTCTCCGCCGTCCCATTCGACTTTCAGCTTTTCGCGGCCTTTGCGCGCAGCCCAAGTGCTGTTGGCGATGACGGCGACGCCGCCCAACGGTTTGAATCCATACGGCGGAGTCAGATGCGGCAATTTCACCACTTTCTGAACGCCTTTTACCGCCAGAGCGTCTTTGTCGTCCACGCTTTTCAGCTTGCCGCCATACACCGGCGCGTGTTCGATGGACGCGTGAACCATTCCGGGCATTTTGGCGTCAATGCCGAACGTGCCTTTGCCCGAAACGATGTCGCCAATGTCCACCGTCGGCATTGCTTTTCCAATGTAACGGAACTCGGCGGGCGTTTTCAGTTTCAGGTCGGCTTTGTTTGGCGCGGTCAACTTTGCAGCCGCCGCAGCCAATTCGCCGTAACCCAGCTTTTTGCCGCTGGTGTGAACGACCTGATGGTTTTGCGCTTTGCATTCGCTCACCGGGACTCCCCATTTCGCGGCGGCGGCGGCAACCAGCATGTGTCGCGCCGTGGCTCCCGCTTCGCGGAAGGTGTCGTAAAAATCGCGGATCGAACACGAACCGTCTGTGTTCTGATCGCCATACTTTTTGTCACCGATGGCCTGTTCCAGCTTGACGCGTTTCCAATCGGCTTCCAGTTCATCGGCCAACACCGTCGGCAACACACTGCGGATTCCCGTGCCCATTTCCGACCGGTGAATGACGATGATCACCGAACCGTCAGGTTCAATGCCCAGATACACGTTTGGATTCCACGCGGCCTTTTCGGCTTTGGTCAGCGGCGCAGCCAGCACGTCTTCCGGCATCAACTTGGCAGCCAGCACAAGCGCTCCGGCAGAAAACATTCCGCCTAAAAATGTGCGACGAGTAACGACTTCAATTCGGTTCATTATTCCGCACCTCCTGTTTTCTGAGTCGCAGCTTTTGGAGCAGTAGTTGGCTTCGCCGCAGGAGCCGCAGTTTTGCCATTCGCGGCAACTTTGATCGCTTCGCGGATGCGCTGGTAAGTTCCGCAACGACAGATGTTGCCTTTCATCGCGGCATCAATGTCGGCGTCAGTCGGCTTGGGTTTGGTTTTCAGCAGCGCCGCAGCCTGCATAATCTGCCCTGTCTGGCAGTACCCGCACTGCGGAGCGTTGACCTGTTTCCAGGCTTGCTGCACCGGATGCGTGCCGGTGGCGCTCAGACCTTCAATAGTGGTGACGGCTTTGCCCGCCAGACTCTGCATCTGCGTTTGGCAGCTTCGCACGGCTGAGCCGTTCACGTGAACCGTGCAAGCTCCGCACAGCCCTTCGCCGCAGCCATACTTCGTGCCGGTCAATTCAATTTCGTCGCGCAGATACCACAACAGCGGCATCTCAGGATCGCCGTCGAACTGACGCGCGACCCCGTTCACTTTGAATGTGATCATTGTTGTTTTCTCCCGGAGTTGTCAGGTTTTCAGTAAAACGTTGTGTTCGATGGATGGGCACATTATGCACGCCGGACTGGTTTCGCCAATAGCTGAGAAGAGCCTCTTGAATGCCAAACCTGGGACAAATTACCGCGAGATTGCGACAAAACTCCACAGCCAAGGCCCACCAATTGGTCTGATATCAAGTCGCAAGTGAAAGCACATCCAACGAAACGCTGGGCGAAGACTCCCTGTTTTAGAAATGCGCTTCTTAAACGATCCCCGGATTCAATCCTTTGCCGAAGAATTGCCCAAATAACACCGGAACCGGCACCAAATATCCCTGTTATTGGCGCTGGCATACCGTTTGCGATCCGCCAGTGGAACATACTGAACAAACAATATGAATATGAATCATAAAGCGCTGAATCATTCCTCACCTCATCTCACCCCATTTCAACGGCTGAGGTCAACCCTTCGACTGGACCTTCAAGATTATGTCTTAATTGTGATTTACACGGTTTTTATTGGCTTGTTAATGTTGGCAGTACCGCTGGCAGCTCAGGCTTTGGTCAACACCATTGCGGCAGGAGTGATGTTGCAACCGTTGGTAGTACTGACGTTTGGCGTGTTCGGAGCGTTGTTATTTGCCGGCGTGTTGCGACTGTTAAAACTGTCGCTGTTGGAAAAGCTGCAACAGCGAGTGTTCGCGCGAATCTGCCTGCAATTGACAGAGCACCTGCCGCGGATTCAACACGACGTGCTTAGCCGAGAATATTCGCCGCAACTGGCCAATCGCGTGTTTGAGTTGGTCACAATTCAAAAAGCCCTGGCCAAAATCTTGCTCGATGGTCCGGGCGCGGTGCTGCAAGTGCTGATCGCATTGTTGCTGATGTCATTTTATAGTCCGTATTTATTGGCTTTTGCATTGTTCCTGATCCTGTTTGTGGCGTTTGTCATTGGCGTCTTAGGCATTGGCGGACTGAGCACCAGCATTCAGGAGTCGTATAGCAAATACCACATGGCCGATTGGTTGGAAGAATTGGCGAGATGCCAGCGAAGTTTCAAGATGAATGCCGCGCCTGATTTCGCTCTTGAAAAAGCCGACTCGCTGATTGTGGATTACATCAAGGCACGAGCCAGGCATTTTCGAATTTTGTTTCGCCAGGCATTCGGAGACTCGTTGTTTCGCGCGGTTGCCAGTGCCGGCGTGCTGGCCATTGGCGGATGGCTGGTGATCAACCGCCAGATGACGCTGGGGCAGATAGTCGCGTCTGAAATTGTCATTGTCGGCGCATTGCAGGGCCTGGAAAAGGTGATACGCCTGCTGGAAACCGGATACGATTTGCTGACTGGCGTGGACAAGGTGGGGCATTTGATGGATTTACCTGTTGAACGAGCTAAAGGGCGTGAATTGAAACAAAACCCCGACGGAGCTGGCGTGGTTTGTCGCAAAGTCCGCTTTTCATATGAAGGGCGCGGAGAAACGCTTTCCAATTTGGATTTGGTCATCAATCCGGGCGAACATGCCAGTCTGATTGGCAAAAGCGGAGTCGGCAAATCCACTTTGGTGGCGTTGCTGTGCGGGTTGCAGGAAGCGAATCAAGGACTGGTGCAAATCAATGGCCTGGATGTGCGTGATGTGCATCCAGAAAGTTTGCGACGGTCGGTTGGGCTGGTCAGCGATGCCAACGAAGTTTTCGCCGGAACCATTGAAGACAACATTTTGCTGGGTCACGAAGAAATGGCCAACGAAGATTTGCAATGGGCCATTGAATTCGCTCAATTAACTGACGACCTGACCCGATTGCCTCACGGATTACAAACCCACTTGATCAGCGAAGGCCGTAATTTATCGCGCGGTCAGGTTCAGCGGCTGATGATTGCTCGCGCAGTGGTGACGCGTCCGCAGTTATTGATTCTGGACGAGGGGTTCACCGGCGTAGATGAAGACGACAAGTTGAAAATTCTGGAAAATCTGTTTGCTCCTGAGCATAACTGGACGATCATCAACATTTCGCATGACCCGGAAATCGTCGCGCGCTCCCGAACCGTTCACGTTATGGCGTCAGGCAAAATTGTCGAATCAGGTTCGCCATCCGAACTGATGAGATTGCGCAATAGCGAATTCATCAAACTCTTTCCCAGCCTTGGGCTGCGCGAAATCAAATAATTCTCTGTAATCTAAATTTTGAAGTTATGTCAGCGTTAAAGATGGAAAAAGCCGGGGTCTTGGAATTGGCCTCAAAAAAACCGCATTCAGCGAAACAGGTCGAACTGCGTTCACTGGAATTGATCAAAACTCCGCACCGATTTCGCACTGTGGCTTTGGCAGTGTTGGTGTTGTTGGTGCTATTGGCGCTTTGTTTGATTTTTGTTCCGTGGCAACAATCGGTCACCGGATATGGCCG
>ERZ650309.745-NODE-745-length-15753-cov-5.978341_pt1 | contig 15753 bp, 11 predicted proteins | sample MGYA00376245_ERZ650309 | MGnify/ENA primary metagenome ERZ650309 (study PRJEB26733, sample SAMN07839294) | wastewater metagenome | biome: urban; feature: wastewater treatment plant; material: waste water | place: USA: North Carolina | collected 2016-04-26 ...
CCCCTGCTGTTGAAGAGATCGGATTTGCACTGGTGAGGGTCCTGACCGGATTCTTTATTGTTCGTTATGGCCGTGAGTTGTTTCACATTGATGAACTCCTCAAATTTTTAAGCGATGAAAAAAGTATTCCTATGCCTTGCTATTGTTTTATCTTGTAGTTGTGAAACTGTTCAACAGGTGCTGGAAAATGTGCCAATGAATGGCGGATTATCTACTACACAAATTGCCGCAGGTCTAAAAGAAGCCTTATCCATTGGTACGCAAAATGGCTCCAACCAACTCAGCAGTCTCAATGGATTTTTTGGAAATGCTGCCATAAAAATTCTTATGCCGCAAGAAGCGCAAAATGTTGAAAAAACATTGCGCAGCGTAGGCCTTGGCAGTTTGGTGGACAATGCAATACTTTCTATGAACAGAGCAGCAGAAGAAGCAGCAAAGAGTGCGGCTCCCATTTTTTTAGATGCCATAAAAGGGATGAGTATTTCTGATGCAGTGGGTATTTTAAAGGGTGGAGATTATGGGGCTACAAATTATTTTAAACAGAGTACATCAGCGGCATTGACTGCTGCTTTCAGTCCTGTTATCAATAATGCCATGGAAAAAGTAAATGTTACAAAATATTGGAATGATGTATTTAGTATGTACAATAAATTTTCCAGTAAACCTGTTGAAACTGATTTGGGCGCATTTGTAACAGCAAAAGCACTGGATGGTATTTTTTATGCTGTAGGTCAGGAAGAACAAAAAATCAGAAAAGATCCTGTGGCACGAGTTACCGATTTATTAAAATCAGTTTTTGGAAGTTCCTTGGCTCAGGGAGGCAACTAAAAGAGATTATTATTTGTTATAGCCTCATGTTTCTGCATGAGGTTTTTTTTTATGGCATATCAACCAATGTCTATATGCCTGATTTTATTTTTTCATTTATTTATTTTGCTGCGCAATGAAAGAAATACGACAACAGAAAATTTTAAGTTACTGGTTATTTATTGGTGTAGGTATGCTGATGATACAGGTTTTACTGGGTGGCATTACAAGGCTTACTGGCAGCGGATTAAGCATAACAGAATGGAAGCCCATTATGGGTGCATGGCCACCCACATCCTCAGCGCAATGGGAGGCTTCATTTAATGCTTATAAAGAGATTGCCCAATATAAATACTTGAACAATCATTTCACTTTAGCAGATTTTAAATTCATCTTTTTTTGGGAATGGTTTCATAGACTCTGGGCAAGATTTATGGGGCTTGTTTTTCTTATGCCTTTTATTTTTTTTATAGTAAAGGGATATTTCAAGAAAAAGATGATTGTACCTTTAGTGATCTTATTTTTTCTTGGTGCTTTGCAAGGTTTAATTGGCTGGCTGATGGTAAGCACAGGGCTCAATGAGGAAAATCTTTATGTAAGTCATTTTGCATTATCCATACATTTTATGTCGGCTATGGTACTTACAGTTTATACATTTTGGTTTGCGCTTCAGTTGAAAATAGCGCACCAAAAAATTGATAATGCTTCTATAAAAAAGAATACCATATTCATTACGGCACTACTATCCATTCAGTTGATATATGGCTGTTTTATGGCTGGGCTTAAAGCAGCATCTGCCGCTCCTACTTGGCCTTTAATTAATGGAAGTTTTTTCCCGAAACCGATTTTTGAAAATGGACTCCACGATGCATTTTTTGATTTAATAACCATTCAATTGATACATCGCATGCTGGCATATTTTATTTTTTTCATCATCATTGTGTGGTCGATAAAAGCAAGAAAAATTTCAAGAGATACTGTGTTTGTCAAAATGCTGAAATGGCCGCCAATATTGGTTCTTACGCAAGTAATCTTAGGTATTTGTAGTATCCTTACCAGTACAAGTGCCATACGTGGACAATTTGGAAAATTTGAATGGGTAGCCTTGCTACACCAGCTCAATGGTATGCTATTGTTACTCAGTTTAATTTCTATTATATTTATCACTGGGAAAAAAGTTAAATCCATTTGATACAGAAAACTGTTAAACTATACTTCTGAAGGGTTACTTTATTTCAGTACTTTGAATAGATGTATAATGTAGAAGCTTATTTTTACCATCTGATAGAACATGAAATTAAAGCATTACATATTATTTTTATTCATTCAGCTACTATTCATAACAGCCAAAGCGCAGGAAGTTGGAAAATATGATACGATATTAGTTTATGCCTGTGTAGAACCATCCGGAGATACTATACCATGTAGTTGGTTAGAGACCGTGACTGTACAAGGTAAATTGCACGGCAAATGGAAGAAAAAATATGCGGGATGGGCAAGGCTCCGCAATGCTGTGTATGTTACATATCCTTATGCCATTACTGCTTCAAAAGTGATGAATGACATTAATGCACAATTAGTAAATGTGCATGATAAAAAAAAGCGCAAAGCAATCATTCAAAGCAGGGAAAAAGATTTAAAAAGTCAATTTGCTGATAAACTTACGCAGCTATCTGTATATCAGGGAAAGGTTTTAATGAAGCTCATCAATCGGCAAACAGGCAATAACTGTTATGAAATCATTGAATCCTATAAAGGAAAATTTGACGCCAAATTTTGGCAAACAATGGCATTAATATTTGGCAGCAATCTGCGCCAAGCCTATGACCCTAACGGGAATGATGAAGTAATGGAAATGATTGTAAAGGATGTAGAAAAAATGTATGGATACGGAAAATAATTATCCATGGTTACTTCGAGTTTTCTTTCTTTATTTGAGTTCCTTTTTTATATCTTATGGGCCCATCAGTCATACATTTGCAACCATTTTCAAAATACATGAGTAGCAAATACAATAATGAAATAAATCGCAGAAGGAGTTTTGCAATTATTAGTCACCCGGATGCAGGTAAAACAACACTGACCGAAAAATTTCTACTTTTTGGAGGAGCCATTCAAACCGCAGGTGCAGTAAAAAGTAATAAAATCAAGAAGCATGCTACCAGCGACTTTATGGAGATTGAAAGACAACGTGGTATTTCAGTGGCCACATCTGTAATGACTTTTGAATACAAAGACAAACTCATTAATCTCTTAGACACACCCGGTCACAAAGATTTTGCGGAAGACACTTATCGTACATTAACAGCAGTTGATAGTGTAATATTAGTGGTGGACAGTGTTAATGGAGTAGAAGCACAAACACGCAGGCTCATGGAAGTATGCCGTATGCGCCACACTCCGGTCATTGTGTTCATCAACAAAATGGATAGAGACGGAAAAAACAGGTTTGATTTATTAGAAGAAATTGAAAAGGAATTAAATATCAATCTACATCCACTCACTTGGCCAATCAATAGCGGTAAGGATTTTAAGGGTGTGTATGATTTATCTCAAAAGAGCCTACTACTCTTCACACCGGGCACAAAAGCAAATGATGAAGATGTACTTTTAATTGATGATTTGCATCAGTCAGTTGTTGATCAAAAATTGGGGATGAATGACGCCAATACGCTTAGGGAAGATACAGAACTTATTGATGGGGTATATGGCGCATTGAATGTAGAGGACTATCTAAACGGAAAAACGGCTCCTGTATTTTTTGGTAGTGCGGTCAATAATTTTGGTGTAAGAGAAATGCTCAATACATTTATTGACATAGCTCCTTTACCACAGTATAGAGAAACCAATACAAGAAGGGTAGATGTAACGGATGATAAACTCTCAGGGTTTATCTTTAAAATACATGCTAACTTAGACCCAAGACATAGAGACCGTATTGCATTTATGCGAATTTGCAGTGGGCGCTTTGAGCGCAATAAATATTATCACCATGTAAGGCTCAATAAAGACATCAGATTTGCAAATCCTTATTCATTTCTTGCACGGAGCAAGGACATTATTGAAGATGCTTATCCTGGAGATGTGGTGGGTCTTTTTGATACCGGCAATTTTAAAATTGGAGACACCCTTACAGAAGGTGAAGATTTTTATTTTACAGGCATACCCACGTTTTCCCCCGAAATTTTTAAGGAATTGGTCAATAAAGATCCTATGAAAACAAAGCAACTTGAAAAGGGAATTTCACAGCTGATGGATGAAGGTGTAGCACAATCATTTACACAGTTTGGAGGGAATAAAAAAATAATTGGCTGCGTGGGTGAGCTGCAGTTTGAAGTCATACAATATAGGTTGCTACATGAATATGGTGCCGCCTGCGAATTTAGAATGGTGCCATTTTATAAAGCCTGTTGGCTCACTACAAAAAATCAATCCGTACTCGATGAATTTCTTCGATTCAGAGATGCAAATACTGGATATGACAAAGACAATATGCCTGTATATCTTGCCCAAAGCGATTGGTTTCTACAAACAGAAATAAAAAACAATCCTGATATCACTTTTCACTTTACCAGCGAAGTGCATAAAGCTGAAATGGTGTAATTGCTACCCACTTTTTTTGTATTTTTATTATTCCGTATTTCCAGTGCTAATACACTTGTTGTTATTATAAAATTGTTCTATAAATTATTTCCAAAAAATATCTATGTCATTTACAGTTGAAATATCAGACAATCAAATTGCTCACTTAAAGGATAATATATCTGGCACTTATGTTGAAATATTTCCCACAGGTGCTTTATTAAATCAATTTATTTTTAAAAATGAAGATGGACAGTATTTTAACTGTATAGATGGTCTTACGGGTTTAGAAGAAGCGAATAACAACAGTTGGTTTAAGAGTTCAAAGCTCAGCCCATTTGTATGCAGGCTGAGTAATGCATCATTTGAATTTCAAAATAAAGTATATACTACAGGAAAAAGTTTTTCAGGTGCACATGCATTGCATGGTTTGATTTATGATGCGCCTTTCCACATTACTGCGCAGCAGGCCACAGATAAATTTGCTTCAGTCACTTTGGAATATAGCTGGCTGGGCAATGCAGGTTTTCCTTTCAGTTATCATATTGCTGTTATCTATACCCTCTCCGCAGCCAATCAGCTATCTATTCAAACTACAGTTACCAATAAAGCGGAATCTGCAATGCCGCTGGCAGATGGATGGCATCCATATTTTAATATGCAAGCTCCAGCTGATGACTGTTGTATTGAAATGGAGGTGGTTGGAAAAATTAAAATGAATGACCAATTGATACCAACAGGTCATATTATAAATGCATCTCCTTATAATGGTCAGTTACCTTTAAAGGAACAGCATTTTGATGATTGCTTTATGCTTTCAGAAGCCAATCGAATTTGCACTGTGCAAGGCCCATACTATCAGGTTACAATCCATGCAGTTGAAAATTATCCTTACTTACAAATCTTTACTCCGGATCATAGACAAAGTATTGCCATAGAAAACTTGAGCAGTGTGCCAGATGCTTTTAACAATGGTTTGGGTCTGATTCTATTAGAGCCCGATCAATCAAAAAATTTTCATACGACATACAGTGTACATTGCAAATGATGTGGCTATAGATGCATTACTGCTATCATACTAATTTCAACATTGACATTTTTTGGTAATCCTTTTACTGCTACTGTTTCTCTTGCAGGAAAATCTCCAGTAAAATAACCGCTGTATATTTCATTTACTTCGGCAAATAATTGCATATCAGTCAAGAAAATTGTTGTTTTAACCACATGGTTAAAATTGATTTTTGCCTCTGTAAGAATAGCATGTAGATTTTTCATTACTTGAGTAGTTTCAGTTGCTATACTGCTATTTATCAAATCGCCAGTAGATGGATCAATACAAACCTGACCGCTAATAAATATCAGATCTCCGGTTTTTACTGCTTGACTATAAGGCCCAATTGGCGCAGGTGCCATATTTGTTTGAATAATTTGTTTTGACATGTGAAATTTTATTACTGTAAATTTTAATGCTGGCAAATTGCTTTTTTTTCTGCACATACACAACCTATTTTTGCCACTCAATTTTTTTTTAATGCGAATAGCGGTGTATGGCAATGCAACAGAACTGTCTGTATGGCAAGCCAAACAAATAAATGACGGACAAGAAGTATTGCTATGTAGTGATGCTACATCTTTTCAACTATCCAATGCTGATGTCTATTTTCAATTTAGTGGTGAAAAGGTATTAGTGTTACCAAGTAATCATACCACTGTTTTTTATCATTCAGTTCTATGCACATCACAGGTATTGCCGCAGGCTGTAATTCGTTTTAATGGGTGGCCATTATTCTTTGAAAAAGAAATCATTGAAATAGCAGGCGGAAATGAATATGTGCATGCTGCATCCCTATTACTTCAACAAATTGGTATCAAAAATACCATCGCTCCGGATGCGCCGGGATTCATAGCAGCACGCATTATTGCCATGATTATTAATGAGGCATATTTTGCATTAGAAGATGAAGTTTCTGATAAAAGCCAAATAGATACTGCTATGAAGCTGGGTACCAATTATCCGAATGGACCCTTTGAATGGGTATCTATCATTGGGTTAAAAAATATAGTAAACCTTTTGAATGAATTGAGTAAAGAGGATTCCAGATATAGACCATCTTCAAAAATGTTAGAAGCAGTTAGTACAGTATAATGGCGGTTATTCTTCATATAGATACAGCATTAGAGCATGGAGGTGTATGCCTAAGTGAAGGCAATCATTTACTAGCGTCAAAATCGAATATAATATGGCAGCAGCATGCTGCTTTTTTGCAACCTGCTATACAAGAAATTTGTAGAGAAGCAGGTTTGCTATTACCTGATGTTCATGCAATAGCAGTAAGTAATGGTCCGGGAAGCTATACTGGTTTGCGTGTTGGGCTTGCATCTGCAAAAGGTTTGTGTTATGCTTTAGATAAACCACTTATCCTCTTAAATACTTTGCATATTATGGCTGCTTCATTTGCGAAGCAATTCGCCAAGCAAGATGCATTGCTTTGCCCCATGATAGATGCCCGGCGAATGGAAGTTTATACAGCTTTGTATGATAGCCGTTTGCAGATAATAAAATTACCTCACGCTACGATTCTAAGCCCTGATTTCATGCAAGATCAGGCCGCTAAAGATTCCATCTATTATTTTGGAAATGGTAGTAGTAAACTCTTATCATTTTTGCCTTCGGCAAATGAGCACATTGTAGAAAATTTTCAATACGATACAGCTGATATGATTCCTTTGGCTATGAAGCAATTCAACAATCACGAATTTGATTCATTGGCATATAGTGAGCCTTTTTATATTAAGCCATTCTTTACAAAAATGAATATAAATATGTAGGTAAACAGGTTGATTAAATATCACTGTTTGTGGCGTATAACCTTATGATGCTATTGAAATGGTGGAATTGCAATAAGTCTATAATCCATATCATATTCTTTTCTATTTTTTTTTATTTTTACCAACACAAAAATTTCATTTGAGATTACAATTAATGCTTATAAATGTGTTCATTACTTACTGTTCATTTTGTCAGCAAAAAAAAGAGCAAGCATAAAATCCGCTCAAGCAAAGTGTTATTGATCATCTAAACAATTAATACAGCACATATAAGGATGCTGCGCTACAAGTATGGAACTATGCAGAAATGAGTTATAAAGAAATACAAAGTAGTGCTTTAGATGGTGTAGAGTCTATGAATTATATGGTAAATATGATACGGGAGTATATTCCATCAGAAGCATGGGTCATTATATCATCAGCAATGGTGGTAGTGCGCCAAATATTGTACCTGACAAAGCAGAGGTAATTCGCATGCGAGGCAATAATTATCAGTACAAATCATTACTTGGCAATAGAAAACTGTCATTGAATTAGAGAGATTAGTCCTCAAGATAATGCCGTTAAAAAAAGCCTTCGTAGGAAGGCCTTTACATAGAGCAACAGGATTAACGACTCTTTATTAATTTACTTTCAAGAGTTTTTCATTGATGGTGTTTGTACTATTTTTTATTACTACCATATAAGTGCCTGCGGCTAGTTTTTGAGTAGGTATTTCAATTGTATGATTTGTGGTACTCATACTTTCCCAAATAACACGACCACTCATGTCTGTAACCCAAACTGTAACCGGGTCCTTAGTATTGCTGATTTTTACAAAGGTATTTCCCACTGATGGGTTTGGATACAAACTTGCCTTAAGGATTGAGGCAGACTGGCTAAGAGATGCCACACAGGAGTTGACCGTAATACTTTGAAATTTAGCAAGACCGGTGCCACATGTATTATTGCCCCTTACAGATAAGTTGCCGGATATGGTACTATAATTTACAGTTACATTTCTAGATGTGGTAGTAAATGTATTTGTAGTTGAAGTAGTAATACCATCTGATATCCTTGCGTTATTCCCGGGTGCTATCCAAGTATATGATATGGCACCGGGCAATGGATCGATAGAGTATGGTACATTGGATTGATTGGCGCATACGGTTACTAAGCCTGTAATTGTGGGTGGTGCTATGGGTAATGCTTTTATGGGTAATGATTTTTCCGTACTAATGCCACAAGTATTTGATGCAGACACTTTCAAAGTATCAACTGTAAAAGTGGAGTTATAGTTGGCTTGCATCTGATTTTTTCCTTGGCCTAAAACAACCGTACCGCTATTGAATACATAACGCCAGTTAAAACTAATACTATCGACAAAATCAACAGAATAGGGAACATTTAAAGCACTACACATGCCATCTTTCTGGCCTGTAATTGCACTTGGTGGTGATGGTTCATTCCTTTTTACTGCAACAGCTTTATATCCACTTGTGCCACATTTATTACTGGAAGATGCACGGATAGAATCATCTTGAATGAAGCCGGTGTTATATACAACTTTAGCAACAGGTGTACCTTGACCGCTTATAACTGAACCACCGATAGGTGCTAACCAGAAATAGGATGTTGCATTAAAAACAGTATTCAATGAATAAGTTGTAGTATCTGCGGGGCATGGTTTTGTTTTACCACCAGTAACTGTAATGCCAGGAGGATTGTTTGGCACACTTCCTCCCACCACTATATAATCTTTAAACTTAAGTGTGTCTTTGATGCCACCAGCAAATGTCGTAATTAGCTCCACATCATATTTTCCATTTATCCCATAAGATACAACTGGATTTGTAGCTGTGGATGTAGCTGGTGAGCCACCTTCAAAGCTCCAATTGTAAGCAATAGCATTGCCCGTAGATGTGTTTGTAAAACGACCAGAACTGCCTGGGCATAGCAATGTATCGTTCACATAAAATGCAGCACGCTGATAGTCTTTTCCATTAACAACTTCAATGGGTGTTCGATGTGTTCTTCCTAGATAGCTAATCAAAATGCTTGTCGTATCAGCAACATTGCCTTGTATTTCTGCCCCTGTTGTAGGTGTGGCTATAGTTGTATTATTGATGGTATAGCTAACATCAGAAAGGCTGCTTAATGTACGAATGGTGCCATCATGATAGTATCCATATACTTCAAATGAACTGCGCATATATTCTGGTACAATAATTTTTTGAGGATATGATCTAATGCTATCCAGCACAGCAGTAGGTATAACTTTGATGCTCAGCGTATCATACTTAAATGCATTAACTGAATCACGCCCTACTGCTATCATGCGAAGTACCCCTATGGTGCCACTTGGTATGTTGAATGTATAATTGATGTTCTTGCCGCTTGTATCGAAAGCTGTTGTAGGTACATATTCATTGCCTATATAAAGCTCCATTCTCTTTGTAAGATTTGAACCCGATGCAATGATATTTATCACTTGCCCAGGTGTTACAATTGACCCTCGCATAGGAGAGCTGAATGAAATTGTTTGATTGCCAACTTTTGTAGGCACAACAATGGGGGTGTAGCTTAATGCTGTGGGTTTGTAACCATCTATATCAAAGTTTGTAGCTATGGGATTCTGATGGATTAAAGTACCCAATTGTGTAAATAGTGCTGATGTATTGACTGCATTTTCATGACAACTGATGTAGTTTCCTTTGGCAGGAATGATATTGCCTTGCTGTGAACTCAAAGCAACCATTTTGTCATTTGTTTCCCCATTAAAAATATTGAGATTTTGAGTAGCAATTCCTGCACCTGCGCATGGCTCCGATGGACCTTTTGTCAGAGTGGATATTGTAGTGGTTAAAGAAGCAGTGGGTACTAAATTCGTTTTAGAAACAGTATAGCTATTTAATAAAGAATCAATAACTTCACTTTGAGTACCCAGTTCATTCATTCCTGAGGGAATGGTGGTGCTATTTGTTCTTATATAGTTTTGAACAATAGCCCATAGCGCACAATCACTGTTTGGATTGCTGATGCAATCAGCAAACTGACTGCCAGCATGCATGGCATTGAGTGTAATTAATTTATGTACATCATTTCTGTATGCTTGAATATTATAAGGATCTTGGATATATGCTCTGCTCAAAAGCCCACCCATGCTATGTGCTATAATATCCACTTTGCCTGTACTATATTTTGCATCAACCATTTGCTTCAGCAATCTGTCAATGCTCAGTTTTATAATGCTATTATTTTTTACCAAACCATCAGCATAATTATATTCTGTGCGTAGCACAAATGGAGAAGTTTGTGTCGTGCCAGGATAAATATTAGCACCACTTGCAAATAGAAAATCCTTCTCAAAATTTTTAAAACTCTCTGCATTACCATATAGGCCATGCACCAACAACAATGGAGCTTTATATGCTTGAACTGGGTATTCTTCAAGTATTGTATTTGTGGTAGAATCAAGAATTTGAATGGTGATGTTGCGGAATAGATTGCCATTATTCAAATAAGTAGGATGATTATAATAACAACGTCTTATTTGTGGTGCGGTGCTCACATTGATGGCCGCATTGAAATATCCATAAATTTCTTTATTGATTCCTGTTGGATCTTCCTTAATTCTAAATATAATATTGTTTATTAAAATATTGGCATCCTTATTATAGTAATTTACAAATGTTGCTGTGCTACCATCTGCGGATACACGCACCGGTGATGGTGAAGTATTCGCAGTATTTGTAGAGTCTAATAAAACAGCAGCATAATTGCTATTGAACTGATTATAGATTGAAATATCAGAAGTGGCTCGGTCATTAATTTTTAAAAGAAATGCATCTGATGTGCCAGATAGTGTATTGTCATATCCATTTGAAGCAACATTTGTGGCTGAACTCGTATTGCCCGCTATAAAAATATTGCCTAAACTACCCAATGCTATCCCATTGCCATATTCAACCATATTACCACCGTAATAAGTTCCCCATATTCTTAGACCCGTACTTGAAAATTTTGCTGCAAAGCAGTCTGCATCTCCTTGTAAACTATTCTGAAATCCACCTCCGGCTATTCCATTTGTACTAAATGAAACCCCTGCCATAGTTACACTACCTAAACTATCACACTTAGTATTATATGCTGCATCAAATCCATTGCCTCCATAGTAAGTACACCATTGCCTGCTCCCAGATGTATTGAATTTTATTAAGTATGCATCTCCACCATCGGAATATGTATTTGCAAATCCTCCAGAGGCAATGTTTGAGGCTGACTCCGTAATGCCTGACACAAATACATTACCATTAATATCTACACAAGTGCCTAAGCCATCTTCTGTACTGTCTCCGCCAATATATGTAGCCCATTGACGTACCCCAGATGTATTGAATTTTACAAGAAATCCATCACTGGCCCCTTTTCTGGCTATCTGGAAACTACCGACAGTAGCTATGGCATTTGATGATGCCGTGGTGCCGGTCATATAAACTGTACCATTACTTTCCACTGAGCAACCATAGCCATAATCAACTCCAGTGCCTCCATAGTAAGTGCCCCATTGGCGTACTCCATTCGTATTAAACTTTGCCAAAAATGCATCCACATTTCCTCCAAATGTTGTTTGAGCACCAGATGCGGTTACCATCTTATTTGTAGAACTTGTTTTTCCGGAAATATAAATATTACCGATAGTATCAATGGCGCAACTATAACCTGTTTCATCTTTGCTTCCTCCATAGTAAGTGGCCCATTGTCTTTGCCCATTGCTATTTAACTTTAGTAAGTATGCATCATTGATGCCACTAAATGTAGCTTGGTGAGCCCCGGCAGTAGATATGCCACTCGTAGAATTAGTACTACCAAATACATAAATGTTATTATTTTTATCAGTAGCTGATGATAAACCGGTTTCATAACCGTTGCCACCATAATAGGTGGCCCATTGTCTTTGCCCTGCGTCATTAAATTTTACTATAAATGCATCTTTAAAACCTTTTAATATCGTTTGCAAACCAGTAGTAGATGCAATGCCTGTTGGTGAATAAGTATCCCCAACTAAAAATACATTTCCAGATTTATCAACCGAGGTTGAATGACCCTCTTCTAAATAATTACCACCATAGTAAGTAGCCCATACAATATTTGGATCAATCCTAAGTGGTTGTGTAGTATTATATGATGCATCAAAGCCAACTATATTATCCTTTATGACAAATGCAGAATTTACTTTTACAATGCCCTGCATACTTATGGGGCTATGCTCTTTGATGGTGCCTAATGCAGTTGTAATTTTCAAAGATCCGTCCGGGGTTAATTCCAAATGATCTGCACCTATATATTGTATTTTTATTTGGCTGATATCGGCATTGGCTTGCAGTTCAAAGTCATATTCAAGTTTTCCTTTATTATCATACAATATCCAGTCAATGCCGGGATATACGTTTTTAAAAATTATCCTTTCATAGCTTTTTACATTTAATGCGCCCTGCGGGCAATGAGCTAAATAGAAGTTACTATAACATCCATCTGGGCTTTCTTTAATAACCCCATCTGGCACCTGTGCTCCAAGTAGCTTCATATCTACACGCAATAATTGCACACTGTCTATTTCTGATTGGAAAGAAATGCTCTTTATTCGATTATTTTTCTTTTCAAATGGACGCAAGAATTGGTAATGAATGCCGGAGGCTGTTATAAATAATTTGACTCCCTCATTTCCAGCAGTAAAAAGTATTTGAGGTTGTGGCAAATCAAATATATCTGCTACTTGGCCTTTATTTTCAGTAAATAGCAATTCGGTTTTTGTGTTTGAGGATGATACAATGCCCATATTATTTTTTTGAGCACACAGGTGTAGCGGCAAACACAACAATAGCAATTTAGCTAAATGTTTCATGATATTAGATTTTAAAATGAATCTTGAGGTAGGTTAAATATATGGATGGGGAACCTACCATTAGGATACAGATGCAATAACGCCATTTTGGGAAAACAGTTATTAGAATTTGGATTGAAGATTATCCAAATCGGTTTTAGCGCAAATTATTTAGTAGTTACTAAACAGTACTGCATGCTAATAGTGCTATATTTCAACTTTATAAATTATCCAAATTGATGGAGAAAGTCAATAACCTTTTTTTCTATGCTGACTTTTTTTGAAAAGTTGAAAAGCAATAAATGCAAATAGTTCAGAATGATTTTTTGCAGAAAATATAGTAAATGATTTGGAATGTTCTGACATGATTAAATGTGCAGCCTTTCTGCTTTGTAATTATTTTCAACTACAATATCAATACTAACCTATAAAAAATTAGAGCAATTTATATTGCCAAATGAGAATCACATTTTTTGAAATCAGAACAGAAGATGCAATAGAAGTAATCAAATGTTGTAGGTCAACAACAAGTATTCATCAATTATACATTTAAAAAACAAGAACATATAAATGAGTAGAGGCTAAAGCAAAGATATACTAAAAATGGGGCAATAAAAACTATGCTTCTTCCTCATCCTCCGGCGGAGGCAAAGGATTTCTTCGGCTGGGTACAATAGTATTTTCATCCTCGCTTAGATAAACAAAAAATTCGTCAATACCATAAATATCCCCAGGCACACGGCCACCACCATTCTCATTGTAGCGCTCATAAGGTCCTAAAATATTGCCATTATAGCGTATCGCTCTCAATTTTTCTTCGTGATTCAGTTGCTTAAATGCTTCTATTGTCATGCGGCAAAAATAAGTAGTATCGTGTGATTATATTTCAAGAAAATTCAAATCCTTATTAAATGTTTCTTTTATTCCAAATGAGGCTGCCACAGTAATGGACATGATGATAGCACCCGTTATCCAAGCACCTGTCGTATAGCTATCAGTAGCAGTGCGGAGGTATTGAAAAAGCAGTATGATGAGTGGCAAAGTTCCTCTTACCATATTGGGTATGGTAGTGGCAGCGGTGGCTCTTAGATTGGTGCCAAACTGTTCTGCTCCAATAGTTACAAAAATTGACCAAAAGCCGGTGGCAAATCCTAAAGCCGCACATATCATATATAACCTTTCTGCATTGCTATTATATAAGATCGTAAAAAATAAAACAATACAAATGATGGTCATGGCATAAAATAGGCGGAGTGCTTTTATGCGGCTTTTTAACCATTGGCTTACAAAACCAACAACAATACCACCAATACTAATACCGATATATGCATACATAATTGCTTTGCCCGCATCTATGGTATCCACAATCTTAAATTGTGTGGCAAATTCCTTTGAGAAAGTGACCAAAATACCTACCACATACCAAGTGGGTAATCCAATGAGAATGGAGAAAAAATATTTCTTAAATCGCTCAGCATTTGTAATCAACATGAAGATATTGCCCTTGCTTACTTCACTGTTTTTGATAGCATGAAATAGCCCACTTTCAAACACGGAAATACGGAGTAGTAGGAGCAAAAGGCCCATGCCACCACCAATAAAGTAGCAGGTTCTCCAGTCAAAATTTTCTTTTATAAAAAATGCAAAGATGGCTCCGGTTAAGCCAAGCCCGGCTACCATAGAGGTTGCCAATCCTCTCTTCTCTTTTGTTGTTAGCTCGCTTACCAAAGTAATGCCTGCCCCCAGCTCTCCTGCAAGGCCAATTCCTGCTATAAAACGAACCCATGCATATTGATCAGTTGTGGTTATAAACCCATTGGCAATATTACCCACAGAATAAATAAAGATGCTTCCAAACAATACACTCAGCCTTCCTTTCTTGTCCCCTAAAATACCCCAAATAATGCCGCCCAATAAAAGGCCATACATTTGATAGCTGATAATTTTTTCACCCACACTCAATACAGCTGCATCATCCAAACCCATATCTTTTAAACTGGGCACACGTATAATTCCAAAAAGTAGCAAATCATAAATATCAACAAAATAACCTAGTGCGGCTACCAATACCGGAATAGAGAGGATACCAGCATATTGTTTTGTCTGATCATTCATTTTTTAAATCTTTCGGATCTTTATCTTTTGAAAAAAAGAATTTATAGATGATGGGCACTGTGGATATAAGCACAATAAGAATTACTATCATTTCCAAATGCTCTTTCAGATCAACGCCAAATTGATTCATTACCCATTTGCTCAGAAAATGACCAGCTACTAACATGCTTAAAACCCATGCCAAACATCCTATAATATTGAAGTAAATAAATTTTGCTTTTTCCATTTTTACAATACCTGCTACGATTGGTGCAAATGTTCTGATTATGGGTACAAAGCGTGCAGCTACAATGGCCCATCCACCATATTGATGATAGAAGTCATTTGCTTGATAGAGGTATTTTTTCCTGTAGAAAAAATTGTCTTTTCGCTGAAAGAGAAAAGGTCCACTCTTGTAGCCAAACCAATAGCCAACCATATTTCCAAAAATGCCAGCAGCGGAAATCAGTAACCAAAGAATAAGTAAATCAACATATTCATTTCCCGATACAAATATTTCATCGGCCAAGGCTTTACTGTAAATGCCCGCTACAAACAACAAACTATCGCCAGGCAGA
>ERZ650309.746-NODE-746-length-15729-cov-5.324104_pt1 | contig 15729 bp, 12 predicted proteins | sample MGYA00376245_ERZ650309 | MGnify/ENA primary metagenome ERZ650309 (study PRJEB26733, sample SAMN07839294) | wastewater metagenome | biome: urban; feature: wastewater treatment plant; material: waste water | place: USA: North Carolina | collected 2016-04-26 ...
CAGCTTGCAGAAGGCGAAGTCAAAGCTTCGGCAAACGCTTCTGTAGAAGTGTTGAGCGTGCGACCGGGCGATTTGCTGACGCCAAATCAAACCGTCGCGCGATTGCTGGAAAAAGATCAAATCTACGTGCGCGTTTTCATCCCCGAACCGCTGCTTGGAACGATCAAAGTCGGCCAGAAAGCCAAAATCAAAGTAGATTCGAATTCTTCCAATAACCAGTTATTCGATGGCGTAATCGAACAGATCAATTCGCAAGGCGAATTCACTCCGCGCAACGTGCAAAGCCGGGACGAACGCAACCATCAGGTTTTCGGCGTCAAAGTCCATATTGATAACCGCGACGGCAAATTGAAGCCGGGCATGGCTGCGGATGTAACCTTGGAAAAGTAGGACTGAGGACTGAGAACTGAGGCCTGAAGAGCCATTCGTAACAGAACGTTATGGACCAGAAGAAAAAAGTTGAAAAGTTTGAAGACTTAATCGCCTGGCAAAAAGCCAGAATATTGACCAAGCAGGTTTATCTGGTGACTCGGCAAGATGCCTTTGCCAGAGACTTCGGTCTGTCCTCACAAATTCAGCGAGCTTCAGTTTCCATCATGTCGAACCTTGCAGAGGGGTTTGAAAGGGGCAAACGTGGGGAGTTCCATCAGTTCCTCTCCATCGCCAAAGCATCGTGCGCCGAAGTAAGAACGCAGTTATATATTGCGTTCGATGTTGGCTACCTCACTCAATTTCAATTCGACGAACTGCTGGCAAAAGCAGAAGAAGTCGGAAGAATCATTGGCGGCCTACGAGCGGCTGTCGAAAAACAACGCGATGGGCTAAGTGGCTGATGAGTGGATTAACTCTCAGTCCTCAGTCCTCAGCACTTTTATGCAAGCAATCAAAACTACAGACTTAACCATTCGCTTTGGCCAGTTCACTGCCGTGGATCGAGTTTCCATCGCCGTTGAACAAGGTGAAATTTATGGATTCCTGGGGCCGAACGGTTCCGGCAAAACGACCTTGATCAAAGCGCTGTGCGGATTGTTGTTGCCGTCATCGGGCAGCGGCACAGTGCTCGGCATGGATTGCGTCAAACAAGCGGACGAAATTCGTCAGCACGTCGGGTACATGTCGCAAAAATTCAGCTTGTACGAAGACCTGACCGTGCGGGAAAACATAGAATTTTATGCCGGTGTGTATGGGCTTCGCGGCGATTACCTGCGGCGGCGAAAAGACGACGCGATTGCAATGACGCACCTGGAACCGTATCTGGATCGCCGCGCCGGAAAACTGTCCGGCGGATGGAAACAACGGCTGGCGTTGGCGTGCGCGTTCATACACGAACCGAAGCTGATGTTTCTGGACGAACCGACTGCGGGAATTGACCCTGTGGCTCGGCGCGATTTGTGGGATTTGCTGTTTCACTTATCGGGACAAGGCATCACGTTTTTCGTCACCACACACTACATGGACGAAGCCGAACGTTGCGGGCGTGTCGGATACATTTACCTGTCCAAGCTGATTGCCAATGGCACGCCGGACGAATTGAAAGAAATTCCCGAAGTTTCGCCGCCCGGAACACGACGCATCGAAATCAACACCAGTCACACATCAAGTGCGCTGGCTGCGATCAAACATAAGCCTTATGTTCGCGGTTCGACGATTTTCGGCCAATCCATTCACCTGCTGATGGACGATCAAATCGGCCTGGACAAAGTCAAAGCCGATCTGACTGCCGATGGATTCCCTGACGCCGATCTGTTGCCGATCAAACCATCGTTGGAAGACGTATTCGTCACGCTGACCAATTCGCTGAAAGAGTAGCCAATGAACGCTCCAGACACTGATAAACAAATCGTTCGCAGCAATCCATTCAACGGACTGCTTCCTGTTCTTCGCAAAGAAGCCATTCACATCAGCCGCGACCGCATGGCGCTGTTTTTCACGGTCATCATGCCGATGATTCAGATGTTTATGATCGGTTTCGCCATCAACACCAACGTGCGGCGAATCCCGACGACGATTTATGATGCAGCGCAAACTCAGGAAAGCCGTCGGTTGCTGGATCGCTTCGTCAATTCCGACGATTTCAAGATCGTGAAGTATGTGTTTTCCGAAGAGGAATTGAATCGCGAAGTCATCGCTGGTCGCGCCAAAGTCGGAATCAAAATTCCGCCGGATTATTCGCGCCGCTTGCTGGCCGGACAAACCGCCAGCTATTTGGTCTTGGTGGATGGATCGGATTCATCCGTCGCAGGCGAAGCGCTTAACGTGTCCAACGCGATTGCCTTGCGCGAATCCTTGGAGCGTAACTTGAGCGTCACGTCGGCCCGGCAAACCCTGCCCATCGAATCTCGCCCGAAAATCCTGTTCAACCCGGATTCCAAATCGGCAAACTTTTTGATTCCGGGAATGATCGCCGTGCTGATGCAGATGATGACCGTGCTGATGACCGCCATCACCATCGTTCGCGAACGCGAACGCGGCACGCTGGATCAGTTGTATATGACTCCGGTCAAACCGCTGGGGCTCATGATCGGCAAAGTCGTGCCGTATGCGGTTGTCGCGTACGTTGAATTGCTGATCTTGTTGTTTTTTATGCGATTCGCGTTTGGCGTGCCAATTCGCGGCAGCATTCCATTGCTGATGCTGTTGGTGGCCCCGTTCATTTTGACGATGCTTGGTTTCGGCTTGCTGGTTTCGACGCGCGCGCAAACCTATCAGGAAGCAACGCAAATGGCTTTTGGAACCATGATGCCTTCGATTTTTCTGTCGGGATATATTTTCCCGACAGACACCATGCCGCAAATCTTCCAGTGGATCAGCAGCATCATTCCGACAACGTATCTAATTCAAATCTTTCGCGGCGTCATTTTGCGCGGCGCTGAGCTTCAGGATTTGTGGAAACAAGGGCTGATCCTGACCGGAATGAGCATCTGGATGATCACCATCGCAGCGTTACGGTTCAGAAAGAAGGCGGGGTAAATAACGAACCAATCTGCGCTTGCGTCTCTAAAACTGAATAAGGCCGCTATCTTGGCAACCTGATGAAGATTGCTTCGATAGCGGCCTTCTGATCAACAGCAGTTGCTGCTTATCGTTGCGTTACTTTTGCTGAATGGATTCGATGTACTCTTGCAAAGCGTAAATATCCAACTTTGCCCGCGACTCACCTTTTTGCATCTTGAAGACCTGCCCCCAAACGGGCATTTCTTTGCTGCCGTGAGAGACGACTTCTTTCTCGCCGGAAATGATGTTCAAGACACGCAATCCTGGGAATTTCCCGTTATCTTTTGGAATCTGAGTCAGATCAGACATTTTGCCTTTCAAGGACGGCGCAGCAGGTCCGTTTCCTTTGCCATCTACCCCGTGGCAGCTTGCGCAATACTGCATAAAGAGCTTGTGTCCCCGGGCATTTTTATCTTCCTTCTGAGTAGCCGATACGTTAACAGATGCGATGGCGAACAACACCAACAACAAACCTGCGCCACAAATTGCCATGCTGATTACTTTTCTCATGATGTCCTCCTTCACGAAAAATTATTTGATTTAGTGCGTTACACCTGACAGGGAGTGAGCGGAATAACAAGCGCCTCGGCTATCATGTGCCTTGGTCATTTGCTCTCTTTTTCAAGATCGCTAACCGCTTTTTCCTATTACAAGATTCGTACCAGTGGCTTTTGGAGAGAGATTGAGCCATTTCGCTCGAATTGCCGCAGAGTGCGTGGAAGGTTGCGCAATTCACTTTTTCTGTAGGTGAAATTCCACAGAAAGGGATTATGCGTTGGGCATAATGAACCGTAATGCAGCAGGCAGAACCGTCAACCTGGCGGGCGTAACTCCGGCGGCTTCCCCGTCCACATCAATTGGCAAAGGCTTTTGAGTTTGAATGGTGAGGGTTCGGTGTCGCAGCATTCTGACTTTGGAGTTGCGCAGGTGTGCCCCGAATCGAATGCGCGGAAGTTCTTTAACAATGTCCCAACGGCTGGCATTTTCCGCCAGGACGATGTCCATCAACCCGTCGTCCAGACTGGCATAAGGGGCGAACTTCATTCCTCCTCCGGCAAATCGTCCGTTGGCGGCAACTAGAAAATTGGAAAAGATGCTTTCATCTTTCAGGCCGCCATCACACACAATCCGAATCGGACGATTTCGATAAGCTTGCAAAGCTTTCAGCGCGGCCAATACAAAACGAGTATGACCGCCAATCCAGGGCGGCCACGTGACGCGCCAGGAATTCACCAAGCGCACGACTTCCCCTCCCAACCCGAAACTGATGACGTTGATCGAATAGCGAGAAATCGGATGGCCGTTGTGCCCGATCAATTCGATTTTGACCAGGTCAATCAACCGGCTTTGGCCAGCAATAATTGCTTGTAAAGCTGCGCCTCGATTCATCACCCCTACCGAGCGACGAAAATCCGACCCCGTTCCACAAGGCAGCAAACCAATTGCCGCTTGTGGGTTAATCGGCTGCCCAAGTTCGTCGAAATAACCATTGACGATTTCATTGAGCGTGCCATCTCCGCCGACTGCGATCACACACAGTTCCCCCGCGAGCAAAGCCTGCCGAGTCACGTCGGAGGCTTCGCCGGGCTGTGAGGTCAGATGTTGAGTGAAATTGACGCCGCGTTTACGAAGGTCAAGCTGAGCTTTACACCATTCCCTACTCGCTCGGCCACGCGCCGCAGTCGGGTTAATGACAAAAAGCATAAATGGCTATTCCAGCAAATCGGGTTGCTCTTTGACAATGCGCGCATACAGCGGTTGGAATTGAAACCATCCGGCAACGGTCGAACCGACTTGCTGGGAAGTTAATCTGGCGCTTTCCGGGCGAATGAAGTGCGGTTCGCCCGCCGCTTCGGCTAGAAGTTGTGCGTGGCAACTGCGCTCCATGGTGATGAACCACCAGGCAGCTTCATCAACGGTTTTGCCTACCGTCAACAAGCCGTGGTTTTGCAGAATGACAGCTTTGCAATTGCCCAACGCTTGTCCAATGCGGCGGCCCTCTTCAGTGTCGAGCACCACTCCGGTGAAATCGTCAAAGATCGAATGGTCTTCGTAAAAGGCACAAGCGTCTTGAGTTATGGGGTCGAGTAATCTGCCCAACGCCGACCATGATTTGCCGTACATCGAATGCGCGTGAGCGGCGGCGACACAATCCGGACGGGCAGCGTGAACTTGGGAATGAATGGCAAATGCTGCTCCGTTGACTGGCATATCGCCTTCCACGACTTCGCCTTTGTGATTGACCAGGACCAGATCAGAAACGCGAATCTGGCTGAAATCCACGCCAAAGGGATTCACCCAAAAATGGTCGAGCCTTTCCGGGTCACGAGCGGTGATATGTCCGGCGACGCCTTCGTCGAATCCGAACTTGGAAAAAAGACGGAAAGCAGCGGCCAAACGTTGTTTTCGATGAAGCCGCTCTTCGGCAGGTGAATTGAAGACTGGCATTTGAGGGATATTCGGCACCTTGCCAGGCACGATCATCGCTGATTCAGACATAAACTTTCTCCTCGTTTAGGAATTGGTGGGTGTAAAAACTGCTTGGAACGGCAAAAACTTAGCACAAATCGGACTTTTCCGGCATGGAAATGATTAAGTCGCTTAGCCGCAAAAAAAGTTTGTGCTAAGATTCGCGCGTTTTTAGTGGCATTTCGACCAATCCAAGTGAAACGCGTCTTAATGCTTGGCTCCGACTTCCGAAATTTCACGGAGCCCCCCACAAAAAAAGCGTTGCCATTTTTGATGTACTTTTTGACTGGTCTCTATTGGGGCTTTGCCTTGTAAGTTCAATTGGGAGACAGGCGAGGTCTAAATTGCGAACTTAGTGGGTTCACCGGGTAACCCCGCACCCGTCAAATTAAATAAACAAGTTTAGGTAATACACCGGGAGGACTTTATGCCAATGAAAGGCCTTGAGGACACGCCGAACAAAACATCGAAACGAAACCGTTTAATAACGGTAACCAAACGGCTGGCAGTTCTTGCTTTTATTGCGGCTGGATTGATGTTTATGTTTGACCGATTCGGCGCGTTTAATGCGTTTGGACAAAAAGCGTCACGCAAAATCTTCAGACCACCCCAACCATCAGTCAACGCAGACGATTGCAGCTACGTTAAATCACCAACTGATTATCAGGATGTGGCAGCTCGGCATCGCACAGTGATTTCGCAACTCACCGAAGCTGTCGCGGCACGATTTGAAAAGGAAGGCATTGCGCTGGTTCCGCCGCAAAACATGCCTCGCAAAAACTACGTTGACGACCTGATCTTCGGCAAGATGCAAAGTGCAGGCGTGGAATCCGCCCCGCTTTGCACGGACGAAGAATTTATCCGCCGCGTCACGTTGGACCTGACAGGCCGCATTCCTTCGCCGACCGATGTGAACAACTTCCTGAAAGATCAAAATCCGAACAAGCGCGATATTCTGATTGACGCGCTGATCAATTCGTCGGAGTTCGTGGATAAATGGACGATGTTTTTCGGTGATTTGTACAAGAACAATTCCGTCGGCAACAACATCAATCGCTTCATCGGCGGCAGCGAAGCCTTCTACAAGTTCATTCACGATTCCATCGAACAGAACAAAAGCTACGCCCAAATCGCCACGGAAATGATCACCGCTCGCGGCGACAGTTATGTGGACGGCGCAACCAATTTCATCGTCGGCGGCAACGTTCCGATGGGACCGGCGCAAGACACTTATGACGGTTACGCGGTGAACACGGCGCAAGTGTTTCTCGGTTTGAGTTCGATGGATTGCCTGCTTTGCCACGACGGATCAGGCCATCTGGATGCCGTCAATTTGTGGGGATCGAAAATCACTCGCGCCGACGCCTGGGGAATGGCGGCATTCTTCGCACGCACTCGCCGCCAAACCATCAATGTCGCAACGAATATCCAAAAGTACACGATCAACGAAGCCACGTCTGGCGAATACGATTTGAACACCACGACCGGCAACCGCAGCTCGCGTTTGCCGATGGGTAACGTTCGCAGCGTTGCTCCGAAATATATGTTCGGCAATCGCGGAGCTGTCGCCAATGGCGAAGACCGCCGCACAGTGCTGGCTCGGTACATTACGCAAGACCCGCAATTCGCCCGTGCGACAGTGAATTATTTGTGGGAAGAATTGATGGTTGAAGCTCTGGTTTCTCCATCAGGCACTTTCGATCTGGCGCGGCTCGATCCGGATGCGCAACTGCCCGACGGATGGTCGCTGCAACCGAACAATGCCGAGTTGCTCGAAGCGCTGTCACAGGAATTCAGCAACAACAACTTCAACTTGCGCGACATCATCCGCACCATCGCACAATCGTACACGTACCAGCTTTCGTCGAAATATCCCGGGACCTGGAAACTGGAATACGTTCCGCTGTATGCGCGCAAATACGCCCGCCGCCTGGATGCAGAAGAGCTTCACGACGCTGTCGTCAAAGCGACCAATCTGCCTCCGGTGACGAATCCCGTTACCGTCAACAGCGTTGTGGTTTCGCCGCGCATGCTCGGCTTCCCAATCATTGACGAAGCAGGAACGAAAAAGCGGGAAATTCAGTGGTCTATGCAGTTGCCCGAACCGCGCGAGCCTCGTTTTGGCCAGCAAAATGGATCTTCGGCCAACATCCTGAACACGTTTCTGCGCGGCAATCGCGACGTAAACTTCCGGCAAGGCGATTCATCCATCCTGCAGGCGTTGAATATGATGAACAACGATTTCATCAGCCGCCGAACTCGTTACATTGCTAACAATGCGTCCAACGATGCAGGCACAAACTCAGACGGCTATATCGCTCCAATTCCCGGTTACAACACTGAAAAGATCGTCTCGACCGTCAAACGGCTGATGGAAACGTCCGGCCTGACCAACGAACAGATCATCACGGAGCTTTACCTGAACACCTTGTCGCGCAATCCCAAACAGAGCGAAATCGCCAAAGTGCTGCCCTACTTCACTTCGATGGGCAAACAAGGCGCGATTGAAAGTTTGCAATGGGTGCTGCTGAACAAAGTGGACTTCCTGTTCAATTACTAAGCTGGCCAACACGGCTGATAAAGATAGGAGAGACAAAAATGAAAGATCATCTTCAACCTGATCATTCTTGCGATGTTTGCAAACCGTTGCGGCCAGCCAATTCCGGACTCTTTGGAGGCCCGGTCCTGGGACGCCGTGAATTTTTCAAAATTGCTGGCACCGGTGTAGCCGGTTCTTTCGTCGTTCCCATGTTTGCCAAGGAAGCAAAAGCTTCCGACACTGCTGTCGGCGCGGAGATTTATGGACACGCTCGCAACCTGATTTACATTCACATGCAGGGAGCGCCGAGCCACGTGGACACGTTCGACCTGAAAGTCGGATCATGGACGCCAGCGGATTTCGCGCCTGAAGTCATCGGCAATGGCTTTTTATTTCCCAAAGGGTTGATGCCGACCATCGCGTCGCAGATTCAATACGTCACTGCCATCCGCAGCGTCCGCGCTCCGGCGTTGGTGCATGGACTGCAACAGATTTGGACACAGATTGCTCGCAACCCTACCTCGTTGATGGGCAAAATTGCTCCCAATATTTGCGCCGTAGTCGCTCGCGAATTTGAAACACAGCGAACAGCCACGCAGAAACTGCCAGGGTTTATTTCGCTCAACGGCGGCAATGTGGTCAGTTCCGGCTATTTCAATGCGCGCTACACGCCATTTGTTGCCAACGGGTCAACTGGCGGCTTGGGCAATCTGACCAACTTCGCCGGCCAAACCACGTTTGACCGCCGATTCCAGATGTTGCAGGAACTCGACGGCGAAAATCGCATCAACTCGCCGCTCGGAGACCCGGTGTTGGATATGGACAGTTTCTACCAACAGAGCAAAGGAATGATGTACAACGCCGAAATTGATGCCGTGTTCAGGCTGACGGCTGCGGACACCCAACGTTACGGCGTAAACAATACTCAGACGGGATTCGGCAATGCCTGCCTGACAGCGCGCAACCTGGTCAAATCCAATTTGGGCACGCGCGCCATCATGATCAGCATCGGTGGTTGGGACAATCACACCAACATTTATTCTGCGGCGGGCATTTACAACCCGGCTCGCCAATTCGACAAAGGGCTTGGCGAACTGATCAAAGACTTGGCCTCGACACCTGGAATCAATGGCGGCACGTTATTGGATGAAACCCTGATTGTCTGGATGGGTGAATTTGGCCGCACGGTTAGAACCGCCAACGGAGCCACCTCCGCCGGTTTGAACAGCGGCGCTGGCCGAGATCATTTCTTCCAGCAATTTGCCTGCTTCGCGGGCGGCGGAGTCAGCGGCGGTCGCGCCATCGGTTCCACCACCAGTGACGGGTTTGCCGTGCAAGACCCCGGCTGGTCAGAAGGCCGTCCGGTCGTCAACGAAGACATCGCTGCGACCATCTACTCCGGCCTGGGAATTGATTACACCAAGACACTGCGTGACGATCCGTATCAACGTGGGTTTGAATATGTCCCGTTCGCTTCGCAAGGCGCCTGGAAACCCGTCAAGGAAGTTTTCCAGCGCAGCGCAGCGCCGGAACGTCCGAAGTTGAATCCGCGCCGCAGATAACCTAATCTGCCGTTTCAAAATCAACGGCGGCAAGAGCCGCTGGTCAAAATCGAATCACAAAATCACCGCCCACGTGAACAATCGCGTGGGCGGTTTTTCTTTTGGAGAACATGATCATGACAAATCAGGAATTGGTCGAACGCTTTGAAACCCTGACGCTCAACCCCGAATTGTTCTCTCATCGAGAACACGTTCGGCTGGCCTGGATTTACCTTCGGAATTACCCAACGCTGACCGCGCTTTCCAAGTTTTGCGATGGGTTGAAGCGATTCGCGGCTTCCGTTGGCAAACCTGATCTCTATCACGAAACAATCACCTGGGCGTATTTGCTGTTGATCCGTGAACGAATGGAAAAAACTGTGGCGTGGGAATCGTGGGAAGACTTTGCCGAAAAGAACGGCGATTTGCTCGATTGGCAATCAAACATTCTGAAACGTTATTACCGGGAAGAAACTCTTCAATCAGATTTGGCTAAACGAGTCTTTCTTTTCCCAGACAAATAGAGCGCTGACATCGAGCGGAGCATTACCAAGCAATAAAAACAAAGGGCAAAAACTGTGAAGCAAGTTGCCTCACAGTTTTTGCCCTGATGCTCTAATCCGCACAAGCTGACTATTTAGCCTGCGTACGAATGCAAGCCCGGCAGAATGTAGCTAACTCCCAGATAAGTGAAAATCACCAGCAGGAAGCCAACCAGCGCAAAGTAAACGCTTCTGCGACCAGCCCATCCGTGCGTCATACGCGAATGCAGATAACCGCCATAAGCGAACCAGGCGACCAATGCTCCGGTTTCTTTGGCGTCCCATCCCCAATAACGCCCCCAGGATTCGTTCGCCCAGACGGCTCCGGTCACCAACAGAATCGCCAAGCCAGCAAAAGCCACACCGACCAGTTTGTAAATCAGACTGTCAATGCGTTCCAGGGCGGGCAGGCGCTCACGGATTTGCTCGGTACGGAAACTGAACAAAGCGATGAAACACAAGACCACCAACATCGAAATCATGGCTGCAATTTCAACCGGATTGCCTTTCAGACTTAACACCAACGCGTCACGGTTCTGCGCCAACCAGTTGCCGCCAATGGAAACAATCTCTTCGACGGATTTGCCTGCGGCCTCTTTCCCTAGAAGAGTTCTGCCGACGATGTGGGCTTGATCGTTGCCAACCAGCGAGCCAACCACTCCCATCGTCTTGATCAGGTAAAAGGTCAGGCCGATGGCGGCAGCTTGCGTCAGAATCGAACCGCGCAACAACCAATGTCCCAATCGTTTTAGAGATTCATCCTGCTTGCGCAGATACAGCGCAAAACAGATCGCCATTCCAATCAGGAACAACAGCGACAAGGTCGCCCACAAACCAACGCCCGGCAAAACCAGACGCGCGCCAGAATTTGTAACACCACCCGCATGCGGCACAACCGGATTCAGACGGAAGCTGAACGTAAAGGGATCAAGCCCTTTCAATCCGCTCATCAACCAGACGAAGACATAAGCAAGGACAACGAACCCCGCCACAGTCAACGCCATCGTTTCCATCTTCACGCCATCTTTGATCAGGTAAATGACCGCCATCGCAAAGCTGACCAAAGCCACGCCGTAACTCAAGCTGGCGACGCCAACGTGAATGGGACGCCAGTAACTATCCAACACCGGCGGGAGATTGGCCATTTCGCTGCCAATGAAAACTGCCAACAACAGAATCAGCGAGATTAGTGGAGTGGAAATCGCACCAATGAACCGTGAATTTTCACGCTGGCTGACCAGCAAGGTTGCGAACCCGGCACCGAAGGCAAACGCAAGCGACAGGTCGTATAGATTGGCGTATGGGATGTAACTGAAAAACCACCAGAAGTGATGCTCACCCGTGATCTGGTTCGTCATACGAATCCAGCCTTCGCGGTCTCCCGAAGCGACCCAGCGCACCAGCCAACCTGAAAAGTTGAACATGAACGCCAACGACAATGTCCATAAACCCAGTTTTTGTAAAAACTGGATCGGCGCCCATAAATTGGTCAACAGAGAAGCCGACGCGATCAAGTAACAAAGCACGGCCAAAATGACCAAAGCGCCATCATTAGGCACGGCTGTCGGTCCGAACTTAATGCGCACCGCCAAGATCAAAAAAGCTCCGAGAAGCGGAAGCAGCGCCGGAAAATAGTTAACGATTGAAGTTTGCCGCTCGCCAGTTGCCTGCGATGCAGCCATTGAAGCATTTATAGATTTTATTGCTTGAGCCATTGCTTACCTCCAGGAGGAAAGAAACAAATTACTAACGTGAGCTACACGGCCGTTTTCGGCTCTCGAATCAGCGCAAGAACCTTCTTGGCGCGATCTTCAAATCCAAGCCGATTGCGATTGGAATTACCGCCGGAATAAACATTGCCGTCTTCGACGACCAACCACAGGCGTTGATGTGAAAAGAAGAAAACCGCGATCAAGGTGAAACAAAGAATGGCGAATCCGACATAGACGATCTTTGCGCCCGGATCGTATTGCACCGATAGGTAATGGGCTGCCGAAACCTTTTCATAATCGGTCAGCACAAAAAAGTACGGGTGCGGGTCAACAAACTTCTGTTTCAAAAACGGAGCGTTGCTGATCTGTCCAATCATCGCTTCGTTGAACGCCCAGGCGTCGCCTTGTTTGCCGTCCGGTGTGATGTACGACAATTGAGCCGCCGGGTTGACGTATTCGTTCTCTCCGATGCCGATTTTGCCGTCTTCGGTAAACTGCGCGCCCGGATTGAACTGCACATATTTCAGCCGCGTGCCGTCGGCGAGTTTTGCTTCGCCATTTCGTTTGATTGTCACTTCCTGGGCATTCCCGCCTGCAATCGGAGTGACGCGCAATTTGATTTCGCGCGCGGAGTTTTCAGGACTCAATGAAGCCTGAAAGAACCTGTAGCCGCGATAATCAAACGGATGGTTCATGTGAATGATTGCATTGGTGCTTCTGCCGTCTGACGGGTCGTCAATCTGAATGCGCGTCAACCAGTCCAGCGTGTTGCTGGCATCAACTCCACCCTCTTTTTTGAGTGGCTTCTGTTGAATGTCCACGCCTTTGATGGTGAACGGAAGCTGAAATCGGCGGACGCCAATTTCGTGCTGGCCTGTTGCGGTGTCCAGGTTGAAGGATTGCTTGAACATCGTGTCGCCGGTTTCGTCCGGGGTGATCGGCATCATTCCCGTGTGCCCTCGGCTGGTCATAAAGCCGCCAAAAAAGATGGTCAGCAAGCCGATGTGAACCATATACGCGCCGAGCCGATTCCAGACTCCGCGTTCGGCAAACACGGTTGTGCGCGTGTCTTCTTCGGTCACTTTGACCCTGAACCCGTTCGAGCGAGCCGCCGCAACAGTGCGTTCCGTCAATTGCTTGCGGTCCAATCCCGGCAGTTCGGCTTTCTCCTTGTACTTCTGTGCCATCGCAAAAGTTGGCGATGCCTTGAGCTTCTTTTTCGCGACAAAGCTCCAAGCCGCCGGGAAATGATCAATCGAAGCCAAAACAATGTTCAGGCTCAGCAACAGCAGCAACAGGTTGAAATACCAGACGTGGTAAATGTCGAAAAAGCCCAGCGTGCCATAAACCCGTTTCTCTGACGGAGTCAGTTCGGCGTAATAGGCTGGAAAGGTTTCCAGTTCCAACTGCTGGATCAGCATGCCGATCATACAAGCGATGATCAGCAGCATCAGCAGCACGACGCCGAATTGAACCGAACTCAGCAGGTTCAAAAATCCATCAATAATAGAAACTGATTTGGCGTTTTTTGAAGACTTGGCAGTTTCGGCCTTGTCCTGCTCGGAACCCGCGTCTTCGATGACGCCGGAACCGGCGGCCGAAACCAGCAGTTCCTGCCCATCGGTCAGGCCAGGCGTTGCAGAACTTTGAGATGAAGTTGACGATATGGAAGATTGCGCAGATGTCATTGCTCTACCTTATAAAAACGGATCAATGAATCGAATTTGAGTCATTACTTTGGTACTTTTCTCAGGTGGAGCGGCAGTGTAGCAGCTGACTTTTACAGGCGCAACAACACCCCCAAAGACAGAGCCGCAGTCCCGGGCCGAATAAAACTCCATCATGACAGGCTGCAACCGCTCGGCTACAATCGCCGCTGTTTCATCCTGACCAATGACTCAAGGAGAGCCAGCGTGGATAACGAAGGACTGAACCTGTCCGAACCAAGGCCTTTTATAGTTTGCGCAAGTTGCGGGCAATTGATTCCCAGCCAAGCCCCGACTTGTGAATATTGCGGAGCCGTTTCGCCCTTTGGGGAACAGCTTGGTGAACAACAATTTCTACATGATTTGTTTTCCCGGCCAATCACCATCACGCCGATTCTGATCGGAATCAATGTCGCAATCTATCTGCTGATGACGTATGCGGCTGGCGGAGATGTGTTTCGATCATTGATGACCGGCGCAGACCGTTTTACGCTGCTGGCATTTGGCGCGCAAAACAATGAACTGCTGCAAAATGGTCAATGGTTTCGATTGATCACCCCGGCGTTTGTTCATATCGGACTGCTTCACATCCTGCTGAATTCTTATGTGTTCTGGTCGGTCGGCCCGATGGTGGAAAAACTGTACGGATCGGCGCGCTTTCTGGCGATGTATCTGCTCACAGCGGCGGGCGGTTCCCTGGCCAGCTTTCTCAACCATTCGTGGAAACACGATTCAGTCGGAGCCAGCGCCGGAGCTTCAGGCGCAATCTTTGGCTTGTTCGGTATCATCGCCGTTTTCAGCTTCCGGTATCGCAGCGAATTGCCGCCACGGTTTTTACAAGCCTTGAAATCCGGCGTGCTGCCCGCGATTGCCGTCAATCTGATGCTGGGCTTTTCCATGAAGCAGGTGGATAACGCCGCACACATTGGAGGCTTGCTGACCGGCGGATTGCTGGCGTTGTTGATTCCGTATGCTTCACAGCGAGCAGACTGGCGCACTTCACGGACGGATAAAACCATTCTGGCTGTGTGCGTGATCACCATTCTGATCAGCTTTGCGTTCCTTTACCGGCAAAGCAAACCCTTACTCAACCGCCAGCTCAGCAAAGTCGAATTCGCGCTAAACAGCATCGAAGCGGCAGATTCCGCCTTGGTCAATGTCTTCCGCTCCGCAGATCAAAAACCCGACTGGAAGCCGTCGCCGCAAGACATTTCACAGCTCACCGCAGCGACTGAGGCTTTGGAAAAAGGCAAAACGCCTGACGCCACCATCGAAAAGATCCGGTTAGACCTGATTCGTTTGCTGCAAAAACAAAAACAGATCATCAGCCAGCCCGGTTCAGCTCCCATAAGTGAGCAACTTGACCCGCTCGGCGAAGAATTTTTGAAAACTCGGCGAGCTTATACCGATTGGCTGAAAACCGATGGCCCGAAATACGGATTCGAATTGAATGAAAAAGCGAAAGAACAAAACAATAAGTGATTCATCTCTCAACATTCATAGGAGGCAACATGGCAATTAAAAAAGTCGGGGTGTTAGGCGCAGGCCTGATGGGTTCGGGTATTGCGCAAATCGCCGCCGCCAGCGGTTATGAAGTTACCCTGGTCGAAGTCAGCGAAGAACTGGTCAACAAAGGCTTGAGCGGCATTGAAAAATCACTGGCCAAGTTCGCTGAAAAAGGTTCGATCACCGCCGAACAGAAAGACGCGACGCTCGCACGTTTGCGCGGAACTACCAAGCTGGAAGATTTGGCCGACGCGGATATCATCATCGAAGCCATCATCGAAAATCTGCAGATCAAACGCGACACGTACGCCAAGCTCGACAAAATCTGCAAAGCCGAAACCATCTTCGCCTCGAACACTTCGTCGCTGTCTGTCACGGAAATGATGACGGCAACCAGCGTTGAACGGCAGCGCCGGTTTGTCGGCATGCACTTTTTCAATCCCGTTCCGTTGATGAAGCTGGTCGAAGTCATCAAAACCATTTTGACTGACGAAGCCGTGTACGCCGAAGCCGCCGCGTTGGCCGAATCCTTGGGCAAAACGGTTGTCAAAGCCGGGGACAAAACCGGGTTCATCGTCAACCGCTTGCTGGTTCCGTTTATGCTGGACGCGATTCGGGTTTACGAAGAAGGATTGGCTTCGGTGGTGGACATTGATAACGGCATGAAGCTCGGCTGCAACCATCCCATGGGGCCGTTAACGCTGTCGGATTTTGTCGGTC
>ERZ650309.747-NODE-747-length-15710-cov-5.856084_pt1 | contig 15710 bp, 16 predicted proteins | sample MGYA00376245_ERZ650309 | MGnify/ENA primary metagenome ERZ650309 (study PRJEB26733, sample SAMN07839294) | wastewater metagenome | biome: urban; feature: wastewater treatment plant; material: waste water | place: USA: North Carolina | collected 2016-04-26 ...
TCTACACAGGCGAAGACACTCTTTCCCTACACGACGCTCTTCCGATCTGGACGCGATCCCGACGCGCTCGAGCTGTCGCTAGGCCACCTGGTTACCAAGATCGATGCCGACCGCTCCGGCCGCCTGGTCGAACTCGGCGCCCATCGAGCGATCTTGGCCATGCCGCCCGTCACCGACCTCGAAGAAGCCAAGGACCTGCTGTCGGCATGCGCGCAGCGACTGGGCCTGACCTGATGCCGCTCACCGTCTCCGATCACCTCGAGCTGTCAGCACTTGTGCACCGCTACGCGGCGAACGTGGATGACCGACGGTTCGACGACGTCGTCGAATTGTTCACTGAGACAGCACAATTGGTTCTGCCGGAACCACCATTGCACCTGGTCCCCACCCGCACGAGCACCGGACCCGACGGCATCCGCGCAGCCATGGCGACGTTGGACGCTGTTACCCGAACCCAGCACGACATCGTCGGCGAGGTTTACGACGGCACCGCCGAATCCGCAGCGGGCCGGATCACGTGCGTCGCTCATCACTGGACGAACGGCCCCGACGGTACGGTGACCGATCTGGTCTGGCACCTGCGTTACGACGACACATACCTACGCACACGCAATGGCTGGCGCATCGCACGCCGCGCGCTGTACCTCAACGCCATCGAGACCCGACCTATCCGTCGGCTACGCGAGCGCTGATCAACAGGGTGTCCCCACCCACGCGCACACCGCCGTCTCCGATCACCGCCGCCAGTCGTTCTCTCAGTTCTGCTGCCCGATCTGCGGGCAGCACAAGGTGATTCGAGTACGTGAACACCAGATCCAGCCACTGGCCGCTGGTGTACTGCTCACCACGCTCATACACGTGCATGTCGACCGTAAAGCCGGCCTGCTCCAGTTCGGCCAGCAATTCGGCACTGTCCATCCCCGATCCGGTCCCACCGGTCGGTGTCGCGGTCACCAAAGGTGAAGCGGCATCAAGGAAGTCGCGATAGACGACGGCAAAATCAGCGCGTGACGGCGACACCGGGAACAACCGGTTCCAGGCCAACGCCAACTGGCCACCCGAACTCAGCAGCCGACGGACCTTCGGCAACGCGACGGCGGGATCGACCCAGTGGAACGACTGTGCGAACACGATTACGTCAAACGTGCGGCCGGCGTCGTCCCACTCTTCGAATGTCGCGACCTCGACTGCCAGGCCTTTGGCTCGGGCAATTTCCGCCATCCGCGGATCCGGTTCCAGCGCAAGCACTTCCGCGCCACGGGCCGCCAGCTGACGGGACGCGATCCCGGTGCCCGCACCGACGTCGAGCACTCGCACAGCATCCGCGGTGACGAGTTCGTCGAGCAGCGCCTCAGGGTAGCGCGGCCGATGCGCGTCATAGGCGTGCGCAGCGGCGCCGAAGGAGTCGGCTCGTTGCCGTTGGCGGTGCAATTCCTCGGACTCAGGCACCAGATGACCGTACAGCGGCCGGCTGGGTTTCCTGCCGCCGCCCGACAGGGCATCCTTGATGTCATGACGGATCCTCAGCGACGCTGGGATTGGTCGCTGGGCACGCTGGCATCAGCGTGGTGGACCGCAGCGACCTTACCGATGAACACCGGCGCCGCGGCCCTCTACCAGGCCGTGTTCATCGCCCTGCGCACGGTTGCGGTCGGGCGCAACGTGACTGCGCGGCTGGGCGATGGCGAGCTGCGGATGAAGATCAGCACCTTCACCGCACGCCCTGATGTGTTCGGTCTGTCGGTCGGCAAACTCGGGCAGGCCTATCTGGCCGTGCAGCGACTGCAGTGGAAGGGCATCGACTTCGATTCGGCGGGCGCAACGCTGCATAACATGCGCATCAAACCGTCCGTGCCGCCGATGCTGACCGCCGGGCCCATCGACTTCTCCATCGACGTGCCGTCCGCGGCCATCAACCCGTTGTTACGCAACTCGGTTCCCTTGCTGACCGGGGCCGTCGACCCCGATGGGGTAGCTACGATCGGCCTGGCCCGCATACCTGGCTTACATGTCGAAGTCGACGTCGAACTGGACGGCTCCACGTTGTGGTTGACGCCGCGCAAGTTGGCTGTGCTGCGTGCCCGCATTCCGCTGCCCCGACGGGTGCGGTCCGTTCCGATTCACCTACCCGACCTGCCCAACGGCCTCACTCTGACGTCGGTGAGCGTCGAATCGGAGGCGCTACGGCTGGGTGTCAGCCTGCCGGAGTGGCAGATGGATGTGCCCCGGGTGGTTCTCGATGAGGCGGCCAACCAACTCGGTGTGATGGGCCGTCCGCTGGATTGGTTCTGACGCGCCGCGGCACACGCTGAGGAAATCGCGGTCTTTCATTACAGTCAGCCACGTGAACCGTGGCGGATATGCCCGATATGTGGCTCTCGGCGACAGTCAGACCGAAGGACTCTGGGACGGTGACGACACCAGCGGCATCCAAGGGTTCGCTGACCGTCTGGCCTATCGCATCGACGACCTGTGGCCCGGCCTCCAATACGCCAACCTGGCTGTCCGTGGTCGACGGATCCGAGACGTGCTCGACGATCAGTTGCCTGCCGCACTCGCCATGCAACCCGACCTCATCACCAGCTGTATCGGGATGAATGACGTCACCCGCCCCGGGCGGAGTTTCGACCGCGCTCTGCATGATCTCGACAGCCTGCACGCGCAGTTGGCCGCAACCGGCGCCACCGTCGTGATCACCACGTTCCCCGATATCGCGCAGGTCCTGCCGGCGGGCCGGTTGCTGAGCAATCGGGTCCAGCAGATCAACGAGGTGATCCGCAGCGCGGCCACCCGGCACGGGCTGCACCTGGTCGATCTGTATGCCGCACCCTCGATGACCGACCCTGACATCTGGAGTCCCGACCGGGTACACGGCTCCGCTCGTGGGCATGAGCTGTTCGCAGAAGCCGCCGCCGAGGCGCTGGGGCTGCCTGCCAGCAATCACGACTGGGCGGCGGCGCGACCTGACGTCGTACTCCCAGGGTTGCGGTCGCGCATGTACTCGCAGACCTTGTGGGCACAGAACATGCTGATGCCGTGGATTTGGCGGCATATGCGGGGAAGGTCAGCCGCCAACGGCCGCGGACCCAAGCGCCCGCTATTGCAGCCGGTCAGTTCGTCCCGCGTGTTGTCAGAAGCCGAATAGCCCCAACGGCACCGGCGGCTGCCCGTTGCCGAGCGCCGACACGACGCCGGGACAGAACGCCGAGATGGCCAGCCCGGTGAACATGGTCGCCGGGCCCAGCGACATCCCCGACGCGTCGGCGACCTTGGCTGCCGCGTCGGCCACCTGTTGGCCGGGTTGCGACAGCATCGGGCAGACCGACTGGCCGAGGGCCACCGGATCGGCTCCGCCGGGGATGGACAGACCTGAACTACTCAGTGCGTTGACGAAGGAATCACCAGGGTCGGCCTGCGCCGGAACGGCGCCGATGACAGCAGTCGACGCGGCGGTCATCACGGCCAGGCCGATGTTCAAAAAGTTCTTCATTTGCTGCCGATGGTATTCGACAGCGGATCTAGACGCCCGTCCACGCCGTGTCGATGATCGATCCGATATCGATGACCTTGGCTTTTTGCGCACCCGGGCTGTTGATCTCGCCGGCCACGTGCTGCGCAATGAACCGGCGGATCTCACCGTCGACGTTGCCGACGATGCGCACCAATTCCGCCCGGATGGACGACGACGTCACGTGGATCGCGATATCGGAGGACCGCGGACTCTGGACGTCGAGGATCAGCATCAGCGGCTGCGCCGCCACCGCTCTGGCCTTCAGGTTGATCTCACCGAACACCATGAATTTCGGGCGGTCGATCCGCAGATCAATGGTCAGGTCGATCTCGAGCGGGATGCGAATGGCGAAGTGGATCTCGTCGTAGGTGAGATCCCGCGTGACGATCGGGTGCTTGATCCGGACGCGCGCGAAAATCTTGGCGATCTTTCCCGGGCCCTGCGCGAACGGCCCCATCTCGAACTCGTCACCGGCCATCGTGCCGATCGCGTCGCCAACGCGGTCCTCGCTGACCGCAATCTCAAAGAACCGTCGCCCGAATTCCTCGTAACTGACGTGCTCGTACTGTTGCTCTTCAGACATTGTCTGAAGAGCGTCTCACGCCATCGTCGGAAGCGAAGGCAAGGGATACCGGTGTTGCGCCCCCGGCGCATCATTCACGATAGAAGCGCAATGCCCGGATGACGGGCCGCCCCGGTACCAATTCGGCGATCACCACACCTCGATCATCACCGCGAACTGTGCGTGCCGCCACGAATCGCCCGGCGGCAATGACCTTCTGGACCTCTGCGCCGCTCAACAATGACGCCAGTTCGGAGATGCTGAGCCGAACATCATCACCGCGGGTTATCTGTGCCGGCTCGGTCAACTGCCGCTTGACCGCCAGTTCATCACCGGTAGCTGCGGCCACCAGCACTTCGACGACGTGGTCTTTGGCTCGTCGACCGCCGGTGCGCAGCCCGGTCAAGAATCCGGCCGCACCGCCGACCCCCTGGTTGCGCAGCAGCGCACCCGTGAGCCCCAGCCCGGCCGGGATAGCGCCGATACCGCTGCGAACGAACTGGCCGACCATTGCCGGAAGTTCCCAATATGCTTGCAGCCGAGCAATTTTCAGTTCTCCAACACTGTCCGAGAGGTCGTACCTGACGTAGGTGGGGATGCTCATCTGCACCGAGTCGCTCATCGTCACGGCCAACTCGACGTCGCGGATGACGGTATTGTCGACGACGATGTCGGCCTCGGGGTGAAAGACGATCTCGCGCGGACCGATGAAGGTGTCGTAGAACCGCTCGATGGCGTATCTGCCGTTGTGCGGCTGCGAACCCACCGGATCCTCGACCCGACCGTCGATGCCGAATAGGCCCACCCAGCCGTCCCGGTCGTGCGCTCCGACAGCCACGGCCGAACTCTGGGCAGCCTCGAGCAGCGCGCTACGTGATGTGGAAGTGGCCATCGGACCATCGTCCTCCACCGGTGGTCCGCCGTGAGAGAACTTCGCGAATCATTACGGACGTGGCGCACAGCGCGACACTGCGCGCACACTGGACCAAACGCATGCGCATCAAGGAGCAACGATGAGTCAGAACGGCCCTTTCGGCATCGACCCGGAGGATTTCGATCGGCTGTTCCGCGATGCCGGCGACGGCATCCGTGAGGCGCTGGGACGCTTGGGCCGCGGTGCCAGTTGGGCGACCTTGATCGACGATCTCACCCGTTCACCTCGGCCGGCGGCTCGCGAGCCCGAGACGACAGGGGCGTCGGGGGACGGCATCTGGGTCATCTACACCGTCGGCACCGATGGCGGCGCGCACATCGAAGAGGCCTATCCCACCGAGTTGGATGCGCTGCGCGCCAACAAGAGCAACACCGACCCGTCGCGGCGCGTCCGTTTTCTGCCGTACGGCATCGCGGTGAGCGTGCTCGACGCGCCGGAGTGATCGGTCCCAGCGAAACGTGCCGGTGGCGCGGCGCCAGCCGTTAGGCTTTGCGGCAAACACCGAGGGGTGGACTCGTCCGAGGGGAGACTCGAAGCATGTTTCGCGCATTGACGGTGACGGCCGTCGCGTTCAGCGCCGCCGCTGTCGCATTGGCACCGATCGCCGCCGCCGATCAGGCTTTGGGTGGCAATGACGACCCGGGCCGCTACCCCACCGACGTGCCGGGGATGAACTACCAGGCCGCCAACGGCGCACCCTGCGACGCCACCGACACGTTCATCTTCGGGCGCGGCCCCGGTGGTGCTTCGATGGCCTGCCATTGGATTCCGAATCAGTGGCCGCCGGTGACCACCGGATTCTGGACCTACTCGTACCCGTTGCAGGGCGTTCAGCAGATCGGTACGCCGTGCCCGGGCCCGCAAACCGCGGCGCAAGCTCCGGACGGGCGTCCGCTGCTGTGCCTGGGCGCGCAGGGCTGGCAGCCGGGATTCTTCACCGGCGACGGCTTCTTCCCCACCTGATCGACGGTTAGACAGGGTTGCGCTCGAAATAGGCGCCGATCTGCGCCAACATTGCCGTGTGGGCTTTGATTGCCTGACTGACGGTGAACGCTGCCAACGGCCGCGGCGCGTTGATCTCGATGTCTTCGATGATCGTGGTGCCCGGTCCCGTCGGGGCGAATGTGACGATGCCTGACAACCTGACCTGCGGAAACTGATGGGCCTGTGTTTTGACGATCCCTTCTGGCGTGATCAACACCGAGGCGTCGTATTTCACCGCCAAGGTCAGCGGCCCGAACGAGATGCGATCTTTGACCTCATAGTCCCGATGTTCACCGGCACTGTCGCTGCGACGGTGCACGCAGTGCACTGATTCGACCAGTGGATGCACCAGCGTCATGTTGGTCAGGTCTGTGTAGAAATCCCGGACGCGTGCCGGTGGTGCAGCTACGCCGGCGCTGAGCTGATGCCTGGTCTGGGCGATCCACATCGGCCCGAATTTACGGGGTGCTCGGCGCCCACGGATGCACATATATAGAGGTGTCTTGACCTGTTCAGCGTGCTCACCTCAGCTGCCGAAAACCGAAAATGGACCGATAGGACGTATCCGAAGTTAGCTGGTCACAGACCCGCAACGGCGCCCGTGACCTTGCATTTGCACAAATGCTGTGCATGGCCATATATTTGGCGCACTACCTGCAAGTTTCTGAAAATCCTTCTGCAGCAACAGGTTCTGCAAAACGCAGATGTTGCACACGCCACACTTTTGGCGAAACGTGATGGCAGACACAGAATTTTGCGGTATCCAATTTTCGCTTGCTAGCGTTTTTCACCATGTTTGCTGTTGCTACTGCTTCACTGCTCACTCTGGTCACCCAGGTGTCAGGCACGCCGTACATCACGGGCGGCGACACCCCGCACGGGACTGACTGCTCCGGTTTGGCCTCCTGGGTCGCCAACGCGGCCACGGGTCGTCCGGTTTACGGCAACCGGTTCAACACCGGCAACGAAGAGGCCGCACTGCGCTCTCGTGGCTTCGTCTACGGCTCCAAGCCCGGCGCCCTGAACATCGGCTGGAACGGCGGCCACACGGCCGTGACGCTGCCTGACGGCACTCCGGTGTCCAGCGGCGAGGGCGGCGGCGTGCGAATCGGTGGCGGCGGTGCCTACCAGCGCCAGTTCACCCACCACATGTACCTGCCGGTCGAGGTCGACGAGATGGCGGTCACAGAGAAGGCTTCGGCCGAGCTGCCTGAGGGTGAACCGGCCCCGATCGCTGCCCCGGCTCCGTGGGAAGCGCCCGCTCCTGCCGGACCAGCTGATCTGCCGGCACCCGAGATGGCCCCGCCTGGCGCTCCGATCATCGTCGAGGCCGCCCACCCGGCTCCGGCCGAGCCCGCCCCCGAGGCTCCCGCTCCCGGACCGGAAGCTCCTGCTCCCGGCATGCCGGTCTGACGTTCAACTCCAACTGAGCTTTCAGGGCTGTGTCCGATCATCGGACACAGCCCTGATTTGCCTCTACCTGACGTATTCGGCGAGGTGCCGACCCGTCAGCGTCTTGCCGGCTGCGACGAGGTCCGCCGGCGTTCCCTCGAACACCACTCGCCCACCGTCGTGTCCGGCGCCCGGACGCAGGTCGATCAGCCAATCAGCGTGCGCCATCACCGCCTGGTGGTGCTCGATGACGATCACCGACTTGCCGGAATCGACGAGTCTGTCCAGCAATCCGAGCAACTGGTCGACGTCGGCGAGGTGCAGACCGACCGTCGGCTCGTCGAGAACGTAGATCTGACCTTCCTCGGCCATCTGGGCGGCGAGTTTCAACCGCTGCCGTTCGCCACCGGACAACGTCGTCAATGATTGACCGAGGGTCAGGTAACCCAGGCCAACGTCGACCATCCGATCCAGAATCTTTTGTGCCGCAGGTACTTTTGCGCCTTCACTGACGAAGAACGCCGCCGCATCGCCGACCGGCAATGCCAGCACTTCAGCGATGTTGAGCCCGCCGAGGGTGTATCCGAGCACCGAAGCACCGAAGCGTCTGCCTTCGCACTCCTCGCACGTGGACTCGACGGTGGCCATCACGCCCAGTTCGGTGTAGATGACGCCGGCTCCGTTGCAGACCGGACACGCGCCCTCTGAATTCGAGCTGAATAGTGCCGGCTTGACACCGTTTTCCTTCGCGAACGCCTTACGGATCGGCTCCAGCGCGCCGCTGTAGGTCGCGGGATTGCTACGGCGTGAACCGCGGATCGGGCTCTGATCAATGCTGACCACGCCGTCGCGACCTGCGACCGATCCGTCGATCAGTGAGCTCTTACCTGATCCGGCTACACCGGTGATCACTGTCAGCACACCCAGGGGGATGTCGACGTCGATGTTCTGCAGGTTGTTGGCATCGGCACCTCGAATTTCCAACGCGCCGTGCGGATTCCGCACTGTTCCTTTGATCTCGGACCGGTCGTCGAGATGTCTGCCGGTGACGGTGTCGCTGTGCCGTAATTGGTCGACCGACCCTTCGAACACCACCTGGCCACCGGCCGACCCGGCACCGGGGCCTAAGTCGACGATATGGTCGGCGATCGCGATCAGTTCGGGTTTGTGTTCCACCACCAAGACGGTGTTGCCCTTGTCCCGCAGTTGGAGCAGCAGGCCGTTCATCCGCTCGATGTCGTGCGGGTGCAGCCCGATGCTCGGTTCGTCGAAGACGTAGGTGACATCGGTGAGCGAGGACCCGAGATGACGAATCATCTTGACGCGCTGGGCCTCTCCCCCCGACAGTGTTCCGGCGGGACGGGCCAGGGACAGGTACCCCAGGCCGATCTCCACGAAAGAGTCGAGGGTGTGTTGCAGCGCTGCCACCAGCGGTGCCACCGACTTGTCCTTGACCATCGCGAGCCACTTCGCGAGATCGGTGATTTGCATCGCGCAGGCGTCAGCGATGTTGACGCCCTTGATCTTTGAAGACCGGGCCGCTTCCGACAATCGGGTGCCAGCACAGTCGGGGCATGTCGTGAACACCACGGCGCGCTCGACGAAAGCCCGGATGTGCGGCTGCATGGCCTCAATGTCCTTGGCCAGGAACGACTTCTGGATCTGCGGGATCAGCCCCAGATACGTCAGATTGACGCCGTCGACCTTGATCTTGGTGGCCTCTTTGTGAAGAAGGGCATCCAACTCTTTTTTGGTGAACTTGTTGATGGGCTTGTCCGGGTCGAAGAAGCCGCAGCCGTTGAAGATTCGGCCGTACCAGCCGTCCATGCTAAATCCAGGGATGGTCAGAGCACCACCGTTGATGGACTTGGTGTCGTCATACAACGCCGCAAGGTCGATGTCATTGACTGCGCCGCGGCCTTCGCACCGCGGACACATACCGCCAACGATGTTGAAGTCCCGGCGTTCTTTGACCGTCCGTCCGCCTTTCTCGAACGTCACCGCACCCGCGCCGCTGATCGAGGCGACGTTGAACGAAAATGCTTGCGGCGAACCAACATGCGGGACACCGAGCCTGCTGAACAGGATGCGCAACATGGCGCCGGTGTCGGTAGCGGTGCCGACCGTCGACCGCGGGTCGGACCCGAGACGTTGCTGGTCGACGATGATCGCCGTGGTCAGGCCCTCCAGCAGGTCGACGTCCGGGCGCGCCAGCGACGGCATGAAACCCTGGACGAACGCGCTGTAGGTCTCGTTGATCAGGCGCTGGGATTCGGCGGCGATAGTGTCGAACACCAACGAGCTCTTGCCAGAGCCGGATACCCCGGTGAATACCGTGAGACGCCGCTTGGGCAACTCAAGGTCGATGTTCTTCAGATTGTTCTCGCGTGCACCTGTCACCCTGATCAGGTCGTGACCGTCGGCAGCGTGTACGGCGAGGCCGGTCTTCCGTTGAGCCATGGCCCTACGCTAGCCGCGCGGTAGTCGGTGCGGCTTCTCGATTCCTGACCAGCAGGGTCAACGACGTCGTGCCGTACCGCGGATGAACTCGTGCCACGACAGCCGGCGGGAGAACGGCGGAATGTTGAGCCGCACGATCCGCAGCGACCCACCGATCAGGATCACTGCCAGCGGCAACTCGGCCAATACCGCTGACAAGATGGACACCAACCGGTCGCCTGGACCGGCCGTCATGACATCGAACCAGGCATCGCACACCAGCAGCACGCCGGTGGCGAACGCAACGACCGTCAGCAGAGGGCTCTGAACAAACCCCAATACCGCAGTCGCGACCAGAAAAGCCACCAGCAGAATGTCGAAGCCGATCCAGGTGCCACGCCAGTTCTCGGCCGTGTAGTCCTCGGGCAGGGTCGCCGCGAGATAGACGATCCATGGCAAGAGAGCAACAGCAGCTGCGGTGCTCACCCAGGAGCGAATCTTGCCGATAGCCCGGGTGCGATGTGCCCGGGCCATCTAGCCTCCCGGTGCGCGGCGCGGCGGGCGGGGCGCTGGTTCGCGGCGGCGCCACTCGTCGGGGATGAGCGCTTCGAGAATGTCGTCGTAGGTCACCACGCCCACCATGCGATCGTCGCCATCGACCACCGGCACAGCGGCCAGGTTGAAGTCGGACATCAATAACGCGACGTCGGTCAGGTCCGCATCAGGGGCGACCCGAACCGGATCCGCATCCATGAGGGCACCCACGGCCAGATCTGCCGGATCCGCCTGCAGCAGCCGGATGACCGAAACCACACCGATCAGCTGACGATCGATGTTGATCACATGCATCTTCAACAATGCCTCAGGCTGCAGAGTCCTTGCCGCTGAGATGATCCCGAGCGCCGAGCGGGCGTCGGTGTCGGCTCCGCAGCTCACGAAATCGACATTCATCAGACCACCCGCAGAATCGCGGCTGAACGACATCAGTGTGAGGATCTTGGTGCGGCTGACTGTGGGCATGAGGTCAAGGACCTTGCGGCGGCGCGACTTTCGCAGATCGAACGCGGCATCAGCGGCGTCGTCGGCGCGCATTCGCGACAGCACTGCTGCGACGTCTCCGTCAGTCATCTCATCGAATAGCTCGCTGACTTTATCGGGGTCCAGTTCCTCGAATACATCGGCTTCCAGCTCCGGATTCTCCCGGACCTGCTCCAGGATCTCGTCTTCCTCGGCCTCGGTGGCCTCTTCGAGAAGGTCGGCGATCTGCGCCGGTTTCAGGGTGTGAACGCGGCCGTCGATTCGACGCAGCACCGCTGATCCATCATGGCCGATCAGCGGTTCGAATGTCCGCCAGTCCCGGCTCGCATGTGCCCCAGCCGGTTTGATCAATCCGAACACTCTGGATCGCTTACGCGTGTCCAGTCGCGACAAAATCCACCCGTCGACGGTGGGCTCCAACTCGAGGTCATAAGCCCGCACCAACTCCGCGTTCGGGACGTCGATGAAGCGATGACCCAAAATGTCTACCTTGAGTAGGTATTCACCATCGCGGCGACTGAATGTCCGCAGATCGACCTTGTTCCTGGTCAATTCGACGTGTGAGGCTGTCAACGACCCGACGCTATCCGCAGGTACGTACACCGAACGACCGCCGACTCCAACCACATAGCCGCTCACCAGCGGGTAGCTGCCAGTGCCGCGCAGGTGGACGACAACGTCTTCTACCTTGCCGACGGTCTCCCCGGATCGCGAGACCACTGGCACTTTCAGCAATTCAGAAAAGTGCAGCACCGTCATGCCGACCCGAAATCCCATTGCACCAACGCATTTGAGCAGGCTTAGCTGTGCACCGCCTGTACCAACGCCGGTGTGGCGCTGCCTGTTTGCCAGCCCTGGCCGAACAGGCAGCCCCGGCGGTCAGCGACCGAAGCCGGCATCCCGCAACGCCTGAGCCATCGAGCCCGCGGGCGATGACGACTCCCGACGCCCAGAGTTGTTGCCGCGCTGCTGATTCCGGTTTTGGCCCTGACCACGACCCTGATCGCGGTTCTGGCCGCCGCGGTTCGGCGCGCCACCGTCCCGGCGCTGACCAGTGGGCCGCTCCCCACGAGCCTGACCGCGCGCCTCATCGTTGAGCCGCAGGCTCAGACCGATGCGCTGGCGCTCCACGTCGACTTCGAGCACCTTGACCTTCACCACCTGGCCGGACTTGACCACCTCATGCGGGTCGGACACGAAGCGGTCCGCCATCGCCGAGACATGGACGAGGCCGTCCTGGTGCACGCCCACGTCGACGAACGCACCGAACGCGGCGACGTTGGTCACCACGCCTTCGAGCACCATGCCGACCTTGAGGTCGGACACCTTCTCCACCCCGGCCGCGAACGTCGCGGTCGAGAAGGCCGGACGCGGGTCGCGGCCCGGCTTCTCCAACTCGGACAAGATGTCGGTAACCGTCGGGATGCCGAAGCGATCGTCGGCGAAGTCTGCCGGTGCCAGTGCTCGCAGCTTGCGCTCGTCGCCGATCAGTTCAGCAAGAGTGACGCCTGAGCGGTCCAGGATGCGCCGGACCACCGGGTACGACTCCGGGTGCACACCCGAGGCATCCAGCGGGTCTTCCCCGTCACGGATCCGCAGGAAGCCCGCGCACTGCTCAAAAGCCTTGGGACCCAGACGCGGTACGTCCAATAACCCGGCGCGGCTGCGGAAAGGACCGGTCTTGTCGCGGTGCGCGACGATCGATTCGGCGAGCGACTCCGTCACGCCCGATACCTTGGCCAGCAGCGGCACCGATGCCGTATTCAGGTCCACTCCAACGGCATTCACGGCATCTTCGACGACGGCATCGAGACTGCGGGCCAACGTGCCCGGGGTGATGTCGTGCTGATACTGGCCCACACCAATGGATTTGGGCTCGATCTTCACCAACTCGGCGAGCGGATCCTGCAGCCGGCGGGCAATGGACACCGCGCCACGCAGGGTGACATCCAGCTCGGGCAGTTCATGCGCAGCGTAGGCCGACGCCGAGTACACCGACGCCCCTGCCTCACTGACCATCGCCTTGGTGGGCGCTTTTGCCCCGGCTGAGCGGATGTCTGCGATGAGTTCGGTTGCCAGAGCATCGGTTTCGCGTGATGCGGTGCCGTTGCCGATCGCCACCAGGTCGACGTTGTGGCGCGCTACCAACGCAGCCAGCGTGGCCTTGGCGTCGTTCCATTTGTTCTGCGGCTGGTGCGGGAAGATGGCGCACGTGTCGACCACTTTGCCGGTGCCGTCGACCACGGCCACCTTCACGCCGGTCCGGAACCCGGGGTCCAGCCCCAAAGTCGCGCGGGTACCCGCAGGCGCGGCGAGCAACAGGTCCTTGAGGTTCTTGGCGAAGACATTGACGGCGTCCTCTTCAGCGCGCTGGCGCAGCTTGATCCGAGCGTCGACCGATGCGGAGAAGCTCAGCTTGGTGCGCCAGGCCCAGCCCACCGTCGCGGTCAGCCACGGAGTCGCAGCGCCGCCGGCCGCCATGTCGACGCCGAGAGACTGGGCGATCATCGCCTGGTAGACCTCGGGCTCGCCGCCGTCGAAATTCAGCGACAGCGCCTCTTCCTTCTCTCCGCGCAGTACGGCGAGCACGCGGTGCGACGGCATGGCCTCCAGCGGCTCGGCATACTCGAAATAGTCGCGGAACTTTTGTGCAGCTTGACTTTTCGCGGCTTCTTCGGACCACGGCTTGGTCTGCAGGGACCCGTCGTTCCAGAACTTCTCGCGCACCGCACCGACCAGCTCGGCGTCCTCGGATACCCGTTCGACCAAGATGTGCCGCGCCCCCTCCAGCGCTGCGGCGGCGTCGGCCACCTCTTCGCCGAGGAACTCTGCGGCCAGCTCGTCAGGATTCAGCGACGGATCCGCCAGCAACCGGTCGGCCAGCGGTTCCAGACCGGCTTCCCGCGCGATCTGGGCTTTGGTGCGACGCTTGGGCTTGTAAGGCAGGTAGATGTCTTCGACGCGGGCCTTGGTATCGGCGGTGAGCAGCGCAGCCTTGAGCTCGTCGGTCAGCTTGCCCTGTTCGCTGATGGACGCCAGCACCGCGTCGCGTCGCTGGTCCAGTTCGCGCAGGTAGCGCAGCCGCTCTTCTAGGGTGCGCAGCTGTCCGTCGTCGAGACTGCCGGTGACTTCCTTGCGGTAGCGCGCGATGAACGGCACCGTCGCGCCCTCATCGAGCAGTCCGACCGCGGCCGCAACTTGGCCTTCGGCAACGGCCAGTTCCTCGGCAAGGCGGGCATTCACAGACTTGACGCTCAAATTCACTCGGTGGACCCTACCCAATGGGTCTGACACTGCCGGACCAGACGCGCCCGGCCCGCGGCTTCAGCATCGAATCCAGTGTTGACAGCCGATCAAATACTGTCGACAGAGTAAATTCGCCACATGCACGCGGTCACCCATTGGTCGGTCAACGCCGCAGATCAGGGTGCGCGGTGAAGGCGCCGACGCCCGACGTTCCCACGTTGTGGATGGTCATGTCGATGACCTGTCTGCTGTTCGGACTCCTGGAGACCAGCGTTGGCCTTCGGCGGCACCGGGACCTATCAATGATCATTTGGGGCGCAGGCAATCTGGCTGGCTCCGTCGGCGGTGTGATGGTCAGCTTCGGTGAGGTGAATCAAGCCCGAGTGGGTATTGCGGTGGGCAACGCGCTCCTGGCCGTGTTCTGGTCGTTCACCTGGGCCGGCGGTCGGATGTTCGCCGGACAGCCCGTGCGATGGCCCGCGGTGTTGGCGGGCCCGGCATTGTTGTTGGGCTCCTTCATGTTTGTGCACCCATTTGCGACCGATGTGATGTTGCGGGTCGACCTCGCGTCTGCAGTGCTGTTCGTGTACTTCGGACTGTGCGCGGTCGACGGGCTTCGGGCACAGCGTTCCGAGCGGTTGTCCGCCCGCGTGGTGCTCGTGACGCTGTGCTTCGCAGCGTTCGTGCCAACGATCGTTCGTGCGGTCGGGATTCATCGGCACGGTCCGAACTCATTGATGACCTCAACGGCGCTGGCTCCGGCTGTCACGATGATGGCTCTCTATCTGATGGTCATCTCCATCAACGTCTGCTTGCTGTTGATGAGCCGCGAGCGGTTGGAGAACCAGCTCGAGCACGCGGCGTTGCACGACCCACTCACGGGTGTGCTGAACCGGACCGGCTTCCTGATCCGCGGGCAGCAGCTGGTCAATGAGTGCGTGGGACGCCAGCGACCGTGTTCGGTACTCATGATGGATCTGGACCAGTTCAAGACCATCAATGACGCTTTCGGGCATTCTGCCGGCGACCGACTACTGGAAGAATTTGCCGCCCTCACCCAAACCCGTTTAGATACAAGCGATCTCGTAGCTCGGATTGGCGGGGAAGAATTCTGCGCAGCACTGTATGGCACCGACGAAACCAACGCCGCCAAAGTCGCCGAACACCTGCGGGTCGCATTCGCGGGGACAAGCTTCCAGCATGAGGACAGCGCACTGGGTGGCACCGTCAGCATCGGCGTTGCCGAATTGGGCCCGGGCGACAGCTTGATGACCGCCATGGCACGCGCGGATGTCGCAATGTATGCCGCCAAGAACAGCGGACGCGACCGCGTCATCCGAGCGTCGTCTCGCCAGTACTGACCACTGTCACCGTTACCGTGGACTTCACCGACCTGATTCGTGGTCGGGTTGCGGCGCGACGTCAAGTGATGCCGCAACCCGACCACGACTCAGGCCTCGTCGACCGTGCTGTTACGGCCTAACACTATTGAGTTTTCAAGGTGCAGTAGAGGTTTCGGGTGGCGCTAGGCCGCGACGGTGTCCAGTCGCATGGTCCGCCGGTTATACGCCGGAACCGGTTTGCGGTGTCTATCGACCGTGGCT
>ERZ650309.749-NODE-749-length-15670-cov-5.666026_pt1 | contig 15670 bp, 16 predicted proteins | sample MGYA00376245_ERZ650309 | MGnify/ENA primary metagenome ERZ650309 (study PRJEB26733, sample SAMN07839294) | wastewater metagenome | biome: urban; feature: wastewater treatment plant; material: waste water | place: USA: North Carolina | collected 2016-04-26 ...
GCCTGGCCTTGTTCGCCCGCGACCGCGGCTGCACCCACCCGCACTGCACCCAACCCGCTGCGCAGTGCCAAGCCCATCACGCGGTCACCGACTGGCAACACGGCGGTAATACCGACATCACCGACCTCACCCTGGCGTGCGGACCCCACAACCGCCTCGTCGACACCGGACGCTGGACCACCACCATGACAAACGGCCAAGCCCACTGGACCCCACCACCACTACTGGACGTCGGCCAACCCCGCACCAACCAATACCACCACCCCACCCTCTACCCACCCGAAAACGACGGGGACGGAGATGGGGACAGTGAAACAGACAGCGCCGCAAGCTGATCGGGCGCTACAACCCCAGCGCCACGGCAAGCTCGCGGAGGCCTGGCCGCGGATCAGACACCGGGGTTTCAGCCAGTATCTGTACGACAACGTGGTCGGCGCCTGCATCGAGGTGCGCCTGTACGGCAGCGGCGGCCGAGTCGACGCTGCCCATCCCGACGAGCGCCCGCGCCAGACGTTCGGAGCCGCCACGCACCAGGTCGGTCTCGTCGAAACCCTGACGCAGCCACGAGTTTCGATAGTTCGGCAGCCCGCTGTACACGTTGAGATGGTCGTGGGCCCGGCGAAGCTGCTCCGCGTCGTCGCCGCCGACCACCACTGCCTGCTCGGACACGATCCACTTGTCGGGCCCGAGAATTTCCCGGGTCGCGGCCGTCGCGGAAGGCAACACCAGATACGGGTGAGCACCATCAGCCAGCGTGCCGGACAGCTCAATCATCTTGGGGCCCAATGCCGCAAGCAGCTTGGGCGCCGACACGCCAGGCTCGATGGCATCGGATACCGCGGCCATCTTCTCGAGGTAACTGCGCATGGTGGCCAGCGGCTTCTGGTAGGAGCCACCCATGCCATGCTCAACCAGCGGGGCATGACTGACACCGAGACCCAAGACGAACCGCCCTGGGTACATGGCCGTCAGAGTGCGGGCGCCGGCCTCGGCCGCCGATGGGATACGCACGTGGATATTGGCGATCCCGGTGCCGACCACGAGGCGCTCAGTGGCCGAGAGGAACCCGGCCGACTCGGTCAGACATTCCTTCCCCACCGTCTCCGGCAGGAACAAGGAGCCGTAGCCCATGGCCTCGATGTCGCGGGCCACTGCTTGCGCCTCGGGCATGGCCCAGGTGTCGCTGGCCCACCAGACGCCGATGCGGGACGGGAAGTCGATACGCGCGCGTTCAGTCACCGATCCAGAATCACCTACGGCGGTGTCAGCCCTGCAGCCGGCCGGACAATTCGTGCGCCTGCTGCAGCAACAGGCGGCCGAGCTCTCGGCGCCGGTCGGCACGGAAGCGGGTCTCCACGCCGGTCAGACTCAAGGCCCAGCCCGGTTGGCCACGCCTGTCGAATACTGCCGCGGCCATCCCCCAGCTGCCCTCCACGAGCAGCGCGGGGTTCACCGCATACCCCGCACGTCTGGTCAGCTCGATCCGCTTGCGAATGTCCGCTTCGGAATGGTTGGGGCCCCAGTCTTTTTCGGGATGGACTCGCGCGAAATACTCATCGACTTCCACGGCCGGAAGGTGGCTCAGGATGGCCAGCCCCGCGCTCGCCACCCCGAGAGGAAATCGGATGCCGACATGGAGCACGTGGGAGCGCAACGGAAAACTGCCCTCTTCGGACAACACGCACACCGTCTCGTCGCCGCGACGTACCGAGAAGAAGGCACTTTCGCCAGTTTCCCGCGCCAGCCGGCCGACCACCTCACGGGCCTGGTCGGTGACATCGAAGCGGTAGGCCGCGCCGACCCCCAGCAGATAGAGCTCCGGTCCGAGTGACCAGCGCCCGGACTTGGAATCACGGCTGACAAGGCCCTCGTCGGACAACGACATCAACAGCCGGTGCGCAGTGGGCCGAGCCAGACCGGCCAGCTTGCCAAGCTCGGTGGTCGACGCCCCCTGCGGCTCGGTCGCGGCCACTGCACGCAACATCGCCCCGACGCGTGCGACGACGGTGGGACTCGACATCACCGCATGATATGCGTTCACTGAATGAACGCCAATGTCTGACATGGTCATCAGGCGAACACTTTCCCGGCATCAATGATCGATACTTGCCTGGCAGCTCGGTTCATTGGAGAGTGGATCGCGCGTTTACTGGATGAACGACCCAGGAGAATCATGACCTCGAAGGTTTATCCCTCGGCAGCCGAGGCGGTCGCCGACATCACCGATGGAGCCTCGCTGGCCGTCGGCGGATTCGGCCTCTGCGGTATTCCGGATCAGCTGATCGACGCGATCGCTGCAGGCAGCGCCACAGACCTCGAGGTGTTCTCGAACAACTGCGGCGTCGACGGCGTGGGCCTGGGAGTGCTGCTCGGTCTCGGCCGGGTCCGTCGCGTCACCGCGTCCTATGTCGGCGAGAACAAGGAGTTCGCCCGGCAGTACCTGGCTGGCGAACTCGAGGTCGAACTCACCCCGCAGGGCACCCTGGCCGAGCGGATGCGCGCCGGCGGCGCAGGCATCCCGGCGTTCTACACGCCCGCGGGCGTTGGCACCCCGGTTTCCGACGGTGGCCTGCCGTGGCGTTACGCCGCAGACGGTTCGATCGCAATTGCCTCACCGCCCAAGGAAATTCGCGAGTTCGGCGGCAAACGGTACGTTCTCGAGGAGTCGATCAACGCCGACTTCGCACTCGTGCACGCGCTGCGCGCCGACACCGAGGGCAACTTGGTCTTCAACAAGACGGCACGCAACTTCAATCCGCTGGCCGCGATGGCCGGACGGATCACCATCGTCCAGGTCGAGGAGCTGGTACAGCCCGGCGAAATCGACCCTGACGCAGTACATCTGGCCGGAGTATTCGTGCAACGCATCGTGCACACCGGGCCGCAGGACAAGCAGATCGAGAAGCGCACCATCAGCGAGGGAGCCGCCAAGTGACCGCACCAACCGGCTGGACCCGCGACCAGATGGCCGCCCGCGCTGCCGCCGACATGATCGACGGCGAGTACGTCAACCTCGGCATCGGCCTGCCCACCCTCATCCCCGGCTACCTGACGGGCGACGTCCACGTCACGCTGCACTCGGAGAACGGCATCCTGGGCACCGGCCCCTACCCGACCGAAGATGCCGTCGACCCCGACCTCATCAACGCCGGAAAGGAAACCGTGACCGTGAATCCCGGTGCGGCGTACTTTGATTCGTCGTTGTCGTTCGGGATGATCCGTGGCGGTCATATCGACACCGCGGTGCTCGGCGGCATGGAGGTGTCCAGCACCGGCGACCTCGCCAACTGGATGGTGCCCGGCAAGATGGTCAAAGGCATGGGCGGTGCCATGGATCTGGTGCACGGCGCCGCGCGGGTCATCGTGCTCATGGAGCACACCGACAAGGCCGGCAACGCCAAGATCGTCCCGGAGTGCACGCTGCCGTTGACCGGGCAGGGCGTCGTCGACCGGATCATCACCAATCTGGCCGTCATCGACGTCCCCGGCGACGGCACCTTGATCCTGCGAGAGACCGCACCCGGCGTCAGCGTCGAGGACGTCGTCGCGGCGACCGGTGCCGAGCTGACCGTCGAATTGGCCTAGGCCCGCAACGGTTCCGGCCGAAACACCGGCTCGGCCAAGGGCTTCCCGACCCGTGGTGAACGGCGGCCGAACGCCCTGACCACGACGCCGCGCACAAGTGGCACCGGCGACCACCAGAACCACCGTCCCAGCACCGCAGCGATGCCGGGCACCACGAAGGTCCGCACCACCAGGGTGTCGACCAGCAGGCCCACGCCGATGGTGGTACCCACCTGCTCGATGCTGAGCACATCGGACGACAGCATGGCAAACATGGTGATACCGAAGACAATTCCTGCCGTCGTCACCACGCCGCCGGTACCGCCGAAGGTACGGATCATGCCGGTCTGCCGGCCTGCCGAAGATTCCTCACGAAGGCGCATGGTGAACAGCAGGTTGTAATCGGCACCGACCGCGACGAGCGCGATCAAGGCGATGGACGGCACCGCCCAGTGCAGGTCCTTGCCCAGTAGGTGCTGCCAGATGAGTGCACTCACGCCCAAGGCCGACAGGTACGACACCACCACCGTGCCGATCACGACTGCTGCAGCCACGGGGCTTCGCAGCATGATCAGAACGATCAGGAACACCAATGCCAGGGCCACGGCCGCCAACAACATGAAGTCATTGCCGACATAGCCACGCAACTCGGCGGTCCCGGTGCCGAAGCCGGTGACATTCACCGTGTTCGACTGCAGCGAGCCCTCTTTGGTCGCCTCGCGGACCGCAGCGAGGATCTGCGGTGAGCGTTGCGCGCCATCGGTTCCGAACACCTTGCCGTCGCCGTATACCAACAGCCGCGTGGACCGACCGTCAGGCGCGAAGTACAACCCCGCTGCCCGCTGGAAACGCGGGTCCTGCCAGGCCCGCTGCGGCAGGTAGAAGCCGCCCTCGCCACTGTCATGGAAATCTTCCCGGACCCCGCGCAGGTAGTCGGTGAGGCCGGAGAACATTCCGCGCGTCTCGCCGACCGACTTGGTCAATTGTGTTGTGACAGAGCCGAGCTGGTCGATGGCGGCACGCATGGCGCGCACCGAGGATTCGGCCCCGGCCAGGGAACGCGCCATGTCGGCGGTACCGGCGCCGAACCTGACCGTGCTGTCGGTCAGCGTGCTCGTCGCCGCCACCACCGAATCCATCGGCTCGACGGCCTTGAGCACCAACGAACAGATGCCGTCGCCGGCGCAGTTGGGATTGGCGTTGGTGAAATTGCGCAGCGGGTCCATGTACTGCGAGACGGCAGTGACGTTGTCCCGCAACTGCTGCATGCCGCCGTGCATGGCGTCGATACCGGAATTCAACGTCCCCAGCCCATCAACACTGCCGGCCAACCCCTTCTGCAGTTGCGTGATGGCCGTGGAGAACTGATTCAGCGTCGCCGACAGCTTGTCGACCGCACCCAACCGCTTGCTCAGTTGAGCCACACCGTCATCGAGCTGATCGCCGATGGTCCCGGCTTGATCGGTCAGCGCCGCCTGCTCTGGCAATGCACCCGACGGCCGCGACGCAGACTGGACCATCCGAATACCGCCGATTTCCATGATCTTTCGGGTCACCCGTTCGATGGCGATGACGCCCGACGGGTTCCGCAGGTCGTGATCGGTCTCTATGGAGACAATCTCGGGAAGCAGTCGATTGGCCGGGAAATGGCGATCCATCGCCTGATATCCGCGGTTCGCGTGTGTCGAATCCGGTTGGGCGGCAAGCTCATCGAACCCGAGCCGCAAACCTGCCACCGGAATGGCACACACGGCCAGGAACAGCACCGATGTTGCCAGCACCGGCCCCGGCCACCGCGCCACCACGGTGCCGACCCGTCGCCACGCGCGACCGGATGCCCGACGACGGGCCCGCGGTTGCGCCAGACCATGCCTGCCCGCCAGCCCGATGAACGCAGGCAACAAGGTCAGCGACGCCAACATCCCGGTGAGAATGCCGATGGCACAAGGTAACCCGGCGCTACGCAACATGCCGACCTGCGCGAACAACAGGCACGCGAGCGCCGCAGCGATGGTCAACCCCGACGCGGCGATCACGGGGGCCACGCTGCGGTTGGCCACCACCAACGCGTCCTCGTGCGCCACGCCGAGACGGCGCTGTTCGTGGTACCGACCCAACAGGAATATGCCGTAATCCGTTGCGGCGCCGAGCACCATTGCCGCCAGCAGCGATACTGAGAAGATCGACACCTCGATCAGATCGCGCTCACCGAGGTAGGCTACGACCGCCCGCGCCACACCCAGCCCCAGGCCCACGGTGAGCAACGGGATCGCGGCAGTGATCGCCGACCGGTACACGATGAACAGCAACACGGCGATCAGCACCACCGTGACACCGGTGATCATCAGCATCTGCTTGTCGATGGCGGTCAGCTCGTCGGCGATCGTCGCACCCGGCCCGGTGACATAAGCGTGCAGCCCCGGCGGGGTGGGAGCGGCGGCGACCGTCTGACGCACGTCGTTCAACGCCTTGTTCGCCGACGCCGCGCCGAGCTCACCGCGGATCCGCAACATCGTGTACACAGATTTTTCGTCGGCGCTCTGGGCACCCGACGCCGTCATCGGGTCCGACCACAGATCCATCACCGAATCGATGGCGGGCGACTCACGCAATGTGGACACCAGCCGCGAGTAGTACGTGCGTTCGGGCGTCCCGAGCGGGTGATCGCTCTCCAACACCAGGTAATTCAGGTTGCCGCCGGCGCCGTCACGAAACTGCTCGCCCATCTTCGCCCCGGCGACGTTGACCGGCGCGGCGGCCGGCAGGAATCCGCGCGCATGGTTGTGCGCAGTGGATTCCACTTGCGGGACCAGCACATTGCCCGCCGCGGCGGCGAGTATCCACACTCCGATGACCAGGACCGCATACCGACTGCAGAATCTCGCGATGGCGTCCCACATGCCGACTGAAGTTACGAGCGGACCCGGCCCACGTCGTCGTGCCGCAGGCGAGACCCTGGCTCCTACCGTGGTAGGACACGCGGGCCTGCTCCAGGATGATGTGCAGGCTGGACAACGGCCCTACGCTGGCGCTATGGACTGGCTGCGCGAAATCGCCCTGCGGCGTCGCGCTCTGGTGCCCTTCGACTACCCGTTCACCGTGCCCGTGGTCATGTACACCGGCACGCTACTGGTGACGGGGACCGCCGCGGTGCAACGTGACTTCAGTCGGCCTGTGCTGCTGGCCGTGGCATCTGTACTGGCGATTACGCCGATCTTCTCGTTCATGTGCATCGGCGTGAAACTCAGCCCGCTGGCCAGCGCCGCCTGCAGTCTGACCGCAGTCACCCTGCTGCTGTCGTGGCCACCGGTGTTCAACGACGCGGCCCCATTCCTGTTGATGTTCATGCTCGGCGAGGTCTTCGCCTTGAGCTCGGCACGCGTCGGCCTGGCCGTCTTCGCGGTGTCGGCGGCACTGCTGATCACCGCGTCGCAAACCGGTCACCTCAGTACGTTCGTGCCCTACCTGCTGTTCTTCCTGACCATCGGCGGAATGATGGGACGGATCCTGCAACTGCAGCAGCGCCTGGTCCTCCAGGAACGCGAACGTCAAGCCCACTACGCCGGACAGGCCGCCGCCGACGAACGACGCCGCATCGCCCGCGAAGTGCACGACGTCATCGCCCACTCGCTGTCGGTGACCATGCTTCACCTCACCGGCGCCCGTCGGGCCCTTCAGGAGGACCATGACGTCGCCGAAGCGGTCGATGCGCTGCTGGACGCCGAACAACTCGGCAGGCAGGCCATGTCCGATATTCGCCGCACCGTGGGTCTGCTCGGCGCGGGCGATGCCAAGCGCATGCAGCTCACCCCCGAGCCCGAGATGTCCGACATCCCGGATCTGGTGGAAAGTTTCGCCGCTGCCGGTCTTCAGGTCGACGCCCGCATCGAAGGTGCGTCGGAGAACGTCACCGCAGCGATCGGTCTGGCCTTGTACCGGGTGACGCAGGAGTCGTTGGCCAACATCGCCAAACACGCGCCGGACGCTCCGGTACAACTGCGGCTCTACCTGGACACCCGGCGCGCTGCCCTGTCCATCCACAACGAGCTGCGAACGCCCGTACCGACCTCTGCCACCGGAGCCGGGCTCCCTGGCATGCGGCAACGCATCGAGATGCTCGACGGGGCCTTCCACGCGGGCCCCGGTCCCCACGGCTGGACGGTGCATGCTCAGGTACCACTGCCGTCCGTCACCCCACAGTCCTGCGGAGGTTTCCGAAACCTGCTGCCACGGAATGCAATTCAGCATGACTGAGGTCGCGGTGCTGCTGGTCGACGATCAGGAACTGGTGCGGTCCGGACTGCGCCGGATCCTGCGCCGCAAGGACGGTTTCAACATCGTCGGTGAATGCGCGGACGGCGACGAGGTGCCGGCGTCGGTCGACCTGCTCGGTCCGGACGTGGTGGTGATGGACCTGCGCATGAAGCGGGTGAGCGGCGTCGAGGCGATCCGGACGCTGCGTGACCGCGGCGGCCCACCGACGTTGGCACTCACCACATTTGACGACGACGACCTGCTGTCCGGCGCATTGCGGGCCGGGGCGTCGGGTTTCATCCTCAAAGATTCTCCCGCCGAGGAACTCATCCGCGCCGTGCACGCCGTCGCACGGGGTGAGGCCTTCCTCGATCCGGCAGTGACCTCCCGGGTGCTGCACGAATACCGCCGGGCACCGGGAACCGCGGCCGGCGTGGCCGACAAGCTCACCGCTCGTGAACTCGATGTCCTCCAGTTGATGGGCTCGGGCGCGACCAACTCCGAGATCGCCGAGAAACTCGTCATCTCGGAGGTGACGGTGAAGAGCCACATCGGACGGATCTTCACCAAGCTCGATCTACGCGACCGTGCTGCCGCGATCGTCTATGCCTACGACCACGGCGTCGTCACCCCGAAATAGCCCTACTGCGCGACCACACCGCGCATGGCGTCCGCACCGAACATCGGCTCCATCATCGCCGAGAAGTCCGGGCCGCGACGCAGCATGTGCCCACCGTCGACGTTGATCAGCTGACCGGTGATCCACTGCGAGGCATCGCTGAGCAGGAACAGCGCGAGATTGGCGATGTCCTCGACCTCACCGGCCCGCGGCAGCGGAGTGCACGCCTTGTAGTCCTCACGTAGCGGCTCGAATTCGAAGATGCTGGCCGCGACCAGGTCGGTGCGGATGAGGCCAGGACGGATGCTGTTGGCCCGCACCCATGACGGGCCCAGTTCATCGGCCGCCAGTTGCACGAGGTGGTCCAGAGCCGACTTGGTGACGCCGTACGGCCCGAACCACCGATGGGTGTTGCTCGCCGCGATCGACGAGATGGCGACGAACGAACCACCGCCACCGCGGACCATCTCGCGCGCGCTGTGCTTGATCACGTACATGCTGCCGTTGACGTTGAGATCGACTGTCTGGCGCCACATTTCCGAATCCAGCTGCGTGACCGGACCGACGGTCAGCGAGCCGCCCGCGCAGTGGACGGTGCCCGACAACGTGCCGTTCCACCCCGCCGCCGCCGCAACTGCGCGGGCCACGTCGTCCTCATTGGTGACATCGGCGGTCTGGTAGCGCACTGCGCCCGGGCCGCCCGCCGCGGTGATTTCTTCGGCCGCGGCCTGCAGGGTGGCCTCGGTGCGGCCGACGATGAGCGCATTGCCTCCGGCTGCCACGACCGCCGCCGCGATCCCCTTGCCGATGCCGCTGCCGCCGCCCGTGATCAGGACGGTCCGATCCGTCAATGAAATCTGCATTGCTACCCCGTTCGTGAGGACGACCAAAACCAGCTCTTGTATACAACATTTGAAAGTTGTTCACTAGCCCGTTGTCCCGCCCACCGGGGCGTAGGCTGGAAAATGACCGTGAGCAGCCCGGACAGACTGAACTCACAGCTGAATCCCCGTCACGAAAGGTGACTCACATGGCACCCACCCTGGGCGGCCACCGCGCCACGCATCTCCTGATCGCCGGCAGCTTTGCAGTGGCGGCGTTCGTCGTCCCGGCGGTCGGCCAGAGCATCTCCGCCACCCCGCTGGCGACCTGCCCGCCGGGGATGATCTCCGACCCGATCAGCGGAAGCTGCTCATCGCAGCCGCAGAACGTGAAGCAGATCCCGGTCCCGGAGAACGGCCTCAGCACGGTCGACGGCATCCCCTGCACCGGACGCAACACCGGCGAGTGCATCGGTCTCAATCAGAACCACTGAATTGGTCGCGTACGCAAAAATTGTGCGGTCCCAACACTGATTCTCTAGGATCCGACAATGCTTACTGCTTCCGCACAACGTCTGCTCGTCACAACAGGTTTCGCGTTGGCGGTGGCCGCAGCGCCGGTTGTCATGGCGGTCGCCAGCGTGCCCGCGACCTCGACCAGCCCGGTCGCTTGCGCGGCCGGCGAGGAAGAAGACGCCTTCACCGGTGACTGCTCGCCGAGCTTGGCGCCGCACACCGGTGGCACCATGCAGGGCCCGGACTACTCGGCCAACTTCTCCCAGCCGATCTCGCCCATCAACGGTGCGAACCCCGACATCCCCGAGATCGACGGCATTCCGTGCCTGGGTAACAACTCAGGTCAGTGCATCGGTCTGGCGGAGAACGGCTAGAGCCGCGGCGCTACCGAAATCTCCAGTTCCCACCTTCTTCGCATAGAGTTACGCCATGGTTGCCAAAACTGATTCGACCGACATCGACGACGTCGAGCCGCTGGCTGACAGCACCGCAAGTCAGGCACGACGCGTGGTCGCGGCTTACGCCAACGACGCCGACGAGTGCCGCACCTTCCTGTCCATGCTGGGTATCGGGCCTGCGAAAATCGACGCGTGACGCCTCCTAGAGGCAACGACGCCTCAGAGGAAGCCGGTAGAGGCGCCCGGCAATACGGAGATTCTGATTTCGTCGTGGTGGCCAACCGGCTGCCCGTCGACATGGAGCGACTGCCCGACGGCACCGTCAACTGGAAGCGCAGCCCCGGCGGCCTGGTAACGGCCCTTGAGCCGCTACTACGTAAACGCCGGGGCGCCTGGATCGGCTGGCCGGGAATCGCCGACAGCGACGAAGAGCCGATCCTCCAGGACGACCTGCTGCTCTGCCCGGTGAGCCTGTCCACCGAAGACATCGCCGAATACTACGAAGGCTTTTCCAACGCCACCCTGTGGCCGCTCTACCACGACGTCATCGTCAAGCCCATCTATCACCGTGAGTGGTGGGACCGCTACGTCGACGTCAACCGGCGGTTCGCCGAGGCGACCGCTCGCAACGCCGCCAAGGGCGCGACGATCTGGGTTCAGGACTATCAGCTGCAGCTCGTCCCCAAGATGCTGCGGATGCTCCGTCCCGACCTGACCATCGGATTCTTCCTGCACATTCCGTTCCCACCCGTGGAACTGTTCATGCAGATGCCGTGGCGCACCGAGATCATCGAGGGGCTGCTCGGTGCCGACCTGGTCGGCTTCCATCTACCCGGCGGCGCCCAGAACTTCCTGGTGCTGGCCCGAAGACTGCTCGGCGCCAACGCATCCCGCGCTGCGGTAGGTGTGCGCTCCCGGTTCGGTGAGGTGCAGATCGGCTTCCGCAAGATCAAGGTCGGCGCGTTCCCCATCTCGATCGACTCGGCCGAGATGGATGCCCGCGCACGCAATCGCGAGATCCGCCAGCGGGCCCGCGAGATCCGCAGCGAGATGGGCAATCCGCGCAAGATTCTGCTGGGTGTCGACCGATTGGACTACACCAAGGGCATCGACGTTCGGCTGAAAGCATTCACCGAGCTGCTGGCCGAAGGCCGCGCGAATCGGCACGACACCGTGCTGGTCCAGTTGGCCACGCCGAGCCGCGAGCGCGTGGACAGCTACAAGGTCATGCGCGAGGACATAGAGCGCCAGGTCGGTCACATCAACGGGTCATTCGGCGAAATCGGCCATCCGGTGGTGCATTACCTGCACCGTCCGGTCGGCCGCGACGAACTCATCGCCTATTTCGTGGCCGCCGACGTCATGCTCGTGACACCGTTGCGCGACGGCATGAACCTGGTGGCCAAAGAGTACGTCGCGTGCCGCAGTGATCTCGGCGGCGCACTGGTACTCAGTGAATTCACCGGTGCCGCAGAAGAATTGCGTCAGGCCTACCTGACCAATCCGCATCACCTCGACGGCGTGAAGGATTCGATCGCCGAGGCGCTGACACAGTCACCCGAAGAGGGACGACGCCGGATGCGGTCGATGCGTCGGCAGGTGCTGGCCCACGATGTCGATCGATGGGCCCGCGCCTTCCTCGACGCACTGGCCGACACGCACAAGAACTAGAAGATCGGCGTCATCTCGCTGATGAGCCACTGGTCGCCGATCTTCTGATACTCGACCTTCAACCGGCTGCCCTCATACTGAGGCTGCTTGCTCTTGTCGGTGACGATGCGGTTGACGAAGGCCAGCACCGACCCTGAATCACGCTGGGACGACAGCATTCCCACGCCGACGATGTTCACCTGGCTGATCACCTGGCGCTGGCGGGCATTGTCGAAGATGTGGTTCTCGGCGGTCTTCTGCTCGTACCGCTTACGGAACTCCGGGGTCATCAACTTGAGGGCCTCGGTGCTCGTGCGCTCGATGCTCTGGAAGTCGTAGCCCAGGATCTTCGGGATCGCGTCCTTGGCCAGATCCGGCAACGCGGCTGCGGTCTGCTGCTGACCGGTCAGCTCGACGTGATTCCAGTAGCCGACACCGCCGAACGCAGCGAGTCCCACCACAGCGGCCGCCAACAATGCACCGCACAACGTCGGCAACGACGCCACAATGCGCTTCATCAGTTGCCTCCGTCCGGGTACTTGATGTCATAGGCACTCAGGTGCCCGTTGTCGTCCTCACGCACAAAGACCCTCTGGCGGAACGCTTTTGACGGTTGATTGACGCCGTTCATGTCGGACATCGTCACCCGGACGGTCACCAGGACCTTGGCGATCTTCGAGGTCTCGTCGACACTCTCCAGGGCCGCGGCGGTGATCACCGCATCCGAATTCGACTGCGTCTGCTTGAACAGGTACTTCAGGTTCTCGCCATTGTTGTTCTGGCTCAACATGTCTCGCAGCGGACCGGGACCGACGCCGTTGATGAAGCGGTTGACGCTCTCCTCGACGTTGTTCTGGGTGTAGCTGAACATGTTGACCACGGTCTGCTTCGCCGTATCCACGAAACGCTGGTCGCGGTCCTGCGCCGCCTCGATCTGAGCGTTGCCGTGCCACAGCAGCGCGGAGCCGACCGCCAGCAACACCACCAGCAGTGCGGCCACGCCGACGCCGACGGCCGTCACCAACGGGCGGTGCGGCAGCCGCTGTGGTGCCTGCACCGCGATCCGCGGTGTCGTCGCGGTATCGGCCACGGCCACCGGAACGGACAGATCGAGCGCTGCGCCCGACGATTCTGTGAGTTCAACCGGGCCGGCGGGCCGCGAAGCCCGCCGACGCACACGGCTGACCGGCGGCTCCGACGTGTCGTCCGTCGCAGCCGGTTCGTAAGTCATCAAACCTGCCTTGGATCCTTCATCAAGTCGACCCACGTCTCCGCGGTGTCCGCCTTGTCGATGCCGTTGAGCACTCCCGTGCCCCCGGCGGGGTCAGCGAAGATCCCCGTCTTCGGATCGTACGTGGTGGCCAGTTCCGTCGTCTTGGCACCAGCCGCCTGCGGCTGCCCGTCGGGGCCCGGCGCCGGAGCTTCCGGTGCCGGCGGGTTGTTCTGCGCGTACGGCGGAACCTGCTGGTCCTGCGGTGCGTAGAACGGCCACGGCGGTGGCGGGACACCCGGCGTATTCGGCGGGTACGGCAGCGGGAACGGCGCGTTCGGCGCAGGTCCCGGGCCGGCCGGAACGCCCGGCGGTAGCTGCACCGACGGTGGTCCGGGGTCGTAGTCCGCTCCCGGCGGGATCATCGGGAACTTGTTCGGCGGCGTGATGTTCCGCGGGTCGTTGACCGGCGTGCCGTACGGCACTGGCGGACCACGCCACGGGTTGGTGCCGATCGGCACATAACCACGTGGGTCGCGGCACAGCTGGATGGTCGGTGCCCGCTTGCCGGGGAATTCCTGGCACGGGTAGTTGCGCGCACCGCGCACTGTGCTCGGATCGTTCTGCGCTGTCTTGCAGTACAGGTCGTTCGGCAGTTCCCGGACGGTGGTGTCGGCCGGTGTACGGATCAGCGGTGCCGGGATGAAGCCCGTCATACACGGCGGTGCGTCACCGAGGTCGACCTTGAAGTCGAGCTTGCCGCCCTCGTCGATCGGCACGCCGCCGGCGTCGGTCAGCAGCGCGGCGATCAGGGCCGGGAAGATCACCAGGGCCTGCTCGATCGACTTGTGGTAGATCACGCCGATCCGGCCGAAGTTGGCCAGGTTGGCGGCCAGCATCGGAAAGGTCGGACGGATACCGTCGAACGTCTCGTTGGCCGTCTGGGTGGCCCCCGGCACGGTCCGGAGCAGCGACCGCACCTGCGGATCAGCCTTGGCGGCCTCGGAAGTCAGCTTCGCCAGGCTGGCCGCGACCGTCTTGATGTCGTCGCCGCTGCGGATCTGCGTCTTGAGCAACGGTCCGGCCTGGTCGAGCAGCTTGTTGATCGTCTCGGAGTTGTTGTTGGCCTCGTCGACCAGGACCCGCGACGACTGGATCATCCGCGACAGTTCGGGGCCTGATCCGTTGAACGCCTTGAATGCCTCGCGCAGCAGATCCTGGAGCCGGGTGTTGCTGATGCTGGTCACCAGCGACTGCGCTTCGTTGAGCAGGCTGGTGATGTCCTGTCCGACCGCGGTGCGGTCGACGCCGATGTTCGCCCCGTCACGCAGCATCGACGTCGATGCGTGCTCCGGCGGCACCAGGTCGATGTACTGCTCACCGATCGCGGACATGCTCTTGACGGTCGCGGTGACGTTGTCGGGCACCGGGGTGTCCGTGTTCAGCCGCATGCCGGTCTTGACACCGGTGTCCGTCAGACCGACGGTCTCCACCCGACCGATGGTGACACCGCGGTAGGTGACGTTGGCGTGCTCATAGATGCCACCGCCGACCTTGAAGTCGGCGGTGACGTTGTATGCGCCCAAACCGACAGCGGCAGGTACATGCAGGTACGACGTCGTGATCAGCGTCAGACACACCACGGTGACGACGGCGAAGATCCCGAGTTGGAAACGAGCGAGACGGGTCAACATCAGCGGGTCCCCGGCAATCTCGCGTCGTGTTGTGCTGCTGTGCCGGCCGGAATCTTGAACGGATCCGCGGCCTGCCCGGACAGGTTGGCCATCGCTCCCATCAGGAAGTCCGGTGGGTTGACCACCTCGTCGAGACGCTTCATGTTCGGGTCCAGGCCCAGAGACGTGGTGAAGATGGTTTCACCGGTACGCCGCAAGGTGAGGTCGAAGGTGACGAACACGTTCAGGTAGTCACCGCGCACCGCGTGCTTGATGTACTTGTAGTCGAACGGGAACGTCGGCAAGAAGTCCAGGTCGTGGATGAAGTCGTCGGCGTTGTCGTTGAGCGCCTTGACCACCGGGAACAGATCCTTCATATCCGCCGCGAAGTCGTCCTTGGTGGCGGAGAGCACCCGCGCACCGACATCTGCGAACTTCCGCAACGCGGTGAACGCGTCGACGATGTTCTTGCGGTTGTCGTTGAGCACCTTGACCGCACCCGGGAGCGAATCCAGCGTCCGGCCGAGGGCGTCCTTGCTGTGCGCCAGAATTCCGGCGAACCGGTTCAGGCCGTCCATCGCCGACACGATGTCGCCGGTCTGCTTGTCGAGTGACTTGGCCAGTTCGGCCAACCGCGGGACCAGGTCGGCGAACTGCCCGGCGCGGCCGGCGACGGCAGCGTAGTCATCAACCACACCTTCGCACTGATGAGGAAGCCATGAGCCGCGCTGCCTTGTCGATCCTCGTCGCACTCGCCCTGGGCCTCACCGGAGGGCCAGCGAGCGCTGCTCCGCCGGTCACCTCGATGCCCCCAGAGGCCGCTGCACTTAATGAGCGAGGTGTCGCGCTGTACGAGAAGGGCGAGCGCCCGCTCGAGTTCATCACGACGCGTCAGTGGTTCGTGAAGCTCTTGCAGAACCAGCAGGGGCTGCTCGAGAAGGGCCAGCAAGATCGGAAGAGCACAC
>ERZ650309.750-NODE-750-length-15667-cov-5.235396_pt1 | contig 15667 bp, 18 predicted proteins | sample MGYA00376245_ERZ650309 | MGnify/ENA primary metagenome ERZ650309 (study PRJEB26733, sample SAMN07839294) | wastewater metagenome | biome: urban; feature: wastewater treatment plant; material: waste water | place: USA: North Carolina | collected 2016-04-26 ...
ACGCTCTTCCGATCTGATTCCTACCGGCACTGTCACAGATCGCTCATCGATCAAGATCGAAGCATCGATCGCACCCTCTTTCGTGCTCACGACGCCCGGTGATTCGACGATCCGAACGTGTAGCGCGCGCTCGATCTCACCCTCACCTGTGGCCACAAGCAGTCGCTGAAGCGGACCAAGCGGCGCGGGGCTGTCACTCGGATCAATCACAGCCGACCACTCATCGACCACGTCGGGATCGAGCGGGAAGGGGCTGCCTTCGCGAAGTGCGAACGCGGACAGGTGTGCGCCGTGCTTGACCGAGCTACCGAAGAGGGTGCCGGACCACGTGAAAAACCGGGCGTTGTGCTGCGCGAGATACCGCAAAAACCGCCCGGTGCGCGCGGTGTCTTTGTTGCGTAACTTGTGACCCTCATCGGCGATGATCACGTCGGGGCGCAAGCTCTCAAGTAGAGTCGTACTCTCGGCTCTGCTCAACTCCGAGTACGCGATTACGTGCAAACTCGGCTGGCCGGGCTGGATGCAGCCAAACTTGCTGCCCACTCGGATCGAGGGCACGCGGAAGTGCTGGCTCCACAGCTTGTAAGCTGTGACGATCTGCCCGCGCAACTCAGGCGGCACCAGCAGTACGGCCAGCTTGCAGCCCCGCACGGCCAGCGGCACCAGCAGATCAAGCCCGGTCTTGCCGTGACCTACACCGATCGGGCCAAGCACGCCACCGACTTGCTCAGCTTCTTCGAGCGCCCAGGCTTGCGCCGGGCGAAGCCTCGTGATACAAGGCCAGCCAAGCGCAGCACACTCACATTTTGTAGTCTTGCGCGCAAGCCTAGCCGTCCACTTGTCGACAAGCTGCTCGGCTTCGGGCGAGTTAAGGTTAAGCACCGGACGCCTCGGTAGCGACAGCACACGATCCAGATCTTGTGATCGAGTGACGGTCCTGAGCGCCGGGACGTGCGAGGCGTTCGGATTGAACGGCGGTCTTACTGAGGCCATGCGCTTTTTCCCACAGTCACTTCCCGAGCCAGTGTCTCAAGTACCGCGACTTGCTCGACCTCTTCAGGGTCTACCGTCTGCGCTTGCAGTTCGTCGCCGACAAACTCGTACAGCCCTGGCGGTGTCCAGTAGTACTCCTCACACGCCAGCCCGTACTGTTTGAGGTCGGACACGAGTTTGCGCAGATCGAGCAGCTCCCCCAGTGCTGACAGCGTGATCCAAAAGATCCGCCCGCTGATACGCGGCAGCTTCGAGTCGCTTATGCCCAAGCTTGCGACGTGCGCGCGCAGCCGGATGCGCCGTACGCCTTGCTCGGTGCTGGGCAGGTCTTCGATCTGCAAGGCGTACGAACGCATGACTAGCGCCGTCCCCAGATCACGGTCGTGAACTTGCTTGCGATCGCCTGCGCCGCGACTTCGCGAACCTCATCACCAAGGCAGCGCAGTCCGCACAGGGAAGTACGCGGGGTAAACTCGGCACGCAGCACGGCGGCAAGTGCACCCTTCCACTTGCCGAACGAGAGCGGGCTGTCGCTCGGCGCGCACCGAAGATCAGCCGCGTTGTGCTGGCGGGCAAGCTGCTCAGCCAGTGCATCGACTTCCGGCCCCAGGTCATAAACCAGCTCGCACGTCTCGACCAGCGCGTCCACGATCAGGATCGTGTTCTCGGGCACAGGGTTGGCGGGAAGCTGTGGATCTGGATCAGCAGACTCGTGCGCCTGAGGTGCTGGTCGAATGTCAGTACGCTGCTGCTCGACTTCTTGCACAGCGACGCGCTGCTCGGGCTCGACCGCTGGCAACGATCCGGGCTGTGGCTCAGGTCCGACTGTCTTGCGCGGGCGACCACGGCCACGCCTAGGTGCCTCGCTTGCACTTGCCTGTGCTTCCGACTTCGCCACTTCTCTGCGAGGCTCGACGTTCTGCGCAGCCAGCTCACGCGCTTGCGGTGGCAGGGTCTGGATCGACTCAGGCGGCACCGGCTCAAAGCTCTGCGCCAGCGTGATCACTGGCTGATCCGGCGGTGCGACTTGTGCTGCCGCTCCTTTGCAACCGATGTGCCTGATTGTACCGTCAACAAGTCGCGACACGTTCCGGATCGTCAGCTCCTCGCCGCAGTCGGCGCACCCCTCTTCGTCGTCGGAGCGTTCGATCTCCTCACGCAGCTTTGCCGCAACCTCTGCGCGGACTGGGCGGTGTGTTGCGGCGGGTTGCACCGGGGCCATGTGTACGGCTTGTTCCGACGGTGCGGCGGGTGCTGGCTGCTGTGCTGGCGTCACTTGCGTCTGAGGTGCTGGTGTTGCTCGGCGTAGGCTCATGGGGGTTCTCCAAATGTTCTTCAGGCGTTCGGCTTCAGTTTTCGGACAGTAGCTTGCGTGGGGACAACCTCCGTAGGCCGAACACGCAAGCAGGTTTTTCGGTACTTCAGACACATCGCTGATCTGGGCGATGGCTCGCATGTCGTTTACGACAGCGGTCAAGCGTCTGTGCTCACCCTCCAAATGGTCGCGTGTAGCGACGATCGTGCGTTTGGCAGCAAGCTTCTGCCCTCGCGTCTGGAAGTAGACGTGGGATAGCCGGACACGATCCGCGTGTCTGTCTGCGTTGAGCACGGCCAGCCCGTAGCCCACCATCTGCGGATCGGTGAGTAGCGCCGCGCCTGACTTCCCGTATGCGGCGATGCTCGACGTAGTTTTCCAGTCGAGCACTTCGATAACGTCCTCGCTGACTTCTGTGCCTTCGCCGTCCAGGTGTATGGTGCCGCAGTCAAGAAGGTCGATCCTTCCCGACAGGTACACGCCAGCAAAGTCGAGCTTCAGGTGAAACACCTCATCAGGAACTTGGACCTCGATGTGCTGCTGATCCCCGCGCCGGATGAGGTGCTTGCCAGCCCGCACTTCAGGCGAGAGCACGTCCTCGCCGGTTTTAAGGTAGTACTCGATTGAGGTGTGAAAGTCCTTACCCTTACCCTTGGCTTTTGTCTCCGGCTCCGGTCTGCCCGCGACATACCGAAACCACCACCTGCGCGGGCAGCCCGCTGGTTGCGTCGGATCGAACGAAGCGATCTGACTGACTGATACTTTTTCTAAAGTCATAGGTCAGTCCAGTACTTGGCCGAGTAGTCGAGATCCTGACCGGCACGAACAACACGCTCGACCCGACTGATCAGATTGACGAACGGCTCGGACAAGCAGGCCAGCGCGATCGTTTTGAAGGTCTGTTCCCAGGCGTCCCGCCAAGTGCATGTCGGGCAAGCTGGCGGGGGGCCGATGTCGATCGGTTCACTCCCCGGCGCAGACAGCCGCACCTCAAACCAGATCCCCCAGCGCTTGCACTTAGATTGATACCCGCGAGCACGGCATACGTATTCAGTCAAGTGCTCATCACCTCTGTGATCAAGCCACGCCAAGCAGAACGTGAAACTGTGGCGCGACCTGTTTTCAGCGCGCGCCTTCCTGCCAAGCTCAACAGCCTTGTCCCGAAGCTGCCCCGTCAAAGGGTCAAGGTCATACCTGTGCGGGGTTTTGGTCAGCAAGTCGATCATCTGTCACCTCTTGTAGCGCAGCGTGTCCGCGTCTCGGGATGTTCTTCAGCTCCTCGGTCGGAGCGAAACCGCGCACCTGACGACCGAGCACCGAAGTCCGCTTTCGTTCAAAGCCCAACTTCTCAAGCGCGAACCCAACCTCAGCAAGCAAGGAAGGGGATAACCGATCCGGTGGGAATTGTAAAGCTTTTGTTGCGGCTTCCGCCGCTGTGAAAAAAAGAGGTCGCCGGTTAGGTGTTTGATCAAACCACCATTCAATAAGACGCCCGTCATACTGAGCGTCCTTCAGGCGTGCCTCCGTCTCGCAATCCATGGCGGTCTGTTCGCTCGGCGTCAGCCACCAGTGGTGGCCGTTCTCCCCGCCGCCCGCGCTTTGCCAGGCACGAAACTCGGCTACAGCTTGCGCCCAGATCTGATCACGATCGCGCCGGATCTTGGCCCGGTCGAAATCGGCAGTGCTCGCAAAAGGCCAGTACCGCCGATTGCCTGTGCGGTCGGTGAGGTACTGCCGATCGTTGGTAGTGCCCACAAAGACGGCGCGGCGCGGAAAATCCTGGGGAGCCTTGCCGTAGGGCGGTCGGAACTTGTCGATCCGCTGGGCAAAAAACAGCTTCTTCGCGCTGTCCTCGGCGCGCTTGAACGATTCCAGCTCCCCCAGCTCGCAGATCCAGTGTGTTGCCGCGAGCTGCTTGGAGTCCTTGTCACCGATCACAATCTTCTCCTGGCAGAACCAGTCACCCGCCAGGATTTCGAAAAACGTGGATTTGCCGAGCCCTCCTGCACCCTCAAGGATCAGGACGGTGTCCACCTTGCAGCCCGGTGACAGCGCGCGGGCCACTGCCGACCGTGCCCATTTGTGGCCACACACGTCCGCCAGCTTGCTGACGTTCTCGCCGCTCGGACTACGCCTGCTGACCCTGGCGTAGTCCTCAAAGAGCACCGACAGGCGATCAACTCCGTCCCACTGTAGGCCGTTCAGGTAGTCGGCGAGCGGGTCGAACCTGTTGGCCCAGGCCACGCGCGCGATGCGCAAACCGACATCGTGCGGTTTGAGTCCGATCCCGTGATGCCTTTGGAGCCAGTCACACACCTCGACTTCGAGGATGCCCTCGCTTGCGCCTTCAAACGGGCCACCGCAGACCACAGCCTTTTTTGATACAAGGTCGAACTTGATCGTGTTCCGCGTCTCCTCGGAAAAAAGGAGGGTCACAAAGGCATTCTCGCCGCACGAGATCAGGGTGTCTTTCGGGCTCTTGAGCAGTAGATCCTGCCATTGCTCAAACGGGTCTGTGTCCGGGTCAACCTCAGCTAGCTTGTCCGGCCTCACCACGATCTTACACAGCCGCTCCCTGATTGCGTCATCGTGCGCCTTGCGCGCTGCGTCCGCGTCTGCGCGCCGGACCTGCGCGCGCCGGAAGCTATCCATCGCCACACCGAGCCAGTGAGTCAGCCCCTCATCACCCAGCTCGGTGCGAGCAAGTGCCGGTGTGATGATTTCTGCGAACGTGTCCACGCTGACATCCGTCGGCAGCGCAAAAGCACAGAGGCTTGCGGCCTGGTTGATTCGCACCGACCTGTTACCGAGCCTTGCGATCGCTGTGCCGCGCACGATCGCGTTCAGCAACTCGGCGTGCTCGGTGTTGCCCTTCCTCGACTTTGCTGTCCGCAGCTCGGCCAGACGGCCTAGCAGCGCGCTCGGATCGATCGGTTCGGACTCGGTTACATCGGTCTCGGGCTCAGCTCGATGTAGCACGGGCGTAGGTTTGACCTGGGCGGCTGCTTTTGGAAAGGAGTAGTAAGGCCCCTCCGAAACAAGCGCGATCGGCTCAAGTCCGCCCACCGGACAGGTCGGCAAGAAGTAGAGCCGGGCAGGGTCTTTGCATGACTCATCGGCCTGCACGCCCAGGTCAAGCGCTGCGGTAAGCCACGCCTTGCGCCACTGCTTGGCCGGGTACGGGTGTTCGAGCGGCAGCACGATCCGCAGCCGAGGTGCCTCGGGCGTGTGGCTGTGGCTGCTGTGGACTACGGCCCGGTAGCTACCTACTCGGGCGAACCACTCGCTCGATTCCCAGCCCGGCGCGAGGTTGTCAAGATCGAACACGAGCGCGCACAATTCTTCGGCGTTCGCGTTACCGCGCAGGTCCCCCGCGAAGGTGGCAGGGGACCATGACTTACCTTGCTTCGATTTACAGCGTTTCCCCTTACAAGGAGCGCACTCCGTCGGAACGAAGTGCGTGAGCAGTTCGACCAAATCCGACCACTCAAGCGCGACACGAGTTGCCGCCCCGTCGGTGAGGCTATCGAAAATCGAAAGTTTCATGGGCGGAAGTGTTTACTATTTCCCAGGCGATGTCAAGGTTTCTGAGTGTCTAGCTAGGCAAGCGGTGTTGAAAGTAGACTAGACTGGTCGTCTAATGTCTACTCTGTCTAGGTATTCTAGATGCGTAATATACCCCCTCAGCGACGGGGAGTTGTTACCAATTAGATAGATAGACAGACAGACAAAGGGTTTTATAGATCTTACAGATCGGCCTGTTTTGATTTTTTCGAATATTCCGATTTTTGATTTTTCCGAATATTCAAAAAATTCCCGATCGCTGTTTTCACACCGATTCGGAGATCTCGATCTAGCCTCTGTCTGTCTGTCTAGCTCAACAATTGTAAACACCTGTCGTCGGTGAGGTCGTTAATATGCATCCGAGATACCTAGACAAAGGGATTGGTTCGACCAATAAAAGAGGCTCGCGCCATGCGTTCATCGAATTTCAGCAGCTCCAGAAAATCCAAAAATCCGGGAAAAATCTGAAAATAATCAGGCTGTCGGCGCGCTAGCTTGGATGTAAGTTATGATACAAATCACGGCGCGGATCACCTGAACGTCTTGTTGCTTGAGCGCGCGCCTCAGTGTATCGTTTACAAATGGGTCTATTCACCGACGAGACACCGCCGCTTGTGGGCGGATATTGGGATCAGGAAGACGTGCCGCTTGGGCGGGTGGCGAGGTCGGTGTATTCAAAGGGTAGGGTGATAGAGCCTGAGCTGATAGACGAGATCTGCGACGCGATCATGCGAGGCTCGACACCCAAGGTCGCGGCCTGTCAGTTTCTCACCGAGAGCGAACACCATGCACTGCTGCGCGAAAGCTCGGAGTACCAGCACCGGATACTGCAGGCGTGCGCCAAAGCCCGCGCGCTGGCCGAGTCCGCTGTCTTTGTGTCTGATCCTGGCAAGTGGCTGCTACGCGGCCCTGGCGGTCGGCTGGTTGATCAGGAGCTGACCTGGCAGCAAACGATCAAGACCGAGCAGCTGATCAAGACCGAGCAGTCGGTCGACCTGTCCAAGCTATCCGAGGATGATCTGCGCAAGCTGCTGGAGCTGACCGAGCGCGCGACCGAAGGCAGAGATGACTTGACACCGGACTAGGGTTAGTGCTGTCATGGTGTCATGAGGAAACGTTGTCTCTGCGGAAAGTTCATCAACTCGGTAGGTTGTGGCAAGTGTCTACATTACGTGTGTGCTCGGTGCGGAAAGATTGCTGACCACACAAACGGGTCAGACGACCGCCCCGAGTTATGTGACGCATGCTGGTCGGTCGAGTTTGCAGATACAACGGAGGCAATGGTGTCATGACCACGATCGCGCGCGTGCGTGCCGACCTCGATAAGTACCGCACACCGGATTGGATGATCGAAGCGCTCGTGTCGAGCTTCCCGGCGATCAAGGGCAGTGTGCTTTGCGATCCGTGCTGCGGTGACGGACGAATGGCTATGACGCTTGCTCCCCGGTTCGATGGCCTGATCGCCAGTGACATCGATGCCGAGGATGTTCAAGCCGCTCGTGATTGGACGCGAAACAGGTTCGTGACTCGTCGGATTGCTCAAGCTGACCTGACTTCGCCCGACTTCATAACGCGGCAGATCACCGACGTTCGGGCGATGTCAGATCTCATGCACCGATCAGGCTTTCCGCCGGGAATCTGGACGATTACAAACCCACCGTTCAAACACGCGCTTGAGGTCGCGCGCTGCGCGCTCGCGGTATCGCCTCAGGTCGCACTGCTGATGCGCGCTACCTGGCTTGAGCCGACCGAGGCCCGGCGCGACTTCCTCTTAGAGCAACCGCCCCAGCACATGCTGTACCTGCCGCGCTGGAGCTTCGACGGAGGCGGTAGTGATTCGGTGTCGTGCTGCTGGTTTGTCTGGGGCTACCCGGCGGACGTTCCGGCGATCAGGGTGTGGCCCAGCAGACCGAGCCGAAAATAGATCTTGACACTACACCAGGGTTTGACCTAGTGTGCTTGCTCGGAGGCAACGATGGAAAAGACGACGTTCGATTTCGGCTTCGGTCCGGTCCCCGCACATCAACATGCAAACGGTGGTGGCTGGGTTGCTGACTCTGCTCGTGTGGCTGATACAGCCCAGGTCTACGGCAATGCCCGGGTCAGTGGCGAAGCCCGGGTCAGTGGCGAAGCCCAGGTCTACGGCAATGCCCAGGTCTACGGCAATGCCCAGGTCTACGGCAATGCCCGGGTCTGCGGCGGAGCCCGGGTCAGTGGCGAAGCCCGGGTCACAACTACACCGCTGGTGATTTCAGGATTGGAGTACGTGGTAACCGTCTGTGATAATCAGGTACAGATCGGCTGCAAGACAGTACCTGCTACAGCGCAGTTGAGTGCTGATATGTTCCCCGAAGAAACCTGCCCGGTCTTGCGAGCGTGCGCGCACACGCTAATCCCGCTGATACAGGGACACTACGCGCGTGCGGCGCAAGTCGAGGTGTGCCGTGACTGACACACAGGGGGCTTACTGCCCGTCTTGTAAGGGTGTTCGGTGGTCGTACACATTCAAGCGCACACATGCTGTTAAGCAGTGCCTTACGTGTCGCTGGCGTGTGTCTTTCGATACGACCTACGATGTGGCTTTCAAGATCAAGACGGTTGAACAAGCTCGCACCTTCTGGGCGAACTTGTACGGGTGACGGTTATGAAGTGCTCGTTACAAATCGTTGGTGCCAGCTTTGACCTTGAACTAGGTAGCGGTATTCGTGTAAAGAGAGTCACGACCGGGCCTGTTGAAGTCGATATCACCATCAAGCTATTTGGTCATAAGCTTGAGATCTGGCGAGCTGAGCACAAGGTGGGCGGTGTAGCTCTGTCAGAATCAAGGAAGCGAGTGAGGACGTGATGATCGACGAGAAACGAACCGCAGCGGAGTACGTGAAGTGCTCACTGGATACTATGAACCGTCTGGCTTGCAACCTCGCCGCTCAAATTGATGTCACCAGAATTGTATTTGTTACAATCGCAAACCCCTATCAACACGAGAATGATACCTACCTGTGGCTATATCTGGAAACCAGCGATAGTCCGATGACATCGGTTAGGATAAAGGGGAAGCCAGACGAAATACAGGGGATCATCGACGCAGAAAGGGCACTTCGAGAGGCGAACGATTACCGCCCCCTTGAATGGACAAGCCCGGCTATCCCGCCCACTCAGTGACGTTTAAAGGAAGAAGCGATGAAACTCTACCGTGTCACACTGGAGTACACTGCAAAGCGAGTTGTGTACGTCGAAGCTTCGGACTGTGACGAAGCAGCCGACACAGCGCTTGAGGATTTCGAGGCAGAACCTCAGCCTGATGATGTCGTGGAAGATGGGTCTGCTGAGGTAGTCGAGTCAGCACATGACCGTGAGCCTTGACACCGCGCAAGCGGAAGTGCTACAGAGGTTGCGCGAGGATCGCGGAATGAAACTGATCAAGCTACAGATCACAGCGACGGAAACACACTGCGGAATGCATGGTGCGACTGGGCGGCTTCGCTGCAAGTATGTTATGCCGTACGGCGGTCAACCGGTGTGTGCGGTATTCCCGGCTCGTGAGTTGAAATACGACGATAAGGCAGGTGAATTTTCTAGACTGCCTGAGTGCGTCGAGGCAGGGCTAAAAGGAGCAGATCAATGTCAAAGCACATGACCATCGTCAACCTAGCTTGCACAATCACGAAAGTGCGTAAGTGGGGCGAGTCGTGGAAGCACACGGCTCAAGCCGCATCTGCGGCATCTGCGGAGATGCACCGGAAGCATAAGGAAGCAGAGCGAACCGTTGAGGTTCTGCGCGCGGAACGCGACGGGCTCATGATCCAGATGCAGAACATGCGTGATAAGCTCTGGTCGACTGACCGTGATCTGCAAGGCTATTACGCTGAGATCAAAGAACTCCGGGCTCAGATTGCGGAGCATGAGCGACGCCACGCTGCGCCGACGTGCGAGTCAGGTGACAGCAGGTGACACTGCAAGATCTGAAGAAACTCGATCGGGCCGCGCTGCTGCGGCAGTACGAGATCGAAGTCGGTAAACCCGGTCAAGCGAAGTGGGCGACCGAAGACGTGATCCGCAAAATCAGGCAGTACCGGGACTCAAAGCCCCGGCCTGTGCGAGTGAACCGGGCAAGCCTGCCCGCGCTTCTGCGTGGGCGGACCGAGCTACAACACCGATTCGGACCGGTGAGCAAGTACCGGCCAGCGAGCCGTATCAGACTCTCGGTTGAGTGGCGCGGTGATACGGTCTGGTTCACGGTGCTGGAGCTTCCGCGCGAGCTGGAGCCAGCTCTGAAGGTAGGTGATTCATTCTGTGACGCGCTCGGGCTTGCGCAGATAAAGAGCCTCGCGTCGAGCTACACAGACAGCTACCAGCACGTACACCTAGCCACGTTTTGGGGCTTTCATCCGAGCGGCAAGCGCTCGGTGTCGTGCTGGAATCCTGACGCGCGCAGTCAGCACAAAGACTACCGGATCACTGACCCGTCGTCAGGTGAGAGCAAGATCGCCAGTCGGTCCACGGCCTTTAGGCGCAAATCCGAAAACCCGAGTCTACAGATCGAGCCTTGCCCGCCCTTGCTGGCTGGGGAGTTCAACAGCACTTGCGAGGGCTGATCGACAAGACCCTGATCGAAGCCGAACTTTGCCGCCGATCTCTGCACGAGTTCGGGCGACGGGCGTGGTCGATCGTCGAGCCTGCTTGCCCGTTTATCGAAAACTGGCACAACGGTGTGATCGCTGAGCACCTGCAAGCGTGCGCGCAGGGCGAGATCCAGAACCTTGTGATCAACGTACCTCCCGGCACCGCGAAAAGTCTATGGGGCTCGGTGCTTTTTCCTGCTTGGATCTGGACGTGGTCGCCGGGCTCGCGAGGGCTGTACCTTTCCTGGCACGCGGATCTTGCGACTCGCGACTCGATGCGTACACAGACGATCCTCACCTCCGGTTGGTATAAGTCCCGATTCAGCGGCCCGCGAGGCTGGAAGCTGGACCCTCGCCAGCACGAGAAAACGTACTACTGGAACACCTCAACGGGGTTCCGCCAGTCGGACACGATGCAAGGATCTACCGGCTGGCGCGTCAACGCGATCGTGGCCGACGATCCCACATCGATCCCGGAAAGCTGGAATCCGAAGCGGCTGCGCCATGTCAACGCGGTGTGGGATCAGGCGCTCCATAACCGCGTGGCCAACCCTGCGCGCGATTGCCGGATCGTGATCATGCAGCGCCAGCACAAAGAGGACTTGGCCGGACACCTCCTTGCACGAGGGGACTTTGCGCACCTGTGCTTGCCGAGCGAGTACAACCCCAAGCGCAGTCGAGTGCTCGTGACGCGGACCGGACGCGAGCTTCAGACCGATCAACGTACCGAGTCCGGCGATGTTCTGTTTCCGCAGCTCCAGCCCGGCACCTATCTACAGAGCGAGCGCGTACGGCTCGGCTCGCGGGCGTACGCGGCGCAGCACCTGCAAGAGCCATCGGTCGAGGGCGGTGGTTTGTTTCGGCGTGCGTGGTGGCGCTTCTGGAAACCGGACGGGCGGGGCGTGTCGGGCGGTTCGCGTCCGCACGGCTGCTACGAGGGCGCTGCTGATCCACTGCCTGAGCCGCTTGATCAGATCGGGATCTTCGTTGACGCGGCTTTTAAGAAGGGCGATGAAACTGATTTTGTAGTTTTGACTGTGATCGGCTTTAAGGGATCGCGGCGATACGTGCTCGACCGCACGCGCCGGAGGCTGGACTATGGCGAAACGAAGCGCCAGCTCGTGGCCCTGGTCGAGCGCTGGCGAGCCGATCCGCTGCCGCACAAGCGTGTGTCCCGAGTCGTGATTGAAGACAAGGCCAACGGCCCGGCGATTGTGTCAGAGCTTCGCGGGCTGGTGCCGGGGCTTGTCGCGTGGAATCCAGGCCAGGACAGCAAAGAGAGCCGCGCGCAGTTTGTCAGCCCGACCGTAGAATCAGGTGACTGGCTGCTACCTGACGGCGCGCCCTGGCTCGACGACTGGATTACGGAATTTGAGGAGTTCCCGACGGGTGACAATGATGATCAGGTAGACACACTCTCGATGGCCGAGCTATCGACCGGCGTCAAGGTCGTGGCGGCTCGGCTGCGTGCGCTTGGTCAGATGTGATCGTCTAACCCACTACCTCACTACACTGCGCCCTCGACACATCAGTTAACACCAATTCCGCCGTCAGATGCTCGCTGTAGTGCGGATTGCTCGGCTGCTCCTTTGCAAACATCGGGCGCGCTAACTCGATCGCCTCCTGCTCTGTCTGTGCGCACGCTAAGGCGTGAACAGCATCGAAACCCGTGAACCCGTTGTAGATACGGTATAAATTCATCACCATCCTCGTTTTAAGGCTCGGCTGCGTGCGCTCGGTCAGATGTGATCGTAGGGTGTTCGTTTGCTGCGGAGCAAGCCGGGGGTCATGTCGCGCAGCACAGCTTCACGGATCAAGCACGCTGAGTGACTTTCGTGCCAGCTGTTAGATATCGACGGTTTGGGTAGCGCGTCAGTGTGGTAAGCGTCGACACAGCCTTGTATGAGCTTGTCGCGGTGGTACCTCCGATAAGGGTTATCAGCCGATCTTCCGCATGTCGGGCACTCGGTCATAGGGTGTCCGGCGGCCCTGCGAAGATCGTTTATCTGTTTCGACACACGTCTATCTTGAGCGGTCACGAGTTAGCTCCTTGCAAGGCTCGGCTGCGTGCGTTAGAGCGCGCTCGCAGACATCTCGATCGAGAAATCCGCCGTGCTTGACGTTCCAGCGACCCATGTAAGCATCGAGCTTGATGCACTTGAGCTTGCGGTAGGTTTTAAAAATCTTCGTCGCATCAGCCTCGCTGAATCCGTGCAGCTCGGACAGCAACGTGATGAAGTGCGTGTCGGCGTTCACGAGCCGCTGAGCGATGGCTTTTAGGTGGTTCATGGGCAGGTTCATGGGTAGAGACACTAGCCTAAAGCCCGGTGTAGTGTCAAAAACTATTTTACAAAAAGCGACTGCTCGTCGCTAGACTGGGCGGTATGTCTGAATTACGGCAGATGATCACGGACGGCTGGGCGAACTTGCTCACGAACCTGGGTGTGATCGGCAAGGACAAGACCCTAGCCGCTACGTTTTCGCCTGATCTGCTCGATCAGCAGACGTTGGAAAACCTGTGGCGGGGCGACGATATCGCAGGTGTGATCGTCGAGGCACTGCCTGAGGAAGCGTTGCGGCAGGGTTTTACGGTGCAGCTCGCCGAAGATCGGACCTCGATCGACGAAGCCGTGCGGGCAGCCGAGCGCCGTATCGCATCCGTGCTATCACCTTCGGGGCTCGACGTGGCCGCGCTGCTTCAGAAAGCCGACGAGTACGAACGCTGCTACGGCGGATCGGCGATCTATCTTGGAGCGCTTGACGGTCGGAAACCTTCCGAACCACTCGACGAGAATGCGATCCGATCGTTTCGATTTCTGGAAGTGTTCGAGCCGCGCGAGCTTCGCCCGGTTGAGTGGTACACCGACCCGCTGCTGCCCAAGCGCGGATCGCCTCGTGTGTTTGAGGTGGTGCCGATCGCGAGTTACGACGGCAACCAGCAGATCCGGCAAATCCACGAGTCTCGACTCGTCGTGTTCCCGGGTATCCGTGTGAGCAAGCGGACCTACCGGGAGAACAACGGGTGGGGGGACTCGGTCCTAAACCGGGTCTATCAGGTGCTGGCTCGGTTCAATCAGTCGTTCGACGGATCTTCGATCCTGCTGTCAGACTTCTCAACAAGCATCCTCAAGATTAAGGGGCTTGCTGAGATCCTGAGCGCCAACGATCGATCGCTCGTGGCAAACCGTGCAGCAGCTCTTGATATGTCGCGATCGGTGGCTCGGACCACGATTATCGACGCTGAAGAGAGTTACGAGCGGCAGACGACTGCTGTGGCGGGGCTCTCAGACCTGCTCGACAAGTGGATGGAGCGCCTGGCCGCAGCGGCCCGGATGCCGATCTCGATCCTGTTCGGACGGCAGCCAGGCGGGCTCAATTCAACAGGTCAAACTGATATCGAGCGCTGGTACAGCGGTGTGGAAGCGCATCGGACGCAGGACCTACAGCCGCGACTGGAGCGGATCTTGCGCGTGCTGTTTCGCGCAAAAGACGGACCGACCGGAGGGGTTGAGCCTGAGTCATGGTCTATCGTCTGGCCCGCGCTGCGCCAGCTTAACGAATCGCAGGAAGCCGATCGAAGGCAGAAAATCGCGCAGACTGACCAGATCTACTACTCGCTCGGCGCTGTCACCTCCGACGAGATCCGGCGCTCACGGTTTGGTGGCGAACGATACAGCGCCGAGACCTCGATCGATCCGAGTGTCGACGACTTCCGGCTGGTGCAAAACCCGGATCTGCCCGCGACCGCTCAGCCCGAGCAACCTCAGACCGCACCAACCACCGAGGCCGCTATGCCGCAACAGCAGACGATCGAACTCACACCGGCGGATCTAGCTACGATCATCACCGTTAACGAAGCGCGAGCACAGCGCGGTCTGCCGCCGAGGCCGGACGGTGAGGTCACAATCGCCGAGTTCCAGGCCCGGAACAAGGGCGTGATTGCGGAAGCACAGCAAGCCGTGAGCGGAGAAGCTGGTGGCTCAGCTCCGACTACCTAAACCAGCAGCACCAGCTCGGATCAGCGCTGACTACTATCGAGCGCTTGATCCTGTGCTGCGCGCGCTTAAGGTCGAGCTTGACCGCTTTGTCCGCGAGCTGGAAGCGCTGTGGCCGCAGGACAAGCGTGCGGACGCGAGCGGCGATCCGATCCAGCGCTTGCTCGATGAAACAGCGCGTAGGCTCGGGCGGCTCGGCCCTACCCACGAGAGCCTGAAAAAGATCACCCTCAAGTACGGTCAGCAAACCGCAGAATTGCAGAAGCGGCAGCTACTCAACCAGGCTCGTGCGGCTGTCGGTGTGGACCTGCTCACGGCCAAAGGTCTTGACGCCGGGATCGCGGCTGCCGTCTCGGACTTCGCGGTCGAAAACGTGAAGCTTGTGCAGTCGCTCGGACTGAGGCTTTCGGACGATCTCGCAAAACTCGTGAGCCGCGCGACTCTATCGGGATCACGCTGGGAAACGATTGCAAGGGAGCTGGTCGAGCGGGGGACAGTCACCGAGGATCGCGCGAAGCTGATAGCTCGTGATCAGGTGGGCAAGCTGTACGGTCAGGTCAACGGCCAACGTCAGCAAAATCTCGGAGTGACGACTTACGTCTGGCGCACAGTGCGTGACAACCGCGTGCGCGAAGATCACGAGGATCGAGAGGGCGAGTCTTACACCTGGACCGATCCGCCGGAGGACGGGCACCCTGGCGAAGCGGTTAACTGCCGGTGCTACGCCGAGCCTGACTTTTCAGATCTCGGGCTTGTCTGAGCGCGATCGTCCTGGCTCAGCATGGAACATCCTCCTGATCCCAATACCCACCCACGAGCGGGGCAGCAGGTTCGGGCAGGTTCGCGCCACCGAACCACTCCACACGACGGTTCTCACCGCAACACCCGCACTTGCCGCGTAGCACCGTCGTGTAGATCACTGCGGCTTTTGTCCTTCTCCCGGGTACTGCGGGCGCTGCGCGGAAAGTTGCGCGTACCGGGGCCGCGCGGTACTCAGTAAGCCACGTCTTGTAGGCCGATTCGGCTTCGAGCCTGATCTGGCGTGCCTCGGTCAGCTCGATCATCACCGGCTTTACGTCGATTAAGAGTTTTTCCCAACCGTAGCGTCGCATGCCACCCATGCTGTGGACGCTAGGTAGTTCGAGCGTTTCCTCGCTAACAAGCTCCTCGTGCGCACT
>ERZ650309.751-NODE-751-length-15638-cov-8.714689_pt1 | contig 15638 bp, 13 predicted proteins | sample MGYA00376245_ERZ650309 | MGnify/ENA primary metagenome ERZ650309 (study PRJEB26733, sample SAMN07839294) | wastewater metagenome | biome: urban; feature: wastewater treatment plant; material: waste water | place: USA: North Carolina | collected 2016-04-26 ...
ACACAAAGCCTATTTGTTCTACAATAAGTAGGTTTTGATAAGTTTTATGGAACGGTCTTGTATCTTGACCCATTCTCCACTTAACATCACTTCGTCCAACAATATTATCTAACAATTGGTACTAGGCTAAAAATGCAAATTTCAAAAATCAAAAAAATAACAATGGTCTTAGTTTTATCGCTTGTTTCCTTGGCAAATACACCTCAAGTATTAGCCGCTGATAACGATTTAGACGAACTTACCGTGCAGTTGGGTAATGAATGGCGAATTGTGAAAGATGATACACGACGCGGTATTAAAGCTTATGCCAAACTCGAAAATGACAAACGTTTTCGCTCGTTTAAAGTAGAAGCCACGCTCAACACCTCGCTTGATGTGATTGGTCGAGTATTATTTGATTTTGATAGTTACTTTAAATGGTATTGGCAAGTCAAAGAAATTAAATTACTCAAAAAAGTTAGTGACACCGAACATTATTTGTATATTGCTCATCACGCACCGCCCACCATTCCTGACAGAGATGTGATTTTACACACTATTATTGAGCCTTACACACCACAACGGCCTTATGTCACCTTTAGGGTAAAAGCCGCACCAAATTATATTGCTACCAAACCGCCATTAATTAGAATGTTAGCTGAAGATATGTTGTTAAAAATGACCCCAATTGGCAATAAGGTCAAACTCGAAGCCGAGGGTTATGTTGACCCCAATGGCAAAGAGCCAGTTTGGGCAACCAATTTTATTCAACGCATTGCGCCTTATTCGATTATCAAAGGTTTACAATACATGACTACCTTAGAGAAGTATCAAAAACCCGATGATAATCCTCAGTTTGTTTTGCGCGTTAATTAAATAGCCAACAATAAAACAAACCGTAACATCAAGGATTCTAACATGTCAGCCTTTATTGATTTTTTAACCACACAAAAAGACTTTCTTGATTACCCATAATGCTCCGCTATTTTCAAGAGGCGGTTAGGCATAGGGGTAGTACGCAAGGCAATAAACATAAATCGCACGAGAATATTTTCCAAATGAAATCTTCGATTAAAGCGATAGCAAAACTCAGCCAAATAACGAGGTAAATGCTTTTTATTGATAGCATGATATGTCCCTTTCATGGCATTTTTTACATTACCAATCATCATGTTAACCCATTTAAACTCCTTTAATTGAACGCTACTAAAACCACCACCTGTCACGATAGCTGTGTGATGACAACCAGCGGCCTTAACCCCACCAAAACACGCTAAACCATCCGATATAACCTGACTACCTGATGCAAGATGCTTCTTCGCCCAACGCTCCACTTCCGCTGTCGTAAATCCCTCAACAACATTCAAATTCATCCGTTGTGGATGTCCTTCATCATTAACAGACACAGCCGCAAGAAAAGGGGTTTTGTTCTCAGCACCTCGCCCACTTTTTCCTCCATGCCTTTCTCCTCCCCAATACACATCATCAAGTTGTATCGTGCCAGTTAAAGGCACTTTATCATCTCTTTCTTTCATCGCTTGCATGATTTTGTGCTTCATCGACCACGCCGTATTGTACGATACCCCAATGTCTCTCTTTAACGACAACGCAGATTTACCTGTCTTGGATTGAGTTATCAAATAAATCGCTAAAAACCATGTGGTTAACGGTAGCTTTATTGATTCAAATAAGGTGCCACTCGTTAATGATGTTTGATGATGACAACGATTACATTGATACAAATGACGCTTTTCTAAAACACAATAACTCGACTTTTGACAAGCAGGGCAACTAAATCCTGTTGGCCATTTCCACTGAAATACTACTTTTTCACACTGTTCTTCTGTCCCATATTCTTTGAATAATTGTTGTAAGCTATAACCTTCTTGAAACTGTATGAGGTTCTTTGACATGTTGAAATCCTCGTGCTATCTAACAAATTACTACATCTACAGTATAGTACATATTGTCAGCAATGGCGGATTATTCTCGGTAATTAAGACATCATTTATTAAACGAAGCCATTCAACATAGTATGAATGCTCAAGATTACACACTAGCTGCACAGTTAATGGAAGATAATAGCTCACAACTATTTTCTTTAGGCCGAATTACTACTGCTGTCACTTGGGCATACCAATTACCTTCTAGCATCTTAGCCAACTGTCCCAAATTATCTATGTTATGTGCGTGGGCAGGTTTGGTGATGGACAATCTCTCAGAAATAGATCGTCACTTAGCCTCTATTCATCAATACCTCAGTAATAATGCTATTGATACCAACAAACAACATCGCTTGTTAGGTCAAATAGCCTTAATTCGTGGTTGCCAATATTGCCTAACCAGTGATATTGAACGTGCCGAAGCCTCTGTAATGGAAGCTCTAAATTATTTGTCACCCAAACAAGTGTTATATAGTGGCGCATCCGTTTGTTTGGGCTTTTGTTATTATGTACAAGGCAAAATTGACAAAGCTCAACGCTTGTTTATGGCCAATGCCCATATTAGCCAAGCCAAATATAATTTAATGATTCCTATTTTTGCCGTCTTAGGTTTAGGACGTTGTTATTTATTACGTGGCGAACTAGAAGCAGCTGAACAAATTTATAATCGCGCTTTAGCAGAATGTATCGCTTTTGGCTGGCAAGATGTGCCAGTCTGTGGAATGTTGCATTTAGGATTAGGTGAATTGGCTTACGAAAGTAATCAATTAGTTGAAGCGATATTGCATTTAGAAAAAGGCGTTGCCATGACACGCATTGGTCAAATGCAGTTTTTTAATGCTTGGGGACGTGTGTTATTAGCACAAGCTCAAATTGCCCTAAAACAAACCGTCGTTTTATCAGCTATCGAAGAAGCAGAGCTAATTCGTTATTCCGAACGCTTTTTAATTGAAATTCCGCCACTCTCTGCGAGCTTAGTACAACTTTGGTTGCAACAACAGCGTTTTGATTGCGTACAACAATGGCTAAACAATGCGCAATTACCTGTTAAGGGTGAGTTAGTTTTTGAGCGTTGGGCAGAATACTTAGTATTATGTCGCTTTTTTATTAAACAACAACGCTATCAAGAAACAGCTTATATATTAGACAAACTATATGACTATGCAGAAAACCAACAACATCGTCGTTTACTGGTTGAGGTTTTGCTTATTCAATCCATCATGCAATATCAACAACACTTATTGAGTAAAGCTGCCGACAGTTTACAAAAAGCGATTATTTCCACTCATGACAGTAAATTTTTACGTTTGTTTGCTCACGAAGACCATTTGTTAGAGACCTTGCTACCACTGATTAGCAAAAGTCTGATTCATCATCCTTTAATGTGCGATATCATGGCTTTACTTGCTCCCCATACAGAAACACCAGCAGTTACCGATAACACATCTTTATCTTCTTATTTAGTATTAAGCAAAAAAGAACGCCTAGTCGCCCGAAAAATGATTAGCGGAGCAAGCAGCCAAGAAATAGCCGAAATGCTTTGTGTGTCTCTAAGTACCATTAAAACACACACACAAAATATTTATACCAAACTTGGTGTTAACAAACGTCCCCAAGCGATAGAAATGTTACTGCGCTTAAATTTGGCTACATGACGTTACCTAAACTAAACACTTGTTACGGTAACATACAAAAGCTGTTACTTAGACACTGTCAAGATGTTACTTTTTTAAGACACAGTTCACATAACCACAGCCATCAAAAAAAGTAACTATTTGATATATAAACAAAAAATATTTTATATAAAAGTTGGCACGCTATCTGCAATATATATTATGCGTAGCAAATAACAACAAATAGTGCAGCGCGTAACAACAACGACAATAAACCATAATAATAAGATGAAAAGTGGTTTGTGCAATGTCAGGAAGGCAACATCGTACAAATAGCTTATTGAGTGGCCAAAAAAATAACAAGCCTGCCACTAAACAGAGTAGATAACTGGCGAATAAAAACAATAAGCGTCAGAGCAAGCGATAAATAACAACAATAATCGCGGCAAACAATAAAAATAAGAGGCAAATTAGTGCAAACGTGGGAGTCCTAGACTCCCACGCCTCCTCTAGCTTTTAGTGCCTAATAATTCAATTTTGTAACCATCTGGATCTTCGACAAAAGCTAAGATTGTTGTGCCATGTTTCATTGGCCCAGCCTCGCGTGTTACTTTACCTCCTGCTGCTTTGATGCGCTCACATGCTTGATATACATCATCAACTTCTAAAGCAATATGTCCATAAGCATTGCCTAATTCGTATGATGAGGTGTCCCAATTGTGCGTTAACTCTATTACCGCACCTTCATGTTCTGCACCATAGCCCACAAACGCTAAAGTAAAACGTCCTTCGGGATAATCTTTACGTCTTAACAACTGCATCCCTAAAACTTGAGTATAAAAAGCTAAAGATTTTTCTAAATCAACCACGCGCAACATGGTGTGTAATAAACGCATAGATATTTGACTCCTATTTTTGCCAAAAAATTTGCATTAATAATTGTTTTAAACGCTCAAACGCTAAAGGTTTGGTTAAAAAATCGTCCATGCCTGCTTGTACACAACGCTGCTGTTGATCTCGCATAGCATGAGCGGTTAATGCAACAATCGTGACCGATTTTAAATTATATTCATGTTCAAAAGCGCGTATTTGCTGCGTAGCTTGATAGCCATCAATTTCGGGCATTTCACAATCCATCAACACTAAATCATAATGATGTGCTTGTTGTTGATAAATTTGCACTGCTTGTTTGCCATCATTAGCAATTTCGGTATTCATCCCCAAACGTTTTAACATACCAACAATAACCATTTGATTTACTTGATTATCCTCAGCAACCAATACATTTTTACCCTGTAAAATATGTTTAATAATACCTATATCTTGACGCTTTTCACTGGAAGATCGATATTGTTCTTGGCATCCTAATAATTTTAACAGCGCGTCTCTCAAGCTATTCGCAGAAGTAGGTTTTTGAATAACCAAGCTCAAACCTGCTTGTTGTAATTCTTCTTCACTAGGCGGCATTCGCATTGCCGTTAATAATACTCGCTTAATGTGTTGTAAGGCTGGGTCTTTGGCCATTTCTAAAGCCACATCCAAACCTGATAAATTGGGCATACGCATATCTAATGCCACAATATCAAAAGCTTGATGGTTTTGCTGCGCTGTTCTTAATAACATCAGTGCTTGTTGGCCATCTTGTACCGTTTCTGCTTGCATTCCCCATGCTTGAGCCTGTTCAATCATGATTTGAGCAAACTCTACAGAATCATCGACAAATAATATTTTTAATCCCTGCAAGGCAGTGAGTGGCACATAATGATCATTAGCAAAATCCCTGCTTGCTTGTTGATAGGGTAAACTGACTTCAAAACGTGTTCCCTCGCCCAACACACTATAGACTTCCATTGTGCCATTCATTAGCTCAATTAAACGTTTACTGATACTTAGTCCTAATCCTGTACCACCAAATTGACGTGTGGTTGAGGCATCTGCCTGCGTAAATGCCTGAAATAATCGACCAATTTGTTCTTCACTCATGCCAATGCCTGTATCTATTACTTTAAAATGTAGATATGACTGACCATGCTTCTCACTAATATCTACTCTTAAACTAATCCGACCACGATGGGTAAATTTAAAAGCATTGCTTAATAAATTGAGTAATATTTGTTTGAGCCTAGTGGGGTCTGATTTAATAAATACAGGCGTATGTGGAGCGATAGAAGCTAAAAACTCTAAACGTTTTTGTTCTGCTGTCAGTGAAAAAATGGAGGCACATTCTAAGAGTAAGTTGTCTAAATCCATATCAACATATTCAATGTCCATTTTGCCTGCTTCGATTTTGGAATAATCTAAGATGTCATTAATAATATTTAATAAGGCATTACCAGAACTTTCAATGACTCTAACAAATTGCTCTTGTTGATTATTTAAATCGGTGGCTAATAACAGCTCGGTCATGCCCAACACACCATTCATTGGCGTTCTAATTTCATGGCTCATCGTCGCTAAAAATAAGCTTTTGGCACGGCTTTCGCTTTGAGCTTGATTAATGGCTTGTTTAGCACGAATTTCTTCTTCTTGAGCTTTTAATTTAGTTTGTAGGTGTTCTTCTCGCTCGGCATTAGCACGGCGTTCCTCTGCCATTAATAAATTTTGTGCTTCTTGTTCCTGCATTCGACTAATATTAATGCGATCAGCCAACGCAAATGACAATAGTAAAACTTCGCACCATTCACCAATTTGTACGGCTAAATTAGTTAAGGTGGATTTAGGAATAATACCTAGTTGACTTAAATCATATAACACCACCATAGAGGCGAGTAACAACCACGAACCAACAAAAAATCGTGCAGCTCGATTGCCAGCCCGCCAATTACAAATGCCAATAGTCATCACCAAAACCGCTGTTCCCATTGAGAACAGTAAAGTAATCACAATCATGGTTTGGTATGGTACATAAAAGGATAAAACGGCCATCACAAACATAATATTCATGTATATGGTGGCTAATTTGTGAAGGCGTGGATTAAATTTACGTGTATTTAAAAACTCTCGACCAAATACTAGACTCATGGCTAAAGAAAAATTGAGTAATACCGTAATGGCGTGATTATTCCACCACACTGCATTTGGCCATAAATATTGATAACTTAAACCATCAATCGTAGCCAGCAAAACCCCAAAACTAATGACAAAAATGACATAAAATAAATAACTTTTCTCTCGTACTGATAACCATATAAAAAAATTATAGGCAATCATAATAATCAACGAACCATAAAAACAGCCCAACAATAGCTGTCGTGTTTGGTCATGTTGCCAAAAGCTGCGCTCTGGCCATAAGCTAATAGGCACTTGCAAACCGCTACTACTTTGAATACGGAAATAAAATTGGTAATGTTGTTGTGCCGCTAAATTGATTGGCACAATAAATAAATGGTGCGGAATTTCTCGTTGTTCAAACAGCCACTTATCACCCAATTGCCATTGCTGAATTACCTTTTGATTTTGCACCAAAAAAATTTGTATATCATCTAACAAAGGATAAGCGACTTCTAGTAAACGGGGGGCAGATTGTTGATATGCCGTAGTTTGCACATCCACTTTGAGCCAATAAGCACTTTTTGAATAGCCAAAATAAGGTTTATCTTGTTTTTGCATCCGCCATTGCTTGGGCTGATGCAACACTTCTTGGATAGTAAGCTGTTGTGTTTGATCTTCTATATATTCAATATAATGGGCTAAATCTTGTTTAGCATCATGAACAATTAATGGCGATGCCATAGCCAATTGACTAAAGATATATACACAAACTAACAATAAGCTTTTGATAACTAAACGCACCTTGGTTAATTCCTTGTTAAGTTATTGGCATTTGTTGCTTCTCTGATGGCAAGCATACAAAATAGCTATATCATAAGATGAAGAGAGTTATCACTTATCCATTCACATTTTTGTAAGATATAAGCGATATTTCTAGCCTAGTTTATTTTTTGAGTTTAGGCGACTAGATAGGATTTTTTATGTCAGATATTTTAGCCTTTGCCTTACTAATTGCCGCTTATTTATTAGGCTCAGTTTGTTCAGCGATTATTGTTTGCAAACTCTGGGGACTGCCAGATCCTCGCTCTCAAGGCTCAAGTAACCCAGGTGCAACGAATGTCATGAGAATTGGCGGCAAAAAACCTGCTCTGATTACCCTAGCAGGCGATATGGCGAAAGGTGTGCCCTTGGTATTATTGGCACAACACTTACAACTCCGTCCAGATTTAATTAGCGCGATTGGTTTAGCGGCTTTTATGGGGCATTTATACCCCATCTTTTTTAAATTTGAAGGTGGTAAAGGCGTTGCAACCGCTTTAGGGGTGTTGTTAGCGTTATATTGGCCTGTAGGTTTGGCAGTGATTGGTGTGTGGTTAGCTGTGTTTGCCTTGTTTAGAATTTCTTCTTTAAGCTCAATCACTGCTTTTGCACTTGCGCCAATTATTGCTTGGTATTTAGTGCCTAATTATATGTTGGGTATTGTGGGGATGAGTATTTTGTTAATCGCTCGCCACAAAACCAACATTAAAGCCTTATTAAAAGGTGAAGAACGGAAGTTTGCTAAGAAAGAGGAGTAAACTCCTCTCTAAATGTAAGATTTAATCTTTCACTTTTAAGGGTTTTAATTCCGCTAATAATTTATTATTACTATCCAACATCGCTAAATAATCATTACTTTCAATAATACGAATACTACGCACTTGGCTTAATGCTTTATAAACCAATTGTTGTTGAGGCAATACCGAATCACAAGGTTGATTGCCCATTTTAAAATTACCAATTGTCAGCCACAAACCATCTCGTTTATAAGCTGCTACAAAGCGATTACAACCTGTAAAACCAGTCAGCTCATTGACTTTAAAACGGGCAACAGGTGCTAAATCATCTTTGGCCATACGCTGACCATCTATTTGCATAAACTGCCAATAAGAATTGTCAAAACTATCAGGTACCGTGCCATGAACTTTTATTTGTGAACTTACAGAAGCATTTAATGCACCAATACTCATGGTACGCGCTTTCACAGGAGGATTCGCTGCTAATGGCTTTGAATCAACCGTTCTTGATGGACTAGCACAAGCCGTCATCAACACACTTAAAATCAACATAGACATTAAACGAAACAACTTTTTTCTCCTGTTTAGCATACGACCCCACCCTAACCCTCCCCTACATGAGGAGAGGAATATCTTTAAACTACACTTGGGCTTGTTCAGCATAACAATGATATGCGGCTGCTACTGCTGTACCTTCTGGACAATTAAAGCCTTGTTGACGCAACACAGACTCCAAAGCAGATAGACAGCTAATCACATTTTCAACACGACTCGAATAGCCCATTAAACCAATACGCCAAATTTTACCTGCTAATGCGCCTAAACCTGCACCAATTTCGATACCATGTTGATTCAGTAAAGCTGCACGCACTTGTTTGTCATCCAAACCTGTTGGAATATGAATAGAATTTAATTGTGGCAAACGATCTTTTTCTGCAACCACGTAATCTATATCTAATTGGCTTAAACCAGCTTTTAGGGCTAAATGATTGCGCTGATGGCGTGCCCACGCATTTTCTAGACCTTCTTGTTGCAACACTAATAAAGCCTCATGTAAAGCATACAAACTATTGGTTGGTGCAGTGTGATGATAGGTACGTGTGGTTTCGCCCCAATAACCCAATAATAAATTTAAATCCAAAAACCAACTTTGGCATTTATGTTGACGCGCTTTAACAGCCGCAATCGCCTTCTCGCTAAAGGTAATTGGCGATAAACCTGGTGTACACGATAAACATTTTTGGCTACCAGAATAAACAGCATCTGCGCCCCATTCATCAACTAATACAGGTACACCCGCTAAGGAAGTCACGGTATCAACAATCGTTAAACAACCATATTCTTGTGCCAATTTACATAAAGCAGCAGCATCAGATAACGCGCCTGTTGAGGTTTCGGCATGAACAAAAGCCAATACTTTGGTATCTGGGTTAGCTTTAAGGGCATCAGCAACCTTATTTAAATCAATCGCTTTGCCCCATTCATCATCAACAATAATGGGAATGCCGCCACAACGTTCCACGTTTTCGACCATACGGCCACCAAACACACCATTACGACAGACAATCACTTTATCATTAGGGCTAACCAAATTAACAAAGCACATTTCCATGCCTGCCGAACCTGGCCCTGATACAGGAAAAGTCAGCATATTTTTGGTTTGAAAGGCATAACGTAATAAAGATTTTAACTCTTCCATCATGCTAACAAAGCTAGGGTCTAAATAACCAATCGTTGGTTTAGCCAAGGCTTGTAAAACGCGTGTGGAAATATCCGAAGGGCCTGGCCCTAATAAACGACGTTGGGGTGGAGTATAAGCATTAGGGGTGATTTCTGGCGCAAATAGCATGTTATTGTTAACCTCTTTTTATCCTTTATTTTATTAGGATTGTTATATTTTTAAGAGACCTTAGCCTAGCGAGGCGACACTAAAGATGCAATCAATTTGGCGAGAATTTTTGTACCAACCACGCACTAAAACGCTGCATAGCCGTTGCGTCATTAGTGGGGCAACGTGGATCGGTTTTTTGTAAGGCAACGATTACATGCTCAGGAATAGGCAGCTTTTCACAACCATGTGAGTCTTCACAAATCATATCCCATTCTGGTTTTGCTGCGGCATGACAGGCGAAACAGTTCTTTTTAAAGCGATTATTCACATCAGCAAAACCACGTTTGCGAATTTTTGAGCCTTGTTTATCAACATCCAACTCAAAAAACTCCCAATCCTTAGTCACAGGACTAAAACTTTGTTCTCGTTTGACCATCACTTCGGTGGGTACGAGTTGCACCACAGAACCCACAGGATAAACTCCGCCTGTGGCTGATTTAGCAACGGCTAAGGTGTCGGCCAAATTACCTGTTAAGCTATCAACAAAAAAACCACGTACGGGTGTCATTTGGCTGAGGCATTTAAAGGATTTTTCGTTAATGGTTAAAGTCTCCGCCTGTAAACAAAAACTTTGCACCAATAGCAATAACATTAACCAATAACGTAGCATTTTCTATCCCCTCTTAATTAACTGCTGGCAATTCAACCATTGGCCAACGTGATTTTACCGTCACCGATAAGTTTTCTTGCTGCCCTGCCACCAAACGCTGACAACCTGCATAAGCAATCATTGCACCATTATCGGTACAAAAAGCGGCTGAGGGGTAAAATACCTGCCAACGTTTGCGCATTGCTAAATCTTGTAACTGGGCACGTAAACGCAGATTAGCACTCACACCGCCAGCCATCACCAAACGCTTTAACCCTGTTTGTTTTAAGGCTCGTTCGCATTTTTTAACGAGACTATCAACAATCGCCGCTTCAAAACTGGCGGCAATATCCGCCTTTTTTTGTGGATAATCTTCGGTTTGATTATTCGCATTTAACACAGCTGTTTTTAAACCACTAAATGAAAAATCTAAACCTGCTCGGTCAAGCATAGGACGCGGAAAATTAAAAGCTTCGCTATTGCCTTGTAATGCGAGTCTGGCCACATTTGGCCCACCTGGGTAATCAAGATGGAGCATTTTGGCGACTTTATCAAAGGCTTCACCTGCGGCATCATCAACCGATTCACCCAATAATTCATATTGGCCAATGCCTTCAACCTTTAATAGTTGCGTATGGCCACCAGATACCAATAAGGCAATAAAGGGAAACTCTGGCTTATTTTCTTCTAATAAAGGGGCTAATAAATGCCCTTCCATGTGATGCACACCAATCGCAGGTACACGCCACGCATAAGCCAAACTACGGCCTGTTAATGCCCCGACCATTAATGCACCAGCCAAACCCGGCCCAGAAGTGTAGGCAATGCCATCAATGTCTATGGCTTGGCTATTTGCAGCGGCCAACACTTCTTTAATTAAAGGAATCAATTTACGTACGTGGTCACGAGAGGCTAACTCTGGCACAACCCCACCATAATCGGCATGAAGCTGAATTTGACTGTATAAACGGTGAGCTAATAGGCCTTGATCGCTATCATAAACAGCCACACCTGTTTCATCACAAGAGGTTTCTATCCCCAAGACACGCATAATTTACCCCTTTAATTAGCCTTTTTTTGCAAAAAAGAGCGAATTTATTGACAATTAACTAGAGTTTATTGTACGCGCTGCTTGCTGTTAACGCTATCTTTGCGTAAAATTGCCGCCTCTTTGTATTCATAGCTAGCTTGTGCTAAATACAAGTAGCTTGGTTTTCTGCCCGACTAGGGTGGTTTTCGTTTTTAGATTAAGGTGATGATTCATGCCCCTAGTGAAAGTAAAAGAAGGCGAACCATTTGACGTAGCATTACGTCGTTTTAAACGTTCTTGCGAAAAAGCTGGTGTTTTAGCTGATGTGCGTAAACGTGACTTCTACGAGAAGCCAACTCAAGAGCGCAAGCGTAAAAAAGCTGCTGCTGTTAAACGTTATGCTAAAAAATTAGCACGCGAGTCGGTTAAAACCACCCGTATGTACTAATTATTTATCTTAGTCCTATTTGGGGGCTAGATATTAAAATCATCGTAAAACGATGATTTGTTAAATAAACGCCTTATGACTCATAAGGCGTTTATTTTTTATTGATGGTCAAAAAACATAAGGAACATTAACATGACTTTAAAAGCTCAATTAACCGATGCCATGAAAGAAGCGATGCGTGCCAAAGATAGTGCGCGTTTAGGTGTAATTCGTATGGCTTTAGCCGCCTTTAAACAAATTGAAGTTGATGAACGCATTGAATTAGATGAAGCACGCTCTTTAGCCGTGTTAGAAAAACTGATTAAACAACGCCGTGAATCTGTTTCTGCATTTACCGCAGCAAATCGTGACGATTTAGCCGCCCAAGAAAAAGCCGAAATTGCGGTTTTAGAAGTTTTTTTACCAGCACCTTTTTCTGCTGAAGAAATTGAAGCATTAATTAATGCCGCTGTTGCCGAAGTGGGTGCAACGAGTGCACGTGACATGGGTAAAGTGATGAATATTTTACGTCCACAAATTGCAGGACGTGCTGATGGTGCTGAAGTTTCTAAATTGGTTAAAGCCAAATTAGGTTAATGACCTGATACCATCGACGCTCCCCCTCTCCACAAGGGGGAACTTTCTTTTTTGCTAATAAGTAGTTTATGGCTGGTCGAATTCCACAAAACTTTATTGATGAAGTCCTACGTCGTACCGATATCGTTGATTTAATTGGTAACTATGTTCGTCTAAAAAAAGCAGGCAAAAACTATTCGGCTTGTTGCCCTTTTCACCACGAAAAAACCCCATCGTTTAGTGTCAATCGTGATAAACAGTTTTATCACTGTTTTGGTTGTGGCGCGTCAGGTAATGCCTTAAGTTTTGTTATGCACTATGAGCATCGCGAGTTTATGGATGCGCTTGAATCGTTGGCCAACAAAGCAGGCTTAGCACTGCCCGAAAACAGTCAACAACAAGAGCAAGTCTCTCGCAAACCTTTATATGATATTTTAGAAGAAGCGGCAGTATTTTTTGAACAGCAACTACAACAATCGCCTCAACGTGACAAAGCCCAAGCCTATTTAAGCAAACGTGGCTTAGATAGCCAAACCATCAAACATTGGCGCATTGGTTACGCCCCTGCGGGTTGGGATAATCTGTATAAAGTTTTTGCCGACAATGCCGAAAAAGTTAAGTTATTACAAGACGTTGGCTTGATTGTTCATAACGAACAACGCGACTCCTATTATGATGCCATGCGTGACAGGGTAATTTTTCCAATTCGTGATAATCGAGGTCGAGTGATTGCTTTTGGTGGTCGTGTCTTAGACGATAGCAAACCCAAATATCTAAACTCGCCCGAATCACCTATTTTTCATAAAAGTGAAGAACTGTATGGCTTTTATGAAAGCAAACAAGCCAAACAAACTTTTAATAAAGTGATGGTAGTTGAAGGTTATTTAGACGTGATTGCCGTTCATCAGGCAGGTTTTCCGTTTGCGGTCGCCACCTTAGGCACAGCAACCAGCACCACACACATTGAGCGTATTTTTAAAAGTGTACCTGATGTGATTTTTTGTTTTGATGGTGACAATGCAGGCCGTAAAGCGGCGTGGCGGGCATTAGAATCGGCCTTGCCAACATTAAAAGAAGGTGTCTCGGCACAATTTTTATTTTTGCCAGATGACCATGACCCAGACTCGTTAATTAAAGAACGTGGCGCAGAGTCTTTCGCTGATGTGCTAAAAGAAGGTTTAAGTTTAGCCGATTTTTTGTTTAACCATTTAAGCATCGACCTACGTCTTGACTCTTTAGAAGGCAAAAGCCGTTTAGCCAGTTTAGCCAAACCCTTAATTGAAAAAGTGCCTGTGGGTGTTTATCGGCAATTATTATGGCAACGTTTAAGTCAATTAACAGGCTTAGATGAGCAAGCCTTAAAAGCGGCCATGCCGATTAAAGAATCAGCACCGCCAGCCAAAACCGAAGCTAACCCACAACATCCACCCCAAAGCCATACCTTTGCCATTCCCAGACGCGAATTTATTGACCCAAGCGTTAAACCCAAAAACTTAGCAGGTCGCTCCTCTTTGAGCGATAAAGCCATTCAATTGTTATTACAAAAACCCGAAGCCGCTAAAAGTATTGATATACAAAAATATGCCGAACTATTTGCTCAAGAATCACCTTTATTACTCGAAGTAATAGAGTTTTGTCTTAAACAAGAAAGTTGTAGTACATGGGCATTATTAGGCGCGTGGCAAGGGACAGCCGAAGGTTTACATCTTCAAGCCTTAGCCGAAGACACAGGATTTTTAGCCGATTTAAACGCTGAAGCCGAGCTAAGCGATATTGTGAATCAACTACATATTCAACGACTGAAAAAAGCTTTACATCACAGTCCCGATTTAATGACCACCATTAAATTAAAAAAAGAACTGGCTGCTACCACAGCAGCTCTTGCAAAAAAATAAATGAATCCCTATTTAGCGACTATAATCTAAAGAAGCTTAAACCTTGTTGACAGACCATGCTATACTATTAGGCTTGTCTGCATCACAGAGAAAATCGTATGACTACCGAGAACGTGCAAAACGAAAGTGAAGCCCAAACCACCTCCCAACTTGCAGCCCTGATTACTCGTGGTAAAGAGCAAGGTTATTTAACCTATGCCGAGGTCAACGACCATTTACCCGAATCTATCACTGAAACGGAGCAAATTGAAGACATTATTCAAATGCTCAACGATTTGGGTATTCCAGTCCATGAGCGCGCGCCCGAAGCTGACGATTTACTGTTAGAAGAAACACCCGACGCACAAGACGACGAAGTCGCCGCCGAAGAAGCCTTGCTGGAAGCGATTGCTGTTGCGGCCGCCTGTGGAGGCGATGGTGGTGACTTCGCCCAGGCCGCGCTGGCGGGCGAGGTCGGCGATCACCGGCGCGCCGCCGATGTCCTTGCCGAGCGCCAGCGCCAGCGGCGACGAGTACTTCTCGTACTCCTTCGAGCGCAGGATCTCCGAGAGATACACGGTCTCGCGGTTCGCGTTCGGGATCTCGAGGCCGATCACGCTCTTGCCCGGGATCACGTCGACCACGCGCACGCTGACCACCGAGAGGCCGCGCGCGATGTCCTTGTCGAGGTTGGAGATCTGGCTGCCCTTGATGCCGGGCGCGGGCTGCATCTCGAAGCGCGTGATCACCGGGCCGGGATACACACCGACCACCTGCGCGTCGATGCGGAAATCCTTGAGCTTCATCTCGACCTGGCGCGAGATCGCTTCCAGCGTCTCGGGCGAATAGACTTCACCGAGTGGGCGTCCTGCACTACCGTCGGCGCCATGCTCCGCCACGCCCGCGCCGTCGTGCTCGCGCTCGCGGCCGTCGGATGCGCCGACCGGCAGCTGGTTTTGCCGCAAGACGTGGGCGTCACGAGCGCCCACCGGCCTGGTGGCGCCGTTCATGCGCCGCCGCCGCAAACCCCAACGTCAGCGAACGAGCCGGATATGTGCGCAGAGCCGCCGGTCATCGCTTTCAAGGGTGATGCGACGGCGATCAGCGAGTCCCAGACCGCGCCGCTTCTCCGTCTCGCGCAGTGCCTCAACACGGCACCGAACGAGAAC
>ERZ650309.752-NODE-752-length-15624-cov-9.424819_pt1 | contig 15624 bp, 12 predicted proteins | sample MGYA00376245_ERZ650309 | MGnify/ENA primary metagenome ERZ650309 (study PRJEB26733, sample SAMN07839294) | wastewater metagenome | biome: urban; feature: wastewater treatment plant; material: waste water | place: USA: North Carolina | collected 2016-04-26 ...
TGTAGATTCACCACACTTAAGCTGCCGCCATCCACATCACTAAAGCCTTGTAATAAATCACTGGCCTGAATCGTGTAAGACTGATCTTCTGTGCCATTGGCTAAGACAACAGGCGTTGAGGGCGCAATCGGTGCATCATTGATTGGCTTAACCGTAATTGTATCTTGTCGATCGGTAAAGCCACCTCGTCCATCTTCAACACGATAACTAATCGTCACTGAACCATTAAAATTAGGCGTAGGATTAAAATTTAAAGTTTGATTAGCATTAATACTAATTGTACCTTGCCCTGCAGTAATCACCGCCGAAGTGACTGTTAAGGGGTCACCATCAGGGTCTGCAACTAATGATAAAACATTAATATTATCTAAAGATTGATCTTCATTTGTTGAAAAATTACCTAACACATCTAAGGCCATAGGCGCACGATTCACATCTTGTATTTGTAATGCAAATGTTTGTGCAGCTGTTAGAGAGCCATCACTAGCAACCACGGTAATTTGTAAAACACCCGCATCACTAAAACTCGGTGTACCACTAAAACCTAATGTATTCTGATTAAAAATCAACCAACTTGGTAGAGGATCACCATTCTCCAAAGTAGCCGTGTACGTTAATACATCTCCGTCTAGGTCTTTAAAACTATTGGCTGACAAAGCATAAAGAAAACTTTGTCCCTCATTAATTTGTAGATTACCAATAATATCCTGTGTATTTGGCGCATCATTCACTGGTACAAGGACAAAAGTTTGATTGGCCGATAAGGTATATGTGCTATCCGTCACTTGGTAGTTTAAATTGATAACGCCATTATAATTTTGTGGTGCTTGAATGGTAAATGTACCATCTAAATTATCGATGACCGTGCCTTGATTAGCACTCAAATTGATAACAGATAATGCTTCGCCATCAACTTCGCTAAAGCCCTGTAATAAATCACTCGCTTTAACAATATATGCTACATCTTCCTGACCATTTTTTAGAATGGCTGTTGCGCTACCTGTTGGCGCATCATTTTGATTAATGACATTTAGTGTACGTGTAACTGGTGTTTCAGCAATACCATCTGACACATAATAATTTAGTTGAATATTGCCAAAATAATCGGGATTAGGCGTATACACATAACTGCCATCATTATTATCAACTAAGGTGCCATTGCTAACCGTCAGTTTAATAATACTCAATATATCGCCATCTATATCGGTATAACCCTGCAATAAATCGTTAGCGTACAACACATAAGAAGTGTCTTCTATAGGATCATTTAAATCAATCGGGGTACTTGTTAATACAGGTGCATCATTAACAGGCTGAACAACCACTTCAACCGAAGAATTAACAAATGCAGTTCCATCACTCACCACAAAATTGATCGTTGCTGTACCATTAAAATCGTTTGCAGGAGTAAAACTGATTGTCTTATCCGCATTTAAAATAGCCACTCCCTGACTGACATCAACACTGACATTCGAAATACTAATTGTGTCGCCATCAGGATCACTAATACCTGACATCACGTCTATGATTTGCGTTGAGTCATCTTCATTAATTATAAAACTTGTCCCTATATCGACTACTGGCTGATGATTGACATTATTAATCGTTAATTCAAAACTGGTACTCGCAGACAAACCACCATTGTCTGTAGCAGTGACGATAATAGTATGCTTACCTGCATCATTAAATGTTGGTGTACCAACTAATGTACGATTTTTATCATCAAAACTTAACCAATCTGGCAAACCATTGACTGTATAAGTTAATTGCCCCTCGCCAAGATCGCTCTCAATATCACTAAAAGCATTGGCTGGAATTTGATAACTAAAGGTGGCTGCTTCATCAACTTGCTGATTAGTGATTGGCGATGGTGAAGCAGCTACTGGTGCATCATTAACCGCATTAACGGTGATAGATTCTGTTTTGGTAAACGTAGCACCTTGACTATCTTTAACAGTATAAGTGAGGTCTGCTATGCCATAAAAATCTGCTGTTGGTATATAAGTCAAGGTTTTATCAGCATTAATGACTACTGTACCTGCCGTACTACTGGCACTTTCAATAGTAAAGTCATCACCATCAGGATCTGCAATTCGGAGTGACAGATCTATTGCTAAATCAGTATCTTCATTAGTGATTAACAATGGTGCATCACTAATGGCAATAGGTGCTTGATTCACATCATTAATATCTAGAGTAAAAATTTGTGAAGTAAATAAACCATCAGGGTCTGTTGCAACCACTTTTACTTGTAATGTACCTGCATCACTAAAACTTGGAATGCCACTAAATGTGTGAGTTTTATCATTAAAACTGAGCCAAGATGGCAATGGACTACCATCCACCAAACTCGCACTATAGGCTAAATTATCGCCATCAATATCAGTAAATGCTTCGGTAGGAATAGTGAAAACAAATGACTGCCCTTCATCGACCATTTGATTATCTAATGGTAATAAAGTAGTTGGCGCATCATTAATTGGCATCACCTGAATAATGGTTTTCCCTGTTACACTGGCAACACCATCACTGACGGTATAAGTCAAACTCACAGCACCATTAAAATTGGCAGCAGGAGTAAAAACTATTTCTTGGCTATCCAAAAAGCCCAAAGAGCCTTGTGTAGGATCATCCAAATCAACTTTAGTAATGGTTAGAGATTGACCATTGACATCAGAAACATTCGATAATAAATCTAAGGTAATTGATCCATCTTCATTGACTTCGGCATTTAATGGATCATTAATAATTTGGGGAGGTGTGTTATTAAAAATACCAACAATTTGTGCTGCTGTTAAAACTGTACCATCTTTAAATATCAATGTTTCAATGGCATCTTTACTATAAGTCTCAATTTTGCCTGTGGCATCAACATTAAAAAAGTTATTAATGCGAATACTGTCTGTTTCTGAGGAGGGAAAACTAATAACTAAGGTTGTTGCAACTTGAATATCTTGGCTAAATACAGCTTGGCTACGCGCAAAGTTTGCAATTGTTAATAAGTCACCTACACCGTTATCTTCTTGAGGGCTTGGATATTCTTCATTATTGATAAAGTCATGGCCATTTGTGTAAATATAACTATTATTACCTGCTCCGCCACTTAAATTATCATTGCCATTACCGCCAACAAGCGTGTCGTTTCCTTCACCACCCGCTAAATAATCATTGCCATCATCACCAGAGACAAGATCATCTCCAACCCCACCCTCTATATTGTCGTCACCCAATGCTCCCGACAGCGTATCATTACCTGCATATCCATAAATAAAATCACCTGCTTCTGTGCCTGTAATAATATTATCCAACTCATTACCAGCACCTGTCAGACTATCTTTTCCTAATAAAATCAAATTCTCAACATTGTTTGGTAAGGTGTAAGAAACACTGCTGTAAACCGTGTCTGCACCTTGATTAAAGCTTATTTCTGATAAAAAGACATCTTCTACTCTATTCGTATCACTCTTTATCAAATCGCTCGCATTACTAATAAATAAAGCCTTTGTACCATCTGCGGATATATCATAAACTTCACTTGTTCCTGTTGCTGCAACACCTTCCTGATTGTTGCTTAGGCGGACAATTTGGCCTGTCGTTAAATCTTTAACAAATACATCATCTTGGTCGTTAGTATCTCCATCAACCAAATTGGTCGCCATACTGTTAAATAACACCTTCGACCCATCAGCCGAAAAACTGGCAATGGTGCTGGCTGCATTGGCTTCTGTACCATCTTTATTGGTACTAACACGTATTACTTCACCTGTTAATAAGTTTTTAACAAAAACATCATTGGTTAAATTTTTATCTTCTTGAACTAAATTATCTGCATTGGAATCAAATAAAACTTTTGTACCATCTGCTGATATTTCATAGGCTTCTGCATGTTGATTCGCTTGTTCGTTATTTTGGTTAACGTTAGCACGAATCACTTTGCCTGTGTTTAAGTCTTTAACAAACACGTCTATTTTTTCGTTGGTATCGTTTGCGACTAAATTATCAGAGCTGCTACTAAATAACACCATAGAACCATCTGCGGACATACCCACCGCAAAGCCGCCTACTTTAGCTTCTGTACCACTGTCATTGGTGGTAACACGGGTTATTTTGCCTGTTGTCAGGTCTTTGATAAATGCATCTGTGGCATTATTGGTATCATCAACGACAATATTATTGGCACTACTATTAAATAAAATTTTTGTACCATCGGCAGAAATGGCAACAGCATCACTATCACCATTAAAACCTTCAAATTCGCCAGTAGAAACTAAGGTGACAGCACCAGTTTTTAAATCTTTAATAAAAACATCTTGTTTGCCATTTAGGTCATTATCAACTAGGTTAGTTGCTCTACTGGTAAATAATACTTTTGTGCCATCGGCTGAAAAAGCAACGGCTGTACTATCAGCATCACCTTGTTGCCCTGTAATATGGGTACTAACTCGGGTGATTTCACCTGTGAGTAAGTCTTTTACAAAAACATCAGCCACGTCATTGTCATCATTAGCCACTAAATTAGAAGCCCAACTATGGAACAAAACTTTTGTGCCATCAGCCGAAAATACACTACCATAACTTTGAGCATTTGCTTCTACACCATGACTATCTTCACTGATACGCACAGGACTACTTACAGAAACAGATTGCTCAATGACAATATCTGAAAAATCATCGACTTGATATGAATCATCACCAGCACCACCAACCATGGTATCGCCACCAACGCCTCCATCTAAATTATCATTACCATCCCCACTGACTAAACTGTCAAAGCCATCACCGCCTAATAACGCATCATTGCCTGCACCACTATTTAAAATGTCATCTCCTTCTTCACCCCATAGTGAATCATCACCATTCGCTCCTTCTAATTGATCATCCCCTAAACCACCAATCACAATATCGTTACCATCACCGCCCAATAAAGTATCATTACCTTCCAATCCTTTGATAATGTTATCACCCACATTGCCTGTAATATGATTATCTAAGGTATTACCCGTACCCTCGATGTTATCCGTACCTGTTAAAATTAAATCATCAACACCATCTGGTAAGGTGTAAGAAACATCGGAAGTATGTGTTGTGCGAGAAATGGCCATGTGTAGATACTCCTAATCTTTGGGTCAGCAAGTTCCATGCTTAGGCAAGTAACAGCCGCCCGCTAAATTTTTATGACGGTACGGTTAAAGACAAGTTGGTAAACTAAATATATTGAGTATATCCTATTCTGCTGTTGTATTTTTAGACTTTTTTGGCAAACACAATGAAAACATATTTAGTGGGTGGTGCAGTCCGCGATACCCTCTTAGGCAAAACCGTTAAAGACCGTGATTGGGTCATTGTTGGTGCCACACCAGACCAGTTACTTCAACAGGGTTACACAGCCGTTGGTAAAGATTTTCCTGTGTTTTTGCACCCACAAAGCCATGAAGAATATGCCCTAGCACGAACTGAACGCAAAATTGGTTCGGGGTATCATGGTTTTAGCTGTGAAACAGGCAGCCATATTAGTTTAGAACAAGATTTGGCACGCCGCGACTTAACTATTAATGCCCTTGCTCAAGATGAAAGCGGCAAAATTATTGATCCTTATGGTGGTCAAGCCGATTTAATGGCAAAAATTTTACGCCACGTCTCGCCTGCTTTTGCCGAAGACCCTTTACGTGTGTTAAGAGTCGCTCGGTTTGCCGCACGTTATGCTGATGATGGCTTTAGTATTGCCCCCGAAACTTTAGAGCTCATGCAACAAATTGTCCAACAAGGAGAATTAGTGCATTTATCAGCCGAACGTATTTGGCTAGAAACGCATAAAGCACTCGGAGAAGCGCGACCCGATATTTACATTGAAGTTTTACAACAATGTGGGGCATTACAAGCGTTGTTCCCTGAAATTGACCAATTATTTGGTGTGCCTCAACGTGTTGAATATCATCCCGAAGTCGATACGGGCATTCATATTTTAATGTGCTTACGTGTAGCTGCTCGCGACCATTTATCAACACGCGCACGTTTTGCAGTATTAGTCCATGATTTAGGCAAAGGCATTACCCCCAAAGAGCAATTACCACGGCATATTAATCATGAACATACAGGCGTTGCTTTAGTCACTGCCTTATGTGAACGCTATAAAGTGCCACGCGATTATCAACAATTAGCCGAAATGGTTTGCCAATATCATTTAGATTGTCATCGGGTTGTTGAGTTGCAAGCCAAAACATTATGGGGCAAGCTACAAAAGCTAGATGCTATTCGGCGGCCAGAACGTTTTGTCGAATTTTTACAGGCTTGCCAAGCAGATGCTCAAGGGCGTTTAGGTTTAGAGCATAAACCCTACTCGCAATTTGACTATTTTAAGCAAGCCCAACAAGTTGTAGCACAAATTACCCCTAAACAGCTAGCCAATTTAAGCCAACTCAATGGCGCAGAGATAGGTCATGCTTTAGGTGCTTTACGGATACACGCATTACATGAATTTAAAAAACAATACCTTCAACAATCCTAAAGTGGTTTTAGTGACAGGCAGTGGTCAACGGGTGGGTGCAGAGATTGTTCGCTCTTTGCATCAATCGGGCTGGACAGTATTAATTCATTATCGTCATAGTCAACAAGCGGCATTAAGCTTAGCCAATGAGCTAAACCAACAACGTGCAAACAGTGCTTATACCTTATGTGCCGATTTAGATGATTTAAACCAAATTAATCAATTATCACAACAAATTGAGCAAATCACTGATCGTTTAGATGCTTTAGTTAATAATGCGTCAACATTTTATCCCACACCAATTGGCAATGTTGACGATAATGCGTGGCATGATTTGTTTAGTAGTAACGCCAAAGCACCATTTTTTTTGAGTCAAGCCTGTGTGCCTTTACTGAAAAAAACGCAAGGCTGTATTGTCAATATTGTTGATATTCACGCTCAACGCCCTTTTAAAAACTATACTGTGTACTGTATGGCTAAAGCGGCGTTACAAACCATGACTTATGCTTTGGCTAAAGAACTTGCGCCTGATATTCGGGTCAATGGTGTTGCACCAGGTGCGATTTTATGGCCAGAAATGAACAGCCCTTCGGCGATTAATAACGATACTCAAGCAGAAATTTTGGCAGGTATTCCCTTACAATGCTCAGGCACCCCCCAAGATATTGCCAAAACGGTACGTTTTTTAGTGGAAGATGCCCCATATATTACAGGTCAAATTATTGCCGTTGATGGTGGCAGAAGTCATACCTTAGGGATGGAATAAAAAAAGGCTTAGCAATCTAAGCCTTTTTATTTCATAATTTAACCAAACAATGGTCGAATTTGTTGGCTGCCTCTCTCAATCACCAAGCCGACACTATCCGCAGCGGGCAAAGCCGCAGGTTTAGACAAACGTAGACGTAACCACGTTACACCAAACTCGTCCATTAATAAACTCGCCACTTTCTCGGCTAAAGTTTCAATTAAATGCCATTCACTCTGACTAATATAATTGGTCAAACGTGTTGAGACTGTTTTGTAATCAAGGGCGTAGGCGATGTCATCCGTTGATGCTGCTTGACGAATATCTATCGCAATTTCTAAATCTAGATGAATAGGTTGGCGAATACGTTTTTCCCACGAAAAGATACCGACAATGGCATCAACTTTTAAATTACGGATATATAAAATGTCCACAACTTTAGCCTGTATAAAAAAATTAGGCTGTATTATAAACAAAAAAGGGCGCAAAAATGCGCCCTGTTTTATGTGCCAATTATTAAACGTTAACCACCTCCGTTTGAACCACTGGCGCATAAATTAATGCACACCAACGGCAGATTTGTTTTTTAATTGCTCATATAACACGCCGTCTTCTTTGGCAAATAAAATCTCTTTCCATTGTGCCAATAAAGCATCGGTATCATGATCTTTAGGATGAAAGCTTGGCTTAAAGAAGTCTAAATACTGTGGCAACAACCGTGAAAACACGCCTTTTTTGCCATTCCACAAGTATTTCATGGCCTGCCAAGTTTGACGAAACTTAAATAATTGGCCATCCGCTGCTAACATGCGCGTATGAAATGCAAACGTTACCGCAAAGAAAATGACAGTGGTTAAAGCCATCGTTGCAACACGCAAACCATAACTACCAACCATTTGTTGATAAACATCATAGGCCACTGTTTTATGCTCATTTTCTTCTAAAGCATGCCACAACCATAAATGACGTGCTTCAACCGAAAATTTTTGCTGGACATCTGCATCACGCAACAACATTTCTGCAATAATCGCGGTATAGTGCTCTAACGCTACTGTAGCGGCTAACTGAACAGGCTTAGGTAAGGTTTTTTGTACTAAATCTAATAATTTAGTCACATCACGATCAAGTTTATCTACAGGATATCCTTGTCGGGTAGCCATGTCGTTAAACCCCTGATGCTCTTTGCTGTGCATGGCTTCTTGGCCAATAAAACCTGCAACTTGGGCTTTTAACACAGGGTCAGTAATACGCTCACGATAATGGCGTACTGCTTCAACAAAAAATGATTCACCTGCAGGAAATAAAGACGATAATGTCGTCAAAAAGGAACTTAAATAAGGGTTGTTATCATAATAATAACGCTCAGAATCCGTCGAAAACTCAAAATCTAAGCGACGTGGTGGGATATTTACCGTTGCACCTAATGCCAACTTTTTAGTTGCAGGAGCTGCCGTTGTATGGCCAATATTGTTAGAAACGCTAGTATTCATATGCAACCTCTTAATTTGTGGTGCTACTTAATTTTTACATTGACTAATGTCACACTCATAATGTAATTGTATGGTTGTACGGTAAGTAGGTGCTTTTGTGCCATTTTTTTATCATTAGAGGACAATATGTCTATCAATTTGCAAAGTTTGCCTAGCGTCTATGCCTTGTTATTAGTTGACGTTGCTGCTAACTGGCAAGTAAAGCCCGAACAATTATTGGCTGATTTAGGCTTAACCAGAGAAATGTTGCTTGAGCCACAGCGACGTATTTCTTTAGAAGATGTCAACAAAATGCTCATTAAAGCGCGTGAACTCACTCAAGAGGCGGCATTAGCGATTTATTTTGGCCAAAAAATGCAAATTTCGATGCATGGTTTTATTGGTTTTGCCGCCTTAACAGCCGCTAATACACGAGAAGCACTAACTATCGCTGAACGTTTTGTGGGCATGATTAGTAGCTTGGTTGAATTACGTGTTGAAGAAAGAACAGATACTAGCAGTCTGATTTTAACCATTAATACCCAACTACAACCTTTACGCGAATTAGCCGTGTTAGCCGTGATGTTTGGTTTTGCTCACATGGGTTATGCAGCAACAGGCCAAGTATTAACAGGTGATGTTGAAGTTGACTTTGCTTGCCCTGATTATTTAGAGCCTTTGATTCCTTTTTTACCTGCCAAAGTCAGCTTTAATAGCCAAATAAATCAAATTGTCTTTTCCAGCACTTATTTAAATTTACCACTGATAATGGCTAATCCAGTTGCCAGTCAATTAGCCTTAACCCAATGTGAACAGGAACTACAACGATTTGGTTTAGACAAACCCTTTGTAGCACAAGTAAAAGCCTTAATGTTTGATGAAAAAATGGGCTTTTCGACTCTCGAACAAGTCGCTCAACGTTTACATATGTCCGAACGCACCCTAAAACGCCAATTAGCCAAATATGAATTGACTTATACCGATTTAGTAGAAGAAGCACGAAAACAAAAAGCCTTAGATTTATTAACCAACAGCCAACTGAGTTTAGATGATATTTCCGAATATTTAGGTTACTCCGATTTAGCCAACTTTACCCGTGCCTTTAAACGCTGGACAGAGCAAACACCAACCGCTTACCGCAAAAGCCTAGCAAAATAATCAACTATTAAGAGAGTCTTTTTTCAATTCGTAAATGTAAAATTTATTTATATAACAACACGTTAAATAACTAAAAAATCTGCTAGACAAGCAAATTTTATAGGCCTATTATCAAACTTATAAACCATATATTTTATATGGTTTTAAACCCCTTTGGGAGTTAGGCAATTAATACCCAGTAGGCTAGCCTAACTCCCCTTTTTATTGATATGGCAAAGAGAAAACTTATGATTATTGAAGTGACTGGTGATTTGTTATTAAGTAAAGCCCAAGTAATTGCTCATGGTATTGCACCTAATGACAACTTTGGTCAGGGTTTGGCTTTATCATTACGCGAACAATGGCCAAGCTTATACAAAGACTTTCGTCATTTTTGCCAAACACAACACCCTAAAGAAGGCACAATTTGGTCATGGATGAGTTCTGAAGGTAAAGTCATTGTCAATTTATTAACTCAAGAAGGTGCTTATCATCACGGTGAAAAGCCAGGGCGCGCTAACACTAAACATGTACATCATGCCTTAGCCGAATTACGTAAATTGATTGACAGCGAAAATTTTAGCAGTGTGGCTTTACCTAAATTAGCCACAGGTGTAGGTGGTTTATCGTGGGAAGAAGTTTATCCGTTAATTCAACAACACTTAGGTGATCTTAGTATTCCTGTGTATGTGTATACGACTTATCATAAAGGCCAACAAGCTGAGTGATTGAAAAAGAGCGCGATACCGCGCTCTTTTTTATTGTGGCAACAAGCCTCTTAGCTGTTTATTCAAATAGTCTTGATAATTATAAATCGGAAATGGAATTGGCTCTGTAGATTTCGCATATTCTTCTTTTTTTACCATACGCAACGAACCAAGAGCTACACTATAAGGCGCACTATGTTGCACAAAATTAGCCGCCCATGACGGCACTTTTCCACCTGGGTCAACGTATCCCTCTGACTCAACAGCAATATCACCATTTTCTAGCGGCGTAAATTTAAACGTTAAATCTTCGGCAATCATACGTACTAACGGTGGTTTAGCTGGCAAATAATTAGGCTCTGCTTCTACTCTCAACATCACATAATTTTTGGTTGCAGTTTGTAACTCTACAGTCGCATGCAAAATCACATCTCTATCTGGCAAACCAGCTGGTGCTTTATGCACCATATAAATATAATATTCTGTAGGTGAAACGCGCTTTAATAATTTGGTCTCTAAAACTTGCCAATACCAACGACCATAGTTTTCAAAATCTAATAAAAAACGCACCAGTGTTTCTGGCTTAACATCTTTCATGACCATAGTAGCTTTAAAAGAACGGTACTGTTTGCCGTCCTCTAAACGTGCATAAGTTTTAATTTGACGTAATTTATCATTTTTTACCAATGTCCATTGGTTGGTTAATTTCATTTGTAATTCGTCAATATCATCACCTGCTGCATACACAGGCAAGTGTGTCACAGCCATTATGGTAGCCATTGCACATAAAGCTTTTAAGAGTCGACTCACTATGTTCTCCGCTATTTATTAATTGTTATTATGTGAAAATAAAATATAACAATATATTACCTAATATTTTGTATCAAAAAATGATCAAGTACGCCAAGCTATCACGACTAGTTCTCATTTTTATATCACTCCAATAAAAAAGGCTTGGTTTCCCAAGCCTTTTTTCGCTGTGCCAATTAAGATTTAAGCTCTTTTTTAGCTTTATGCCAGCTCAACCACATAGTGATACTAAGGATAGTCACAATCACTGCTAAAGAAACTAAAGCAGGAATCTTAAACACATCCAACAATAACATCTTAGTACCAATAAACACTAAGACAATCGCTAAACCATAGTTTAACAAGCTAAATTTATCAGCTACACCTGCCAACATAAAATACATCGCACGTAAGCCCAAAATCGCATAAATATTTGATGTTAAAACAATAAATGGGTCGCTAGTAATCGCAAAAATAGCAGGAATACTATCCACTGCAAAAATCACATCACTTAGCTCAACAAAAATCAAAACCAAGAATAACGGCGTTGCCACACGTTTGCCATTTTCCCAAGTAAAAAACTTTTCACCATCGTAGTCTTTAGACAAAGGAATATGATTTTTCAACCAATTCAATAGCTTATTGTCATCTAAAGATGCATCTTCATCAGCACCTTGCCACATTTTAATACCCATCAGCACTAAAAAGCCGCCAAAAACATACATCAACCAATGGAATTCTGTTAACAACCAACCGCCCACAAAAATCATCACTGCGCGTAAAATAATCGCCCCTAAAATGCCATATAACAACACGCGACGTTGCAAATGAATCGGCAGGGCAAAATAGCTAAAAATCATTAAAAATACAAAAACGTTATCAACCGCTAAAGACTTCTCAACCAAATAACCTGTAAAGTATTCAGCGGCTTTTTCGGTTGCAACAGCACTACCAAAGGTATTTGTTGTTTCCCACCACAATAAAGCACCAAAGGCTAACGCCAAACTAAACCATACTAACGACCACTTAAGCGCACTTTTAAAACTCACTGTTTGCTGGCCATTTTTATTTAAGCCAACAAAATCAATGGCAAGTGCAGCAAACACACTTACCGCAAAGGCTGTCCACAGTAGAGGACTGGCTAAAGTTTCCATAATCAACCCCAATAGATTTATATTAAGGTCATCTGGATTAATGATTGACAAGAATTTTGACAATACAAAACCGATGACCAAAAGTTTGGTCACCATAGTCTTGCTTGTCTTTGCTAACGTTGAACAACGTTATGAAGGACTAAACGTACCGATTACTGTTCAGAGCTAAGATATGCTTAGCAAGTAATGTGCTGACGATACGCTTACGAGAAGCTACTCCCTATGGGATAGGGCGAACTATAACAAAATTGTTGAAAAAAGCAGCTCTACAAAGCATTTTTATGGCATATTTTTACACAACAATACAAAGCATTTATATTTAGTAACACGAGAGCAAATATGCCGCATTTTTCTGCTAATTTATCGTTATTGTTTAAAGAGTATCCCCTTATTGAACGTTTTGCAGTGGCGAAACAAGCAGGTTTTGATGCGGTTGAAATTCAATTTCCTTATGAACTCAGTATTGCCGATATTAAACAACAATTAGATGACCATGATTTAGACCTTGTGTTAATTAATGTGCCTGCGGGTGATTTGATGCAAGGCGGAGATGGTTTGGCTTGTGTCCCCTCTCAAGAACAAGCCTTTAGAATGGCGGTTATGGAAGCTCTGAATTATGCCCATGAGTTGGGTGTTGGTCGAGTGAACGTGTTGGCAGGTCGTCAACCTGTCGAGTGTGAATTATTAGACTGTCTAAAAACCTTATCAACTAATTTGCGTTATGCTGCTGAAGCCTTTCAATCAATTGGTGTTATTACCACCTTTGAAGCGATTAATACCTTTGATATGCCGCGCTTTTTAATTAAATCTGTGGTGGATATGCAAGAAATGCTTGAAGTTGTTGATCATCCAACCCTCAAAATGCAGTTTGATTGTTATCACATGGCGCGTATGGGCGAAGATTTATTCGCCAGCCTACAAGAAAATATAGCGCAGATAGGCCATATCCAATTTGCGGATACCCCTCATCGTCACCAACCACATACAGGTAATATCGACTTTAAACGATTATTTGGCCTGATCGACCAATTAAATTACAAAGGTTATTGTGGAGCTGAATATCATCCATTAGGTCATAGCTTGGACTCGTTAGCATGGCTAAAACAGTATGGAGGCCATCATGAGTGATTGTGTGTTTTGTGCCATTAAAGCTAAACAAGTACCCGCGAGTATGGTTTATGAAGATGGGCTGTGTATGGTGTTAATGGATATTTTTCCGTTGCGTCCTGCTCATGTATTGGTGATTAATAAACGTCATGTGCAATATGTGCGCGAACTGACAGAGCAAGAACGTAATCATTTATTTGCCACTGCCAACAAGGTCAGTCAGGCAATGCTTAAGTCTTCCTTACAACCGTTGGCGGTACATTTTAATATTAATGATGGCAAAGCCGCACATCAAACCGTGCCTCATGTGCATTTGCATATTTTGCCACGTTATAAAAATGATAATTTTGCTTTTTTACGTAGCTTGTTGGCCAAACCTTTAGTGATGCTAACAGGTGGCGCAAAACGCGAAATATTAGACAAACAAGCCACAGAAATTGCACGATATTTATAACCACTCACCCCAACCCTCTCCCCAAAGGGGCGAGGGAGAATAGGGTCTGTTGAAAATTTAGCCCACTTTATGTGCAGCAACTTGACCTGCAACACGCTCGCCCATCGCTTTACCTAATGCGGCTAAGGCATTAAATGGTCTAATCATCACTTCAAAATCAATAATTTTTCCTTCTTGATTAAAACGAATCATATCAATGCCTTTTAAAGACTTGCCATCCACCACAGCACTAAATTCTAAAACGATTTCCATACCATCATCAGTCGCAAAAGAACGGTGATAGGTAAAGTTTTCAAAAATGGTAATCACTGTTTGTAATATTAATCCAACAGCAAAAGCACCTGCATATGGGCGATGTGCCATTGGCGAACGAAATACAACTTCTCGATGTAATAACTCAACCAAAATGCTGGTCTCTTTGTGTTCAATCATCTTGTGCCATTGTGCTAACGATTCGGCCACTATCGGTTGTACATGTTGTAAGGTCATAACAACTATCTCTGATTTAGGTTGAAGATATTTTGACATTATCACCAAATGTTTACAGTGTAAACATTATTTTAAATATTGTTAGCAATTTAAAAAAATCGCTATTATCGATAAAAAATCTGCAACTTTTTTGACTATGCTTCGTTATAAGAGAAGTAAAGAAACTTATTTAGGCTTACGCTACTATCAAAGAAAAGCATAAGTCCTATTCTCAACCCAACGAGGTGTAACATGACTAGCGAAACTAAAAAAACTTGCCAATGCTCAAAATGCAACTGTACTAATTGTACCTGTGAAAACTGCAACTGCCCCTGTTGCCAAGGTGAATGCCAATGCACAGCCACTGAATGCAAATGTAGCTGTAATTGTGGTTGTTGCCAGCCAAAAACAACGGATACTAAAGGCTGTTGTTAACCCTCACCCCAACCCTCTCCCACAGGGAGAGGGAGTATAACTGTAGGTGATTTTATGACCGCTTCTGCGTCTGCACTAATACCTGATTTGTGGCAAGACTACCATCAACGATTAACACAGTATGTGCTTAAACGTATTCACAATCAAAGTGATGCCGAAGACATTGTGCAAACTGTTTTTTTAAAAATTCAACAGCATCCACCCCAATTAAAAACCATTCCTCAATTAGAAGCATGGTTGTTACAAGTCACTAAAAATACCTTAGTCGATTATTGGCGCAAAATTAAACCCACAATGCCTCTGTTAGATGAGCATGATTACGCACTCGAAGAAGACCCTGAACCCAATGAAAATCCGTGGTTAAACTTGAGTTGTTGTTTGTTGTCGATGATGAAAGACTTGCCCGATAAATATCGCCAAGCGGTTGAATTAGCCGACCTCAAAGAGCTAAAACATAAAGATATTGCCCAAATGATGGGGATTAGTGAATCAGGGGTAAAAAGTCGGGTAAAACGTGGCCGAGAAAAACTCCGTGATTTATTAGTGAGTTGTTGTGGCAGTGATTGCACTTGCCACGAAAAAACCACTGAATATGGCTGTTGTCATCAATCCTGCTGAGCTAAAATTTCTTTAGCAATCACTTTTGCCCAACGTTGATAGGCGATTGGACTGGGA
>ERZ650309.754-NODE-754-length-15616-cov-9.344258_pt1 | contig 15616 bp, 11 predicted proteins | sample MGYA00376245_ERZ650309 | MGnify/ENA primary metagenome ERZ650309 (study PRJEB26733, sample SAMN07839294) | wastewater metagenome | biome: urban; feature: wastewater treatment plant; material: waste water | place: USA: North Carolina | collected 2016-04-26 ...
AGTGATAGGATAATGATGGGGATAGACATATTAATCCTTAATCCACCCAAACCCATACCAAGGTTTGACGCGATGCCGAGCCTCATTATAATAGTATGTAGTACGCTCGACCTGATTATTGCTGTTACCCTCTATTGTGATAAGCTCATGCGTTTTTCTATCGCTATAATAATGATAAGACTCCACAAGTCCTACATGATACAGTGATCCAACAGATGAGCGGAAAAACACCAAATCTCCAGGCTCTGGCTGTTGCTGACCGGGAGGGGTGTAATATATCTGCCTGTTAATCTCGAGCCGGCGAAATAATGTAGATACCGCAGTTGTGCCTAGTTTTTTGATTTGTAGTGACCCTGCCTCTACATAGGAGGTACAGACCGCAGCAGCACACCAAGCTGCCCAACCCGTGCTATCTGGTTTGACGGTGCTCCATGGGTGCATGGCCCAATCGACAACGGGACCTGTGTTATTTCCAGTCTCCTGCTCTCCAAGATGAGAGAGGAGCACTGACAGAGCTTTCTGCTTAAGGGTAGTAGGTAAGGTAGGTATTGCAGGGACGGGTATTGTTTGAGGAGATGGGTTTGGTTTTTTGGGTTGTGTATGCTTACTCACAATCGACCTCCACATTGCCAAGGAGTTGTTGGGAGTCGACCCGGAAAAATTTTGATAGCTGATAGATCGTGGAGGCGTGCGGATAGATTTTGGCAGCCTCTAGTTTGTAGATTGTGTTTTTACTCAGACGAGTTTTATGAGCCAACCCCTCTTGTGTTAATGCATTTTTGAGGCGCAAATTGAGCAAATTTTGTGCTATGATTCGTTTTTGTCGCTCTCTTCGTTTTTGATTGATTTGATCGTTTTTATAGCGAGGGATATCAATTACGGCTAGGTCGGTAGTGTTCACGTTCAGATTCTCCAAACGCTAACCAGGCCAATGAGCAGTCTAACACATCTGATAATAATTTCAAGCTATTTATTTTTGGATTTTTTATTGCTTATTTTTATTTTGTTGTTTCGTTTTTTTGTCTTACTTTTTGGAGTTTATCATGGACAATCTAAATCATCAATTAATGGATGGCTTATACAAGTTGCTTACAACCAAACCAGTTGATTTTATTTTACAGCATAGTTTGCTAATCGGTTTTATTACAGGTGTAATCTCATTAATGCCGTTTGTAATTAAACAGATTCCACATGTTGTAATTCTAATTGTGGCAATTCTTACAGCATTTTTTATCAGCAACTCATTAGACTTGAGTTTTAACCAAGCACTGTATTCTGCAAAGTTTTACATAGTGGCAAATCTTATTGGCAACTATGTAATCGGTTGTGTTTTTGGTTTTGTGGTTGCTAACCTTATTCAACGTATTCGAGGAGAACATGATCATGTTGCAAACAACTAATGACTTAATGGCGTATTCAGTTATATCAGCGTATTTAATGAATAACATGTGGTACTTTATAGTAGCAGGATTACTTTCTTATAATCTGCCACAGGTGTTTAAACTTAAGCTTGAATCTGGTTATCACATACGTGCTGGGTTAATGATGATTATGAGCATGGCGATTGTGCCAATTGCCATGCTCATGCCTACGTCTTACCAAATGCTAGGTAAATTGATAATCTGGGGATTATGTTTTATGGCTGGGATTGTTTTTACTACCTATGGAGCACGTAAACTCCAAGCTAAATTTAGTTTGTTGTTTAGTCGCTTTACAGTTAAAAGCAGTGTTCGCCGTGGTGCTAAGACTGATATTCGTTATATGGCTAAGGAATTGCCTGCAATTCCTAATTACAATCCGTTAAAGTTCATCAATCTAAAGAAAGGCGTATTTGTCGGTTTAGATGAGAATGTAAAACCAATCTATCTGCAAAATGCAGATGATTGGTACAAACGTCACTTTCTTATCGTCGGCGCAACCAGAAGCGGCAAAGGTGTAGCAATGCAGTATCTTGGCGTTCAATCATTGATGCTTGGTGAAACGGTAGTCTTTTTAGATCCTAAAGGTGATAAGTATATGCCGCATATCTTCAAAGAACAATGCGAGAGGCAAGATTTGCCATATACCTACATTGACTTAACTCAGGATGTACCACAAATCAACCTAATTGCTGATTTTACGGCTCGGGATTTAAAAAACTGTTTAGTGGAGTCATTCTCGCAGCGTGAGATGGGTTCGGAATCGGATGTTTACCGTAAGAATGAGCAGGAGTTTTTAGAGAACTTGGCTAACTTTATTTCACAACAAAACCAGACTGATAATTTACAAACCAACTTAAGCATAAAAAGCTTAGCTGAATTATGCCGTGATTATGATTTAAGTCGTTATGCCGATAAGTATAAATCCTCAGTTTCAGATTTAAACAAGTTGATTAATATTCCAGCAATTAATGCGGCAAATGGTAAATCACTAGCGGAATTAATGAGTGCTGGGGGTTGTGTTTACATTGTCGGGGATTTACTCGATGAAACCATCAAGAAAATACAAAGGTTTATCTTTTGCCGAGTAGTGCAGTTAGCACGTAATCATTCAAATGAAGTTGAGCTCAGAGGTGGAGAAGAGCAGAATATCACAGTCTTTGCTGATGAGTTAGTTGCGCATGTATCCAGATTTGTAGCTGAGAGCTATACGGTTAGTTTAGGATGGGGATTGAAGATTGTTAGTGCTATTCAGGATTTAAAGTTATTACGTGGTGCACCAGCAGATTTAGATCCTGAGTTTTTAAAAGGTGCAGTCTTTGGTAATAGTCAGAATAAGCTATTTTATCGGGCTGATGATATTGATACCGCTGATTTCCTATCCGATATGACGGGTAAAATCCAGATTGAAGAAGAGCAAAAGATTGTTACTAGAAATAGCCTTAATTCTGAGAAACTTGATAAACAAACGCGTTTAACTCAATCTGAGCGCAATTACTTTGATAGAAACATGATTTTAAACCTCAAACAGTTTGAAGCCGTGTTTTGTGCTTCGTTAGCATATCGCAGCACTATTGCTTGCTTGTGCAAGACCAGCCCAGTTAAAGCACCTGAGACCAATCAAATTAATGGTAAGCAGTTGATTGAGGTTCAGGATAAGGCTGTAGCTCAAGCTGAAGAAATAAATCATTCAATAGCCAATCAAACCAATGATAATGCTAACCAATCTCATTCGTTTGTTGAGCAGTGGCAACAGAAGCAAAATCAAAAAACTAAAGCAACTAATTCAAATGATAACTTAAACGGAGAACATAATGCAAGCAACAGAAACAAGCAATCAAACAATTCAACAAACTCAGGTGATTCAAACAACAACCAAGCCCAAAAAACCAGCACCAGCAAATCTGATTACCTGTTCTAAATTGCCACATGCGGCTAAAATGGCAATCTTTAATCAGCGAATTAATACAGTATTAAGGTTCTTGATTGATGAAAATTACTCAAGTTTAGAAAACTTAGCTTTATTGCTCAGTGTTCCCAAGCAAACTGCTATTCGAGTAACGAAGCATTTATGTGATAAAAACTATCTCAATAAAACTGAGGTTGATGTTGGTTTAGCCAGAAAAATATCAGTATTTCAACCAACTAATACAGGGCTTATGTTTGCAATGGCAGATGATGAAGCATTACCAGAACTTAGAGAAGTTGCCAAAGTTGGTGCTGCAACCATTTACCATGATCTTAAATTGCAACAAATTAGGTTTAAGCTGGAAGCTCAAGGTTACCACAGCTTTCAGAGTTCTTGGCATTTAACCAGAACCCTGAGAAAGCGCGGAGAAAAACCTCCTAAAATCCCTGATTATACTTGCATAAATCCCGATGGTAACAAGGTAGCGATTGAATACGAAAGGACTATCAAGACCAAAAAGCGCTATCAGGAGATTATCGGGCAATACATGGACATCAAAGAACGTGGGATTATCAAGCAAGTGATTTATTTCACTGATGAGGGCTTTGCTGAAAAGCTTAGGCAGTTGTTTGCTGGAGTTGGTTTTATTTATCGCACAGGCAGAACAGAGAAATGTACACCTGAGCAGTTGAGTTATTTTAGGTTTCACAATTATGATATGACCTAATTACCTAATAATGATTTGCTTTTATTAAGCATTCTTTGATAAAATAGCGTTAATGAAAGCTGCGTCGCCTCTTTATAATGCGAACTACGTGGCTTTTTTTGTATCTACTGAAAATATTAGAAAGTTAGTTATGGAAGTTATAAACGGCTTTATTAGTAGTTTAGTTGTTGAAAAACAATTAAATATTAGCCAAGATGAAATACCTCGACTAAAAAAACACATTCAACAAATTGGCTATTATCGTTTTATGGGATACGCCAGAAGTTTTATTGATCCAAGCACCAGCTGCTTTTATCCGCAGATAACACTTCAAGACATACTAGATGTATATATCTTTGACAGAAAATTACGATTGCATATTTTAGAGGGATTAGAACGAATTGAAGTTACATTCAAAGCATTACTTAGCGATTCTCCAGAAATAAGCAAAAATGATCCTTTTTATTACCATCAACGAAGTAACTTTCCAGACGTTTCAGACTATGCATGGGGGTATTTCACTAAACAACTAGATAAAGAAGTTAAGAGTAACACAACACCAACTAATGGCGCAGATGGTAAAAAGAATCGTGAGCAAGCATTTGATCAGTTTTATGCCAAAAACCCCAATAAAAAATACCCATATTCATGGATAATGTTCCAATCATTATCTTTTGGAACTATTACGCGTTTTGCCACCGATATTTTAAACGCAGATGCTAGAAATATTATTGCTAATAAGTTTAATTTAAAATCTAATGTATTGCATAGTTGGTTACGGATGTTATCTGATTTACGTAATGTTTGTGCTCACCATTCAAGATGCTGGAATTTTACATTTGGATCATTACCAACAAAACTTAAAAATTCGCTGTATTTGGATATTTTTGAGTATATACATGATAACGCGGTAGATGTTCGTTCAAATAAACTTACTCAACTATATAAATTAACTAACAATGCGGCAATACTCAAAATAATTAATCAAGCCCCATTAACTGTTGAAGATGAATTAGATTTGAAAGATCTATTCATTACAGATATATTTGAAAGCACCAATAAACAATTTACACCTTTTCACTTTGCGATTATTCAATCATCTGCTAGAAAAAAACTCTATCACCAGTTAGCTGTAGTCTGGTTCTTTATCCGACAAATTAGTCCGACATCTGAATGGGTTAAGCGACTACAAATTTTAATTAATGAATATCCTGTTATTGAGATTAACAAAATGGGATTTCCAAGCAATTGGACAGAAGATAAATTCTGGCAATTATAATCGTCCGCAGAAAACGCATCCGCTGACGTGAGTTGCACCACAGTTGTTTATTAGATAGCTCGATTTCTTGGTTGCAGTCGTCAGACTGTGAGCCGAGAAATAAAACGAACGATTATTAAAATTGCGGGATGATGTTAAATTATCGGCTATAATAGCTAACTTTGTAGGGATGTATTTAATAATGCTACATTAAAGTGAATTATTTACCCTATTTACAACAAGCCATTCACCTACGTGAGATAATATGTAGTGTAATTAGTTTTATAAAGGATCATGTGTAATGAAATTCAATATATTGTTTAAATATTTTTTATTAGCGTTTTTTGCGCTATTTATGAGCTGTATAATTACAGCGTGTAATGGTGGTGGAAGTGGAAGTGGAAGTGGACAAGGTACAGCGAAAGCGATAACTGCCTTTTCATTAAATGGTACACCTGGGGTCATTACTGGTCAGAATATTGCGGTTACTATGCCAGTTGGCACGAATGTAACGGCTTTAATAGCGACCTATACTACTTCAGGTGCTTCAGTAAACATAGGTGGTACGCCTCAAACTAGTGGACTTACTGCAAATGATTTTACAAATCCAGTAGTTTATACAGTAGTCGCTGCGGATGGTACCACTCAAGGCTACACGGTAACGGTAACGGTAGCGGTAGCCGCTTGGGTAAACGTGGGTAAACCTGGATTTTCAGCTCCTCAAGCTAGTTTCACTTCAATTGCCTTTAATCCAGCCAATAATCAACCTTATGTGGTTTATCAAGATGGTGGAAATAACAATAAGGCTACGGTGATGACTTTTAATGGAGAATCTTGGGTAAACGTGGGTAACCCTGGATTTTCAGCTGGTGTAGCTGCTGGCACCTCAATTGCCTTTAATCCAGCCAATAATCAACCTTATGTGTTTTATTCAGATGGTGGAAATGGCTATAAGGCTACGGTGATGACTTTTAATGGAACTGCTTGGGTAAACGTGGGCAACCCTGGATTTTCAGCTGGTGTAGCTTCTGGCAGTTACTACTCAATTGCCTTTAATCCAGCCAATAATCAACCTTATGTGGTTTATCCAGATGGTGGAAATAGCACTAAGGCTACGGTGATGACGTTTAATGGAACTGCTTGGGTAAACGTGGGTAAACCTGAATTTTCAGCTGGTGACGCTTATTCCACCTCAATTGCCTTTAATCCAGCCAATAATCAACCTTATGTGGTTTATCGAGAATATCTAAATTATGAAACTTATGAAAATAACGGTAAGGCTACGGTGATGACGTTTAATTAATTTAATCTAGCTTAAATAAACTCATTATTAATCTTTTAACGGCGGCATTTTTTGCCGCCGTTTTGTATTGTTTGGAGGGCTTATCTGTGGTCTGCACTCAATACCAATTCTATCAGGTATTTTATGCTTTGCTCCACGGTAATACCCCTTAAAAATAACCCCATTTAAAAGTAGAGAGATTTACAATAATGGATAATATAAAAAAATATTAAAAATGAAGACTGTAAAATTCAATGAAACCCAAATAGTAACTATTTTAAAATTGGCAGAAAATGGTATGCCAGTTACTGAGGTTTGCCGTAATAACGGAATCAGCAGCGCGACCTTTTACAAATGGCGTGCTAAATATTATGCACGACAAATTAATCGATGGCAGTAAATATCGCACACTAAACATTATTGATGACTATAACCGTGAAACACTTGTAACGGAGATTGACTTCTCATTGACATCATTACGAGTAATTAGAACATTAGACCAACTCATTGAGTGCAGAGGTAAACCATTTGCTATTCGTTGTAATAACGGTCCAGAATACATCAGTAGCAATCTGAAACAATGGGCTAAAACCAACGATATTGCACTTTTGTATATCCAACCAGGTAATCCACAGCAGAATGGATACGTTGAAAAATTTAATCGGACTATGCGTTATGGACTACTCAACCAATGTTTATTTGAAAATATTGAGCAAGTAAAACAGCAATCAGAGAAATGGGTTTGGATGTATAATAATGTGAGACCACATATGAGTCTAGGAGATGTGCCACCTGTTTTTAAGAAGTAATGATTCTAATAGAAAAGTATTGTACTTTTAAATTGAATTAAAAATGGAAGTATTACCATGGTATTTATGCATGGGCGAATAGAAATAACTATTGGGATAGAAATCGGGTTGAAACAACCATGAGTAGATTTGTTACAACCTTTACCGATAGACTTTCATCTAGAACTGTGCAAGCGCAGAAAAATGAGATTGTAATAAAATGTAACATCTTGAATATTTTAATGGCAGCTAATCAAGCTTATCAGGATAGTGCCGCCTAAAATTCGGGGGTTGGGGGAGTATTGTCATGATTATGGATATTTTACACAAAAACCTCGGACTCATCCGCCAACGGGAAGTCTCAGATGAAATATTATATAAAATTAATTTAACATGGCACAATAATCTTCACTCCGTCGCACTAGAATCAGGAATATGCCGTATCAGATGCTACCTCTTTGTTTAACTTCTTTATTTTATGATTTGATTTTTTCTTAGATTTATTCTTTACTACACCACTAGTATTACTTTTACTTACCTTAGTAACTTTATTTGGTGCATCTTCTTTCACAACTGGGCTTACAATATGAAGATCAACAAGAATCTGTCTGACAGGTTTCCATCCCATGACAGGTGCAATAAGATATGCATAATCAAGAGTCAAAACCAACAATATCACAACAATATGCTTACTGATTGAACCTACAGATAAATCATCATCCTCAACCCACTTATGCCAAATACGCATAAAGTTTGCTAAAAATAACATATTAAACAATACATTAAGAACTGTAATAAATACAGCAATTTTAAATGGATGCTTTACTGAACAATGCAACCATACATTATAAGAAAAATACCCAACAACACATATAAATAGAATAAAAAATAAAACCCTAATTACTATACTCTGCTTAATAATTTTCAAAAAACCAAATGTAAAATCATCATACTTACTTTTACCCATTTTAGCGCCAATACACCCACCCATGAAAGCTAAAATCCCGAAAACAATATTTGCAGCAAAACCAAACCACTTTCCATAATAATTATATAGATCTATCCAGTTAAAAAATATAGAAATAGAATAACCGATTAAAGAAAAAAGTAAAAAACCTATTATACTTGTCAAAAATGACATAAAATATTAACCTTATAACGATCTAAAGATCACCTTAATAGCATAAGTGTGGCCAACAAAATTAATGAATAAAATCGCTATCAACAACAATCGAAGGATCTCCACCGTACGTTGCAATCCTCACCGCCATTAACTTAATTACAGACTGGAAGATATTACGAACTTCACGAGCATTTGCAAAATGTAATGAGTCTTTTTGCGCTTTTATAATCACATTGCTAAGTGCAACAGCAGCGTTGTCGTCTAAGTTTAGGTCATACTCAATGAGCATATTTTTGAAAATTTGTTGTAACTCATCAATAGAATAATCATTAAAACGAATAAAAGTATTAAACCTTGATTCTAAGCCAGTATTACTTGCTATAAACTTAGTCATCTCTTGAGTATATCCAGCAACTATCACAACTAAATCATCACGGTTATCTTCCATTAGTTTCAAAACCGTATCAATAGCTTCTTGACCAAAGTCATTACCAGAACCATTTGTACAAAGTGAATAAGCTTCATCAATAAAAAGCACTCCACCGATTGCTGATTTTATAACGGCTGAAGTCTTAATAGCGGTTTGCCCAACATAACCAGCAACTAAACCAGCTCTATCAACCTCAACCAAATGTCCTTTAGATAAATAACCAAGATCGTGCAGAATACTAGCCAAAAGCCTAGCCACAGAAGTTTTACCTGTTCCAGGATTACCACTAAATACCATATGCATGCTCATAGGAAACTCTTTTAGCCCTTGAGATTTTCGCGACTGATTGACTTTTGCAACGGCAATAAACTGCTCAATTTGTTTTTTTACATCACTTAATCCGATTAAATTATTTAATTCACACATTGAATGGTTAGATTTAAGATCTAAAAAACTTTTTGGTTGCTCAATATGTAATTTTGTCATAAGCTTAAGAATTTCATCTTTTGAGATTAAATTATTTATATTAAACGAACCACTGTTACCTAATGATGAAATTTTACATAATTCTTCAAAAATATTTCTAACTGTTCTGGCATTCGCAAATGAGCTAGTTTCTTTTCGTAGGTGCGTAAAAATGCTAAAAATTAAATCATTAACCCCTGAATCTAACTTTAAATTAAACCTGCTCAATAAGTTCGATAATAGAACGAGTAATTCATCATTTGAATAGTCTTCAAAATTAATATATGTATTAAATCTTGATCTAAGACCTGGATTACTGGCAACAAAATCTTTCATTTTATCTGGATAACCTGCAACTATCACCATAAAATTATCTCGATTATCCTCCATTAACTTCAATAAAGTATCAATTGCTTCACTGCCAAAATCTCGGCTATCACTATTTTTGAACAAAGTATATGCTTCATCAATAAATAAAACCCCACCAATTGCTTTTTTAACAACTTCAGTAGTCTTAATTGCAGTATGTCCAACATATTCCGCAACCAAGCCACTCCGATCAACTTCAGTCAGATGACCTTTAGATAAATAACCATAAGCAAATAAAATCTGACCAATTATTCTTGCAACAGTAGTTTTACCTGTACCAGGGTTACCAGTAAATACCATATGTAACGTAAGTGGAACAATAGGAAGTCCACGCTTGCTGCGCTCCATATTATTAAGAGCTATATTGATAAACTCCTTAATTTCATCTTTTACATTTTTTAACCCAAGAAGTTCATTTAACTCTTTCAGTGCAGAATCTGCAGCGGTAGGATTAAATATTTTTTTTGCATTGCCATTTGATGAAATTTTATTTGTTACATCTTCCACGCCATCAAGTTCACTATCAAAGATTTCATTTAAATCATTTATAACAGAATTTACCACTGTAGAATTCGAGGTTGTTTGGGAATTAGTTTTTGATGACTCTTCATATAATCCATAAATATCAGCAACGGTTTGACCCTTACGGTTTTTAATGTCGTGCTTAGCACCATACCCATTAATAAGGTTTGCAATGTCAATATTACTATTGATAACTGCAAGCATTAATGCCGTATTTCCATCATCATCTTTTAAATTTAATTTAATTGAATTACTTTGTAATAAAAGTTTTGCACTATTTATGTTATTATTAATAGCGGCATTCATCAATGGAGAATGCCCTTTCTTATCCGGAAAATTTAAATCGACACCAGATTTGAGTAATTTACGCACTGCTGCTACATCGTCAATAATACATGCTCGATTTAGCTCATCTGTACCACTACTAAAGAAACTAAACATTTATACCTCACGTTTCATAAGTTTTTATTAGATAAATTTATTTTTTATCACACTGTTCATGCATCAACGCTATTCTAAAAATTGTTTCTATATCATCGATTTTAAAATCACGCCCATACTTTTCACTAACTTCATCTAATTCAGACCAATCAACAATACAAGAATGAAATTTCATTTTTAGATTTTTTCTATCTGTAACAAAGTTGGGGGTTTTCTTCCACCCTCTAGTTAGATGAAATATATTCCAACGAGCATGCTCTGCCTCAGCCAAACGAATAACATCAACATTACTTAGATTACTCCTAACTTCATCATATTTTTTGGTTTGATAAATAGGTGTTGTTTCAAGTAGTTTTTCATTGTGGTAGTATTCAAGTATCTCTTGATCACTTAGCTTACTAGCTTTGTGATTTTTAAGCCTCAAATATTCATAGTATTTAACGGTTATAATATGATCCACTAAAGAACGATTTGAATCTTGACTAAATACGTCTAATTGCTTAAACGCTTCAACACCATCATCATTGCCGACCTGATTTGAATGTGATTCATCATAAATATAGTTATTATATGCAGCGAGCCGATCAAAAACTTTATCAATAATAACATCCGCCACAAAATGTTTATCAAAATCTCCAAATGAGTTTACAGTTATTCTAGAGCCGTTAAAATCAATATCTTGCCCAACGCCCACTAATGCTTTGATTGAGTAGGCTGAAATTACTATTGTTTTATCTTTATTTTCAGGATTAGTTATAACGTTTCTAAATTTATCAACGGATCTAGTTATACTCACAAGAGCTTGATTGGAGTCTTCTTGAGCAATAACCACATGACTATAATATGTCGTATTATCAGCATAGAAATCTGCGCTTGATAAGTATTCGAATTCAAAATATTTATCCAGCTCAGGAGCATTAAGATCTAACGAATATAATGTATGATGGGGTAAATTTTTGTAACTATCATTAATAATAGCAATGTGTAATTTACTCCGATTATAGAACCCACCCAAATTTAACGCATGAAATATAACTTCTTGCGCCAATATAGATTCACCAATTACCGCGATTCTTACTTGCTCACCATCTTTAGTTGTATCAATATTCTTATTGATTGGATTTTCTAAAAAAAGTTGCCTAGCTGCATTAGAAGAAACATTGAACGATTTTATTGTGCCGTTAATGTTTTTCATATTTGACAAAATATCATTAAGCATACGATTACCAACATGCACATATATATTACCGCTAGTTACCTTATCTTTAATTAGCATTTCAAATATTTTAAGATTTGTTGCGTCATCCTCAGTCATACAAATAAACTCACTTGATTCATTTGTCGCATGTAATACTTTGCGAATAGTACTCTCAGCAGCAGGATCTTTAACAAAAAAAACTGCACCATGACTACTAAGTGATTCAAGGTAATGATTATTTTTATCTTCTTCTATAATAATTAACTTATGCTTTTTTTCCCTCAAAAGATCAAGGGCTAAATGATTGCTTTTCTCATTTGCACCAAAAATTACAATAGTCTTGTCTTTATATAAAAGCTTGAACCATACAAATTTTAAATAATTTTTTATAACTCTATAAATGAAGTATGAACCGGCAAATAGAAGTGTTCCAGCAATAACCCAGCGAGCAATTTCTAAGCTGTACGGCAAATCTGCTACATGCTCGGTAAACTCCAGTTTAAACTCAAACAATCCAAAAGCATCATAGAAGCAATTTACAATACTAGCATGACCATACAGTGCTTCAAAAGCCTGATAATATCCATAAGCACCAAGTAAATAACCAAACAACAGTAAAGCAACTGTAGTTAGTATCATTTTATGTTCTTTTGTAGTTCCAACAACCGAACGACTAGAGCCGCCATGTGACATTTTTATTTCCCATCTATAAAAAACATAATATACAATATGTAATTTTCTAACTAAAAATTTGCTAATGAAGTGCATAGATTTATTATTTAGCCCTTCATTCCAAAAAAATTAAAGACTATTCTCGAAACAATTCATTTGCCAAAACAAAATCGTGAATTTCTTTATAACCCATAGCAAGTGATTTATCTAAAATGTATTTTTTAAAATCTTTTCTTGCCTCCTTTAAAGACTCTGGATCGAAAGTAAACCCTTTATAAAGCATGTTAATTTTGGATAAATATTTAAATTTCATATATTCTTGAGCTAAACCACCATTTATAATAACTTTAAATCGCTCAATATCACCACAACATAAATTAGCGACAATTGAATATCCCATTAGACAAGACATTATTTATTTCCTTTGTTTCAGAGATTTCAGAGGATAATTTCAAGATAGTAAATTATACTCAAAACTTTTCAACAATCACTTATTAGCTTGCTCTAAGAAACCTTTAAATAAATGGATAAATTGGCCAGTTGAACCAATGAACCACTCAATACTTTCCAAAGCGCCATCAAGAAGAACTGGCATAAAAACAAAAAACTCAAATACTATATGACCATCATCCATCAATGAAGTTGTTGGCATATTCAGCGTCTGTAGCAGTTTATTGACTAGTCGGAACTTAAGTTCCATATCTAAATCATCTGCTTTCCATTGCGAAAAAATCTTAAAGAATGACTTATTTTCACTTTCTATTAGAATCACCATCGTAAATCCATCCCGAGGTTGAAAATAAAAAGCTCCATTTAGCTCCTGGGAATCAGAAGATAATTGCTCAAGTATCTTGGTATTATTCTCAGCATAGCTTGCATCTGGATCATAATACCCTTTTTCCAACATTGCAGTAAACAATTGAGTATAAAATTCTTTAGTGTTCATTATATTCTCCTCAGAATAAATTTCATGTACAGGCTCCACAGCTTTAGATGAATTGACTGCACGGGTTAAAAGTTCAACAATATCTAAATGATTTTTGGCTTTAGCATACATTAATGCCGTTGCACCATTATTATTCGAGGCATCGACATCCGCTCCAGCAGCTAACAGTTGTGCGGTTACTTTGGCATGACCATTCATACTAACAAACAGCAAAGCTGTCCACCCATCATTATCAGAGGCATTCACATCCGCTCCGGCGGCTAATAACTGTGCAACTACTTCAGCATGACCGTCCTCACTGGCAATCAGCAATGCCGTTACACCATTATCATTTATTACATTTACATCCACTCCACCATCTAACAGTTGCGAGACTATTTCAACATTACTATTACCACTGGCAAATATCAATGCCGTCCAACCATCATTATTCGATACATTAACATCAGCTTCAATCGCTAATAGTTGAGCCACGACCTTGCTATGACCATTATTACTGGCCTGCAATAATGCCGTCCAACCATTATTATCTGCGGCATTGACATCAGCACCTGCAGCTAACAGTTGCGCTACTACATCACTATGACCATGGTAACTGGCATACAACAATGCCGTTCCACCATCATTACTCGAGACATTGACATCAGCTCCGACAGCTAACAGCTGCTTCACTACTTCGCGATTACCATTCTTACTGGCCTGCAGTAATGGCGAGAAACCATTATCATTAGTCGAGACATTCACATTCGCTCCAGCAGATAACAGTTGCGCAACTACTTCGCGATGACCCATCTGACTGGCATACAACAATGCCGTTCCACCATCATTACTCGAGACATTCACATTCGCTCCGGCAGCTAACAGTTGCGCAACTACTTCGCTATCACCATTAGCACTAGCAAGCATTAATGCAGTCCAACCATAATCCCAGGCATCTACAACAGCTCCGGCAGATAACAGGTGCGCCACTACCTCACTATGACCATTTTTACTGGCAACAAACAACGCCGTTACACCATCCTTATCTAAAGCATGCACATAAGCTGTTGCTAACACTTTCGCCAAAATTTCTGCCTGACCAGCACCACTGATATTTAAAAAACCTATACCGCCATATTTATTCGAGGCATGCACATCAGCTCCGGCAGCTAAAAGTTGCCCCACTACCTTAACATGACCACTCAGACTGGCAAGCAGCAATGCCGTCCAACCATTATTATTCGAGGCATCGACATCCGCTCTTCTTGTGGCTAACAGTTTCTCTACTACCTCATTATGACCATTGTAACTGGCAGACATTAATGCCGTCCCACCATAATTATTATCCAAAGCATGCAAATTCGCTCCACAAGCTAAGAGTTGCGCTACTACCTTACTATGACCATTCTGGCTAGCAGACATCAACGGCGTAGCGTCATTCTTATTTGCGGCATCAAAATTCGCCCCAGCAGACAACAGTTGCGCTACTACATCACTATGACCATTCAGGCTAGCAGCCATCAATGGCCTATCACCATTATTATTTGCAACATCGAAATTCGCTCCAGCAGCTAATAGTTGCGCTACTACCTCACTATGACCATGTTCACTAGCAGACATCAATGGCGTATTATCATTCTTATTTGCATCATGCACATCAGCACCAGAACTCAAGAGTTGTGCTACTACCTCACTATGGCCATTTTTGCTAGCATACATTAATGCCGTAGCACCATTCGTATCAGCTGTATGCACATCAGCTCCGGCAGCTAAAAGTTGCGCCACTACCTTAACATGACCACTCAGGCTGGCAACCATCAATGGTGTATCACAATCATTATTTGCAGCATGCACATCAGCACCAGCACTCAAGAGTTGTACTACTAACTCACTATGACCATTTAGGCTAGCAGATATTAATGCCGTAGCACCATCCGTAGTAGCTGCTTGCACATCAGCACCAGCACTCAAGAGTTGCGCTACTACCTCACTATGACCATGTTGACTAGCAGACATTAATGCCGTAGCACCATCCGTAGTAGCTGCTTGCACATCAGCACCAGCACTCAAGAGTTGCGCTACTACCTCACTATGACCATGTTGACTAGCA